>Ga0070733_10003028_pt1 | contig 11610 bp, 10 predicted proteins | sample Coa_R1_9_FD_66450 | JGI IMG/M metagenome (GOLD analysis project Ga0070733, IMG submission 66450) | Surface soil microbial communities from Centralia Pennsylvania, which are recovering from an underground coalmine fire - Coalmine... | ecosystem: Environmental > Terrestrial > Soil > Unclassified ... | reverse complement strand
GACGACGCTCAACACCGGGAACGTGCGCAACGAACGCACACTGGTAGAACTCGAGCGGATGTAGGGCGGAAGCTCAGGGGAACCTGCACCAGGAAGGAAAGCGCAAAGCATGAGACGGCGGCTCTACACACTCGATGTCTTCACTTCGAAACCATTCCACGGGAATCCGCTTGCGGTGGTTACCGACGGCGACGGCCTTTCGCAATCCACGATGCAGGCCATTGCACGCGAGATGAATCTCTGCGAGACGGTTTTCGTGCAGCGCCCCACGAACAATCGGGCGCTCGCGCGTTTGCGCATTTTCACGACTACGCGCGAATTGCCGTTCGCGGGTCATCCTGTTATCGGCACGTGGTTCTTGCTCGCAGAACTCGGAGTGGTACCTGCGTCGGAGGGTCAAGTTCACGTGCTGCAGCAGACCGGCGCGGGAATTCTTCCGGTCGAATTCACGTTTCACGACGGACGGCCCAAGCTCGTGACCATGACCCAAAAACCGGCGAAGTTTGTGCGTGCCGGCATGAACCGCGCCGCCCTGGCGGCAGCGCTCGGACTGAAACCCGGCGATTTCGCGTCAGACCTGCCTCTCGAATTCGTCTCCACAGGAATCTCCAACATGATCGTGCCGGTGAAAAACCGCAGCACGCTCGCGAAACTCCACATGAATATGCGCGCGCTTGCGCAGTTGATTTCGCGCCACGCCACGATGGCCTATTGCTTTACGCCCGGTGCGCGTGGAAAAGCGTTTGCGCGGGGAATGTTGCCCTGGGGCCTACTCGAAGATGCGGCGACAGGATCAGCGGGCGGCTCGCTGGGCGCGTACCTGGTGCAGCACGGCCGTTTGGGCGCAGGGGAGACTCTGCGCATCACGCAGGGAGTCGAAATGGGCCGCCCGAGCGAGATTCATGTGGAAGTCAGCGCCGAGCGCGGCCGGTTAATTCCCAAAGTCAGCGGCTCCGCCGTGCGCATCTTCGAAGGCCACATCGACGCGTAAGAGCTGCCTTCGATTGCGCGACAAAACTTTTGAACGATGAGCTAGGCTTCGAGTCTCTTGCGCGCGGCGTCGAGAATGCCGTTCAGAAAGGCGGGGGCATCGGCCGACGAGAATTTCTTGGCGAGCTCGAGCGCTTCGTTAATCACGACTTTCGGCGGGGCGGTCGCAAAGCGAATCTCATAAATCGCCATACGCAGAATATTGCGATCTACGGTTGCGAGCCGGTCGAACCGCCAGTTTTCCGAAAGCTTCTCGACAAGCTTGTCGCTCGAATCCGCCTCAGCTACCGCGCCTTCAAATAATTGGTTCGCGAACTTGCGTGTGGAATCGGCGGCGCGAGCCGATTTCCAGAAGTGCTGCTGGATTCGCGCCGGCTTCTGATGCGCCATGTCCCATTCGAACAGCATTTGGAGGGCGAACTCGCGTGATTTATGCCGGAGCGTCATGCTAACGGCGTTTTCCGCGGCGGGGATTGCCACCGGAGTTCTTCGCAGGCTTGCTCGTCAGTTTGCGAGCCAGCTTACTCGACAGTTGCGCCATCTCGACAGCGGCGAGCCCCGATTCGAATCCCTTGTTGCCGCCTTTGAGCCCCGCGCGATCAATGGCCTGTTCGAGCGTGTCGCAGGTGAGCACGCAAAACGACATGGGCACGCCCGTATCGAGCTGCGCGAGCTGAATGCCGCGCGCTGTTTCCGAGGCAACGTGATCGTAATGCGAGGTCTCGCCGCGCAGGACGCATCCGATACAGATGATGGAGTCGCAGCGGCCGGTGGCGGCGAGTTTCTTCGCGGCGATGGGAAGTTCGAACGAGCCCGGCACGCGCACGATTTCAATCTGCTTCTCACCGGCGCCCGAGCGTTCGAGCGCGTCGACCGCACCGGAGAGAAGCCGATCGGTGATGAAGCTGTTGAACTGGCTCACAACGATGCCAAAGTGAAAGCCGGCGGCATTGAGGCCGCCTCGCGTGACCGAGGATTTGAAATTCTGGGCCATGGTCGCCGTCAGCGTCCCTGAAATTTCGCGGGCCGCTTTTCGATAAACGCGCGCGTCCCTTCGTGCATGTCTTCCGTGGCGCAACACAGTCCGAATAAGGCGGATTCGAGGAAAAGGCCTTCTTCCTGGGTCATCTCCATGCCGTGCTCGATCGCCTCCATCGCATATTTCACCGCGAGCGGTGCATTGGCGGCAATTTTTTTCGCAATGGATTCCGCGGTGGGAATCAGATCCGCCAGCTCGACAACGCGATTCACGAGTCCGATGCGCAAAGCCTCTTCGGCGGTGATCATTTCGCCCGTGAGGATCAGTTCGTGCGCCATGCCTTTTCCGCAAAGCCGCGGAAGCCGCTGCGACCCCCCGAACCCAGGAATGATGCCGAGCTTCACTTCCGGCTGGCCAATTTTCGCGTTGCAGCTGGCGATGCGGATCGTGCATCCGAGGGCGACCTCGCACCCACCACCGAGCGCAAAGCCATTGATCGCCGCGATGGAGGGCTTGCCCATGGTCTCCAGGCGATGAAGAATTTCCTGCGAGTGGACCGAGTGCTCCTTGCCGTCAACGGCCGTGTGCTTCGCCAGGTCGTTGATGTCGGCGCCGGCAACGAAGGCTTTTTCGCCCGCGCCGGTAAGTATGAGGACGCGGACGGAATCATCGCGGCGGGCCGCGTTCAGGCAATCGCCGAATTCGTCTATGGTTTTCGGGTTCAGGGCATTCAAGACATTCGGACGATTGAACGTGATGCGCGCGATTTGATCTTTCACATCGTAAAGCAAGTTCTCGTAGGCCATCGATGTCTTCCCTTTTCGTATTCGAGTTTTGGGCTTCAGCTCAATTGCATCGGTTTTGGTTTCGCGGGGTCTGCGTAATCGTAAAAGCCGCGGCCAGATTTCCGGCCGTTCCATCCCGCAAGAACCATGCGCTTGAGCAGCGGCGGCGAAGCGAAGCGCTTTTCCTTGAATTCATCGAACATGATGTTTGCAATGTAATGCGTGGTGTCGAGACCCACGAAATCGAGCAGCGTGAGAGGGCCCATGGGGTGCCCGCAGCCAAGCTTCATCGAGTTGTCGATGTCTTCGATGGAGGCGACACCCTCTTCCAACGCGCGCACGGCATCGAGGAGATAAGGCACAAGCAGCCGGTTGACGATGAACCCAGTGCGATCGGTCGTGCGCACCACGGTCTTGCCGAGCTTCGCTCCAAACGCGACCATCTCGTCGAAGACTTTAGGGTCACTTGCGATCGTGCGAATCACTTCGACGAGCTTCATCACCGGAACTGGATTGAAAAAGTGCATGCCGAAAAACCGCTCCGGCCGCTTCGTTACGACCGCCATTTCGGTGATCGAGATCGAGGACGTATTGCTTGCAAAGATTGTAGCGGGTGGGCAGATTTTATCGAGCGCGCCATAGAGTTCTTTCTTCGCGGGCAATTGCTCGATAATCGCTTCGAGAACGAGGTCGCGATCCTTGAAGTCCTCGAGGCTGGTCGTGCCGCGCAGGCGCCCGCGAATTTGATCGCGGTCCGCAGCGCTCAGCGTGCCCTTCTCAACGAGGCGCCCGAGATTCTTTTCAATGGATTGCAGGCCCTTATCAACGAGCTGCTGAGACACCTCGCGAACGATAACCTGGCAACCCGCCTGCGCGGCCACCTGCGCGATTCCAGAGCCCATCAAGCCGCATCCCACCACTCCCACTTTCTCAATCGGCATTCCACTTCCTCCCGGATGAAAGCAAGCCAGCGCCGGACGGCGCCTCAGGGTTACGCAAGAGATTCTACAACGACCGCGATTCCCTGCCCTCCGCCGATGCAAGCGCTCGCCACGCCGTAACGCGCGTTGCGCCGCCGCAGCTCGAGGAGGAGGGTCAACACAAGACGGGTTCCACTCGCGGCGAGAGGATGGCCGAGAGCAATCGCGCCGCCGTTGACGTTCGTCTTATCGCGATTCAAACCGAGCAGTTTTTCCACCGCGAGATATTGCGCGGCGAACGCTTCATTCACTTCAATGAGGTCCATTTGCTCGAGCTTCAGGCCCGCAAGAGCGAGGGCCTTCTGAATCGCGGGAACCGGACCCATGCCCATGATGCGGGGCGGCACGCCCGCAGACGCCCAGGAAACGATACGCCCAATAGGCTTCCAGCCTCGCTCCTTCGCAATCTTTGCGTGCGTCATCACGACGGCGGCAGCGCCGTCCACGATTCCGCTCGCGTTCCCGGCGGTCACGATGCCGTCCTTGCGAAACGCAGGCTGCAACGATTCGAGAATCTCCATCGTGGTGTCGGGACGGCGGTGATCGTCCTCCGAGACAGTGATGGTCTTCTTGCCCTTCTTCACTTCGACGGGAACGACCTCTTCCTTCACGTGGCATGCGCGAAACGCCGCTTCGGCCGCTTGCTGGCTGCGCAAGGCGTATTCATCGGACGCGCGGCGCGTGATGCCTTGCTCGGCTGCGAGATTTTCGGCGGTTTCGGACATGCTGAACCCGCAATACGTGTCGTGCAGGCCCGACATCAACGAATCTTCGAGCTTGCCTTCACCCAGCCTGAAACCCGTGCGCGCGCCACGAATCACGTGCGGACACTGCGACATATTTTCCATGCCGCCTGCAAGGACAAGCTTCGCCTCGCCCAAGAGAATCCGCTGCGCCGCCTGGCTGATGGATTCCATCCCTGAACCGCACAGGCGGTTGACGGTCACGGCCGGGGTCTCAACGGGCAGACCGGTCTTCAGTCCCACGTGACGCGCACCATAGAGAGCGTCCGCGCTCGTCTGCATGACGTTCCCGAAAATAACGTGGTCGAATTCGGAGGGATCGGCGCCCGAGCGCCGAACGGCCTCACGGCCCGCGACGGCGGCAAGGTCAATCGCACTGGTCGAATCGAAAGAGCCCATGTAGCGCGCCATCGGAGTGCGCGCGCCATGCAAAATCACAGCATCCGTTATGAACATGTTTCAATGTCCTTCCGGCTAGGGTGTCGCGAGCGACACCAAGGTATCTCCGCCGCGCTGGCGGGCATCGTCGAGACCCGCTTCAGCGCGATTGATCCATTCCGTGACGCGGTCTTCCGTTTCGTCACCGTGGCGCGAAGAGGCCTCGGCGACGACGGCACTCAAGGTCAAGTCCTGCGCGCCCCATGAAGGATGCACGGTGGCAGCCAACTGACGCAACTTCTCAGCAAGAGCGCGCGCGTTTTCGAGACCCGTATCGGGGAGAATGAACACAAGCGACCACGCCGTATATTTTACCGCGACATCGGTCTGGCGGACGGCGGAAGAAAGAGCGCGGGCCAGTTGTTCGATGTAATAGTCCACGGCAGCGTCACCGTGCTGGCGCAGCATTTCGCCGCCGCGGTCCACGTGAAGGATCAAAAGTGAAAGTTGCGTGCCCTGCGCGCGCGCGCGATTCGATTCTACCATCAGGCAATCGAGATATGCGCCGCGGCTGAGGAGGCCGGTCTTTTCGTCCGCAACGGCCATCGAACGGACGAGAGAGCGCAAGCGCGTGTGATCCACCGAAAGGACGAGCTGATCACCGACGGCCTGAAGAAAAAAACTCTCGTTCGGCTTCCATCGTCTGGCTGCAGCGTCACCCACGAGGAGAGTTCCGCCAGGAGCCTGCGTTTCCTTGTCGGTGAGGACGACCCCCAACGCAGAATCCAGCCCGAGAGCGCGCATAGCAGGCGCCCCCACAGCGCTCAACTCAATCCCGCCAAGAGAATCGGGCGAAGCCGTGGAAAGCAAACCGACAATGGAAGAGATGGCGGATGCATCCGCGCGCGGGAGTCCGGGAACCGAATACTCGGCCCATAGCTGCCCTTTTTCTCCCGAACCGCCCATCGTGATGATGCACCGGCTCACGCCCAGATGCTTTGCAATCTCGGCAGCCGTCGTAGCAAAGACTTCTCGCGGCGTGGGCTGGCGGTACATCAAGCGATTGATTTCCGCGATGGCCGCGAGGTCGCGATGCGTTTCCGCAGCGGAAGGTGCTGGGCCTGCCTCCGGAGCGGCGCTAGCAGGAACGACGAGAGGCGTTGCAGCAGCGACGGACGGTTGCTTCGCAAGCGTCTTGGGCGAGGCGCCCTTCGGCCACCAATTCGCGCGCTCGTAGAGAGAGCGCAGGCGATCGTTACTTTCTTCCTGGCCGGGAAAAAGCTCCGCGATTCGCTCGAGGCGTTCGACCGCTTTCGTTTGCAGCGAATACTGAAGGAAGATTTCTACCTGAACGATCAAGTCTTCGAGCGCTTGCTGGGCGCGGGCTTCCTCGGACAGGGGTACCGCGGATGTTGGCTCGGACCCGGCGCCGGCGAATCCGTCACTGCGGGAAGAAACAGTGGCCGCTTTGGCTGCGCGCGCGAGAATATTCTGGAGGAAAGCGGGATCCGCTTTGCCTTCGAGCTTTGAGATGCGTTCTTGATTGCGGTAGTCGTAGGGGTCGATATCCACGAGGCGATCGAGCGAGTCGCAAGCTTCCTTCAGGCGTCCCGCCAGGAGATAGAGGTCGAAGAGGCGCACGAGGGCGTCAAAATACTTCGTTTCGCGGTTCAACTCTTCGTAGAGCTTTGCAACCACGTCGGCCAGCGGCAGCGAAGCAGTATGCACCGCGACAAGGCGATCCATCTGCGCAGTCAGTTCAGGCTCGCGGCGAGCTGCGCGCATCCAATCCTTGGTCATCACGAGGACGGAGGCAGCCTTCTCGTCCTCCCCGCCGCGGATGTAGGCGGAAGCGAGCTCGAAGAGTTTTGCGAAACTATCCGGCTTCTGCTTGTAGTAGGACTCAAAGACTTCGCGCGCACGGTCAAGGCGCCCGGTTCGCAAGAGTGCTTCGCCGAATAATGCCTGGAATGTGGTGTCCTTATCACTGGGCGAGAACGGTTTCAGCAGCGCGACAGCGCCTTCGGCATCGCCTTTGCGCAACTTCGCCTCGGCAAAAAGCAGCGAGCCGCTGCGATCCTGGGGCGATAACTTATACGCGCGCCCGAAATACTCGAGCGCTTCATCGAGCGCCCCGACAGCCTGGGTGAGCTGTCCCGCGCGGAGATAGCTTCGCGTGGCAAGATCCCCGTGGCCGAGGTGTTCGGCCAGCTCGCCGAGCGTAACGTGGCGCGCCGGGTTTTCAGGGTCCAGCAGCGCGATACTTTCGAAGCAGGCCAGCGCTTCAATCCCGCGCTGCTCCTTCTGATACATGTCGGCCGCGGCGTTGAACTGCTCGATGGCCTCGGTAGCGCGATTGTGGCGCTGCAGGAGCAACGCATAACGCATCAGCCGGTCAGGAAGCTGAGGAAAGTTGCGAAGGAAGCGGGTGAAGACGGCAGAGGATTTCGCGACGTCCCCCGCTTCGACAAGGCGGTCAAACTGGATGCCGTAATAAGTGGCTGCAAGGGTGGGCTCGTTGAGGCGAGTGTACAAATCGGCGAGCGCCTGCGCGGCTTCCTGATGCGTGGCGTCTTCGTCGAGCACTGCCTGGTACTCGGCGGCGGCTTCGCGAAGTTTGTTCTTCTCGAGGTGGCGTCGCGCCCGTTCGAGATGCTTATTAATGTCCTGAGCCATGCGAATCGCGCGTCCTTGGGCCAGAGTGGGCGTGCGGGGGAAGTCGGCTTTGCCGCAGCTTCTGCCACAGGCTCGATCCAGCGCGCGGAGCCGAACTTTAACTATATACCGGACACGATGCCGCTCCCAAAACGAAATAAGGGAGAGGTGCGAAAGTGGTTCTTTGGAGCGGCGGGCCTGCTAGGCACTCGAGCTGGAGACCTTGCCTGGAATGCCGGCGACCTGCTCGCGCATAGAGTGCAACGACATTCCGCTGCGCAGTAACGCCACAAATCCCAAAAGCACAATCGGAAGGGTAAGCGCGAGGAATGCAAAAAACGAGAAGCCGGTTGCCGTGGTCTTCTCCACCTGGAAAACACTGAGGCCCACCACGCAGAAGAATTGATAGGACCCTACATTTGCTGGAGCGTTTGGAAGCGAGACGCCCAGATTGATCACCAGCAGCACGACGACCGCAGCCATCAGCGAGAGATGCAGGCCATATGATTGCATCATTGCCCACAGACCCAGCACCTGGCACGCAGGCATCAACGCGGACGCCAGAACGGCGGAGTAGAAGCTTGGGGCGGTACCCATTGCGTGTAAGGCTACCAGCGCGCCCATGAACCTGCCGGAAAAGCGGCGGCTGACGACTTCTGGAGCCGGGTTGCTGCCAAGCTTCATCTCTAGATATAAAATTAGGAGAACAATGATGCTGAGCAGTACCAGCGTTACAATGGCCAGTGTGTACGCAATACGAACGAACCGCCCATGCAAATCTACCAGTAGCGACACGACGGCGAGCGAGGCCGTGGCAATGACAAGATCCACTAATCGCTCGACTCCCACCGAACCGAGCACGCGCCCCAGCGTGATTTGCTCCGAATTGGAAAGCAAGTAGCTGCGCAAGAATTCGCCGGGCCGCAGCGGAAAAATAGCGTTTGCGAAGAGACCTGCGTACACGGCGCGAATCGTGTGCGTGAGGCGCACTTTTCCGAAGGGGCTCAGCAGCAGTTTCCAGCGCGCCCCCTGAACAGCGTAACTAAGAACATCAAAGGCCACCCCGACCGCCACCCATCTCCAGTTAACACCTGCGATCTCGTGGAGTGCTTTGACAATGTGAAAATCGTGAAGCACCCACACAAGGCAGACCAGGGCAAGCCCATAGCCGACAAGACGAGGAATTCTCGACGGCGGCGGGTTAATGTCCTGGAATAAAATGCTCATAGGTTAATCCAAGAAGATGCAAGCCTGAGTTTCCACACCAATTTGCCTTGCTACGCAGTTCACAGGGAGCACCCCAAAGCCGCTACAGCCTACGATATCAGCTACCGGTAGGCAATCCTGAGAAGGCTGCATTTGCGGCTGACGCTCTTGGCGTAAGCAATCCTGACTCTACACATTTTCTGCAGGCATGAACTCTGGCCGCATGCAGCGAACTGTGGCAAACTCGATGGTTTAGGGGACACACTGAAACGCGGGCTGGCGCATTACACGTAATCTAGCGCCACGATTCGTCAAAAGAGCCACCGAAAAAGCCATGGACCCGCAGTTCATCCGCAATTTCTGCATCATAGCGCATATCGACCACGGAAAATCCACGCTGGCCGACCGCCTGCTGGAGTTGACCGGCGCGCTGAGCCAGCGCGAAATGAGCGCGCAAGTGCTCGATTCGATGGATCTCGAGAAAGAACGCGGGATCACGATCAAGGCGAAGAGCATTCGCCTGCATTACAACGCAAAGGACGGGCATGAGTACCAGCTGAATTTAATCGATACGCCAGGCCATGTGGACTTTTCCTACGAAGTCTCGCGCGCGCTTTCGGCCTGCGAAGGCGCACTTCTGGTGGTGGATGCGAGCCAGGGCGTCGAGGCGCAAACCGTGGCGAACGCATTTCTCGCCTCCCGGCACAACCTTACGATCATCCCTGTGATCAACAAGATTGACTTGCCGGCCGCGCAGCCCGACAACGCGAAAGAGCAAATCGAAAACGTACTCGCCATACCCGCTGATGACGCTCTGCTGATCAGCGCGAAGAGCGGCCTGGGAGTCGAGGAAGTGCTCGAAGCTATTGTGAGCCGTGTTCCGGCGCCCAAGGGATCGGCGGACGCACCGCTGCGCGCGCTGATTTTCGATTCGTGGTTCGACATCTATCGCGGGGCCGTCGTCCTCGTGCGCGTGATGGAAGGACGCGTGGCACCCCGCATGAAGATTCGCCTCTGCGCGAACAATGAAGTCTATGAAGTGGAGACCCTGGGAGCGCTGACGCCGAAGCCCGTCGCACTCGACGAGCTTGCCGCCGGCGACGTGGGCTTTATCGTCGCCAATATCAAACGCGTGGCCGATGCGCGCATGGGCGATACCGTGATCGAAGCCGACCGTCCCGCCCCGGCATTGCCGGGCTTCGAAGCCATCAAGGCCATGGTCTTCGCGGGACTCTTTCCCGTGAACGCGACCGATTATGAACTCCTGCGCGACGCCTTGGGTAAATTGCAGCTCAACGATGCGGCATTCTTCTACCAACCTGAGAATTCCGTGGCGCTCGGCTTCGGCTTCCGCTGCGGATTTCTCGGCCTGCTGCATATGGAGATTGTGCAGGAGCGGCTCGAACGCGAATTCAACATCGACTTGATCACCACGGCCCCGAGCGTTCAGTATCGCATTACGACGACCACCGGCGAGGTGATGGAGGTCGACAATCCCACAAAATTCCCGCCTCCGAGTTCGATTCAGAAAATTGAAGAACCAATCCTGACCGCCATGATCATTACATCGGAAGAATCCGTCGGCGGCGTGCTTGCTCTCTGCGAAGAAAAGCGCGGCGTGCAAAAGAAGTTCGAATATCTTTCGCCGGCGCGCATCATGCTCACCTACGAAATGCCGCTCAACGAAATCGTGCTCGATTTCTACGACCGGCTGAAAGGTGTCTCGCGCGGGTATGCCTCGCTCGACTACCATCTGTCCGGCTACCGCGAATCCGATCTCGTCAAGCTCGACCTGCTTGTTGCCGGTGAACCCGTGGATGCGCTCACGATCATCTGCCACCGCGATCAGGCTTACGAACGCGGACGGGAGCTGGTTTCGCGCCTGCGCAAGCTCATCCCGCGGCAGATGTTTGAAGTCCCGTTGCAAGCCGCTATCGGCAGCCGCATCATCGCGCGCGAGTCGATCAGCGCCATCCGCAAGAACGTGCTGGCAAAGTGCTACGGCGGCGACATCACCCGCAAGCGCAAGCTCCTCGAAAAGCAGAAGGAAGGCAAGAAGCGCATGAAGCGCGTCGGCCGCGTGGACATTCCGCAGGAAGCGTTTCTTGCCGTGCTGAAGGTCTCCAGCAGCAGCGACGAGGAATAGGCCTATTGCTATTGACTTCGGGCCGAAGGTAAACTGCGTCACAAGGTCAATGCAAATGGCGAAGGCGAAGTTCGTTAAAAACAAGAAGGGTGAAAAGATTGGCGTCGTGCTTGATATCAGAGAGTACGAACGGCTGATGGAAGAACTTGAAGAGCTCGAAGACATCCGTGCGTACGATGCCGCCAAAGCATCCGGCGAGAGACCGATCCCCTTTGAGCAAGCTGCGAAAGAGATCGAACGCACGCGCAAGTGAACTACATAGTCCTGATCCTTCCGAATGCTCAACGTCAGTTGGGCACCCTACCTCGGTTTGACTATGAGAAGGTCAAAGCGGCGATCTCAGCACTCGCTGAGAGTCCCCGGCCATCGAAGTGCAAGAAGCTATCGGTCGCGATGGCTGGAGAATCCGAATCGGAAATTATCGAGTGATCTACGAAATCAACGATCCGGAAAGAATCGTCACAATCCTAGCCGTGGGCCATCGGCGAGAGGTGTATCGATAACCTTGCCCTACTTGATCGAGTTCCTCTTGCGGCGTACGGTTGCGTCGAGCTGGCCGCGGGCGAGGCGCACGGAAATATCTTCTCCTAGCGCGACCTGGTCCGGCGAGCGCAGAACTCTCCCGGAAGCATCGTAGGCAATGGCATAGCCGCGCTCGAGCAGACGGAGCGGGTCGCGCTCATCGAGGTGCAATTTCGCGGCGCCGAATTTCCGGCGCTTCGCGACCAGAACACGGCCTATCTGTACG
>Ga0070733_10003027_pt1 | contig 11617 bp, 10 predicted proteins | sample Coa_R1_9_FD_66450 | JGI IMG/M metagenome (GOLD analysis project Ga0070733, IMG submission 66450) | Surface soil microbial communities from Centralia Pennsylvania, which are recovering from an underground coalmine fire - Coalmine... | ecosystem: Environmental > Terrestrial > Soil > Unclassified ... | reverse complement strand
CTCGCCGACATCACCCTGCGCGAGCGCAACTTTCTTGGGCGCGGTCAAGACTTGCGGATTGGTACGGTCGTGTCGTTCCGTTCGCAACAGGTCGATCTGAGCTTTACTGAGCCGTATTTCCTCGACTCGAATGTCGCCGCGGGTTTCGACCTCTTCGAAATCAAGACCAGCCCGACCGCGTCGTTTTTCTCTGGTGAGGCGCCGGCCTATCAGCAGTTCTCCTATGGTGGCGCACTGCGGGCCGGTTATCAGCTCACCGAAAATTTGCGCCAGACGCTCAAATATACCGCTCGTTCCGACCAGATCACCGACGTCCAGTCGAACACCGCATTGTTCATCCTGCTGGAACAGGGAACGCATTACACCTCGTCGATCGGGCAGGTGCTGCTTTACGACCGCCGCGATAATCGCATCGATCCGACCAGCGGTTGGTTCGCTTCGATCGGCAACGATTTCGCTGGCGTAGGCTTTGGCGTGCAATATCTGCGCAACAAGATCAGCGCCGGTTACTACTATTCGGTCGCGCCAGGCTGGGTGTTGAGTTTAACCGGCGAGGCCGGGGATATTTTTGGATGGGGCGGTCAGCCGGTGCTTTTGCAGGACCGCTTTTTTGTCGGCGGCGACAATCTGCGCGGTTTCGAGCCGGCAGGTATCGGTCCTCGCGACCTTGCCTCGACGGACGCTCTCGGCGGCAACAAGTATTATGTGGGCTCGTTGCAACTTGGCGTGCCGCTCGGCTTGCCAAAGGAACTCGGGATCACCGGCCGCGTCTGGTCCGATTTCGGCACCTTGTGGAATAACGATCAGAAAAACGTCGTATTGACGCCAGCTCAACTGGCGCTGGAAAACACCACCGTACAACCGCAGATCGCCGATAATCCGGCGTTGCGCGTTGCCGCGGGTGTCGGTCTCTCATGGGCGTCGCCAGTGGGGCCGGTGCGGATCGACCTAGGGCTGCCGATCAAGCGGGAGCCGTATGATAAGACGCAGTTCTTCAGAGTAAGCTTTGGAACCAAGTTCTAATCCTGCTTTCGCCTAAGAGGTCGCAATGCTTGTAATGCGCGCTCGGGCCGCCGTGCTGGCTGGCCTTTTTCTTCTGTGCTGCGGCGCTGGCGTTTTGGCGCAAACACCGCCAGCGGATCAGCCCGCCCCGCCTGCCGCCCCTGCGGCGATACCGCAGAACCTGTCGATCATGGTGGTCGACGTGCAGTCACTGCTGCAAAATTCAAAGGCGGCGAAAATGGTCCGCCAGCAGATCGAGGCGAAGCGGGCCGATTACGCCAAGGACATTTCACATAAGGAAGAAGCGCTACGCCAGGAGCGGGACGCGCTGCAGCGTCAGCAGCCGACTTTATCGGCCGACCAGCTTGCGGCCAAAGGGCGCGATTTCCAGGCAAAAGTTAACGATCTCGATCGCGACGTGCAGGCCAAGCGCCAAGCGCTTGAGCAGTCGAACGCTGCTGCGTTGCAGAAGATTCAGGAGGTGATGGTCAAGATCATCACCGATATCGCCAAGGATCGGAAGGCCAACCTGGTCTTCCAGCGCAGCGAACTGGTTCTGTTCGATCAGGGGTTCGACGTCACTGATCAGGTATTGCAGAAGCTCGACGAGCAGATGCCGACTCTTGACGTTCCCTGGGTGGCGCCGGTTGCGGCCAATACTCCGGACCAGACCAACCCGGCCCCTGCGCCCGCGCCGGCTCCCGCTCCTGCCAAGCCGCCGGCTAAAAAGAAATAGGCCCGTCCGCCTTTCGTCCGTAGCGTACGGTATATGGCTGATCCCCGTTTCTTTCATCGCGCCGGACCGTTTTCGCTCCAGGCCTTGGCGGCAATAAGCGACGCGCGACTCGCCGATCCAGCAAGTGGCGGAAGCGTCATCGATGATGTGGCGCCGCTGGAGACTGCCGGGCCTCGCGATGTGACGTTCTTCGCCAACGTTAAATACGCCGATGCCTTTGCTGTCTCTCGCGCAGGAGCGGCGTTCGTCAGCAGCCGAATGGCCTCGCGGGCGCCGGACGGAATGGCGCTGTTGATTGCGGGCGATCCATACAAGGCCTTTGCTCTGGCCGCGCAGGCATTCTATCCGCCCCCGCCGATCGTTGCCGGACGGCCTCCATCGGCGGTTATCGATCCATCGGCGAGCGTGCCCGACGATTGCGAGATCGGCGCTAATGCGGTGATCGAAGCCGGAGCGCGATTAGGCAAGCGCTGCCAAATCGGCCCAAACACCACGATCGGGGCCAATGTCGAGATTGGCGACGATTGCCGGATTGCCGCCAATGTCACGGTCAGCCATTGTTTGATGGGAGACCGAGTGGTGCTTCATCCCGGGGTGCGGATCGGGCAGCCTGGCTTCGGATTTGCACCCGATCGGGAGGTTCCTGTCAAAGTTCCGCAGCTAGGCCGCGTTATTATCGGCGATGATGTCGATATCGGCGCCAATACCACGATCGATCGCGGCTCTGGTCACGATACCGAGATCGGGCAAGGGACGATGATCGATAATCTGGTCCAGATCGGGCACAGTGTGACCGTGGGACGGGGATGTATTCTGGTGAGCCAAGTCGGTGTCTCGGGAAGCACGAAATTCGGCGATCATGTCGCTGTGGGCGGGCAGGCCGGGTTCGTGGGTCATGTGAAGATTGGCGACGGCGCGCGTATTGGGGCTCAGGCCGGGGTGATCCGGGATGTGCCCCCCGGTACAACCATTGGCGGGTACCCGGCTGTACCGATGCGGCAATGGCTGAGACAGGTAGCGATGCTGGATCGTCTTACCAATAAGAAAGACGAATGATGATCGAGCCGGCTGCACGCACCGAGAGCCCGATCCAACTCGACATCCAGCGGGTCATGGAGATGATCCCGCATCGCCACCCGTTTCTGATGATCGACCGGGTCATAGACTGCGTTGCTGACAGTCACGCCACCGGGATCAAGAACGTCTCGATCAACGAGCACTATTTCACCGGGCATTTCCCGGTGCGTCCGGTGATGCCCGGGGTGCTGATTATCGAAGCGATGGCGCAGACCGCGGCCGTGCTGGTGGTGCACACGCTGGGACACGAGGCACAGGGCAAGCTCGTCTATTTCATGAGCGTCGACAACGCGCGGTTTCGCCGCCCGGTGATGCCCGGCGACAGCCTTCATGTCCACGTCACCAAGCTGCGCAATCGCGGCGCTGTATGGAAATTCGAGGGCGAGGCGAAGGTCGAAGGCCGGCTCGTCGCCGAGGCCGTGTTCGCCGCAATGATCATGGATAATTAGTTCGGTCGATGTCCAAAATTCATCCCACAGCGATCGTCGCGCCGGGCGCGCGGCTCGCCGACGACGTCGTCATTGGGCCCTACTGCACCGTCGGAGAACAGGTCAGCCTTGGCGCTGGCGTGCGCTTGCAAGCGCATGTCGTTATCGACGGGCGGACGACGGTCGGCCCCGGTACGCGGATATTTCCCTTCGCATCGATCGGGTTGGAGCCCCAGGATCTTAAGTACCGCGGCGAGGAATCCTCGCTCGAGATCGGCAGCAACAATACGATCCGCGAATACGTCACGATGAATCCAGGCACCACCGGTGGCGGGATGGTAACGCGCGTCGGCAACAATTCTCTGTTCATGGTCGGCGTCCACATTGCCCATGACTGCCAAGTCGGCGACAACGTGGTTATGGCGAACAACGCCACTCTTGCCGGGCATGTAGTAATCGAGGACAACGCCATTTTGGGCGGGTTGAGCGCGGTTCATCAGTTCTGCCGGGTGGGCAGGTTCGCGATGATTGGCGGCCTGACCGGTGTAGAGCGTGACGTCATCCCATACGGTCAGGCAACCGGCGATCGTGCGCGGCTGTCCGGGATCAACATCGTCGGCATGCAGCGCAACGGGTTCAGCCGCGAGGAGATCAACGGGCTTCGCACCGCCTACCAGTTCCTGTTCTCGGATGAGCGCACTTTGGTCGAACGCGTCGACGAGATTGCCGAGCGCTTTGCGGGAAATGCGCCCGTAGCCGATATCGTGGCCTTTATCCGTGCGGATTCGAGCCGGGCGATCTGCCGGCCGAAAGGATCGAATGGCGGATAGCGGCGCGGCCTCCGGCCGCCTCGGTATCATCGCCGGTGGCGGCGGCCTGCCGCGGCGCCTCATCGATACCTGTCGCGCCGATGGGCGTGAGGTTTTTGTGCTCGCTCTTCAAGGTGAAGCCGAGCCGGAAACCGTCGCTGGCGTCGCCCATGCGTGGTGCCGCATCGGCGCTGCGGCCAAAATATTGGAGCTGCTTCACCAGCATGGCGTCGTCGATCTGGTGCTCGCCGGCAGCGTTCGCCGGCTGAATCTGTCGGCGATGCGCCCGGACTGGCGGGCGACGAAAATGTTCGCCAAGATCGGCTATCGGCTGCTCGGCGATGACGGGCTTTTGTCGGGGATCGTCAAAGAGTTGGAAGGCGAGGGCTTTCGCCTGATCGGCGCACACGAACTTCTCGATGCGGCCTCCATGCCGGAGGGGCCCCTCGGCCGCGTGAGACCGAGCACCGACGCCGACAGCGATATAGCCCGCGGCGTCGCGATCGCCCGCGCGATGGGTAAGCTTGACATCGGACAAGCGGTTGTCGTGCAGCAGGGATTGATCCTGGGAGTCGAGGCAATCGAAGGCACTGACGCTCTGGTGCGGCGCTGCGCCGGGTTACGCCGCGACGGTCCTGGTGGTGTCCTGGTCAAGCTCGCCAAACCTGGCCAGGAGTCGCGCGTCGACCGCCCGACGATCGGTCCAAAAACCGTTACCATGGCGGTGGATGCCGGGTTGCAAGGGATCGCCGCCGAGGCCAGGGCGGTCCTGGTCATCGACCGCGACGAGGTGATCCGCACGGCCGATGCGGCAGGTCTTTTCGTGGTCGGCGTGCGGCCGGATTGACGGTGTCCGCACCTGGCACACCGTTTGTGTTCATCATCACCGGCGAGCCCTCGGGCGATGCGCTCGGCGCGGCGCTCATCGCGGCGCTGCGGGAGCGCACCGGCGGGGACATTCGGATCGCCGGAATTGGTGGCGAGCGCATGGCCGAGGCGGGCGTCGAAAGCCCCGTGCCGCTCGCCGATCTGGCGATCGCGGGCGTTGTCGAAGTGTGGGCACATGCGTTTACAATCCTGCGCCATCTGCGCACCGCCGTCCGGATCGTCAGAGCCGAGCGACCTGACGCGGTGGTGACAATCGACAGCTCCGGTTTCAGCTGGCGGGTCGCGCATGCGCTACGTCGCCGCGATGAGCGGCTGCCGCTTATTCATTACGTGGCGCCGATGGTTTGGGCGTGGCGTGCCGGGCGGGCGCGACGGATGGCGCGCTGGTACGATCATCTGCTCACCCTCCTGCCGTTCGAGCCGCCTTATTTTGAGCGGGTCGGCCTCGCGGCCACTTATGTCGGGCATCCGGTCATCGATAGCGAAGCCGGATCGGGGGAGGCCGCCCGGTTTCGCGCCGAGCACGGACTGGCCGACGTGCTCCTGTTGACGGTTCTGCCCGGTAGCCGTGGCGGAGAGGTGCGGCGGCTGATGCCGATTTTTGCCGCTGCGTTGCGGTCGGTCGAGCGGCAAGTCGGGCCGTTCCGGGTGGTTGTGCCGACGGTCGAGACAGTCGCCGCCGCGGTCGCCGAGGGGGTGAGAGACTGGCCTGGCGCGCCGATCGTGGTGCACGGTCCGAAAGCGAAATACGATGCGTTCGCCGCGAGCCGTGTCGCGCTGGCGGCGTCGGGCACAGTCGCGCTGGAGTTGGCGATGGCCAGGCTGCCAATGACTGTAGCCTATCGGCTGTCCCGTCCGACCGAAATTCTGCTCGACCGCGTGCTGAAGGTGCGGCAGGTCAATTTAATCAATCTGATTCTCGGCCGCACCGTTGTCGCCGAGCATCTGGGTACAGATTGCACACCGGACCGCATCGCCGCGACGATGATCGAGCTGATCCGGGATGAACGCGTTCGCCAAGCGCATATCGATGGTTATGATGAAGCGATCCGGCAGCTTGGCTCGGGCAGTGTGTCGCCGAGCCTCAACGCCGCCGACAAGGTCCTAGAGATCATCGCCGCGCGGCGCGGGCAGCCCCTCTAGACAGGAGAAGCTTTCGATGGCCGATACCGACAAGTTTCGCTTTCTGCACACGATGATCCGGGTGAAGGACCTCGATAAGTCGCTGGCCTTCTATACCGAACAGCTGGGCATGAATGTGATCCGTAAGCGCGACTACCCGACCGGGAAGTTCACCCTGGCTTTCGTCGGCTATGGTGACGAGGAGCACAATACGGTGGTCGAGCTGACCCATAACTGGGATCAGGCCGAGCCCTATGCGCTCGGCTCCGGGTTCGGCCATCTGGCGGTGGGCGTGCCCGACGTCTACGCGACCTGTGAGCGGATGGCGAAGGCTGGGGTGAAGATACCGCGGCCCGCGGGTCCGATGGCGCATGGCGGCTCGGTCATCGCCTTTATCGAAGACCCGGACGGCTACAAGATCGAATTGATCGAGCGGAAATAGGCTCGGCAAAAGAAAAAAGCCCCCGGACGCTGGTCCGGGGGCTTCTGCGTGACCGCGGACGGATTTAGTGGCGTTTGCCGATATCCACGTAGTGGCGCTCGTCCGAACCGGTAAAGAGCTGGCGCGGTCGCATGATCTTTGAATCCGGATCCTCGATCATCTCGGTCCACTGGGCGATCCAGCCGACCGTGCGCGCGATCGCGAATAGCACCGTGAACATCGAGGTCGGGAAGCCCATCGCCTTGAGGATGATGCCCGAATAGAAATCGACGTTCGGGTAGAGCTTGCGAGTGATGAAATACTCGTCGTTGAGCGAGATCTTTTCGAGCTCCATCGCCAGATCGAGCAGCGGATCGTCCTTGATGCCGAGCTCGTCCAGCACCTCGTGACAGCTCTCGCGCAGGACGCGGGCGCGCGGGTCATAGTTTTTGTAGACCCGGTGACCAAAGCCGAACTGGATCTCGTGCTCGTTCTTGTCTTTGACGTGCTTGATGAAGTCGGGGATGTTTTTCTTGTCGCCGATCCGGCCGAGCATTTTCAGCACCGCCTCATTGGCGCCGCCATGCGCCGGGCCCCACAGCGAGGCGATGCCAGCCGCGATGCAGGCAAACGGGTTGGCGCCCGAGGAGCCGGCGTTGCGTACGGTCGCGGTCGAAGCGTTCTGCTCGTGGTCGGCGTGGAGGATGAAGATCCGGTCCATCGCCTTGGCCAGGATCGGATTGACCTTGTACTCCTCGCACGGCACCGCGAAGGTCATGTGCAGGAAATTCTCGGCATAGCCCAGCGAGTTCTTGGGGTAGACGAAGGGCTGGCCGAGCGAATATTTGTAAGCCATCGCCCCGATGGTCGGCAGCTTGGCGATCAGCCGATGCGAGGCGACCATCCGCTGATACGGATCGTTTATGTCGGTCGAGTCGTGATAGAAGGCGGACAGGGCGCCCACGACGCCGCATAGTACCGCCATCGGATGCGCGTCGCGCCGGAAGCCGCGGAAGAACGTGGTGATCTGCTCGTGCACCATCGTGTGGTGGGTGATGTCGGAAACAAACTGCGTCTTTTGGTCCGCGTTCGGCAGCTCGCCGTTCAGCAACAAATAAGCGACTTCGAGGAAGTCGCTTTTGGCCGCCAATTCCTGGATCGGGTAGCCCCGATACATCAGGATACCCTCGTCGCCGTCGATATAGGTAATGCTGGAACGACAGGCGGCGGTCGCCATAAAACCGGGGTCGTAGGTGAACATCCCGGTCTTCGCGTAGAGGCTGCGGACATCGATGACCTTGGGTCCGATGGAGCCATCGAGCACCGGCAGATCGACCGACTTGCCGGTGCTATTATCGGTCAGCGTCATTGTCCCGCTTTGCGCGCCCACCTTTGGATTGTTGCCGTCCATGGATGCACCTCGATCGCTACGCCCGCGGGCGATACCCGGATGCGGCGAGAATAAGCCGCCACTGGCTGATTATCAAATAGCGCCACAATATTGCAATGCAATATCGCAGCTGCGAGATAATCTCATCTGCTTATTTTTTGAGCGGCATCCGCGATGCGGCCGAGCGTTTCGTCGCGGCCGAGCACCTGCATGATTTCGAAAATGCCCGGCGATGCGGTGGAGCCGGTCAAGGCGGCGCGCAGAGGCTGTGCGATCGCTCCGAGCTTCAGCCCCTTAGCGCCAACAAAATCCCGCAACCGCGTTTCGAGCAACGGTCCCTGCCATTCGGTGCCCGCCAGATCGCTGGCGAGCTCGCCAAGTAGGCCGCGCGCCTCGGGGGTCAACAGTTTTGCTGCGTCGGCCGCCGGCGCGATCGGTCGCGGCGCGACGTAAAATTCCGCCCTTTCAGCCAGCTCGATGAGAGTTTTGGCGCGCGGTTTGAGGTCGGGCATGGCCGCCAAGAGGCGTTCTCGCGCCATGGCCGACAATTGATGACCGAGCGTTGCCTCCAGCCGAGGGACGATGAGCTCGACCAGCACTGCATCCTCCGTCTCGCGGATGTAGTGCGCGTTGACACTGTCGAGCTTGGCGAAATCGAATTGCGCTGGCGATTTGTGAATGCCGCCGAGATCGAACCATTCGATCGCTTGTGCGGTCGAAATGATCTCGTCGTCGCCGTGGCTCCAGCCGAGCCGGAGCAGATAGTTTCGCAGCGCCTCGGGCAGGTAGCCCATGTCGCGATAGGCCTCGACCCCGAGCGCCCCGTGCCGCTTCGACATCTTGGCGCCGTCCGAGCCGTGGATCAGCGGGATGTGGGCGAATTCCGGCACGGCCCAGTCCAGCGCGCGATAAATCTGCGTCTGGCGGAAGGCGTTGCGGAAATGCTCGTTGCCGCGGATGACGTGGGTGATGCCCATGTCATGATCGTCGATGACGACCGAGAAATTATAGGTCGGCGTGCCGTCCGAGCGCAGGATGATGAGGTCGTCGAGCTCCTGGTTCTCGACCGTCACCTCACCTAGAACATGGTCGCGGATCGTGGTTGCGCCGGTGCGCTCGGTCTTGAGGCGGATCGCCGGGGCGACGCCGGGAGGCGCCTCCGACGGATCGCGGTCGCGCCAGGTGCCGTCATAGCCGATCGAGCGCTTTTCGGCTTTGGCGCGCTCGCGCATCGCCTCGAGCTCTTCGGGCGTGCAATAGCAGCGATAGGCCTTGCCGGCGGCGAGCAGACGTTGGGCGATCTCGGCGTGATGCGCGGCGCGGGCGAACTGAAAGACGACCTCGCCATCCCAGTCGAGGCCGAGCCATCTGAGGCCGTCGATGATCGCGGTCGTCGCCTCGGGGGTTGAGCGCTCGCGGTCGGTGTCCTCGATACGCAGATGGAACTTGCCGCCGTCCCCGTGGAGCTGGTGGTGGCGCGCGAAGAGCCAGTTGAAGAGGGCAGTGCGGGCGCCGCCGATATGGAGGAACCCGGTCGGCGAGGGGGCAAAGCGAACGGTAACGGTCATGCGGCCAGTTTAACGCCCCGGCACGACATAATCGCGGAACATCTCACGCAGCTTCAGCTTTACGACTTTGCCGGTGCCGGTGTGCGGTAGCTCGTCGAGAACCACGACATCGTCGGGCAGCATCCATTTGGGAAAGCGCTGGCCGAGCAGCGCGATCAGGCTGTCGCGTTCTGGAGTGCAGCCGGGGCGGGCGGTGACGATCAGCAGCGGCCGTTCGTCCCATTTCGGGTGCGGGATGGCGATGACCGCGGCCTCGGCGACATGCTCGTGCGCCATCGCCGCGTTTTCGAGATCGATCGAGCTGATCCACTCGCCGCCCGATTTGATGACGTCCTTGCGCCGGTCGGTGAGTTTGACGTAGCCGTCGGGATCGATCGACGCGACGTCGCCGGTGTGGAACCAGCCATCGGGCTCGACCGCCGCCTTGGTCGCCTCATCGTCGTTGTAATAGGCGCTGACGATCCACGGGCCGCGCACCAGCAGTTCGCCGACGGCCTTGCCGTCATGCGGCAGCGCGTTGCCGTCGTCGTCGACGATCTTCATTTCGACGCCGATGACCGCCCGCCCCTGGGTCAGCTTGACACCGGTCTGCGCGGCCTCGTCGAGCGCCAGATGCTTGCGCTTGAGCGCCGCAGTCGTCCCGAGCGGGCTCATCTCGGTCATGCCCCAGGCGTGAACCATCGTGACGCCGCGTGCTTCGTAGGCCCGCAACAGGGCCAGCGGAATCGCGGTGCCGCCCGACAGCACCTTTTTCAGGGTCGTCACATTCTTGTTGTTGTCGCGCAGGTAGTTGCTGAAATTGAGCCACACAGTCGGCACGCCGAGCCCGAGGGTCACGCCTTCCGTCTCAAAGAGTTCGTAGAGGCTGGCGCCATCGAGCTTTGGCCCGGGGTAGACGATCTTGGTGCCATTCATCGGCGCGGTGTACGGCGTCGCCCAGCCGCAGACATGGAACATTGGCACAACCGGGCAGATGACGTCGGTGGCTTCCATCGCGATCGCGCCCGGCAGTGAGGCGCCGAGCGCATGCAGCATGGCCGAGCGATGGCTGTAGAGAACGCCCTTGGGCTTGCCGGTCGTGCCCGAGGTGTAGCAAAGCGCGCTGGCGCTGCGCTCGTCGAATTGCGGCCAAAGAAACTCGTCGTCCTCGGCGGCCAGTAGCTCTTCGTAAGGCGCCAATGTCCGCAGCGAGGTATCTGCGGCGCCCAGCAGGACGATCTGCATACTGGCTGGCAGCTGCGGCCGCAGCCGCTCGATCAGCGGGATAAAGCTGGTTTCGAGGAACAGCAGCCGGTCGGCCGCGTGATTGAAGATGTAGACCAGCTGCTCGTCGGCGAGCACCGGGTTGATTGTGTGGCAGACCGCGCCGATACCCGAAATCCCATGATAAAGCTCGAAATGGCGATAGGTGTTCCACGCCATCGTCGCCACCCGGTCGCCGGTCTCGATACCAAGCCGCAACAGCGCCTTGGCGACGCGGCGGGCGCGGCGCTCGGCATCGGCGTAGGTATAGCGGTGGATCGGCCCTTCCAGCGTGCGGCTGACGATCTCGGTGTCGGCGTGATTGCGCGCCGCGTGCTGAATGCACATCGACACCAGCAGCGGCTGGTCGCCCATCAACCCGCGCAACATGCGTTTCTCTCCCGCAGGCCCGATGTTTTGCCCGACCCGATGTTTTGCCCGACCCGATGTTTTGCCCGACCCGATGTTTTGCCCGAGTAGACGCGCAGACGCCGGCGATCTCAAGCAAGAAGCGTGCGGAACAGCCTATCGCGGCGCGAGCTTGGCTTTGAAGAAGTCGACGAGGGCCTGATTGAATTGCCGGTGAAAGGCGACGCGGTCGAAGCCCTGATCGTCGTTACAGATTTCCGGGGCGACCTTGGCGAGAGCCTCGCTGCATGGCGCGAGAAACGAGAAATGTCCGGCGAGCGGCACCAGATGATCGTCGGGCGGGTTGGGGAGCGCGGTCTCGACGACATCGGCACTCCACTTGTTCGGAGTGATGCGGTCGTTCTCGGCCCGCCAGAGCTGGATCGGCTCGATCACCGCGGCGAGCCCTTCCTTGGTGAAGGTGTGCCCCAACGCCGGCGCCGCGATCACCGCCGCTGTAACCCTCGGATCGTGGTGCCAGTCGGCGGGTTTCTGGTCGTCCGCGCCGAGGGCGCCTTTTTCCTTG
>Ga0070733_10003024_pt1 | contig 11634 bp, 11 predicted proteins | sample Coa_R1_9_FD_66450 | JGI IMG/M metagenome (GOLD analysis project Ga0070733, IMG submission 66450) | Surface soil microbial communities from Centralia Pennsylvania, which are recovering from an underground coalmine fire - Coalmine... | ecosystem: Environmental > Terrestrial > Soil > Unclassified ... | reverse complement strand
AGCGCACATCTTTGATGTGAAGCAGAAGCCGGCCGGCGCCGCTGACACCCTCAGGGATCGCCGGCGAAGTGAAGCCCGGCGCCGGGCCGGTCGCACTGGGGCGCTCCTGCCACCGCCGCCGGATCACCCCTTTGCAGGTCATCGCCTTCGTTGATCCCATGAACCCCCCCGCCTTACCAACCGATTGGGCACCCCCCGTACCCGCCCGGCCGGCCCTCACGGCGATCGCGCTTGACGAACCACCTATCAAAGTGATATCACTTTGATAGGTGGTTCGGGCTGACCGGACTCCGTAGACCGCAGGAGGCATCCCATGTATACACAGACTGACAACACCATTCACGGATCGTGGTCGTCCGCCGCAAGGCCGACGCGCGCCTGCCTGCGAACCCGCCCGCGCATCCAGCGCATCCTCATCCGGTCCTGGGAATACATCCGGCCGGCCCGGATCACCATCCTGATCATCCGGTTGCTGGTCGCGCTGTGGCTGGTCATCCTCGGCACAATGCTGCTGTCGGCGGGCAGCGCCTGGGGCTGGGCGCTGCTACCTGCCGCCATGGCCGTGCTGGCGGTTGGCGTCTGGGTGTTCACCACCGCCGCGAAAGGGTGGCCTGCCCGTTCATAACCCCGGGCACGCCGGCAACACCTCGCCGGAACCATCAAGGCCCAGACCCAGGACTCCTGCCCTGGTCTGGGCCTTCATGCGTGGAGCGGGTGACGGGAATCGAACCCGCACTATCAGCTTGGGAAGCTGATGTTCTGCCATTGAACTACACCCGCATGCGCGCACCGCATCACCCGGACGGCCAGCGACCGTCTCCGCGATGCTGTGTTCGCCACGACATCGTACCGGAACCGGTAGGTTGCGAGCGTGCTCCTCTCTGACCGTGACATCAAAGCCGAGATCGAGTCTGGCCGGGTGAAGCTCGACCCCTATGATGCCGGACTCGTGCAGCCAGCGAGCATCGACGTCAGGATCGACCGCTACTTCCGGGTCTTTGAGAACCACAGGTACCCGCACATCGATCCGGCGGTCGAGCAGGCCGACCTGACCCGGCTCGTCGAGACCAAGGGTGAGGAACCCTTCGTCCTGCACCCGAATGAGTTCGTCCTCGGCTCGACGTACGAGGTCGTCTCGCTGCCAGACGATATTGCCGGCCGGCTGGAAGGCAAGGCGCTGGCCATCGATACTCCTATCCCCACCCCCGGTGGATGGCGGGTGATGGGTGAGCTGGACGTGGGCGACCGGGTGTTCGACGAGTTCGGACAGCCGACCACCGTCGTGGCCGCGACGCCAGTCATGTGGAACCGGCCCTGCCGCGAGGTGGTGTTCTCCGACGGCCAAGTCATTGCTGCCGACGTTGCCCATCGCTGGCTTACCACCAGCAAGTCCGAGCGGAAGCACGGCAAGCCGGGCTCAGTCCGGGCCACCGGCGAGATTGCCCGGACGCTGCGGGCCGGCGGAGAGTGGAATCATCATGTTCCGCTTGCCGGGCTTGCCCAATTCGAGCGCCAGGATCTTCCCATCGACCCGTACGTCCTCGGCGTCTGGCTTGGAGATGGCACGTCCACGAAGGCAGAAGTTACGGTAGGCCGAGGCGACGAGCAGATCCTGGATGAGATCGCGAACGCTGGCTATGCCGTCTGGAAGTCAAGCTCACCGCGAGCTTTCCGGATCGGCGGGTTGTCACGGCGCCACGTTGGCAGGCTCAGGGACCCGGGAACCGGCCAGTTCGCCGTAGACGGATCGCTGTCCAGCGAACTCAACGCAATGGCTCTGGCCGGAAACAAGTATGTCCCGGAGATGTACCTTCGTGCCGCCCCGGACCAGCGACTCAGCCTGCTCCAGGGTCTCATGGACTCCGACGGCTACATCGACGACATCGGGCGCTGCGAGTTCATTAATACCAAAGAGCACCTCGCCGACGCGGTGATCAGCCTGGCGGCCAGCCTCGGCTTGCGGCCGGTGAAGCGCAAGAAGCGAGTAACACTGTACGGGGTGGAGTGCGCACCCGGGTATCAGGTGAAGTTCACGCCGCACTTCCCCGTATTCCGCCTGCAGCGCAAGGTAGCGAGGATCAAGCGGCAGGGAAACTTCCATGCTTTCCGGGCCATCGTCGACGTCCGTGAGATCGAGTCCCGGCCGGTCAGATGCATCCAGGTCAGTAATCCCACCGGCCTCTTCCTGGCAGGGCCGACGTTCATCCCCACGCACAACTCGAGCCTCGGCCGACTTGGCCTGCTCACGCACTCCACCGCAGGATGGATCGATCCCGGCTTCTCCGGGCATGTGACCCTCGAACTGTCCAACGTCGCCACGTTGCCGATCAAGCTCTGGCCAGGGATGAAGATCGGTCAGTTGTGCCTGTTCCGGTGCAGCTCACCAGCGGAGCATGCGTATGGCTCCAATGTTTACGGCTCGCGGTACCAGGACCAGCGCGGCCCCACCCCATCGAGGTCGTACCTCAATTTCTACCGCTCCAAAATCTAGCCGACGCGGCGGATTGTGGCTTAGCGTTCTGTTACCGCCGGGTACAACCGGGAAGTAACTTAGGCATCGGAACGTACCGGGCCAGGGAGGGCCACCTATGACACACGTCGATGAGCGCCAGGCGAGGAAGGTGGCCGAGGAAGCCAGGGAGACCACGTGGCGCCAGCCTAGTTTCGGCAAGCAACTCTTCCTGGGCGATCTTCAGCTCGGCCTGATCAGCCCGCATCCGAAGCCTACCGACGAGGCCCGCGAGCGCGGCGAAGAGTTCTGCGCCAAGATGACCGAGTTCGCGCAGAACCATATTGACAGCGCACGCATCGAGCGCGACGCACGGATCCCGGATGAGACGATCAAGGGGCTGGCCGCGCTCGGCGCGTTCGGCATGAAGATCGCCCCGGAGTACGGCGGCCTCGGCCTATCCCAGCTTTACTACAACCGCGCCCTGATCATCGCCGGGTCGGCGTCACCGGCGATCGGCGCGCTGCTGTCGGCGCACCAGTCCATCGGCGTCCCGCAGCCGGTCAAGCTCTTCGGCACAGAGCAGCAGAAGAAGGCCTTCCTGCCACGATGCGCGCGGGGGGAGGTGAGCGCATTCCTGCTCACCGAACCGGACGTCGGATCCGACCCGGCCCGGCTGCGCACCAGCGCCGTCCCGACCGAGGACGGTAAGGAGTACATTCTCGACGGCGTCAAGCTGTGGACCACCAACGGCGTCATCGCCGGCCTGCTGATCGTGATGGCCAGGGTGCCGAAGAGCGAAGGCCACCGGGGCGGCATCACCGCGTTCGTGGTCGAGGGTACCGCCGACGGCGTGACCGTCGAGCACCGCAACGCTTTCATGGGACTGCGCGGCATCGAGAACGGTGTCACCCGGTTCCACCAGGTAAGGGTCCCCGCCGAGAACCTGATCGGCAAGGAGGGCCAGGGTCTCAAGATCGCACTCACCACCTTGAACACCGGCCGCCTGTCCCTTCCGGCAAGCTGCGCCGCCGCCGCGAAGTGGTCGCTCAAGATCGCCAGGGAATGGTCCAAGGAACGCGTCCAGTGGGGACGTCCGGTCGGTGAGCACGAGGCGATCGCGAAGAAGATCGCATTCATTGCCGCGACAACCTACGCGCTGGAGGCGATGGTCGAGCTGACCAGCCAGATGGCCGACGACAACCGGAACGATATCCGGCTCGAAGCGGCCATCGCCAAGCTGTTCTGCTCGGAGATGGGCTACCGGGTCGCCGACGAACTGGTCCAGATCCGCGGCGGCCGGGGCTACGAAACGGCCGCGTCGCTGGCCGCCCGGGGCGAGCGCGGCGTGCCCGCCGAGCAGGCCCTCCGCGACATGCGGATCAACCGGATCTTCGAGGGATCGTCCGAGATCATGCAGCTCTTCATCGCCCGGGAGGCGGTGGACGCGCACCTGTCCGCGGCCGGTGAGCTGATCGAGCCCGGATCCGCTGCCGGCAAGGCCCGCGCGGCCATGAAGGCCGGCGGTTTCTACGCCAAGTGGCTGCCCACGCTGGTGGCCGGCCAGGGCTCGGTGCCGACCGCCTACTCCGAGTTCGGCCCGCTCGCGGCGCATGTTCGCTACGTCGAGCGGACCTCCCGCAAGCTGGCCCGCGAGACGTTCTACGCGATGGCCCGCTGGCAGGGCAAGCTGGAACGCAAGCAGGGTTTCCTGGGCCGGATCGTGGACATCGGCGCCGAACTGTTCGCGATGAGCGCCGTCTGCGTCCGCGCCCAGATGGACGCGGCCGACGGCACACCCCGCGCCGCGAACGCCATCGAGCTCGCCGACGCCTTCTGCCGCCAGTCCCGGCTGCGCACCGACGCGCTCCTGCAGGGCCTCTGGCGCAATACCGACTCACTCGACGTCAAGCTGGCCGGCCGGGTCCTCAACGACCAGTACGCCTGGCTGGAGGAAGGCATCGTCGACCCATCGACTCCCGGTCCCTGGATCGCGCCCGCCGACCCGGGCCCCTCCGCGCACGAGAACGTGCACCGCCAGCCCGGCTAAGGATCAGGTAAAAGTTTACGATGCCGCCAATGCCGCAGCTAACCGCTCACAATCGCGGCTGAGACTTCAAAAGCCACGTCCTGCGGCTGTCCCGCCAGGTCACGTAAACCCAGCGGGACCGCCGCGAAACCTCAGGCCCGCTCGCTGCCGCCGGCCCGGAGCCGGGCCAGCCGCGCGTCCCGCTCGGCGACCGCGGCCCGCAGCTCGTCCCGCTCGTCCTCCAGCTCGCGTACCCGCCGTTCGAGATCCAGCACCCGCCGGATGCCGGCGAGCGTCATCCCGTCCTCGACCAGCCGCAGAACGTAGGCGACGACCGTAACCTCGTGCCGGGTGTAGCGCCGTTGCCCCCCGGCCGACCTCGACGGTGTGACCACGCCGAACTCGTCCAGCCGCCGCAAGAACGCGTGCTGCACCTCGAGTGTGGCAGCGACCTGCCCGACCGTGTACAGCGGCAGGTTCTCGTCATCTATGGGCAGCCGTGACACTGTGTTCCCTCAAGTCGCGTCATTCAAAGACCGGCTAAGCGGCTCTGCCAAGCTGACCGTCGCCGTCACCTTGGCCCGATCGCTCGCGCAGACCCTGCGGGCCTGCCCTCGCGAGCCGGGTTCGAATGACGCCAGGTTGCTCCCGAAACTAACCGGGTCCGGACGGCGGCGCCATCCGGACCCGGTTGGAAGACCCGTTCAAAATCATCAAGGCGATCATGAACCTTGGTTCTGCCCTGCGACAGCCTGGGAAGAACCCTCCGTTTGAATGGGTCTTTGGGTACGCCTGGTCAGGCGGCGATCATCTTCTTGGAGTCGCTGCTGATCTCCACCTTGCGGGCCTTGGCCCGCTCGGCCACCGGCACTCGCACGGTCAGCACGCCGTTCTCGTAGCCGGCCTCGACCTTGTCGGTGTCGTAGGCGTCACCCAGGTAGATCCTGCGGTACAGGCTGCCGGTCACCCGCTCGCGGATGATGTGGCGCTCTGCGTCAGCCTTCTCCTCGTCCCGCTTGGCGCTGACGGTCAGCACGCCATTGTCGACGCTGACATCGATGTCGTCCAGCTTGACGCCGGGCAGGTCAAACTTGAACACAACGTCGCCCTCGCGGCGGATGCCATCCACCGGCAGCGCGGCCCTGGCCGAGTTGGACCAGTTGGACCAGCCGAAGGCCTGCTGGGTCAGCCTGTCGAACTCCTGCATAAAGGGGTCGAAGGACGTCAAGAGCACTGAAGCTCACCTCCATGTGACACTACTGGGCCCTCACGGTGTAAACCCAGGTTTCTCGTATCTTCTGATGGAGGTAACCTCCAACTTCGCTTGCATATTTCCTCTAGCCCAAGAATTTCCAAGATCTTTTATGCCACACGGACGCTGCCGGCCGGCACCTGGTGGCGCCGGCCGGCAGTGCTCACCGGAAGGGCGTGCAGCCTGCGGGAAGTGGGTCAGCCCACCCGCTCGATGATCGTGGCGTTGGCCTGGCCGCCGCCCTCGCACATGGTCTGCAGGCCGTAGCGGCCACCGGTGCGTTCCAGCTCGTGCACGAGCTTGGTCATCAGGATCGCTCCGGTGGCACCGAGCGGGTGCCCGAGGGCGATGGCGCCACCGTTCGGGTTGGTCTTCTCCAGCGATGCGCCGGTGTCGGTGGACCAGGCCAGCAGCACCGGGGCGAAGGCCTCGTTGACCTCGAAGACGTCGATGTCATCGACGTCCAGCTTGGCCTTGGTGAGCGCCTGCTTGGTCGCCGGGATCGGGCCGGTCAGCATGAACACCGGGTCGGCGCCGGTCACCGCCAGCGTGTGGATCCGCGCCCTCGGGGTCAGCCCGTGCCGGTGCACGGCTTCCTCCGAGGCGATCAGCAGGGCGGCCGAGCCGTCGGAGATCTGCGACGCGGTGGCCGCGGTGAGCGCCCAGCCCTCCCGGATCGGGTCCAGGTTGGCCATCTTCTCCTTGGAGGTGTCCCGGCGCGGTCCCTCGTCGGTGGTCACCCCGGCCAGCTCGGTGATCTGGCTGGTGAACCTGCCCTCGTCGATCGCCTGAACGGCCCGCCGGTGGCTCTCCAGCGCGAAGTCTTCGAGCTGGTCGCGGGTGATCCCCCACTTCTCGCACATGAGCTGGGCGCCGCGGAACTGCGAGATCTCCTGGTCGCCGTAGCGCTTCTTCCAGCCCTCACCGAACGGCAGGGCCATCCCCATCGGAAGCGCCACCGACGAGCCCATCGGGACCATGCTCATGCTCTCCACGCCGGCCGCGACGACCAGGTCCTGGGTGCCGGACAGCACGCCCTGCGCGGCGAAGTGGACCGCCTGCTGCGAGGAACCACACTGCCGGTCCACGGTCACGCCGGGAACCTGCTCAGGCAGCCCGGCCGACAGCCACGCCTGGCGAGCGATGTCGAGCGTCTGCGGGCCGATCTGCGAGACGCAGCCCATGACCACGTCGTCCACCGCGGCCGGGTCGATCCCGGTCCGGCTGACCAGCTCGTTCAGCACGTGTGCGGCCATGTCCACCGGGTTCACCGCGGACAGGCCGCCGTTCTTCTTCCCAACGGCGGTACGGACCGCCCCGACGATGTACGCCTCTGCCACAACGCCCTCCGTTGCTCTTCCGCCGGCCGGTCGCCGTCTGACCGGCCGGCGGGCATGTTTCCGGCCAATGAAGCCCAGTCGTAAAACCGAGCGGCATTCGGTTTACTCCTAAAGGGTAGCGCGCACCACGCTAACCGCCACTGCCCGGTGCTGGATGCACTCCACGGCCGGGCGTACTGTGGTTGCGAGGCCGTAGGCGAACACAGCGTGGAGGACTGAGTGAGCAGCGGGCTGATCCTGCTGGCAGTGATAGGTGTGTTCGGCACGTGGCTGTTCACCAAAATACGCCGCCGCATGGGCGTCGGCATGACCACCAAGCACTATGTGATCGCCTTTGCCGCGATCGTGCTGATCATCCTGACGGTCTGGGCGAACGCCCACACGTACCACACGTAACTACTGGGGTTTCACCGCGCCGGTGACCGGGATCTCGAACCAGACCGCCTTGCCGTCTCTGGTCGGCCTGGACCCCCACCGGGTCGCCAGCTGATCCACCAGGTACAGCCCGCGGCCGCCCTCGTCGGTCTCGCCGGCGCTGCGGATCCGGGGCAGCCGCAGGTCCGGGTCGAACACCTCGACCCAGATCGATGACGCGCCGCGGCGCAGCCGCAGGGTGAGTTCCTTCTCGGCCGGCCGCAGGATTTCATCCAGCCGGTCTTCCCAGGACTCGACCAGCATTGCGGAGCCGGGTGCTCCACCGGCCGTCTCGAAGGCGAACTCACGGCGCGGGCTCGGCGCGGGTGCCGCGTGCAGCACGGCGTTGGTGACCACCTCGGAGACCAGCAGGCAGGCCAGCTTGGACTGTTCCGGGTCCACCCCCCAGTGGGCCAGCGTGACCTGCGCCGAATTGCGCGCCTCGGAAACCCTGATCGGCTCGGCCGGGAAGGACACCTCCCAGGTCGCCAGGTCCACCGGGCTGGACTGGACCACCACGATGGCCATGTCGTCATCGATCTCCCCGGGGACGGCTTCCTCGGCGGCCTGGGCGATGGCCTCGACGTCGTTGCCCGCCACCCGGCTGACCGAGGTGCGGAGCATCTCCAGCGCTTCAGCCTCGGTGTAGTGGCCAAGACCGTCCATGCGGGTGCGCCGGTCGGTCAGCCCGTCGGTATAGAAGACCAGCGTGGAACCGGGCGGCAGCACCATCGATTCCTCGCGGAAGGTCGGTACCCCGGCGATACCCGGGCTGCGCACGCCGAGCAGTACGCCGTGGGCGATCTCCATCATGCCCACCTTGCCGTCCACGATCAGCAGCGGCGCATCGTGGCCGGCGTTCGCATACAGCAGCTCGCGCGACCACGGGTCATACACCAGGCAGGTGCAGCTCACGATCGGCGGATCCTTGAACTCATCCCGCAGTCCCGGTTGCGCGGGCCCGAGCGTGCGGACCCACTCGTCCAGCTTGCGCAGGATCTCGGCCGGTGGCTTGTCGTCCTGGGCGAAGGCGCGCAGCGCGGCCCGCAGTTGCCCCATGATCGCGGCGGCCCTGGCACCCCGGCCCTCGACGTCGCCGATCACGATGCCGACCCGCCCGGCGGATAGCTGGATGATGTCGTACCAGTCGCCGCCGACCTGGGTCTGGATGCCCTGCCCGTGTATCTCCAGCGGTTTGGCCGGCACGTACCTGCACGCGACCTTGAGCCCGTCGACTTCGGGCAGGCTCTGCGGGAGCAGGCTCTTCTGGAAGGCCAGCGCGGTGCGGCGCTCCTCCTCGAACAGCATCGAGTTGTCGATGGCGACCGCGACCCGGCTGGCGATGGCGCTGAGGAAGTCCCGGTCGTAGGCGTCGTACTGCTGTTCTTCCCGCTCGGTCAGCCTGGACAGCGCCAGGCTCATCACGCCGAGCAGCTCGCCGCGGGCCAGCAGCGGCGCGGCCACGACAGAGGTCAGGCCGACCTCGTCGCAGATCTCCTTGCTCGTCCGGCTCGGCGCCGGGAAGCGTTCCTCGGCCATGTCGGCGACCAGGACCGTCTCGAACCTGGCCATGGCCTGCTGGCAGAAGTGTCCCTCCGGATACCTGATCGGCTCGCCGACCCCGGCCCAGGTACCCGGCTTGGGCGACCAGCCCCGCGCGTGCGTGGACGTGCGGCGGATCAGCTTGTCCCCCTGGATCAGGTCGATGAAGCAGTGGTCGGCGAACTGCGGCACCAGTGTGTCGGCCACGTGCCGCAGGGTGACGCCGAGCTCCAGCGACCCGGACAGCCGCTCGCCGATGCGCTCGAGCAGCCCGATCCGCTCCTGCTCACGCTCGCTGTTGCGCCGGGTGGCTTCCCTGGCGAAGATGACGATGCCGTCGATCGCGCCGGACGGGTGCCGCAGCGGGACCGCGGTCGCCCGGACGAAGATCCGCGCTCCGTCGGCTCGGCGGCTGGCGATGGTCCCCTCCCAGGCCCGCCCGCGCAGTACCTGCCTGGCCAGCTCGACGGCCTTGCTGAGATCCTCGACCTCGAACCCCAGCGAGAGCACCGGGCGGCCGACCAGCTGGTGCGCATCCGCGGACACGCCGAACAGCTTCTGCGCGAAGGCGTTCGCATAGAGCAGGTTGTTGAGCCGGTCAGCGACGACGACCGCCGTCTCGACCTGATCGAGAACGGTGTCCGCCGGCAGATAGGCCGGGAAAGCGGCGTCCCTCCAGCCGGTCATGGCCAGCAGATCACCTCACCTTGCGCAGAGAGGCACAGCGTGCCAGCCCATGGCGGTCCAGCCACTGCACCGCGTGGTTCCGGGAGGCCGTCCCCCCGGGCAGATGCTGCGGACAGCGGCGAAGTCACCCGAAGGCTTACGAGCATGGTGAGCCGTCGCGGGCAAGCATGATCGGCGGATTACCTTCTAGCCACAAACAGGTGCATGGCGACGTCGCGAGGTAGCTCGGTACTGCGCCCCTCCGAGAAGTCCTCACATGTCACCCGCACGCCGTCGTGGCTCGCCGCGAGAGTAACCTCGCGTCCCGGTTGTATCCCGATGTCCTTGAGTTTAAGCATCAAACCCGCATCGCTCTGGACTTGCTCACTTATCCGCCGGACGGTAAACCGCTCAGTCCGGGACGTTACGGCATCTGTCATCGCCTCGGCGGGCTCGGGCCCGGTGGCCAGCGCCCGCTGAACCGCTTCCGGTGGCAGGCCAAGCTCATCCAGCCCGGGGATGAGGTTGCCATGCGGGCAGCGCACCGGATAGTCGAGCAACTCGACCAGCCTGCGCTCCACCTCTTCGGAGATGACGTGCTCCCACCGGCACGCCTCGATGTGCACCTCTTCCCAGGGCAGCCCGATGACGTTCACCAGAAGGCACTCGGCCAGCCGGTGCTTGCGCATGACCCGGGTGGCCAGGCCCCGGCCGGCCGCCGTGAGCGAAAGCTGCCGGTCGCCCGCGACCTCAAGCAGCCCGTCGCGCTCCATCCTGGCGACCGTCTGGCTTACCGTGGGACCACTCTGCGACAGCCGTTCGGCAATGCGGGCACGCAGCGGGACGATACCTTCCTCTTCCAGTTCAAAGACCGTGCGAAGGTACATCTCCGTCGTATCGATGAGCCCGTGCGCCGTCAACAGCCCTCCTTCTCCGGAGATCCTTCAAATCAAACCCCCACCGGCGATCCTCCAGCCCGAGCCAGCCAAACCCTCGCCGGCAATCCTCCAGCCCGAGCCGACCGAGCCTTCGCCAGCGATCCTCCAGCCCGGGCCGACCGAGCCTTCGCCAGCGATCCTCCAGCCCGGGCCGGCCAAACCCCCACCAGTGATCCTCCAGTTCGGAGCCTAGTTTTCATGATCGTTTGTGATTTGAAAGTGTTCTCTGACTCCAGATGCTATGCCGCCTGTGGCAAGCTCTGGCTGCTACGTCATGGAGATAGCCGCTCCACCACCCAGCCGTCGCCCGACCTGCGGTAGCACAGCCGGTCGTGCAGCCGGTTGATCCGCCCCTGCCAGAACTCCAGGGACTGCGGTGTGAGCTGGTAGCCGCCCCAGAAATCGGGCATGGGCACGTCGGTTCCCGGCGGCCAGCGCCGCTCGAACTCGGCGTACCGTTCCTCCAGCTCGGCCCTGGAACCGAGCACCGAGGACTGCCTGCTGGCCCAGGCGCCGAGCTGGGAGCCGCGCGGCCGGGTCCGGAAGTAGGGCTCGCTCTCCTGCTGGCTCAGCGCCCGGACCGCGCCTTCGATGATCACCTGACGGTACATCCCGAACCACGGGAACTGCAGGCAGGCCAGTGGGTTGACGGCCAGGTCCCGGGCCTTGCGCGACGTGCGGTTGGTATAGAACACGAAGCCCTCGGGGCCGTGGCTCTTGAGCAGCACGGTCCTGGCCCGCGGCTGGCCCGTCTCACTCACGGTGGCCAGCACCATGGCGTTCGGCTGCGGGAGCCCGGCCGCCTCCGCGTCCGCCAGCCAGCGCGCGAACTGGGTGAACGGGTCCGCGTCGAGCATCCCCTCGTCAAGCCCGGTCAATGGCTCGGATGTGTGCTGTACGGCATTCACGACTCCCGATCCTCACACAGCGCGTTCACGGGCGCATCGCCGGGCCAAACTCGCTGGCCGGCACCATGCGGCGGTGCGGCTACCCGCGCGCGGGCC
>Ga0070733_10003023_pt1 | contig 11637 bp, 13 predicted proteins | sample Coa_R1_9_FD_66450 | JGI IMG/M metagenome (GOLD analysis project Ga0070733, IMG submission 66450) | Surface soil microbial communities from Centralia Pennsylvania, which are recovering from an underground coalmine fire - Coalmine... | ecosystem: Environmental > Terrestrial > Soil > Unclassified ... | reverse complement strand
TCGCACCGCTTCGACCTCGACAAGCCGCTGATCGCCGCGGTCAATGGTGTTGCGATGGGCGGCGGGTTCGAGACCGCGCTCGCGTGCGACATCGTCGTCGCCGCCGAGAACGCAGTGTTCGCGCTGCCCGAGCCGCGCGTCGGGCTGATCGCCGGCAGCGGCGTCCACCGCCTGCCGCGGATGATCGGCCAGAAGAACGCGCTCGGCATGATCCTCACCGGCCGCCGGGTCTCGGCTGCCGAGGGCAAGGAACTCGGTTTCGTCAACGAGGTGGTGCCCGAGGGGCAGGCGCTCGACGCCGCCAAGCGCTGGGCCGGCCTCATTCTCGAATGCTCGCCGATGGCGATCCGCGCCTCGAAGCAATCGGTCTACAAGAGCCTCGACGAACCGACGCTGCAAACGGCGATGACGACGATCTATCCAGCGGTGCAGGCCAATCTCGACAGCCAGGACTACATCGAAGGCCCCAAGGCCTTTGCAGAACGGCGCAAACCCAACTGGCAGAACCGCTAGGGCGAGTGATGCCAATCTGTGACTTCGGCGCCAAAGCGGTTGGCGCCGGCGACGCTGCGCTGTGCCAGCAAAACGATGAGCACAATGATCGCGGCTAGGTGAATGAGGCTGTTTAGAAGGAGCAGGCCAAACAAGCCAAAATCCGGGCGATAGGGCCAGGTCGCGAACATCTTGGGCATCGCCGCGAGGCCGACGATGGTGAACGGCAGCGGCACCAACCCCCAATATCCATGCATATTGCGGTCATGCAGCCGGCGGGTGACGGCAGCGGCGATCAGGGCGACGAGCAGGCCGGTCAGAATGGGCGAGGTGATGGTTAGCACCGACCCCATATCGGAATAGAGGCCCTGGATGATCTGGTCGATCGCCCTTTGATCCAGCGGCGCGTGGGGTTTTGCCGCTTGCTGTTGAACAGCTAAAAATATCTTGGCCATCATGTTGATCATGATTGGAATCATGATAATAACACTTATAATACTTTGAACGATGAAGATGAATATTACATAAGGCCAGAATTGAGCGCGCGTGTCGCGTCCCGAGAAGCGGATCAGATTGCGAAAATTGTAGAGGATCGCCGCGACGATGGCCGCCATGCTCAGGATCGATACGTGGTTTCCGATCAAGCCGCCATTTTGGCACATGAACCCGTTCGGCTGAATTGGCGAATGTCTGCCATGGTGAAAAACCGGGCAGAACCGTCGCCATTTCGTGTTAGTCCAATCGATACGATTTGAGATCATCTCCGGAGCCCGGGCCGAAAACTCCGGCCGGGAAAAGGTAGGGTAATGGCGACGACCGAGGTTTCGGGTGAAGTATCGGCGGTGCCACCGGTGACGATGGCGGTGGAGCGGCGGATCGCCGAAGGCACCGCCTTCTCGATCATCCTGGCGCTCAGCTTCTCGCATCTGCTCAATGACATGATGCAGTCGCTGGTGCCCTCGCTGTACCCGATGATCAAGAACACCTACAGCCTCAGCTTTGTGCAGATCGGCGTCATCACGCTGACGATGCAGGTCGTCTCGTCGATGCTGCAGCCGCTTGTCGGCCTCGCCGCCGATCACCGGCCCCAACCCTATTCGCTCGCGGTCGGAATGTGCTCGACCCTGGCGGGGCTGCTGCTGCTGGCGAACGCGACGCACTATCTCGTTGTGCTGCTGGCCGTGGCGCTGATGGGCGCCGGCTCGGCGGTGTTCCATCCCGAAGCTTCGCGCGTTGCGCGGCTAGCCTCGGGCGGCGCCCGGCGGCATGGGCTCGCGCAGTCGTTGTTTCAGGTCGGCGGCAATCTCGGTTCGGCGACCGGCCCGATCCTCGCCGCCTTTATCGTCATCCCGCGCGGCCAGAGCAGCGTCGGCTGGTTTTCGGCCGCGGCGCTGCTGGCGATGATGGTGTTGTTCCAGGTCGGCAACTGGTACCGGCGTGAGCACCCGCCATCGCGCCGCGTCCGTTATGCCGGCGGTCCGCCTCTCGACCTGTCGCGCCGCCGAGTGTTCTGGTCGCTGGCGATCTTGCTGTCGCTGGTGTTCTCGAAGGCGTTCTACCAGGCGAGCCTCGGCACCTATTACACGTTCTACCTGATCAGCAAATTCCACCTGACCCTCGCCAGCGCCCAGATCTATCTGTTCGTCTTTCTCGCTTCGGTCGCGCTCGGCACCTTGATCGGCGGGCCGATCGGCGACCGGATCGGACGCAAGGCGGTGATCTGGGGCTCGATCCTCGGCGCGATCCCGTTCGCGCTGATGCTGCCTTTTGCCAGCCTGCTTTGGACCGCGGTGCTGACCGTGCTGGTCGGGGCGACGATGGCGTCGGCCTCGTCGGCGATCATCGTTTATGCGCTCGATCTCGTGCCGGGAAAGATCGGCACCATGGCCGGGCTGTTTTTCGGGCTGAGCTTTGGCATGGCTGGTGTCGGGGCCGCCGCGCTCGGCAGCCTTGCCGACGCCACCAGCATCGACACCGTCTACCATGTCTGCGCTTACCTGCCGCTGATCGGGCTGCTGACGGTCTTCCTCCCCAATCTGCACCGCGTCGCCAAGCGCGCCGCCGCATAAGCCGCTTCTCCGCGCCGTGCGCTCGCCGTACCATGCGGGAAAGGCTCGTATGGGAGGCCGAAAAGCATGTTTCCGCGCAACGCCTGGTACATCGCCGCCTGGGGTGACGAGCTCGGCGAAACCCCGCTCGCCCGACGCATATGCAATGACGCGATCGTGCTGTTCCGCGGCCAAGACGGCCGTGCCGCCGCCCTCGCCGACCGCTGCTGCCATCGCTCGGCGCCACTGAGCCTCGGTACGGTCGTCGAAGACGGTATCCAGTGCGGCTATCACGGCCTCATTATCGACAGCGCCGGCAAATGCGTGACGGTTCCGGGCCAACGCCTCATCCCAGCCGGCGCCACCGTGCGCAGCTATCCGCTGGTCGAGAAGAACCAGTTCCTGTGGATCTGGATGGGCGAGCCAGCCTTGGCCGACCCGGCGCTGATCGTCGATTTTCCCTATCACGACGACGCGGCGAAATGGCCGCACAAGCACACGATGTACCCGATCAAAGGCAATTACATGCTGATGGTCGACAATCTGATGGACCTGACCCACCTCGGCTACCTGCACGCCAAGACGATCGGCGGCAACCCGTCGCAGCACGTCGAGGCCGAAATGAAGGTGACGCGCACGCCGACCGGGGTGAAATTCACCCGCTGGATGCGCAACTCGCCGCCACCACCGAGCTACGTCAAGGCGGCCGGGTTTCCCGGGCGTATCGACCGGCTGCAGGTGTTCGAGTTCGTCGCGCCCTCGACCGTCTTGCAATGGACCGGCGCGACCGATGCCGGCTCCGGTATCGAGCCTGACGACTTCGCCTTCAAATTCCGCCTGTTCCACGGCCTTACCCCAGAGACCGAGACGACATGCTTTTATTTCTGGTCGGCGGCGAACGGTTACCAGCAGAGCCAACCGGAGGCGACCGAGTTGCTGTTCGGCCAGATCGCCAGCGCCTTCCTCGAAGACGCCGCGATGGTTCAGGCGCAACAGGAGCGGCTTAGCGAATTTGGCGAAGGCGGTCTCGTCGACATCGCCTCGGACTCGATCCGCATGACGATGCGCCGCCGGGTCGAGCAGATGATCGCTGTCGAGCAGCAGCAACAAGCTGCTGAGTAATCGCCTTGTTCCAGACGATCGGCAAGCTGCTTGGATGTCTCTTTTGCCTCTATCACATCTCGTTCCGATGGGCGGCCATCCCGGCAAAATATGGCCAGCTCGATCTCATTTTCTGGCTTGGTTACGTTGTTGGCGTTTGGGGCGTTGCTGGGTTGGCTGGTTGATTTGACAATTTTGATGTTGATGGGCAGCTACGGCTTTTCTTTCCGATAGGAGAACCTGATGGCCAACACGCTGATTTCCTGCGACGACCACATGGATCTCGGCGTCCTGCCGGCCGATCTGTGGACGACGCGGCTGCCGGTCGAGCTGCGCCCGCGTGCGCCCTATATCGCCGAGAAAGACGGGCAGGCGGTATGGATGTGCGACGGCAAGGTCTGGGGCGCCTGGGGCGGCAAGAAGCCCGCCAGCGGCAATGCCCGGCCGGTGAAACCACTCTACAATTCGTTCGATCGCGCCGGCATTCACGACCAGAGCGAACGCCGCCCGGCGGTCGCTGAGTTGCGCCTCGCCGACATGGACCGCGACGGCGTTCAGGCCACGGTGATCTTCGGACCGATCTTTCAGATCAGCACCGACGATCCGGTGCTGCGCGTCGCCTGCTACCGTACCTACAACGATTGGCTGATGGAGTTCTGCCAGGCCGCGCCCAACCGGCTAATCGGCGCGCCGATGCTGCCCGAGACCCCCGACGCGGCGTATGACGAGCTGATGCGCCTCGCCAAGAAAGGCGGGGTGCGCCAGGTCTCGCTGATGATCGCCAACGTCAATCCCAAGCTCGACGACCCCGCCTGGGAGAAGCTGTGGAGCGCGCTCGAGGACACCGGGATCGTCCTCGGCTGGCACATCACGGTCTTTGTCGGCAAGCCTTCCGACCGCAGCGCCGGCAAAGCCGCCGCGGTGTTTGAGAACACCAAGTTCTTCATGGGCAATTTCCTCGAGCCGTTTATCGACCTGTTCGCCTGGGGCATCCTCGAGCGCCATCCGAAGATCAAGATGGTCATGGCCGAGGCCGGCACCGGCTGGCTGCCCTGGCTGGTGCAGGAGCTCGACTACCGGCACTGGCGGCTGTGGGAAGCCAAGGAGTTTTGGGCCGATAAGGGCGGCAAGGACCTCGAAACCAAACCGTCGGAGCTGTTCAAGCGCCAGATCTACGCGACCTTCCAGGAGGATTACGCGGCGATGGCGCTGATCCCGTTCTTTGGCGACGGTCATCTGCTCTGGGCGTCGGACTACCCGCATCCCGACGGCGTCTGGCCCAATTCGAAATCGGCCATCGAACGCCAGATGCAGGGTCTGGCCCCGGAAATGCGCCAGAAGCTGACCCACGATAACGCCGCCGCGCTGTACGGGCTGGCGTAGCCAGTATCACCCCGGCGCAGGCCGGGGCCCATCATTTCAGCCGCTCGAAAGGCCGATCAATGGGTCCCGGCCTTCGCCGGGATGGCGCTAAATGGAGGGGAGGAGAAGAGAAGATGAAAACCAGCACCGACCGCATCCTCACCACCCATGTCGGCAGCCTGCCGCGGCCTGCGGCGCTGCGCGAGGTGCTGGTCAAGAAGGATCAGGGCCAACCATACGATAAGGCCGAGCTGGCGCGGCTGACCAAGGACGCGGTCGCCAATATCGTCCGCTGCCAGGCCGAGGCCGGCGTCGATATCGTCGATGACGGCGAGATGTCGAAACCGGGCTATTCGACCTATATCGCCGACCGGCTCTCCGGTTTCTCCGGCCATGTCCCGGCGCTGCCGCGTCTCGATACCGGGCCGCATCCGAATTTCTCGGCGGCGATCGGCCGGATGACCGGCGACAACGTCGCGCGCCGCGCGGTTTGCGTTGGCCCAATAGCGTGGCAGGACCGCCAGCCACTGCACGACGACATCGCCAACCTCAAAGCCGCGGTCGCCGGGGTCGATGTCGCCGACGTCTTTATGACCGCGGCGTCGCCCGGCCTGGTCCCCGTGTTCCAGACCAACCGGCATTACCCGTCGCACGAGGCTTATGTCGAAGCCATCGCCGCGGCGATGCAGGATGAATACGAGGCGATCACCGGCGCCGGGTTTGTGTTGCAGCTCGATTGCCCCGATCTGGCAATGGCGCGCCACACCAGCTTCCAGGAGCTGAGCGAGGCGGATTTTCTGAACCGCGCCGCGTTTCATGTCGAGGTGCTGAACCACGCGCTGCGCAACGTGCCGGCCGATATGACCCGCATCCACATATGCTGGGGCAATTACGAGGGGCCGCACGATCACGACATCGACTTCCGCAAGGTCGCGCCGATCCTCGTGAAGGCAAAGCCGATGGCGCTCGTTGTCGAGGCCGCCAACCCGCGCCACGCGCATGAATGGGCGGTGTGGAAGGACGAGGTCAAACTGCCCGACGACAAGATCCTGATCCCTGGCGTGCTCGACACCTCAACCAATTATGTCGAACACCCGGAGCTCGTTGCCGAGCGGCTGTGCCGCTTTGCCGATATCGTCGGGCGGGAACGGGTCATCGCCGGCAGCGATTGCGGTTTTGGTACCTTTGCCGGTTACGGCAAGCTCGATCCCGACATCTCGTTCAAGAAACTGCGCGCGATGGCCGAAGGCGCCGCGATCGCCACCAAGCGGCTGTGGGGTAGGCGCTGACCGCATGACGCATCTTTGGTTTCGCGCCAAAACCTACGGCTGGGGATGGACACCGGCCTCGATCGAGGGCTGGCTGGTGCTGGCCGTGTTTGTTGTCGGGGTCGGGGCCGACATCGTTGTGTTGAAGCACCGCATTGTCCCAGGTGCGCTGGGAGCGGCGTTCACAATCTTCTTCGCCGTTTTGACGATACTGGTCGGCGCGTTGATCGCGGTGTGCTGGATGACCGGCGAGCGGCCGCGCTGGCACTGGGGCGACTAAAGGGCATGAGCTTCCCAGCGCCGTTCGACCGCTACCAGGGCGAGGTTCGCCCTGAGTGGATCGATCATAACGGGCACATGAATCTTGCCTATTACACGGTGCTGTTCGACTACGCGACAGACATGATGTTCGACGTACTCGATCTCGGGCTCGCCTATCGAAGGCGCACCGATCTCGGCACCTTTGTCACCGAGACGCATAACCGCTACGAGCGTGAGCTTCTGGTCGGCGACAAGGTCCGTGTGACGATCCAGATCCTTTTCGCCGACGACAAGCGGCTGCACCTCGCGCATGAGATGTTCCGGCTCGACAATGGCGAGCGCGCCGCGACGCAGGAGCTGTTGTTTTTGCATGTCGATCTCAAGCGGCGCCGGGTGACGCCGTTCCCGCCCGATCTCCACGCTCGGGTGCATGCGGCTGCCGCTGCACATGCCGATCTGCCACGCCCGGATTGGGTCGGCCGCGCCGTCGGAGCAAAGCGCTAGCGCTAAATTATTTGACTAAAGTCAAGACGATTCGCATCCACGTTTCCGCCGCTCGAAAAAACCTGCATTATGTTTTGTGCGGGGTGTTTTTGCCCCGATCCTGGGATTGGGAACTTAGTCGTGGAAGACCGGAGAGGGCATCGCGACCGCGGTCGGCGGCGTGATTTTGACGAGGGTGATTTTGGCGGTGGCGGTGGCGGTGGTGGCTATGGGGGTCCGGCGCCGCGGTACAATTCTGGTCCGCGTTTTGAGGAGCAGCCGTCTGGCCCGCCGGTGACGGCGGTGGTGAAGTGGTTTCGGGCGGATCGCGGTTTTGGCTTTGTCGAGCTTGCGGACGGGTCTGGGGACGCGTTTTTGCATGCGAGCGTTTTGGGCCGGATTGGGGTACAGGCGGTTGAGACGGGCGAGACCTTGGAGGTTCGGGTGGCGCCGGGTCAGCGCGGCCCGCAGGTGACCGAGGTGTTGAACGTGGACAGTTCGACGGCGGCGCCGGCGCGTCCGCCGCGTTCGGGCCCGCGGCCTGGCGGTGGCGGGGGATACGACCAGACGCCGCTGGTGGCCTCGTCGCAGGAGCAGGGCACGGTCAAGTGGTACAACGCGACCAAGGGGTTTGGCTTTATCGTGCGCGACGGCGGGGGCAAGGATGTGTTTATCCACGCCTCGGCGTTGCAGCGCGCGGGGCTGATGAACCTGGCGGAGGGCCAGCGGGTGACTGTCGATATCGCCGAGGGCCGCAAGGGCCCGGAAGCCGTCGGCATCCAGCTCGAATAGCGCGCCTGCGACGCATACCCGCGCTGCCTAGAAAATAGGCGGCGCGGCGCGCCCCTGGGGCCGTGCCGGCCTCATTCACGCGCAGAGCGTGAGCCGTCGGCTGCACGTCACCGCCTTCAAACAAAACGAGCGCAGCCCTGGGCTGCGCTCGTCGCGTTAGGTGCGGGGCCTCGCCCGCGAGCTGTTAGTGCTGCGGCGGTGTCGTGCCGGAAGCCGGCGGCGGCATTGGCGTCGTGGCAGCCGGCGGCGGCATCGGCGTCGTGGCAGCCGGCGGCGGCATCGGCGTCGTACCGGAAGCCGGTGGCGGCGCGGCATGGTGCACCACATGGTGGATCACGTGGTGGTGATAATAGTGGTGGTGGACGTAATGGTGATGCCGGTGCGCCCAGTGATGCACGGGCGGCGGAGCCGGCGGCACCGCGTAGGGCGCCTCTGCGGCCGGCGGCGGCGGGGCCGGCGCCGGAACGACTGGAGCCGGGGCTGGCGGCGGCGGGCTGGAGCACGCGCCCAGCAACGCCAAACCACCGGCAATAAGACTTAGCCGAGCATAATTGACCACGAGGCTCTCCTTTGCTGAACGGGCGTGACTCTGGCAGGGACATAGCACTTTGGCCGGTTCGACTAAAGCGCCTAAATACCCATCCGGGTACGTAACTATACGTTTGATGAAACGCGTTTGTTTCTGCGGCGTTCCGCCGCTGCTCACTCTTTCTTTCCGCGCATCGCTCAAGCCCCTGTCAGCCGGTAGGTTGCTTGCGTTGTCGGCGATTCGTCGCAGGCCACGGCGCCTCGCTCGATCAGGTCGATCAGATGCGCCAGGAGCGACCGGCCGGCCGCCCGTTTCAGGTTCGGATTGAGACCGACATAGAGGCGTTCGACCATGGCGTCGACGTTGCCGATGCCGGCCCGGAGGCACTCGAGCACCCCAGTTTCGCGCTCGCGGCGATGGGCGATAAAGGCGCGCACATGCTCTTTCGGCTCGGTAATCGCTGGCCCGTGTGTCGGCCAATAGACAGCGTCGTTGCGGGGCAGCAGCTTGTCGAGCGACGCCATGTAGGCGGCCATGTTGCCGTCGGGTGGGGCGATGACGCTGGTCGACCAGCCCATTACGTGGTCGCCGCTGAACAGCACGCCCTGATCGGGCAGCGCGAAGCACAGATGGTTCGAGGTGTGGCCGGGCGTGTGCACCGCCTGAAATCGCCAGCCGTCGCCGGCGATCTGGTCGCCATCCTTGGTCACTATATCGGGCGCGAAATCCCAGTCGCCGCCTTCCTCGATCCCGGGAATCCCGCGCACGCCGCCATGCGGGCCAAATCCATAGGTCGGCGCGCCGGTCGCCTCCTTGACTGCTGCCGCCGCCGGCGAGTGGTCGCGGTGGGTGTGCGTGACGAGGATGTGCGTCACTTCTTCGCCGGCCAAATCCATTAGCAGCGCCTCGATATGCTCGGGCAGGTCGGGGCCGGGGTCGATCACCGCGACCTTGCCTTCGCCGACGACATAGGTGCCGGTGCCGCGAAAGGTGAACGGGCCGGGGTTGCGCGCGACGATGCGGCGGATGCCCGGCGCGACTTGTTCGAGCTTGCCGTATTCGTAAGCGAAGTCGCGGCGGAACGGGATTTCGACGGCCATCGGGCTGATCCTCTATAATCGCCGCTGATCGTAATGCAGGTTCCGCTCGTGCGGAACCGGTACCGGCCCGCTCCCCCACCCGGCCACCCAACGAGAGTATGCTAATTGGGCGGCCGGGTGGGGGAGCGGGCTGGCGCCGTAGCCGCGCGAAGGCGCGGCCGCAATTGAAAGAGAGGCGGCCCGATGAAACTCAAATTCGACATCGATTGCACGCCCGAAGAGCTGCGCGGCTTTTTCGGCCTGCCCGAGATAAAGCCGATGCAGGACCGGCTGATGGCCGAGCTCGAGCAGAAAATGCGCGCCAATCTCAACGCGCTCGACCCCGAGGCGATGCTCAAGACCTGGCTGCCCGCCAGCCTCAAGGGCTTCGAGCAGCTGCAGGAGATGTTCTTCAGTCAGATGGGCCGCCCCAAGAAATAGCCGAGGGGAACCGGCGATGGCGTTTGCGCTGCGCACCCCGCGCCTGTTGCTGCGCGAATGGCGCGACGAGGACGCCGAGCCATTCGCCGCGATGTCAGCTGATCCCGACGTGATGGAATTGCTGCTCGGTCCCTACGATCGTCAGAAGAGCGATTTTTGGGTGGCCTGGGCGCGCGACTATTGGCGCGACAACGGCTACGGCGTGTTTGTCGTCGAGGTGTCAGGAGAGGCGTCGTTTGTCGGCGTTGTCGGCCTCAATCGCCTCACCTATGACGCCCATTTCACCCCCGCTGTCGAAGCGGCCTGGCGATTGGCCAGGCCCTTTTGGGGACGCGGGATCGCTCATGAGGCGGGGCGAGCCGTTATCGAGGATGGCTTTTACCGTCTTGGCCTATCCGAGATCGTCGCGATCACGACGCCGGCGAACCACCGCTCGTGGCGGCTGATGGAACGGCTCGGCATGCAGCGCGATGTCGATGGCGATTTTGACCATCCGCGCGTGCCCGCCGGCCATCCGCTGGCACGCCACGTTCTGTACCGCCTGCGCCGGCCGACTTAGAGACGTCGGGGTGTAAAGCTCCGCGTCGGGTGCGCCAGCTCCTCGCGCGCGGCGATCAGCGCCAGTTCGTAGCGGCCAAGCCCGACCGTCGTCTCGATCACCGCGAACATCGAAGCGGCGGTGCGAGCGAGTGCGTCTGCCAGGCCCGCCCCATTCAGCAGATTGCCGAGAAACAGCGCCGCCGTCACATCGCCGCAGCCGTTGAGCATCGCCGGCAGATGCGGGGTCTCGACCGCCCAGGCGCCATCCGGTCCGGCCGCCAGCATCGTCAGCCGGTCGGGCACCGCGTCGAGGCTGGTGACGAGCACGATCTGGGGGCCCCGGCCGCGCAGAGCGTCGGCCGCCTTCCGGGCCTCGTCGAGGCTGGCGACGGTTTGCCCGCCAAGAAATTCGAGCTCGAACCGGTTGGGGGTGATGATGTCGGCGAGCGCCAGCGCGGCGTCGCGGAAGAACTCGGCGACGCCGTCGCGGACATAGGAACCGGTATCGATATCGCCGATCACCGGGTCGCAGCAGAACCGGGCGCTCGGGTTCGCCTCACGAACCTTGCCGACAATGTCGAGCAGCACCGCCCCGGTCTCGGCCGTTCCGACATAACCCGACAGCACCGCGTCGATGCCTGAAAGCACGCCGAGATCGGCGATGCCTTCGAACAGATCGGCGACGATCGCGGCTGGCACGACATCGCCACGCCATTTGCCATGGCCGGTGTGGTTCGAGAATGCGACCGTATCGAGCGTCCAGGCCTCGATGCCCAGGCATTGCAGCGGAAAGACCGCAGCCGCGTTGCCGACATGGCCGTACGCGACGCGCGACTGAACCGAGAGAACAGCCGGCATTAAGTTCTCTCGAGTTCGGCGGCACATCCGTGCCGCCTACGGCGCCGGCCCGCTCCCCCGCCCGGCCGCCCAATCAGCACACTCTCGTTGGGAGGCCGGGCGGGGGAGCGGGCTGGAACCGCGTCCATGAAGGTGGACCTAATCATGCGCGTCGAGCGCGTCGAAAACCCGCTTCAGGCTGAGGAAGATCACCGCGCCGCTGGCGACAAAAAGGCCGATGCCAGCCGCGCTCAAGCTGCCGCCCGCGCCGGAGGCGAGAAACAGCCCGGCCAGCGCGATCACCACGAACAGCGGGATGACGACGACGAGACCGGCCGGCGTCTCGACAAACAGAAACGTCATCCAGCCGGCGGCGCCGCCGTCAAACCACAGCTTGAGCCGCA
>Ga0070733_10003021_pt1 | contig 11644 bp, 7 predicted proteins | sample Coa_R1_9_FD_66450 | JGI IMG/M metagenome (GOLD analysis project Ga0070733, IMG submission 66450) | Surface soil microbial communities from Centralia Pennsylvania, which are recovering from an underground coalmine fire - Coalmine... | ecosystem: Environmental > Terrestrial > Soil > Unclassified ... | reverse complement strand
CGCGACGCCGACGACGTCCGCGCCATCCGCCACGCTCTTCGCGTGCCGCTCCGTTGGTCGGTCCCGCTGCCGCAGAAGGAACCTCACCGGTGGCGGCAATGCCCTCTTGATCGGGCTCGCCGATTTCTCCGGCCAGCGGCTCCAACTCCGACAGTCTTTCGCCGGAAACATCTCCGGAAGCGGCGCCGGAAGCGGCCTCGGCAGCCGCCGCCAGCGGGCGCATATCCTGAACCCCGCGCCCCGCTGGAACCGTATCGGTCAGATCCTCGTCGTGCTCTTCCAGTTCCATGAAATCGGAAACATAGAGAAACGCATCGCGTTCCAATCCGATGTCCACGAAAGCCGATTGCATGCCGGGCAGCACGCGCGTGACCCGGCCTTTGTAGATGGAGCCCGCGAGGGTGTATTCGTTCTCGCGCTCCATGTAGATTTCAGCGAGTAAGTCGTCCTCAACCAGCCCGACTTTGGTTTCGTGGGGGGTAGAGGAAACGAAAAGTTCCTTGTTCATGCCACACTCCGGTCCGCCCGGCCTTGTTGGCCTATAGGGCGGCTTTCACCGGCAGGAATGGTTCAGGAAGCGGGGGATTGAGCGTCGCGATTACAGCCCCTTAAAACAGGGGACGGCTTACACCAGGCAACCGAGGTCTGGTCGAATCCGCTGCGTAAGTTTGGGAATCTTTCGCACGTATCGCTGGCATTTCTTGCCGGGGTTTGTGACCGCACTCTCAGACCATGTTTCGGTCGGGGGGCCGTTCCCTGCCCGGCTTTACTGGTAAAGCTTCAATCCTGTCCGGCCTTCCTGTTTCCCAGCCGGTGATTTGCCCCCTTTACGCGGGGGCGAGCGATATCTTGATTTTGCGCCTGCGCCCTCCAGCGCGGCGCCTCTTGCCCACCCTGCCGACTTCCGCCCAGGCTCCTGGCGAACCCGCCATCCTCGACCGGCTCACCCGGTCGCTGGCTTAATTCACGAAGCGGCGCATGCGGACGTTCATCACCATGCCTAGCGCCAGGAACATGAATAACACGGAAGACCCACCGTAACTCATTAACGGCAGAGGTATTCCGGTAACCGGCATAAAACCGACTACCATGCCGACATTGACCAGGATGTGGAAACTAAGCACAGCCACCACACCCATCACCACGAACGTGCCAGCGCGGTCGGGCGCTGTCTGCGCGTTCTGGGTCAAACGCATCAGCACAATGAAGTATAGCAGCAGAACTGCCAGTGCGCCTACGAACCCATGTTCTTCGGCAAACGCCGCGAAAATGAAGTCCGTTTGCGGCACCGGCAGGAAAGCGCCGTGGGTTTGCGAGCCTTTTCCGCCCCACAGCCCCCCCGAACCAACCGCGATCTTGGATTGCTCAACTTGATACCCCGACCCCTGGGGATCAAGTTCCGGATCAATAAAACTGGTCAGCCTCTGCTTCTGATAGGACTTGAGCACATGGATTCTGGGAACGAGAAAAACCGCTCCTATGCCCACCGAGGCCAGCAACGCCACCGCCAGCCCCTGCCTCCACTGCATTCCTCCCAGGAAAACGCCCATGACCGCGATGGGCAAATACGTCAGCGCCGTGCCCAGATCAGGTTGTTTGAGCACGAGCAGCATCGGAATGGCCACGATCGCCCCCGCCTTCATGAAGTCCGACCAGGAAAGTTCCCGCTGCCGCATCTCGGCAAAATACTTCGCGATAGCCAGAATCAGGATCAACTTCACCCACTCCGAGGGCTGGAAGTGATTGCCGCCCGGCATCTTGATCCAGCGCTTGGCCCCGAGGTACTTCTGGCCCAACACCAGCACGGCCATCAGCGATGCCACGCCCGCAATGTAGAACCAGTGAATGCGCTCGAGCAGCGCCTGGTAGTTCACCAGGCTCATCAGGAACATTGCGCCCACACCGGCCAGCACCCAGTACAACTGCTTCACATGCGCCCCGGCAAACTTGGTGTGCTCGGTGGCGCTGTGAATCTCCATCACCCCGAGGCCGCAGATGAGCAGCACGAAGCCCAGCAGCACCCAGTCGAAATCGCGATATGAGACGTAGCGTGACATCAGGAGTCAGTTGTCAGTCAAACGACGATCTCGTCATTCCGAGCGCAGCGAGGAATCTGCTGTTTGTCGGGGCGAGCACGAAGCAGATCTCATCGCATCTCACCGCATTCCCGGCGCCGCCGTAGCCAGAGCCGCCGGCCGCTTCGCCAGATCCAGCACGAACCTTCCCGCTTCGAGCCTGTCGTTCTTGCCCGCCGGGCCACTGTCTTGATCCGGCGTCGACCAGAGCCCGCCAATGTCCACCTTGCCATCGCTCTTCGATTTCTCCACTAACTTCTGCGGCGTGCGGCGCTGCTTATCCACGTAAGCCTTGATCACCTGCGTCGCCAGGCGTGCGGCCAGCTTGCCGTGCTCGCCGCCCTGAAACAGCACGCAGACCACGATGTCCGGATTCCGCCGGGGCGTGAAGCCGACGAACCATCCGTTCTGGGCAAACTCGTCATCGTTCTTGACCTTGGCCCGCAGCGCCAGCGAGACCACCTGGGCCGATCCCGTCTTCCCCGCAATATCAATGCCGGGAATGTGCGCCGACGGCGCAGTGCCCTCCGGCAGAAGCACCCTGGACATCGCGTCGGTGATGAAATTCCAGCCGTCCGGCTCGATCGGCACCGTCTTCACGTCTTCATAATTCGCCGTCTCGACATATCCCGGCGGAAGCCCGTCCGGATTCACCACGTGGGGCACCACCAGCTTTCCGCCCATGGATATTGCCGAAATTGCCCGCAGCAGCTGCACCGGGGTGATGGCGATCGCGCCCTGCCCAATCCCCACCGAAATCGTTTCTCCGGCAAACCACTTCTGATGGAAGTTCTTGACTTTCCACTCCTCCGACGGCATCACGCCGCTCACTTCGTTGGGCAGATCAATCCCGGTTTTCTCCCCGAGTCCCAGCATGGTCGCGTACTTCGCGATGCGGTCGATTCCCAGTTTTTCCGCCAGCGTATAGAAGAACACGTCGCAGGACTGATAAATCGCCTTTTCCAGCGTGACCGGCCCGTGCCCGCCTTTCACCCAACAGCCAAACCGCCGTCCGTAAAACTCGGCACTGCCGGTGCAGTTCACGTGCAGATCCTGCGCGACGTGTTCCTGCCATCCCGCCACCGACATAATGATCTTGAAGGTCGAGCCCGGCGCCAGCTGCGCCTGAATCGCCTTGTTGAGCAGGGGCTTGTCCGGGTCGTTGACCAGCTTGTTCCACTCGTCGCGGGAAACCCGCACGGCAAAATCATTGGGATCAAACGTCGGCCGGCTCACCATGGCCAGAATCTCACCGGTACGCGGATCCATGGCCACGATGGCGCCATTCTTGTCTGCCAGCGCCTCCTCGGCTGCAATTTGCAGATCAATATCAATGGTGAGCTTCAGCTGCTTGCCGGGAACGGCTTCGGTCTCGCCCAGGCGCCCGACTTCGCGGCCGTGGCTGTCCACCAGCGCCTGCCGGGACCCGTTCTTGCCCATCAAAAGGTCATTGTATTGCCGCTCCACCCCCGATACACCCACCACGTCGCCCGGGCTGTAGAGCTCAAACTGCGGCTGGTTGAGCATGTCTTCGGTGACTTCGCCGACATATCCGATCAGATGGGCAAGAAATCCGTTTCGCGGATAGAGCCGCCGGTGCACCATGATCGTATCGAGTTCCGGCAACTCGTTGCGGTGCGCTTCAATAAAGGCCAGTTCGTCCGGGGTGATGTCTTCCTTCAGAAAAATCGGCTGATACTGCGGCATGGACGCAAAGCGCCGGATGCGCGTGCGCACTTCGTCGGGATCCAGATGCAAGCCTTGCGCGATCAGATCCGCATCGCCCGCCAGGTCGCGCGAAGAATCGCGCAGCAGCAGCGCGGAGAACGATGGATAGTTGTCCACGATGACCCGGCCTTCGCGGTCAAGAATCTTGCCCCGGGGCGCGAGCACCGGAACGTTGCGGATGCGGTTCTTCTCCGCCGCCAGCGAGTAGTAGTCGCTCTGCATCACCTGCAGCCGCCACAACCCATACGCCAGCATCAGGAAGATGCCGAGAATGACGTATTGCGCCGCCGTCAGGCGCAGCGCCGGAACTTTTTCATCGCGGCCAAACATTGGTCAGTCGTGAATCCTGAGTTGCGAGTTCATTTTCCGAGTTCATTTTCATTGTAAAGCTCCGAATCCCACGCTGCAGCCAGCCCCAAAACTAAGGTCACAATCTTGGATACTCGACTCGGAACCGGAACTACAGGGCTCGCGACTCAGGACTAGGTTCTCTGCTTGAACCGGTCGAGCACCGTGTACAGACCAACACCCACTACGGCATTCGCCAGCGCGGCCAGCATGCCGGTCAGCCAGTTCCAGCTCAGAGTCATGCTGACCAGATCCCGGGCGACAAACACGTACACGATGGAGTGCACCAGGTAGAAACCAAGGGTCACCAGGAACCGCGCGCCGGCGTTTTCCACATCGAGCTTTACCCCGAGCGAGGATGCGCCGTAACCCACCACGGTTTTCGCCATCCCATAGATGCCGATTGGATTGTGCCCGAGCATGTCCTGCGCCAGCCCGATGACCGCCCCCGTAAATAAGCCCGATATCGGATTCCGCCGTGCCATGGCAAAGAAAATCGTGACCAGCAGGGGCAGATCAAAATAAGTGGCGAAATGGGGAAAGCGCAGCGGCACAAAAGCCTGCACGAACAGCGCCAACAGCGGCACGCCGATGGTCACCGGTACGCTGAACCGGTAAACCTCGACCTGCTCCCCCGATGTATAGGTGATTGGCACGTTATTGAGGACCACCGTTATCGGCGGCCGGCTGCGGACTCTGAGGCGGTGGTACGGGTTGCGAGGGTGTGGCTTGGGCCGGAGCGGTCTTGGGCGGCTTCTGCGTGAGCACTGGCTTGGCCGCGGCAGTGGACGCTGCGCCCGCGGCTGCCGGCTTCGGGGCGCTGGCGTTCTGGACGCCGTTTTGAGTAACGGCCTTCTGGATACCGGGCGTCGGCGTTGCCGGGGCCGGGGCCGCGGTTCTCTGGACCTGAGGATTCGCCGCGTGATTCAGGTTCTGAGGTGCGTCCTCGACATCTCCCGGCGGTGCTACGCTCTTGGCCGGGGCGGAAGTGTCGGCCGGCGGCTTGTCGGGAACCGAGGGCAGGCGCGCGGCCAGAATATCGGCGGCGCGCACCCGCGACGAATCGTCGGCCGTGGCCTGCCGGTCCTGCTTCGCAAGCACCACCAGAACTTCGTCCAGCTTGCTGAGGTTTGCGGTCGGCTTCACCTTGATGTTCAGGAATAGATCTTTGCCATTCCCAACCTTGGAAATCGTGCCCACGGGAAGTCCTTCGGGGAAGATGCGGTCTCCGCCGCTGGTCAGCACGGTGTCGCCGACCGGCACCTGCTCGTCGCTCATGATGCGCTCCAGCGTGACCTCGCCGTTGGGCGTCCCACGCAGCACACCGTGCAGCCGCGATTTTTCGAGCACCACGCCCACGCCGCTCGACTGATCGTTAATCAGCAACACCTTCGCGACCGAGGGATAAACGTCCCACACTTTGCCCACCACTCCATCGGCCGTAATCACTGCCATATCGGGCTTGACCCCTGCATTCTCGCCCTTGTCAATGAAGACCACGCGGGAAAAATCGCTCCCGCTCGAGCCGATGACCTGCGCCGCCACGGTCTTCGAGACGTACTGCTCTTTGAAAGCCAGCAGGGCCTGCAGGCGGTGGGCCTGGGCCGCGTCCTCGCTCAGGCGCACCTGCTCGATGCGCATCTGCTCCATCTGCTCTTTGAGCTGGCGGTTTTCCGCGCGCACGCCGCGCAGATAAACATAGTTGTGCCAGAGATTCCCGGTGCTGTTCTCGATCCAGACCAGCCCGCGCTCGAAAGGGGTAATCGCGCCCACTACCCAGATGCGAATCAGGCGGGTATCGCGCGCATCGCTGTTGGCGCGCTTAACCTGCACCGCCAGGCCGAGCACCTGCAGGAACAGGACTCCCACCAGGATGACCAGGTTGCGGTAGCGGCCCAGAATGGATTCCATAGGAACCAGTGGTCAGTGATCAGTGATTCGTGGTCAGTGCTGCTAAATGGTTTTACTGGCCACTGATCACTGGCCACTGACCACTGGTTTCCGCTATTCGATCGAAATCTTCCGGAGCAGCTTGAAGTCGGAGAGCATCTTGCCAGTGCCCAGCACTACGCTGCACAACGGATCGTCGGCGATGGAAACCGGCAGGCCGGTTTCTTCGCGGATGCGCTTGTCGAGATTTTTCAGCAGCGCGCCGCCGCCGGTCAGCACGATGCCGCGATCGCTGATGTCGGCGGAAAGTTCGGGCGGTGTGCGCTCGAGGGCCACGCGAATCGCATTCATGATGGTCGAAACACACTCGCTCAGCGCTTCGCGGATTTCGCCGTCGTCAACCGTTATCGTCTTGGGCACGCCCTCGATCAGGTTGCGGCCTTTGATCTCCATGGTCATGGGCTTGTCGAGTTGATGCGCCGAACCGATTTCCATCTTGATTTGCTCGGCCGTGCGCTCGCCGATCAGCAGGTTGTATTTCCGCTTCAGATAGTTCATGACCGCTTCGTCCATCTGATTGCCGGCCATGCGCACCGAGCGCGAATACACAATGCCGCTCAACGAAATCACGGCGATATCGGTCGTGCCGCCGCCGATGTCCACCACCATGTTGCCGGAGGGCTCGGTGATCGGCAATCCCGCCCCAATCGCCGCCACCATCGCCTGCTCCACCAGATGCACTTCGCTCGCCTTTGCGCGATACGCCGAATCCATGACCGCGCGCTTTTCCACCTGTGTGATCTCCGAAGGCACGCCGATCACGATCCGCGGATGCACCAGCATCTTGCGGTTGTGCGCCTTCTGGATGAAATAGTTGAGCATCTTCTCGGTGACTTTGAAGTCGGCGATCACGCCATCTTTCATGGGCTTGATGGCGACGATGTTGCCCGGCGTGCGGCCCAGCATCTCTTTCGCTTCTTTGCCCACCGCTTCCACTTCGCCCGTGTTCTTGTTGATGGCGACAATGGAGGGTTCGTTCACCACAATGCCCTTGCCCCGCGCGTAGACCAGCGTGTTGGCGGTGCCCAGGTCAATGGCCAGATCGCTCGAAAAAATGCTGAACAGCGAACGAAGATTGTGATTGCGGGTTGCCGTACCATGAAATCCGTTTGTTGACATGACGTGAAGTTCCTGCGTCCTTTGTGTGCCGCCCCTCGGACGTATTCCGCTATTTCTGTTTTGGCAGGAGTGCTGGCTTCATTTTACGTGATGCCGGCCCACGCTGCTTGAACTCGATGCATCCAGGTCCAAAGCCTTCAACGTCAAGCTCGACTCAACCTTGAAGCATCCTTGAAACCCGACCTACTGAATAATGATTTTCTTCTGCTGCGTATTCACACCGCCCTGCGCCGTTTGCGCCGTAACCGTAATCACCGCTTCGCCCGGCGGCAATGGAGGCGTGAAGTAATGAAAACTTCCATCGGCGGCGATCATCGGCACTTCGCTGCCGTTTACCATCACGCGCGCGCCCGTCTGCGTCTTGCCGGTTACTTCGATCACATGCCCGTGCTGAATAAACGGATCCAGTTCCAGCGCAATCGCCTCCGTCTCTTTGCCCTTCGAAATAATCGTGAACCGGTTCTTTTCGCTCTCCACCGATTCTCTGCCGGCCGCATCGTACGACTGCACCATCCAGTAGTAAGCTCCTTCGCCGAGGCCGCTTACCGTTACCGCCGCCGTATTAACCTTCTTGTCAACGAGTGTAGAGGAAAAATAAGGATTGCGGGAGATACGCAACCGGTAACCAGTTGCATTCGCCATCGCCGTCCAGGTGAACTCGACGTCTTTCGTGGCGTCCCCGGTCGAGAACAGCGGGGCCATATTGGCGGGCGAGATCGGCGTCGGCGGCCCAGTCTCTTTTGCCTTCTCCAGATGCGGCTGATCCGACCGGAAGCTGACCTTCTCCCAGTTCGCCAGTTGCACAGTTTCGCCGTTGCGCGTGACCTCGCCGGCTCCTTTCTTGATCAGGATCTCGTGCTGGTCGGCCTTGGGATCGTTATGCACCTGGGCGGCCGACTCCGGCGACAGCGAAGCCGTCGCGCCCGCCACAATCACCTGCGACTTCGATCCCGAACTGTAGGTTGCCGTGGAAAGATCCACGGTTCCGGTGCTGACGGCAACCGCGACGTTGGTCTGCTGCTGATCGTTAGCCGAGTTCTCTTCAATGACGATCAGTGAATCCTGCTTCACCGTGTAGCTGGTGCCGTCATTGAAAACCACTTTGGCCATGCCTTCCGAGCCGGTCTGCACCACGTCGCCTTTTTCGAGCGGCACATTGTAGTCGGCCGCCAGCCAGCTGTTGCCATTGCCTTTCTTGACTCGCACCGTTCCATCGAGCGCGGTGAAATGCGCCTGCTGCGCCGTTACCACCCCCGTGCCCGCGGAGGGCGCCATGCCGGCCACGCGCTCGAGGAAGCGCCCGGCGACGTTATCAGCTTTCTTGATTCCGGCTTCGGTGAATTGCGGGAACGTGAAGCGCAGCGCGACAAAAAACACTGCCGCGACCACCACGATCATCAGCGCCACGCTGCGATACGTGACCGTCGTCCACGCGATGTGGATGCTCGGCTTGCGGTTGTCGGCAGACACTTTCGGGTGCGAAAATCTCGCTCGGCCTCAGTTTATACGTCGGTAAAATCAACGTTAGCATGAGCCAACAGTGCGCTTGAACTGGTAATCATGGGGCGAAGTTACCTTGGTTTTTCTCCGAATTGGTTGAGTTTAGACTCGCGACCCCAGGGCCCCGACAACTCCAGCGCGGCGGCCTCCCCAAGGGAAACAAAACACCCCACTTGCAGTTCGCTTGCAAGCGCGCATTCTTGCGGCGTGTGGCTTGACTTCACTCCCAGCCTCCAACACAATCATTGACTGCGAAGTTACTTCATCGCCGGCTTGCCTTCAAAATTCCCAAACGAGGTTTCCATGGATCGCTTTCCCCTCCTCACCGTTGTCGCCCTGCTTTTCCTGCTGTCCAGCGGGACCGTGTTCGCACAGACCGTAACCGTCTCGCAGCCGACGATCTGGGCGGCCAAGCCCGACATCGCCGCCTTCGAGAAGATCGAAAACCAGCACCTCGAGATGGTCAAGGCTTCGATCGAAACCGTCGTGAGCGTAAAGGGACCGCGCACCCTCGAAAACACGCTCGTGCCCTTCGACAATGCGATCCGGCATGTGAATACCGCCGCCTACTTCGCCGACCTGATGGAGCAGGTCCATCCCGATTCGGCATTCCGCGATCACGCGACCACGATGCTGACCAAAGTCAGCGCAGCGCAGACCGCAATCTCGTTGAACCACGAAGTCTACAACGCGCTGGCCGCGCTCGATCTGTCCCACGCCGATCCGGCCACCCAGCACTACGTCCAGCGCCAGTTGCTCGAATTCCGTCTCGCCGGTGTAGACAAAGACGAAGCCACCCGCAACCGCCTCAAGCAACTGAATGATCTGGCCACCGAGCAGCAGTCCACTTTCGATCGCAACATCTCCGACGATCAGAAAGCGGTCGAAGCCGATCCCGCCGAACTCGACGGCCTCCCGCAGGACTACATTGACAACCACAAGCCCGGACCGGACGGCAAGATTCACCTCACCACCAACTACCCCGACGCTCTTCCCATCTTCACCTTCGCCAAGAGCGCAGCGCTGCGGCATCGCATGTTTATCGCTTTTAATACTCGCGCCTTCCCCAAGAATCAGGCAGTTCTCACCAGCCTGATGAAGACGCGCTACGAAATCGCCACTCTGATGGGCTACCCCTCATGGGCCGACTACAACGCCGCCGACAAAATGATCGAAAAAGGCCACAACATCGGCGACTTCATCCAACAGATCAACGACGCCGCCCGCCCGCTCGGCCAGCGCGAGTTCGACATGCTGCTGGCGGAAAAGAGAAAAACCGATCCGGGCGCGACCGAAATCCGCGAGGACGAAGCCGGTTATCTTTCCGAACTCGTCCGCCGTTCGCAATACAACTTTGATTCCCAGTCGGTTCGCCCCTACTTCCCTTTCAATCAAGTCAAGCAGGGCATTCTCGACGCCGCCAGCGACCTGTTCCACATCAGCTTCCAGCAGGAGCCCGGCGTGCCCTCCTGGGATCCGGCGGTCGAAACCTGGCTGGTAATTGATCACGGCAAGCCCATCGGACGCTTCTATCTCGACATGCATCCGCGCCCCGGCAAGTACAGCCATGCGGAAATGGTTCCGGTGCTCGACGGCATCAAAGGCAAGCAGTTGCCGGAAGCGATTCTGGTCTGCAATTTTCCTGCGCCGACGGCCGACGATCCCGGCCTGATGAGCTACAACGACGTCACCACTTTCTTCCACGAGTTCGGCCATCTCATACACTCGATCCTCGGCGGACAGCAGTCCTGGGCGGGCATCGCCGGCATCAGCATGGAATCGGATTTCGTCGAAGCGCCTTCGCAGATGCTCGAAGAATGGATCCACAGCCCGCAGGTCCTGGCTAAGTTCGCCCGCCATTACAAGACCGGCGAACCAATCCCCGCCGAACTGGTTGAACGCATGAACCGGGCCTCGGCTTTCGGCCGCGGAGGCTGGGTGCTGCGTCAGAATGTTTTCACGGCTATGTCGTACGACATCTACAGAGAAGCTCCGGAGAAGGTGGACCTCGATGCCGTCACCTTGAATGACGCGCACCGCTACAATCTCTTTACTCCAGTCCCCGACACGCACTCCTGGGCGTCCTTCGGCCATCTCGGCGGATATTCCTCGGCCTACTACACCTACCTCTGGGATAAAGTCATCGCCGAAGACTTTTTCCTGCAGTTCGATCAGAAGAATCTCCTCGCCGGCGACGCGCCCGCGCGCTATCGCCATCTCGTGCTCGAACCCGGAGGTTCGATGTCGGCGAACGATCTGGTCAAGAATTTCCTCGGCCGTCCGCAGAACATGGCCGCCCTGCAGAAGTGGATGGGAGAAGAATTCGCGGGGGGCAACGGGAGCAAGGCGACGGGACGGTAGCTGATAAAATTCTTGATGTCCTTCCGAACCGGGCGGCAACGCCCGGTGAGGAACCTGCTTTTCAGTCCTCCCTCCGCCTTGCCGCTCCTTCCCTGCCCGCTGTAGCATCAAATGTTCGGACTTATCTGCACGCATTCAGGAGACATTCTTATGGCTACCGATACTCTGGCCACTCCGGCCACGCTCAGCGACGCCAAGACTCACGTGTTCAAGAACTTCATTGATGGCGAGTGGGTGGAGTCCTCGTCCGGAGAGACCTTCGAAAACCGCAATCCCGCCGACACCCGCGACCTGGTCGGCATCTTCCAGCACTCAAACCAAGACGACGTCAACGCCGCCGTGGACGCCGCCAAGCGCGCCTTCGCCAAGTGGCGCCTCGTGCCCGCGCCGCGCCGCGCCGAAATCGTCTTCCGCGCCGCCGAAATCCTGATCGAGCGCAAGGAGCAATATGCGCGCGAGATGACGCGCGAAATGGGCAAGGTGCTCGCCGAGACTCGCGGCGACGTGCAGGAAGCCATTGACGCCGCCTATTACAACGCCGGCGAAGGCCGCCGCCTCTTCGG
>Ga0070733_10003019_pt1 | contig 11648 bp, 8 predicted proteins | sample Coa_R1_9_FD_66450 | JGI IMG/M metagenome (GOLD analysis project Ga0070733, IMG submission 66450) | Surface soil microbial communities from Centralia Pennsylvania, which are recovering from an underground coalmine fire - Coalmine... | ecosystem: Environmental > Terrestrial > Soil > Unclassified ... | reverse complement strand
AGACGAAATTCTCGCCCTCCGGCCGCACGAACACGCCCGTCGTATCGATGACCAGCGGACAGCGCGCGATCTTCTCCTTCGCGGCGAAGACGAAGACGCAGCGCTTTCGCGAGCGCACCGGAATTTCGACGCCAAGCAGCGCCGCCAGGCGAGCCGCGCCCGAAGCGCCGGCCGTATTGACGAGGGCGCCGCAGGCGATGCGCTCGCCGCTCTTCAGCCGCACCGCCTTGACCTTCGCGCCCTCGTATTCCGCCGCGACGATCTGATCCTCGCGGTAGACGACGCCGAGGCTTCGCGCCTTGCGCCGAAACGCCTGCATCAGCGCATAGCCGTCGAACCAACCTTCGCCGGTCAAGCCAAATGCGCCGAGCGCGACGCCATCGAGATTGAGGAAGGAGAAGCGTTCATGAAGAGCGTCAGGTTCGAGCAGGGCGATGTTCGCGCCCTCGGCGATCTGCGTTGCGTGATTTTCCACAAGGATCGGCGCGCCGGCGTCGGTCGCCAGATAAAGATAGCCGTTCTCGCGGAAGGAGAGGTCGGGCGCGTCGCCATCGACGGTCAGGATTTCCTTGGCGCGGCGGAAGAAGGAAGCGCCATAGAGGCCGACGCGGATATTGATCGGCGACGAGAATTGCTGGCGCACCGAGCTCAGCGACAACGCGCTCGCCGCGCGCTGGTACGTGAAGTCCTTTTCGACCACCAGGATGCGGCCGGAAAAGTCCGGATGCGCCGCCAGATGATAGGCGGTGGAGGAGCCCATCACGGCGCCGCCGGCGATGACGATGTCGAACGATTCGCTCATCGCGTCACGACCGGGCGAATGTTGAACGCAAGAAATTGAAAAATCGCGCCCGATCGGCGTTCAGCGCGACATGGCAGTTGGGCGGGCGCGTGGTCCGCTTCTCGTGGTCGACCACGGTTCGGCCGATCGTATAGTCCCCGCGAGTCTCGACCACGACATTGAGAAAACGCGTATCGATGACTTCCGGCTCGATGAGCGCGGCGATGCACAAAGCGTCATGGACCGGCGCCGTGTCGGGGACGCCGGTCGGCTGGTTCGCCTGATAGCCGACGATGCGAAATTCGATGAATTCCGCGGCGGCCTTGCCGGCCGGCGTTCCCAGCGCGCGAAGCGCGGCGCATTGATCGCGCGAGATGAGCGCCTGGTGCGTGGCGTCGAGCGGAACCATTGTCGTCTTTGCAAAAGGCGCAGCGAGGACGATCGCAGCCGCCTCCGGATCGGCCCAGATGTTGAACTCGGCCGAGGGCGTGACGTTGGATTTGTCGATCGCCCCGCCCATGATCATCAGCTCCGACACATTCTTGGGAAACTGAGGGTCGAGCGCGAGCGCGGCGGCGACGTTGGAGAGCGGCCCGACCGCGACGAGGGTGATCGCGCCAGGGCGCTCGGCAAAAGTTCGAACCAGGAATTCCGGCGCGGAAGGCGGCCGTTTGGCCGTTCGCGCTTCCGGCAGAGGCAAGACGTCGAGATGTACTTTTGCGTCGCGCTTCAAGGCGCGCGGGGTCGGGAAGTCCTCGCGGACGATCGGCCTTGCGAGGCCCTCGTGGACGGGGATGTCGCCGCGGCCGATCCAATCGAGCACCCTTAACGTGTTGTCGGTGCAGCGCGCGACCTCGACATTGCCATTGACCGTCGTCACGCCGAGCAGATTGAGTTCGGGACGAAGCGCCGCGAGCATGACGGCGACGGCGTCGTCCGTGCCTGTGTCGACGTCCAAGACCAGCGGGCGGACCATATTTGACGACTCTTTCGAAAGTTGCGCTTTCGGCGGCGCGTGCAAACCTCCTTAACCCACGCCTCGTCCGTCGTCCAAGGCCTTTCCAATCGTGGCCCTTAAAGAAAATAAGCTCATGGCCGCGCCCCGCCGAACAGGATATGAGGCGTCGCCGAGGGATCGCCGCGCTCCGTTTTAGGCGCCCGGCCGCTTTAAAGAAGGGCATGTTCAGATGACGCGTCTCAACGGAAAAGTCGCTATCGTGACCGGGGCCGCCAATGGCATCGGCCTTGCGTGCGCCCGTCGCCTTGCCGCCGACGGCGCGGCGGTAGCGCTCGCCGACATCAACGTCGAGGCGGGCGAGGCTGCGGCGAGAGAGTTGCGCGAGAAAGGGGCCAAGGCGATCTTCGTCGCAACTGACGTCGCCCGGCGCGAAGCGCTCGACGCGCTGATCGAGCGGGCGTCGAACGAATTCGGCCGGCTGGACGTCATGCTGAACAACGCCGGCATCGCCCTGAATGCGCCGGTGCTCGAGATGAGCGACGAGATTTTCGACAAGGTCCTGTCGATCAATCTGCGCTCCGCCTTCATCGGCACGCAGCTCGCGGCGCGACGGATGATCGCATTCAAGAATGGCGGCGTCATTATCAACATGTCGTCGGTCAACGCGCTTCTGGCCATTCCCGGTCTTGCGGCCTACGCTTGCACAAAGGGCGCGCTGAACCAATTGACCAAGGTCGCGGCGATCGAGCTTGCCCCGCATAAGATTCGCGTCGTGGCGATCGGGCCGGGCACGATCCTCACCGACCTCGCAAAGAAATCCGTGATGGGCGATGAAGCGGCGCGCCGCCGCATCCTGTCGCGCACGCCGATCGGACGAGCCGGCGAGCCGGAGGAAGTCGCCTCCGTCGCCTCCTTCCTCGCCAGCGACGACGCTTCCTACATCACCGGCCAGACGATCTATCCTGATGGCGGCCGGCTTGCCCTGAACTATACGGTGCCGACTCCGGATTGAATCGAAACATAGGTTGCGCCGCAGGGCGCCCGGCGATACTGCCGCGACCAATTTTAAGGATACTTTCGATGCGCCCTTCCCAACGCGCCGCAGACGAATTGCGCAAGGTCAGCTTCGAGCGCGGCGTTGCGCGCTATGCTGAAGGTTCGTGCCTGGTGCGGTTCGGAGAGACGCATGTGCTTTGCGCGGCCTCGCTCGAAGATAAGCCGCCGCCCTGGCTGCGCGGCCAGGGGCGCGGCTGGATCACCGCCGAATACGCCATGCTGCCGCGCGCCACTTTGACGCGCACGCGCCGCGAGTCGACGGCGGGGAAAATCTCCGGGCGCACCCAGGAGATTCAACGTCTGATCGGCCGTTCTCTACGCGCCGCGGTCGATCTGCCGCGGCTCGGCGAGCGTCAGATCACGCTCGACTGTGACGTTCTCCAGGCCGACGGCGGCACCCGCACGGCGGCGATCACCGGCGCCTGGATCGCGCTGCACGACTGTCTCAAATGGATGACGCAGCGCTCTATTCTTCGCGACAATCCTTTGCGCGATCATGTCGCCGCGGTCTCCTGCGGCGTCTGCCAGGGCGAGGCCGTGCTCGATCTCGACTATGCCGAGGATTCAGGGGCGGAGACGGACGCCAATTTCGTCATGACCGGCGCCGGAGCCTTGATCGAAGTGCAAGGTTCTGCGGAAGGCGCGCCGTTTACCGAAGCGCAGCTGCTGGCGCTCTTGGCGCTGGCGCGCGGCGGCGTAGCCAAGCTGATCGAGTTGCAAAAGGCGACGCTCGCCTAGGGCGCGTACCCTTCTCCCCCTTGTGGGAGAAGGGGCGCGAGGTTTTTGCCGCCGCGCCGCTTGCGCTACGTCTCCTCCACCCACGCGCGCAGAATGTGATGGGCGATCGCCATCGGATTGGGCGCGCTCAGGCGATCGGGATGGAGACCTTCCAACATCGACCGCGCCTCCTCGCGCGAGAACCAGCGGGCGTCTTCGAGCTCGATCTGGTCGATCTTGATCTCGCGCGTGGCGGCTTCGGCAAGGCAGCCGATCATCAGCGAGCTCGGAAAGGGCCAGGGCTGCGAGAAAAGATAGGATACCGCGCCGCAAAGAATGCCGGCCTCTTCGCGGATTTCGCGCCTGACTGCATCCTCGATCGTCTCGCCCGGCTCGATGAACCCGGCGAGGCAGGAGTACATCGACTTCGGAAAGCGCGGCTGGCGGCCCAAAAGGCAATTGTCGCCGTCGATCGCCAGCATGATCGCCACTGGATCGGTGCGCGGAAAGTGTTGCGCTTTGCAGACGTCGCATTCGCGCCGCCAGCCTGCGGCGGCGAGACGGGTGGGCGCGCCGCAATTCGGACAGAAGCGATGCCGGGCGTGCCATGACAGGAGGGACTTGGCTTCGGCGAGGACGCCGACCATCGGCGGCGCGAGAAGGCCTTGCGCGGCGATCGAGCGCGCGTCGATTAAAGCTAGATCGTCGCGGCCGGGGACGACGAGGACGCGCTTATCGAGAAAGCCATCGCTGCCGTCGGCGCGTAATTCGACGGCGGCGTCGTCGAGAAGATCGGCGAAGACCGGCGCGCCGTCATCGAGCGCGCCGAGCAGGGCGCTATCGCGGGGCCGGCCGAGGGCAAGCGCTTCTGGGAGCGTGAACAACGCTTCGAGGCCGGCGGCGCTTTTCTTCAGGATCGGCATATCCCGGGCGAAGACCATTGCGCGGGCCTTAGGCGCCTGGCGGGCGGCGGCGAGGAACGCCTGGTCCTCGCGCCGCTCGGACAACCGATCCAGCGGATTGCCGGCGAAACCAAAGCGCGGCGGCGCCTGTGCCTGAGACAAAGCCTTGTTCATGCCCAGATTTCCTCGTTGAACCGATCGACCGGCCGCGGCGCGAGGCGTGAGAAAGCGCATGGGCGGCGGCGCTGGTCAAGCAGCCGCCGAGCAGATTAAATCGTAAGGCGAATCATCGGCGTCGCCTTCGAGACTTTGAGAATGGCCGGCATGTTCACCAGGCGCTCGGCGCTTCAATTCGCGGGTCTCGGCCTTGCGGTCGCCGGCGCGCCGTGGCGCGTCCTGGCGGCGGCGGGAGAAATCGAGACGCATGGCCTGTCGGCCTTCGGCGATCTCGCCCTGCCGGCCGACTTCAAATATTTCGACTACGTCAATCCTGACGCGCCGAAGGGCGGGTTGCTCTCTCTGCAAATCACCGCGACCGGCGGCAATCAGACGTTCGACACCTTCGACACGCTGAACATGTATTCGAAGAAGGGCGACGGCGCCGCCGGCATGACCGCGACCTTCGACAATCTGATGGCCGCGACCGGCGACGAGCCCGATTCCGTCTATGGCTTGGTCGCGCGCGCGGTCAGGGTTTCTCAGGACAAGCTCACCTACCGTTTCTTGATCCGGCCGGAGGCGCGATTCCACGATGGATCGAAACTGACCGCAGGCGACGTCGCCTTCTCGATTGAGACTCTCAAGACAAAGGGCCACGTGACTTTCGAGCGTCTGTTGACGGACGTGGGTAGTGTCGACGCGGAGGGCGACGACATTTTTGTGGTCGGGTTTATTCCGGAGCGCAGTCGCGACGCGCATTTAATCGTCGCCGGCATGCCGATCTTTTCGAAGGCTTATTGGGCGACGCGCGATTTCGACGCGGCGACGAACGATCCGCCGTTGGGATCAGGACCGTACAAAGTCAGCGCGTTCGAACAGGGACGCTTCATCGAATTCGAGCGGGTGAAGGACTATTGGGCCAAGGATCTGCCGGTCAACGTCGGTCAGAACAACTTCAACCGTCTGCGCTACGAATATTATCGCGAACGGCAGGTCGGTTTCGAGGCGTTCAAGGCCGGCGCGATCAATTTTCATGAGGAGTTTACGTCGCGCATCTGGGCGCAGGGCTATGATTTTCCGGCCTATCGTGACGGCAAAGTCAAGAAGGAGGCGCTGCATAATGGCGCGCCGACCGGCAACCAGGCCTGGTATTTCAACACGCGGCGCGAACAGTTCAAGGATCCGCGCGTGCGGGAGGCGCTCGGATTGGCTTTCGATTTCGAATGGACGAACAAGAACATCATGTACTCGCTCTACAAGCGGGTGTCGTCCTACTTCCAGAATTCCGACATGGAGGCCAAGGGTCCGCCGGGCCCTGAGGAGCTCGCGCTTCTTGAACCGTTCCGCGGCAAGGTCCCTGACGAGGTCTTCGGCGAGCCTTATGTTCCGCCGGCGTCGGACGGCTCGGGAAGCGACCGTCAGCTGCTCCGCCGCGCCAACGAACTTCTCCTGGCCGCCGGCTGCAAGCGTGAGAACAGCGTTCTCAAACTGCCAAGCGGCGCGCCTCTCGTGATGGAATTCCTCGATTTCTCCGACGCGCTCGAACCGCATACCGCGCCCTTCCAGCAGAACCTGCGCCGGCTGGGCATCGACGCCCATTCGCGCATTGTCGACGCCGCGCAATACAAGGCGCGCACCGAGAGTTTCGACTTCGATGTGGTCAGCGCGCGCTTCACCGGCAATCCGACGCCAGGCCTGGAATTGCGCATCTTCTTTGGCTCGGCGGCGGCCGCCGAGCCCGGCTCGCGCAACATGGCCGGGATCGCCGATCCGGTCGTTGACGCGTTGATCGAGAAAATCGCCAAGGCTCAATCCCGCCCCGAGCTCAACACCGCCTGCCGCTGCTTCGACCGCGTGCTGCGGGCCGGCCGCTATTGGGTTCCGATGTGGTACAAGGATGACGCCTTGCTCGCCTATTGGGACGCGTTCTCCCGGCCCGACCGCCAACCCAGGCTCGGCACAGGCGCGCCCGACACCTGGTGGTGGGACGAAGAGAAGGCCAAGAAGATTGGGCTTTGACCCCGGCGCAAGCAGGCTCGGCGCCACAGGCTATGCATCGGCGTCATTCCCGCGCAAGCGGGAATCCAGCGCGGCGGAAGTCCTCGACGTCGAGGCTCCTTGGATTCCCGCTTGCGCGGGAATGACGCGGCGTGGCTTGGAGGGGTAAGCCTTGCTCGGCTATATCGCGCGTCGCCTCCTCCTGATGGTGCCGACGATTTTCGGCATCATCTTCATCTCATTCGTCATCGTGCAATTCGTGCCCGGCGGCCCGGTCGAGCGCGCGATCGCGCAATTGCAAGGATTTGACGAGGGCGGCGGCCTTGGCGGCGGAACGGGTCAAATCGGCGCGGGCGCGACGGCCCATGCCGGCGACATATCCTCGCATTATCGCGGCGCACAAGGGCTCGATCCAAAGTTCATCAAGGAACTCGAGAAGCAATATGGCTTCGACAAGCCGGCGCCCGAGCGCTTTTGGCTGCTCATCAAGAATTATGCGACCTTCAATCTCGGCGAGAGCTACTTTCGCAATGAGCCGGTCTTGAGCCTCGTCAAGGAGAAGCTGCCCGTCTCGATCTCGCTGGGCCTATGGATGACGACGATCTCTTACGCCATTTCGATCCCGCTCGGCGTGCGCAAGGCCGTCAAGGACGGATCGCGCTTCGACACCTGGACGTCCGCCGTCGTTATCGTCGGCTACGCGATCCCAAGCTTTCTGTTTGGGGTCCTGCTGATCGTCCTTTTCTGCGGCGGCTCGTTTTGGCAGATCTTTCCCTTGCGCGGACTGACCTCGGACGATTTCGCGGACTTTTCCTGGCCGCACAAGATTCTCGACTATCTCTGGCACATCACGCTGCCGGTCAGCGCGCTGGTGCTCGGCTCTTTCGCCACCACGACGCTTTTGACCAAGAATTCTTTCCTCGACGAGATCAAGAAAGCCTATGTCCAGACCGCGCGGATGAAGGGGCTGACCGAGCGGCGCGTCCTCTATGGCCATGTCTTTCGCAACGCGATGTTGATCGTCATCGCGGGCTTTCCAGGCTCTTTCATCTTCGCGTTCTTCACAGGCTCGCTGCTGATAGAGCGAATCTACTCGCTCGACGGGCTCGGCAACCTTTCGTACCAATCGCTGATTGATCGCGACTATCCGGTCGTGCTCGGCACGCTTTATATCTTCTCGCTGCTCGGGCTCCTCGTGAATCTGGTCTCCGACCTCACCTATACCGTGATCGATCCGCGTATTGATTTCGAGACGCGGGAGACGTGAAGCTTTGGACGCGACCGCCGCAGCCCCTCCCCAAGCGCCGGCGCGCCGCTGGCTTGGCCCGATGGGCCGGCGCCGCCTCGACAATTTCCGCCGCAACAAACGCGGCTTGTGGTCGACCTGGATCTTCGTCGTCCTCTTCGGCCTGTCGCTCGGCGCCGAGTTTATAGCCAACGACCGGCCGATCGTCGCCTCTTATAAAGGCGAGCTGTTGTTTCCGGCCTTGGTCGACTATCCCGAGGATAAGTTCGGGGGCTTCGAGGCCACGACGGACTATCGCGATCCTTCCATCGCCGATGAGATCAACGCGCATGGCTGGATGATCTGGCCGCCGATCCGTTTCGCCAATTCCACCACCAAGCTCGATCCGCCGACGCCGTTCCCCTCGCCGCCGACCTGGTGGTTGAGCGAGGATCAGTGCCGAAAGGCGCTCGCCGCGGAGGCCGCGCGCGCGCGTCTGGCGCCGCCCAAAGACGGCGGCTCGTGCGGCGATCTCGAGCCGGAATGGCTCGGCACCGACGCCGGCGGACACGACGTGCTCGCGCGCGTCATCTATGGCTTCCGTCTCTCGGTGGTGTTCGGCTTGGTGCTGGCCGGCGTATCGTCGATCGTGGGCGTCGCCGCCGGCGCGGTGCAGGGCTATTTCGGCGGCTGGATCGATCTCTTGATGCAGCGGTTCATCGAGATCTGGTCCTCGCTGCCGCATCTCTACATTCTGATCATCCTCTCGGCGGTCCTGGCGCCGAGTTTCCTCTTATTGTTGTTCATCCTTCTCTTGTTCTCATGGGTGAGCCTCGTCCATTTGGTGCGCGCGGAATTCCTGCGCGCCCGCAACTTCGAATATGTCAATGCAGCGCGCGCGCTGGGCCTCTCCAATCTCAAGATCATCGTCAAACACGTGTTGCCGAACGCCACGGTGGCGACGCTGACCTTCCTGCCGTTCATCGTCAACACATCGATCAGCACCCTGACCTCGCTCGATTTCCTCGGGCTTGGCATGCCGCCGGGCTCGCCCTCGCTCGGCGAATTGCTGCTCGAAGGCAAATCGAACCTCTCGGCGCCCTGGCTCGGCCTCTCCGGTTTCGTTGTGATGGCCCTGATGCTGTCGTTGTTGATCTTCATCGGCGAAGGAGTGCGCGACGCCTTTGATCCGCGAAAGACCTTCGCGTGAGCGCGGCGCCGCTTCTCGACGTCCGCGATCTTTCGGTCGCGTTCAGCCAGGGCGGGCGCGCCCAGCTCGTCGTCGACCGCGTCTCGTTCAAGCTTTCAGAAGGCGGGGCGCTCGCCCTCGTCGGCGAATCGGGCTCCGGCAAATCGGTGACCGCGCTCTCGACGGTCCGCCTTCTACCTTATCCGGCGGCGAGCCATCCGTCCGGCGAAATCCTGTTCAAGGGCAAGGACGTGCTCAAGGCGAGCGACGCGGAGCTGCGCGCCATGCGCGGCGAAGCCGTGACCATGGTCTTCCAGGAGCCTATGACCTCGCTCAATCCGCTCCACACCATCGAGCGGCAGATCGGCGAGATCATTGAGTTGCACACCGGCGCGCACGCGCTGCGCGAACGGATCGTCGAACTGCTGAAAGAGGTCGGCATCGCCGACCCGACCTCGCGGCTCGGCGCCTATCCGCACCAACTGTCGGGCGGCCAGCGGCAGCGCGTGATGATCGCGATGGCGCTCGCCAATCGGCCGGACCTTCTCATCGCCGACGAACCGACAACGGCCCTCGACGTCACCATTCAGGCGCAGATCCTCAAGCTCTTGAAAATGCTCCAGGCCAAGCATGGCATGGCTCTATTGTTCATCACCCACGACCTCGGCATCGTCCGCAAGATCGCCGATAATGTCGCGGTGATGCAGCGCGGGAAAATCGTCGAGGCCGGTCCGGTCGCCGAAGTCTTCGACAATCCGCGGCACGACTACACCAGGATGCTGCTTGCCGCGGAGCCGAAAGGCCGCGCGCCCGCCGCCGATCCGGCGGCGCCGACCATTGTCGAGGCGCGCGACGTTAAAGTGTGGTTTCCGATCAAGCGCGGCTTTCTTCGCCGCACTGTCGGCCACGTCAAGGCGGTCGACGGCATATCGGTCGCCGTGAGGGAGGGGCAGACGGTCGGCGTAGTCGGGGAGTCGGGCTCGGGCAAAAGCACATTGGGCCTTGCCGTGCTGCGGCTGATCCGCTCCGAAGGAACGATCGTCTATTGCGGCAAGCGCATCGACGGTCTCAAGAGTCGCGTCATGCGGCCGTTCAGGCGCGATATGCAGATCGTCTTTCAAGATCCCTATGGCTCGCTGTCGCCGCGCCTGTCGGTGGCGGAGATCGTCGAAGAGGGATTGATCGTGCAAAGGAGCGGCATGAGCGCGACGGAGCGGCGCGCGGCCGTGGCGCGCGCGCTCGCTGACACCGGCCTCGATCCCGCGGCGATGGATCGCTACCCGCATGAATTCTCCGGCGGCCAGCGCCAGCGCATCGCGATCGCCAGGGCCATGGCGCTCGACCCGAAATTCGTCGTGCTCGACGAACCGACGTCGGCGCTCGACATGTCGGTGCAAGCGCAGATCGTCGATCTCTTGCGTGAATTGCAGAAAAGGCGCGCGCTCGCCTATCTGTTCATCTCGCATGACCTGAAGGTGGTCAGGGCGCTTGCGTCCGAAATCATCGTCATGCGCCAGGGCAAGGTCGTGGAGAGCGGATCGGCTGAGGCGGTCTTCGCCGCGCCTCAGAGCGACTATACGCGCGCGCTCTTCGCCGCGGCCTTCAACATCGAGGCGGATGCGACCGGCGTGGTCAGCCAATAAGCCGAGAAATGTCGCGGCCCAAGTTACCGAGGTCGCGCTCGCCGAGCCTGATGCGGCACATCCAAAACGATGGCGCGCGAACCTGCGCCCCCGCGGCTGCCCGGGGCTTGACGCGCATTTGACAGGGGCGGCGCGCGGGTCATGCTCGCCGGCCGCAACCAGCTCGGCAAGAAATGAGAGGGGGAAATTGATGGGCCGCGCGCTTCTCATCGTACTCGATTCGGTCGGATGCGGCGGCGCCGAGGACGCGGCCGCCTACGGCGACGACAGCGCCGACACGCTCGGCCATATCGCCGAAGCTTGCGCAAGTGGCCGCGGCGACCGCGAAGGCTTGCGGCGCGGTCCCCTTGCGTTGCCCAATCTTGATCGCCTCGGCCTCGGCCGCGCTATGCAGGCCTCGGCAGGCCGAGCGCCGCCAGGCCTTGCCGCCGCAGAGCCGATCGGCCAGTGGGGCTATGGCGTCGAGACGTCCAAGGGCAAGGACACGCCTTCCGGCCATTGGGAAATCGCCGGGACGCCGGTCCGTTTCGCCTGGGGCTATTTCCCCGAGACGATCCCCGCCTTCCCTCCGACGCTGACGGAGGCCTTGATCGCCGAAGGAGGCCTCGCCGGCATCCTCGGCGACAAGCACGCCTCAGGCACGAGGATCATCGAAGAACTCGGCGAAGAGCACTTAAGGACGCTGAAGCCGATCTGCTACACGTCAGCGGATTCCGTGCTGCAAATCGCCGCGCATGAAGAGGCCTTTGGGCTCCAGCGGCTCTACGAGCTCTGCCGCGTCGCGCGCCGTCTCTGCGATCCTCTCAACATCGGCCGCGTTATTGCGCGCCCTTTTGTCGGGCGTCGCGCAGGCGAATTTTCGCGCACCGCTCATCGCAAGGATTTCGCGATCCCGCCGCCGCCGGGCAATATTTTCGAACGCGCTGCGGCGGCCGGCCGCGCCATCGTCTCCATCGGCAAGATCGGCGACATATTCGCCCACAGCAACACCGGGCGAGAGATTAAAGGCGGCTCCAATAT
>Ga0070733_10003017_pt1 | contig 11653 bp, 13 predicted proteins | sample Coa_R1_9_FD_66450 | JGI IMG/M metagenome (GOLD analysis project Ga0070733, IMG submission 66450) | Surface soil microbial communities from Centralia Pennsylvania, which are recovering from an underground coalmine fire - Coalmine... | ecosystem: Environmental > Terrestrial > Soil > Unclassified ... | reverse complement strand
AGCGTCCAGCGGGATCAGACGTGACTTGCAAGGAAAGGGAGCACGGCTTCAGATGTCGTCGGCCGAGGAGAACTTCGTCACCACCGTTGAGTGCGTCTCAAGGTTGCCCGTTGGGTGCCGATACGTGACCTGCGCGAAGGTCGTGCGCGTTTGAGGATGTGTCACGCAAAGGGCGTGCTCACGCCAATACCACCATTTCGGAGCTTCCATGACCGACCCACTCAACTCACCGGACGCATCGCATTCCGCCCTAGCGGCAGCCGTATCCCGCGGCGCACGCTCCGAGGTAAGTCGGACCGCCTCGTCTTACGAGGCTCCCCGTCCGACGCCTGGGTTCAAGCAGATCGCGGCCGACAGCACGAGGAATCGCACACCGCCGCGACCGACGATGTTGCAGCGCAACCGTCTTTCACTGACGGCGCTTGGTGTTGTCGCGGCCTACATCGTCCTGGCGGAGGCCACGGGCGTGGTTCTGCTCGGGATCTTCCCGGCGATGCTTGGCCTTCGGGCCTTGCGACGTAAGGAGCAGCTCGCGCCGCTCGCGCTTGTTGCGGCGGGCATCGCGGTCGTCTTCGCGTTGTCTGTCGTCCCGCACCACTAGCGAGTCAACAAATTGGTGCCGGAACGATGGGGGTGCTGACCGCAGGTGTCAGGGCCGGGGCGGGCGTCGGGCCGTTTTGCGACAACTGCGGTACCGGCACCGATCCGTACGCACGTCCCGCGACGGCGCCGCTTTGCGACCGCTGTCGCCGACGACACTCGATGCTCGCTGCGGCACACGCCGCGTTCTCTTTCGCAGCGTTTGCGGTGATCGTCTGGGTGGCCGTACCGCGGCTGATAGCCGCTCAGGTCGGACCACTGGCGATAATCCAACCCGGGCAGATCTGGGTTGCCTTCTACGCAACGCTGGCAGTCGGCGTCTGCCTCCACGAAGGCGCGCACGCAATCTGCGCGCGGGCCTTCGGCTTCACCGTGACAGCCGTCCGAGTCGGTACCGGCCCGGTGCTGTTCTGCGGTCACATCCAACGCACGGTCGTGAGCTTTCACGCGTTGCCATTCAGTGGAGTCACCTCCTGGCGTCCAGACCTCAGCGAGGTCACGTCAACTAAGCGCGCAGTCATCGCCGCGGCCGGTCCACTCGCCAACCTCTGCATCGCCGCCATCGCCTGGGGCCTGCGCGCCCAAGACCCGTACCTGGCGATTACGGCAGCGGGCGGCAACTTGCTGCTGTTCGTGCAAAACATCGTGCCGTGCCCGCCGCGTACCGCGAACGGGACACCGAACGACGGGTGGCAGATCTTCAAGAATCTGGTCAGGTCGCACTGGGCCCAGACTCATTTGCGTCGGATCGAGCTCACAACCCGTTGCGCCGCGTTCACGGGCAGCGCAGCGACCGAGCAGGCGATCGCGTACCTGCGAGCCGAGATCTCACGACGCGGGGAAGACGCCCCCGATGCCGAGGCGATGTTGTGCGCCTATCTGCTCGAACTGGGCGGCGACCCGGCGGCCGTCAGTGAGGGCTTTGAACGCTCATCGCGGCTCCTAGAAGACCGGCGGGCGGCCCCGTCGCTGCGCGCGAGCGCACTCAACAGGCGGGCGTTCATGCTCGCTGCCGGCGGCTGGCCAGATCTCATGGAGGAGGCAGAGTGGACGGCCCGAGAAGCTTTGCATGTGCTTCCTAGGAGTCCGCAAGTCATCGGCACGTTGGGGTTCGTGCTTACGCGACTCGGCCGATTCAACGAGGCCGAACCCATGATCGACGCCGCGATACAGCACGGCACACAGTTAGCTGCAAACAGCGACACCCAGTCGCTCGCGCACTCTCGCTCGCTGGCAGCACAACACTGCGCCCTGGGCCTGCTTTACGCCCACACAGCCCGCCACGCCGCGGCCGCCGGCCAACAGATCAAGGCGCAAGCGCTGGATCGCTCGTCCCCCCTACTGGCGGAACTCGACAATGTCCTTGCCGCCGCTGTCTGAGCCGTACTCCCGGCGCAATCAGAGTCCGAACCAGCGCGCGCGGCGTGCCGCTCCGAACTGGGCCTTCTCCTGTGCGTACTCCCGTGATGGATCGTGGCGCGCAGCTGCGGGAGCGTCTCCGCGGAGGAAGTTGACCTCGACCTTGCCGACGAGCCCGTCGCCGAACTCGGCATAACACACGCCCGAGGCCTCGTAAGGCGGTGGCGGGTCTGCGCCGGTGATCGCCGCGGCGATGTCGTCGGCGACGACGCCGGCTGCTGACTCGGCGAAGATCCCTGCCTTCGGTACGTTGCGGGGGCCGGTACACACGTCGCCGAGCGCGTAGACGTTCGGGTATTCGGTCCTTAGGTTCGTCTGGTCGACGGTCACCCAGCCGTTCGCAGCCAGCCCTGAGGCTGCCAGCGGCTCGGGTGCGGTGTGGATCGGTATTCCAACGAACAGGTCATATGGCAGCTCCCCGCCCGTGACCAGCTGCGCTTTGCGGTTGGTGGGGTCGATGCTGGTTACCAGATGCTGCGGTAGCTCTTGAATCTTACGCGAGGCGAGTCCGTCGCGGAACATCTGCGAGACGTCGCTCGTCACTGGTACCGGACGTTGCATCGGGAACGCCATGCTCATCTGCACGCGGTCACGAATCCCGCGCTCTTTGAAGTGCTCATGTATGAGGAATGCCCCCTCAAACGGCGCCGGCGGGCACTTGAACGGCTGTCCGAGCACCGAGACGAGAACGCGCCCACCCTCGAAGCCTGCAAGCTCGTCTCGCAGTCGCTCTGCTCCGGCTAGCGAGTAGTACTCATGCCCACCTTCCGCGAAGCCTGGCGTGGCGGCAAAGTCGTAGTCCGCGCCCATCGCAACAACCAAGAAATCGGCGTCGTGAGTACCGGCGTCAGTCACGACTCGGCGAGCGACCGGATCGATGCCGACGACCGTTTCCTGTCGGAAGTCGACCCCCGCTCTCACGATCGCGCGGTAAGGCAATCGCACCGCCTCCGCGGACTCGCGACCCAGCATCACTTCGAGCTTGGAGAACCCGAAGAAGAACGAGTCGTTGCGATCCAGCAACGTGACGTGCACCGCATCGGAGATCGACTCCGATAGCCGGGTTGCCAACTCAAGACCACCGAAACCTGCGCCCAGAATCAGGACATGACGCCTCACGGAGCGCGAACCTATCAGACAAGCTGCGCAAAGACGCAGACTGCATCGTCTGAACTAGCAGAACGAGGTGAAGGCTCCGCCTCGACCGAACGGCCTCAAGACGAGACCGAGTACCGCAGGACTGTCGTTTCGCCTTCGTGAATGGACGCGGTCGAGGTGAGCCGCAGAAGGTCGCCGGTTGGACGCTCGAAGAGGCGGATACCGCCGCCAAGCAGGACAGGTACTACGTGGATGATGATCTCGTCCAAGAGTCCTGCCTCGATGCACTGGCGGGCGATGGTCGCGCCCAGTACGACCACGTCGCCGGAGCCCGCCGCTTCACGGGCGATGCCCACCGCCTCCGCGATGCCAACATCGAGAAACCGGCCGGTGACGCCCTTGACTACCGGAGGCTCCGCCGGAGGAAGGTGCCTGAGGACGAAGAACGGGCCGCTGAAGGCGCCACCGTAGAAGCCCGGTTGCAGCCGGTCCTCAACGTCCTGCGTCCGCCTGCCGACAAGCAGCGCGCCGGTTGACCGCAGCACCTCGGCAGCGGTCTCGCCCGAGCCGCCGTCAAACCCGAACGCCCACTCCATGTCATCGTCGCGACCAGCGATGTAGCCATCGACGCTCATCACCGTGTGCCAGATCAACTTGCCCATTGCTTCGCCCGAACCAGCCACGGTCCGCCGCTCTGCGGACTATCAGTTAACAGCCTGCGAGGCTTCGAAAAGTCCGATGATGCGGCCTGCGGGAACGATTATCTCGTTCCTGCCAGCGATTGGCGTGTCGAGCCTGACAACCGCTGACTGATCCTTGATCTCGGTCACTTCCCCAACGCCGAACAGCCCGGGCCCAAGCGTGATCTCGTCCGCGACGAGACCGGTGAGGTCGACCTCAACATGCTGGCCCTTCTGGAGCTCGGCAAAGTCCATGGTGTTAAGGCTAGCCTACCGGGGCACCATGCCACCTGGTAGACGAAAGTCGCCACTACGTGCCGAGCCGGTTGCCGAGCAACCGGCAGTCCCGACTGTCCCCGCCCCGGAGGGTGTCCGACTCCGAGCCGGGGAGGTGCTCATGCCGGTGACTCCGACCGAAGCCGAAGCGCTGCAGCGCAGTCGCATCCGGGCATCCAGAGGCATGATTCTGCGACGGCTGCCGCGGGACTGGACCACGCCGCTGGCGCTGGCCGCGTCGCTGGTAGTTGCTCTGGCTGCAGGCATCAAACACACAACCATTCACGTCGTGTTTGACATGAACCTTCACACCGTGATCGTCGTCGCGACGTACGTCTCCCTGGCGTGGCTGATCGTGTGCGTCTTCACGACGGTGTCAGACGCCAACGCGGCGCGAAAGGATCGCGAGGCCCCCGTTGCTGCCTTCAAATAGGGCGCTTTACGCGAGCGGTGAGTCGAGCGCGAGTTCGACTGCTCGCTGAGCGTGAATTGCTGTCGTGTCGAAGAGGGGCACGGTCGCGTCACGCTCACCGACGAGCAAGCCGATCTCGGTGCACCCGAGGATGATCGCCTCGGCACCACGTTCGACGAGGCGACCGATGATGCGGCGATAGGAGTCGCGGGACGCGTCCTCGAGGCGACCGCGCACCAGCTCGTCGTAAATGACGTCGTGGACCACGGTTCTGTCCGGCTCGTCGGGCGCGAGCACTTTGAGCCCGTGCCGGTCGGTCAGTCGCCCGCGGTAGAAGTCCTGTTCCATCGTGTAGCGAGTACCGAGCAGGCCAACGGAGCTGAAGCCGGCAGCGGCGATCCGTTCGGCGGTCGCGTCGGCTATGTGCACGAAGGGAAGTTGGGTAGCGGCAGCGATCGTGTCGGCGACCCGGTGCATCGTGTTGGTGCACAGCACAAGAAGTTCGGCACCACCACGCTCGAGACGCTGAGCGGCGGAGGCGAGTTGCTCGCCCGCCTCATCCCACCGGCCCTCCTGCTGTAGCGCCTCGATAACAGCGAAGTCGACGCTGAACATCAGGCATTGCGCGGAGTGAAACCCACCGACCCGGCGCTTCACCTCCTCATTTATGAGCCGGTAGTACGCGGCTGAGGACTCCCAGCTCATGCCCCCGAGAAGGCCGATCGTCTTCATCGCGCAGATGATGCCAGTGCTCCCACCGAGAGCTAGTCCCCCTCGCGCCAGGCGTGCGAGATAATCGTCACATGCGCGTGGGCTGTGTCCCAGGGTCCGCCGCCCGGACGCGGGGTGATGAATGACGGGCCAGCTGGCTCACGCGCAAGCAGCTACGCCGACCGCCATGGCGCCACAGGCGTCAGCGCCGAAGCACGGCGAGCACGCTGAGTCTCGTGTTGGCGCTCGGCCAAGCGGGTCGATGGGTCGACAAGCGGACGGAGTTCGCCGTAACGCTCGGCGCCCTTCGTCGGTGCCGATTTCCCCGCTGCCCACCGGTGGGCGCTCGGCAGCCTCCGTCGCATCGTCCTTGGAACAGGCGAGCGATGCGCTCGCAGTTGCGGGGCGCCCGCTCGATCCTGAGACCCGGGCCTGGTCTGAGCGTTTACTCAACGCCGACCTCGGATCTGTCAGCGTTCACGACGGCCCTCGTGCGACGGCTGCCGCGGACGCTCTCGGGGCACGCGCGTTCACCGTGGGAGACGCGGTCGTGTTCGGCGGGGATGTGGGCGACGCTGGCACCCAGGAGGGTAGGCGCACTCTGCTCCACGAACTCGTACACGTGGTCCAGGGCGGGGGCGCACGCGCTCAGAGACCGGTCTCGGTGCTGCCTCCTTCGTCACCGGCAGAATCAGAGGCATCCGACCTCAGCGGCCGTAGTCTGGCGTCCGCCGTCGAGGTCTCGGCGGTGGGCCCGGTAAGGCATGCGAGAACCGGCGCCGCCGAAACAGTCGCATGTCAGCCGAAGGCCGGTGCCGGTTCGACCCCGGCGACCACCGCCGCCGGTGACCCGAACGGCGTCGATCTCGGCGGGGACTGGGCCGACGACGGCAATTACTGGTACTTCGAGGAGGAGACGGGAAACACGTGGGTGTGGCATGAGCCGCAGAAGCAGTGGGAGCTGCTCTCGACCGCCGCCGACGCGATCAAGGTGAGCGGCACTGCGCCCCCGCGGCCCACGCCTCCACCGAAGCGTCCGCCGCCGCCGAATCCGTATAAGGCCTGGGCGAACAGTTACGGAACGCGGTATGGCCAGCGAACCGGGCCGTTTGGCATCGGCGCGCTCCCGGTGGCATACGGAGCCTCATACCTGGAGGAGGGCTATTTCGCGGTCGCATCCGTCACGCAACCGCTTGCCGGCCCGCTCGCGTCACAGCAAAGCGAGCTCAGACACGAGGTGGATCGCATATTGGACCAGTGGGGCGACGAGGCCAAGGAGAACGAACAGGACTGGCAGGACCTGCAGGCCGAAGGGCGGGGAGATCTGTACCGGCTCCCTGTGAGGGTCGTCGACAAGCAGACCGGATCGCCGCCGGTCGCCGTCGGGAGCACGAAGGCGGTGGGCGCGAAGGCGGCGACCTCAGCCCGGGTGAAGTCATTTGCCGAGGCGATCAAGACCAGATATCGCGCCGAGATCGTCAAAGCGACGCGGCAGGGCCCGAGGCGATCGCCCTCGGAGATCGGGAGGGTCGCGGAACAGGCGACGCTCGAGGCGGCGCCGTCGATCGCCGAGGCCAACGGACTCGATCCCGGGTATATCTGGATCGGGGACTTCCCAGTCGGAGTCACCGGTCCGCGCGGCGGCAGTATCACCGCCGAGATGGGCTCTCACTACTACCGGTTCATCATCGAGCTGAAGAAGAGCCCGTCCGCGAATCGCCGTTCGCAGACCCAGGCGCACGAGGCGGCCGTCGAGGAGGGCGTCAACTTCGATGACGGGGTCGTCTATTACAAGTTCTACGGACAGAACTACAAGACCACCGGTGTCGATGCGATGCAAACGCCTGAGCCGGAGTCCGAGCCGGTCGTTCCCGAAGGGATGGTTCCATAGCCACGCCTGCCGCCACAAGGACCTGCGTAGCGCCCCCGGCAGGATTCGAACCTGCGGCCTACGGATTAGAAGTCCGCCGCTCTATCCAACTGAGCTACGGGGGCGTAGGAGCCAATTGTGGCGGGCTGCCGGCGGTTACGGCTAGCGGGGCAGCCGGCGGGGCCGGATCTGCGCACAACCCGTGCGCCACGCGGGGTCAGATGTCGCTCGTGCCTTCGCGCCCGTAGTCGTCGCGCAGGCGCACGACGTCTTCCAGGTGGGGCGTCGAGGCCTCGACGACGTCGGAGTCCTCGAGAGCCTCGATGGTGTGGATCACACCCGGCCGGTTGCGCCACACGTCGCCGACGCTGACGGTGCGCTCGGTGAGCGTGTCCTCGCTCTCCCCCTGGACCAGGATCAGCCTGCCGGAAAGCACGTAGCTGGTCTCGTCCTTCTTCTCGTGGTACTGCAGGGAGAGGCGGTGACCCTTGTTGACGTGGAGGATCTTGCCGACGTACTGGTCGGTCGCGGCCCACCAGATCTCATGCCCCCACGGCTTCTCGATCCGTCGCGGCAGGGTCTCTTCGATTGCGGACTGTGTTGCGGACATCGCGGGCCATGCTGTCACGTCCGGCCAGCGCGTGCGGCGCTTGGTGCGAAAGCTGACGCTGCAAGCAGGAGTTTTGGCAGGTCCACGGAGGCGACCCGCTAGCTTCTAGAGTGGCTATCAAGCGACGGAGGGAGACACTCCCATGCACGCAACTTTCCACGCCACCGCGATCAGGCGCAAATGGCGCCTGATACGCCCCGTCGCTCTGGCCCTGCTCGTCACGATGGCGCTGCCGGCCACGGCACTCGCAGCCAGCTTCAAGGTCACGCCGCACATCGCCAACCACACGCCGACCATCGGCGTGAAGTGGCCGGTCATGCTCACGGTCACCAGCGGCAGGAAGAAGCTGAACGGGGCCGTCAAGTACGAGTTCCTGTTCGAGGGATCGGTCGTCAGCCATCAGGCCGGGCACAGCTTCACCCGCGGGCTCTACAGGGACACGATGATCTTCCCGAGCAACTCGCTCGGACAGCCGCTGACGCTGCGAATCCTGGTGACGGTGCCGAAGTACGGCACCGAGCACATCGACTGGAAGATCACGACCAAGAAGTAGCCGAAGCGGGCAGCGGCCGGTGCCTGGTTCCCGGATAGTCCTCGAGCATGTGAACCGCTCGCACGGCGCGACGGCGATCCTGAACGACGTCAGCTTCCGGATCGAGGCCGGTGAAGTGGTCGCGCTCACCGGACCGTCGGGCTCCGGCAAGACCACGCTGCTGCAGCTGATTGGCAGCCTCGACACGCCGACCTCGGGCTCGATCTACGTCGACGACATACCCGTCCACACGCTCAGACATCCCGCAAGGTTCCGCCGTGACGTGGTCGGCTTCGTGTTCCAGCTGCACCACCTGCTGCCCTCGCTCACGGTGCGGGAGAACGTGGAGCTGACGATGGTCGCAGCCCACGTTCCGCGGCGTGAGCGGCATGCGCGCGGGCAGGAACTGCTGGATGAGGTCGGCCTAGGCGGACGCGGTCCCGCACTCCCGTCGGACCTGTCCGGCGGTGAGCGTCAGCGAGTCGCAATCGCGCGGGCACTGGCAGGACGACCGCGGCTGATTCTTGCGGATGAGCCAACCGGAGCGCTGGACTCGGCTGCGTCTGACCGGATCTGGAAGCTGCTCGCCGGAGTGCGGGAGCGTCACGGCACGACGATCCTGATCGCATCGCATGACCCCACCCTGCGCGACCACGTCGATCGCAGCCTCGCAATCAGTGACGGCCGCGTCACCGACCCCACCGCGGCGCAGATGATTCACACCACACCGGCTCAGCTCAGCCCCGAGGAGATCACGTGACGACGGTGTTGCAGACCCTGGCGGCCCTGCGGCGACGACCGATGCGCACGTTCCTCACCGCACTGGGCACCGCACTCGGCATCGCGACGATCGTCGCCCTCCTGGCGGTGGCAGGCGGCGCGCAGCAGAGCGCCGGGAAGTTCCTGAGCTTGGGCAGTTCGGACCTTGGCCTGTTCCAGAAGGACGCGGCCGATCCCACCACCTCGGTGCTGCCGATCAGCCTGGTCTCGCACCTGCAGTCGACGCCGGGAGTGGCGAGCGCGACACCACTGATCCTGCTCGTCGACGACGTCAAGAAGTCACCGAGCACGATCGTGTTCGGCGCCGAGCCACATTCGTTCGTGACCAACCGCTACGTGTTCACCACCGGGCACATGTTCGGTGGCGCCGGACAAGCTGTGATCGGGAGCGGGCTCGCCTCACAGATGCACCTCCACGCCGGTGGCGTCCTGACGGTCGCCCACCGTCCGTTCAAGATCGTCGGGATCTACCACATGGGGGTTGCCGAACAGGATGACGGCGCCGTGATCCCGCTCGCCGCCGCCCAGTCGATCTCGGGCAAGGCCGGCGAGGCGACGAGCGTGGCGGTCAGTCTCGGCGCCGCAACCACCCGCGCCCAGGGCGTCCACACGATCACGCGCCGCTTCCCCGGATTGCTCGTGATCGGCGACGGTCTGCCCGCGTCGCGGGCGGGAGTGAACAGCGTGATGCTCTCCAATCTCGCGCTCGTGCTGGCGGTCATCGCGCTGGTGATCGGGGGCATCGGCGTGATGAACACGATGCTGATGGCGGTCGTCGAACGCCGCGCTGAGTTCGCACTGCTGTCGGCCGTCGGCTGGAGCGGATTCCAGATCGGGACGCGGGTGGTGATCGAGGGCGTGGTCACGACGATCATCGGCGCCGCGATCGGACTGCTCCTCGGAGTGGTCGGCGCACATCTGCTGGTCGGCGTGCTCGGCGCACAGGAGTACGTGGCTCCGGACGTGACCGCCTGGGACCTCGGGCGCGCGCTGCTCGTCGGCGTGCTGCTCGGCGTGCTCGGGGGCCTATACCCGGCCTGGCGCGCGGCGCGGGTCTCACCGGCGCAGGTGCTCGCCCAGCGATAGGCGACCGGCGGGCCGCGACGCGTCAGCCGGGTTGCTGGCCAAGCGGGCCAGCAACCCGGGACAGACTGACGCTTAAAATGAGAGCGCTCCGTTCGGCGGGATATGAGGCCGGGACGGAGCGCGCTCTGAGGGAGGAGAGGGTGCTGCGTTGCAAATAGTCGCTCACCTCCGGTCAGAAGTCCAAGACGAGAACGGACAAAGACATATAAGCTGTAGCTATGGAACTGCGCCAGCTCCGCTATCTGGTCGCACTCGCCGACGAAGAGAGCTTCACCCGCGCGGCGGAGCGGGAGCACATCGCGCAGCCCGCGCTCTCTCAGCAGATCCAGAAGCTCGAGCAGGAGCTCGGCCTGCCGCTCGTCGAGCGCACCACGCGGCGGGTCTCGATCACCGACGCCGGCAACCTTCTGGTGGCGCGTGCTCGACGTGTGCTCACCGAGCTCGAATCGGCCCGCCAGGAGCTCGATCGCGTGCGCGGGATCCAGACCGGTCATGTGGCAGTCGGGGCGATGAACACGATGGGACCGATCGACATCACGCTGGTGATCGCGCGCTTCCATGAGCTGCACCCGCAGGTCGAGCTCACCGTCCGCGAGAACAACAGCGACGCACTCGCGGAGATGCTGCGCGTCGACGTGCTCGACCTCGCGTTCCTGTCGGTGACCGAGCGGGTCGAGAGCCATGGCCTGGCGCTGCAGCAGATCCTGATGGAGGAGCTGGTCGTCGTGCTTCCCAAGGACCACGCGCTCGCGGGGCGCGCGGAGATCAGGATGATCGACCTCGAGCACGAGGAGTTCATCAGCTACCGCGAGGGCGCACGTCTGCGCGAGCTGCTCGTCGGTGCGGCCCACGAGGCAGGCTTCACGCCAAAGATCCTGCTCGAGTCCAACGAGAGCAGGCGCATCCGGCGGCTGGTTGGGCGCGGACTCGGGGTCGCGATCCTGCCGCGCTCGCACGCCATCGGGGTGGGGACCAACGATCCGATCGCCGTCGAGCGCTTGGTCGACCCGCCGCTCGCGCGCGACATCACGCTCGCGTGGCGCTCCGGGCGCAAGCTGCCACCGGCGGTCGCGGAGTTCCTGAATCTCGTCCGCGAGACGTTCCCGCCCGAGGGCCTGGCCAGCTGGCAGCGAGGGGCATAGGCCCGGCCGGCGGTCGGGTAGCTGTCACGCGAGATGGCGAGCCCCCGGCGACAGACGTCCAAGCAGCTCGCCACCTATAAGCGGAAGCGTCAGTTCGAGGCCACTCCCGAGCCATCTGGTGATGGCGCCGATTCTGCTGCCGCAGGGCGGCGGTTCGTCGTTCATGAGCATCATGCGCGACGCCTGCACTGGGATCTGCGCCTCGAGCACGACGGCGTGCTGGCGTCGTGGGCGGTTCCCAACGGGATCCCCGATGATCCCAAGCGCAACCGCAAGGCGATCCACGTGGAGGACCACCCCCTCGACTACATCGACTTCGCGGGCAAGATCCCGGGTGGTCAGTACGGCGCCGGCAGCGTCGGGATCTGGGACCACGGGATCTACGAGACCGAGAAGTGGCAGCTGGAGGGGGGCCGCAGCCGGCCCGAGGTCATGGT
>Ga0070733_10003016_pt1 | contig 11654 bp, 6 predicted proteins | sample Coa_R1_9_FD_66450 | JGI IMG/M metagenome (GOLD analysis project Ga0070733, IMG submission 66450) | Surface soil microbial communities from Centralia Pennsylvania, which are recovering from an underground coalmine fire - Coalmine... | ecosystem: Environmental > Terrestrial > Soil > Unclassified ... | reverse complement strand
AGCTCTTCTGGAAGAAGAAGACGCACGAACGGCTGGTGTAGCCTTGTCATCCGAGCGTGGTCCGAAAGGCTAGAGTCGAGGGGACGGATCTCAGGTGTCCCTCGACTCCGCTGCGCTACGCTCGGGATGACAAAGCGCTGCGCTACGCTCGGGATGACAAAGCGCTGCGCTACGCTCGGGATGACAAAGCGCTTCGCTACGCTCGGGATGACAAAGCGCTCACGCGCGCTTCTTATCCTTCGGAGTTACACACGTTCCGCTCGCGCGGCAAACGACGACTGGCTCGACGAGAAAATCGGCAGCGCTGTCGCTCAGGTCGGTGCGCGCGACGATAACCTTGCGTGCTTCGAACTCCATCGCTCGCGACGTGTTGCCGATGCGCGTGATGCGGCCGCTCGCTTCGATGTAGTCTCCGGCGTAAACGGGCGCCAAAAACTCGACCTTGTCGTAGGCGACGAACAGACCCTCGTCGCCGTCCATGCGGATCAACAACTCGGTCGCGACGTCGCCGAAGAGCGCGAGCATGCGCGCACCGTCGACGAGATCTCCGCCGTAGTGCGCATCGTGTGCGCTCATCCGCAGCCGGATCAAGCTCGTTATGCTGCCTGGGTCTTTGCTTGCTGCCACAAATCCTCGAGTTCGTTGAGCGTGAGGTCGGAGAGATTCTTGCCCATCGCAGCGGCGCGTTCTTCCATGAAAGCAAAGCGGCGATAGAACTTTTCGTTGGCCTCGCGCATCGCCGTTTCGGCGTCGATGCCGAGTGCGCGTGAAAGGTTCACGATCGTGAAGAGCACGTCGCCGAGTTCTTCGCGGACGTGGGGATCGTCGTGCTTCTCGCGACGGGCCGCGGCGAGTTCCTGGAGCTCCTCGTGCAGCTTGTCGAGAACGCCGTCCACGTTCGGCCAATCAAAGCCGACACGCGATGCTTTTTCCTGCATGCGTTGGCCCCGCTGCAGGGCACCGAGTGCTTTCGGAATGCCTTCGAGCCGGCTCTTGCGTTTTTGACCGGTCGATTCTTTGGCTTTGAGGGCTTCCCAGCTACGCCACTGCGAATCGACGTCTTCGATCACGGCGTCGGAAAATACGTGCGGATGGCGGCGCACCATCTTGTTCGAAAGCGCATCTACGACGTCGGCCACGGTAAAGGTGCCGGTTTCGGTGCCGAGTTGCGAGTGAAAGACGATCTGCAAAAGAAGATCGCCGAGCTCGTCGCATAACGCGGCGTCGTCGTCACTTTCGATCGCTTCGACGACCTCGTACGTCTCCTCGATCAAGTAGGGAACCAGCGTCCTGTGCGTTTGTTCTTTATCCCACGGACAGCCCGCGCGCAGGCGCGCCATGATTTCGATCAAGTCATCCCAGGAATAGTGCTGCGACTGCGGCGGAAGCGGAACGAGCGGCATCGCGATCGACGCCGACAGCGTCGCGTTCGGCATGCCGGGAATGATCTCGGTGCGGTCGCCGTGCCCTTCGAGCGCGCGCAGCAGAGGCGGAAGACCCGGGAAGTCGGACAGCGGATTGCCGAGGACACCGATGGCTACACTACCACCGCCCAGCGCGTCGATTCGCTCGATGCAGTGCGCGATCGCGTCGACGCTCCCGCGCACGAGGAGGGCCGGGTCCGGCACGATGCCGCGGACGATCGTGATTCCGTGTTCCTCGAGCGCGCGGCACAGATCGGGCGGCGCGAGCAGCGGGATGCAGCGACCCACCGCCTTGAGCGCGTCGAGGCTTCCGAGCGTGAGCGTTCCGGGGTCGCCGGGTCCCAGACCAACGATGCGGACGAGCATGTCGCCGCTACCCTTCGCGCAAAACAAAACGGCCCCCACGTCGTGGAGGCCGTTCGGGTTTGGGCTGTCGAGCTACGGCGTCGACGCGGTAGCCGGCGACGTTCCCGCTCCGGGAGGCGGCGTCGGGAACGCGGACTGGAAGCGCGGATCGCTGACCTGAATGTTCGCCTTCGTTTGCAGGTTGGTCATGAACGGCTGAATCAGCGGACCTTCTTGCTGCTGGCGAAGCGTATCTTCGATCTTGTCATGCGTGTTAGCAAGCGTAGCCTTCGAGCCTTCTTGCTTTTCTTCGACCTGAATGATGTGCCATCCGAACGGTGACTTGATCGGTTCGCTGATCGCGTTGACCGCGCCGGTGAAGGCGTAGTGATCGAAGGTCGGGGTCATCATTCCTTGACGGAAGAAGCCGAGTTCGCCGCCCTTGTCCTTGCTGCCCGGATCCGTCGAGTACTGTTTGGCCAGGGCGTCAAACTTGCTAGGATCGGCCTTGAGTTGGGCCTCGATTTTATCGGCCGTGGCCTTGTCGGCGACCAGAATGTGGCGCGCGCGAACCTGCGCCGGCTTGTCGAACGCCGCGTGGTTCTTATCGAAGTACGCCTTGATCTGCGCTTCGGACACCTTTAGATCGCCACCGACGGCCTTGTCGATGATGACCTGCTGCGAAAGCAACTGGTGAACGTCGTTTTCGGTGAGCCCGCGGGACTTGAGCATGTCGCTCCACGAGTTACCCGGGAAGTTCGCTTTGATCGCATCTTCGCGCTTCTGAACATCAGCGTCGCTCACGACGATGTTGTTCTGCTTCGCGTATTGATTGATCAGCATCTCGCGAACCATTTCTTGCAACGTCGAAACGGCTTGCGGACCCGACTCGAGCTTCGCGTCGAAATCGGCCTTGCTGATGGGTGCTCCGTTAACGGTAGCGATGCTCCCGCCGCCCGAGCACGCCGCCAGCGAGGTGGCAAGGAACACGGTAGCGAGACCCGCGATAACGCGGTCGGCTTGGCGCATGGTCACTCCAGGTGAAAAAGTCAGTGCGTAACGGCGGAGCCGCTATAGGGACCCCGACCAAGGCCCGCGTGTTCTTCCCAGGGCTCTACATGGCCTCCAGGAGCGCACGCAACAGCGGCATCCACACGGCCTCAGGCGTGGCACCCTTCTCGAGCGGCGGCAGATCGACCAAGATCTTGCCCTCGGCGAAGCGGAAACGGTTCCTCGTCAGGGACTGGAAACGCGGAATCGCGGTCGGTTCCAGCGCGAACCCCGACCCAACGCCAAGGGTAAGCCTCTTTTCGTCGACGACGACCCGCGTGACGTGCTTAGCAAGCGCGATCGTACGAAGCTTGGTGAGTTCGACCAGGCGCTCGAGTGGTACGGGAAACGCCCCGAAACGGTCGCGCACGCCCGCTGCGATATCCTCGACCTCGGCCGCAGTGCGTGCCTTTGCGAGTTGCTGATACACGGCGATCTTCTGCGAGACTTGCGGGATGTAATCGTTCGGGATGAAGGCGCTGATCTTCACGTCGATCACCGCTTCGCGCCGCTCTTCGAGTGAGGCCGCCATTCCGCGCCGCTCGGCGATTGCGTCGGCGAGCAACTGGCAATACGTGTCGAATCCGACCGAGCCGATGAAGCCCGATTGCGCCGCACCGAGCAAGTTCCCGGCGCCGCGGATTTCGAGGTCGCGCATCGCGATTTGTAGGCCGGAGCCCAAATGCGTAAACTCGCGAATGGCTTCGAGCCGTGCTTTTGCGTCTTCGGTGAGTGCCTTGTGCCCTTGATAGAGCAGATAGCAGTACGCCTGATGGTTCGACCGGCCGACGCGTCCGCGCAGCTGGTAGAGTTGCGCGAGACCGAACTTGTCGGCGTCGTTTACGATCATCGTGTTGACGTTTGGAATATCGATGCCGTTTTCGATGATCGTTGTCGCGACCAGAACGTCGGTCTCGCCGTCGATGAAGCCCTGCATCACGGGCTCCAGTTGCGCTTCGCCCATCTGCCCGTGTCCGACCGCAACGCGCGCGCGCGGCACGAGCTTCTCCAATGCGTTCTTCACGGCATAGATCGACTCGACGCGGTTGTGCAGGTAGTACACTTGTCCGCCGCGATCGAGTTCGGCGGTAATAGCGCGCTGTACGACGGCATCGTTGGTCGGGACCACGACCGTCTTGACCGACATGCGGTTCTTCGGCGCCGTCTGGATGAGCGAAAGGTCGCGCACGCCCATCAGCGACATATGCAGCGTGCGCGGAATCGGCGTTGCCGAGAGCGTCAGGACGTCGACCGACGTGCGGTATTCTTTGAGCCGCTCCTTGTGCATAACGCCGAACCGCTGTTCTTCGTCGACGACGATCAAGCCGAGATCGGCAAACGCGACATCCTTTTGGAGCAGGCGGTGCGTGCCGATGATCACGTCGACCTTGCCTTCAGCTAAATCCTTGAGGATCACGCGTGCTTCGGCTTTGGTTTTGAAGCGCGAGAGCTCTTCGATGCGCAGCGGAAAGCCGGCAAAGCGCGCGCTGAAGTTCCGATAGTGTTGGTCGGCGAGCAGCGTCGTCGGAACGAGGACCGCGACTTGTTTCTTGTCGGCGACCGCTTTGAAGGCCGCGCGCATCGCAACTTCGGTTTTCCCGTAGCCGACGTCGCCGCAGACGAGCCGGTCCATCGGCCGGGTGCGTTCCATGTCTTCTTTGACGGAATCGATCGCCTTGCGCTGGTCCGGCGTCGGTTCATATGGGAACGCCTCTTCCATCTCCGATTGCCATGTCGTATCCGGCCCGTACGCGTGCCCACGGGCGAGTTCGCGTTCGGCATAGAGCGCGACCAAACCATCGGCGATTTTTGCCAGGGATTCGGACACGCGCGACTTCGTGCGCGCCCAATCGGCGCCGCCCATTTTTGAAAGCCGCGGTACTTGGCCTTCGGCGGCCGAGTATTTGGTGACCTGATGCATCTGCGTCACGGGGACGAGCATCCGATCGGAACCGGCGTAGGCGAGATCGAGATAGTCTTGGGTCGCGCCGAGAATCGTTTCGGTGCGCAGGCCAAGGTATTGTCCGATGCCGTGCACGGCATGCACCACGTAGTCGCCGACCTTGAGATCGGCGAGGGTTACGGGCACGCCCTCTTTGACGGCACGCAGTTTCACCCGCTTCGGCGGCGTGCCGAAGATTTCGCGGTCCCCCAGTACGCGAAGGCGCAGATCGGGTACGACGAATCCCGCTTCGATCGACCCGTGATCGATGGTGACGTCGCCGGTAACGTTGGCGGCGCGAAGGAGATCCGTCGTTCGCGCGACGGCGTTGCTCACGATGAAGAGCTTGATGCCTTGCGCGGCCCACTCACGTGCAGTTTGCGAGAAGAGTTCGATTTGGCGATTGAAATGCTCGACCGGTCGTGTCTCCACCACGAACGAGGAGGTGATGCGTGGGAGCCAGGCCTCGTTCTCGCGGTTCTCGATGGCCCCCGGGAGCACGAGCACCGGATGTTTTGCGATTGTCGCTCCGAGATCGGCAAGCCTCGCGTGCGGCGGTTCGGGAAGCGCGTCTTCGGCGTCGTCCTCGAAAAGGATGTGCTGCTCGCGGGCGTGTTCTTCTTCGAGGGCACGTTCGATCGTCTGCAGCATCGACGGCTCGTCGAGCACGACGATCGCGTCCTTCGCAAGGTAGTCGAGGATCGTTGCGCTATCGGTGGCGGAACCGCCGAGCCATCCGGTCACGGCGATGTCGTCGAGCGATCCTTCGCTACGCTGCGTCGCAAGATCGAACGGGCGAATGCTCTCGACCGTGTCCCCAAAAAACTCGATGCGGACCGGCGCCGCCGCCGTAGCGGCAAAGAGATCGAGAATTCCGCCGCGCACCGCGTACTCGCCGACCGCGCTTACTACGTCGGTGCGTTCGTAGCCGAGTTCGAACAGTCGCTCGAGCGTCGACTCCCAGCCGGCCTCGTCGTTGACGCGTAACGTGACGGTCTTCTCGGCAAATGATCCGGGCGGCGCAAGGTATTGACGAAGCGCAACCACCGGCACGAAGACGATTCGGCTGCGTTTGTTGCTCAAGTCATCGAGCAGCGTCATGCGCGCGCTGCGTTCGGACGGGCTCTCGATCGCGCCCAGCGCCTCGTCGCGGCTTCGCAGGAGTGCGACTTCGAGCGGTTCGTTTTCCGTCAAATAGTAGAGAAGATCGGCAAAGGCACGTTCGGCGACATCAGTCGTAGGCACGATAACCAGCATTTGCCGGCCGAGATTGCGATAGAGCGATGCGAGGAGGGCAGGCCGTGCGGAAGCGACGGTTTCATGGCATGCGTAGGCGCCGGCCCCGGTCCGCAATGCAGCGATGAGGTCGGTCATGGGCTTTGAGCGCTGCGCGAGCATCTCGAGCAGTGTCTCGCTCGAGGCACGGGTCAGGGTTTGGATGAGTAGATCTCCTTCGGCCAGCCTGGGTTAGATAATGGAGCCTTAATTCCTGATATATAGAATGGGTGGTTGGCCGGATAGGTTAATCTGGCTGTATTGCTGTTCCATCCTAAGGAGGACATGGTGAGGATTTCCCCCTCTCGCATGCTTGTGGCAGCTTTGATGCTCGTATTCGCCGCTGGGCCCGTAAGCGTGGCAGCGGCACCGGTACCTGCATCAACGGTTGTAGCACAAGCCTCGACGACTATCTCCGGCACTGTTAAGGACAACACCGGTTCGCCGGTTGCGGATGCCCGCGTGGACATTCGTGGTGCCCAAAGCTATTCTACGACAACTGACGCTTCCGGAAACTTCTCCGTCGACAACGTCGGCGGCGGCGTTTACGTATTGACGATTTCTCGTCCCGGTTTCCAGACTGTCTCGGAGAGTGACTTCGCGGTGATTGCGGGACAAACGCAGTCCCTGACGATCACGCTCCCGCGCGCGACGCTCACCTCGTTGCAGACCATCGCAACGGTCCGCTCGCAGGGCCCCGGAGCGTTCAACACCACCCCCGCAGCGATTAACGTCGTTACCAATCAGACGTTTGTCGACCAGGCGCAACCGCAGGTCACGCGCGTCGTCAATCAGATTCCGGGAGTGCAGATCTCGTATCCCGGCGGCTCCGCCAACGGCGCAGCGCCGGGTTCGATCACGTTCCCGAACATTCGTAACGCCGCGTCGTATGAAACGGCGAGCCTCATCGACGGCCATCCGTTGGCGGTCGGCGGCTTCGGCGACTATGTCACGACGTTTTTGCAGAGCTCGCTCTTCGGATCGGTCGAAGTTGTGAAGGGCCCTGGAGCCGACGCGCCCGAGGTCAACGGTGCGATCGGTGGTACGATCAACTTTAGAACGCTTGATCCAACGCCGGACGAACGCGCGAACGGTATGTTCGGTGTGGACAGTCATGGCGGAACATTCTCGAACTTCGGGATCTCGGATACGATCGGCAAGTGGGGCTTCGTCGCCGACGTCGCCACGCTCGACGAACCGTCGGCTCTCAATGGAACGCAGGTGTATATCGATCCCACGAGCCCGACGAGCGGCACGGTTTTCGGCGGTCAGTTCTTGAGCTACCCCTTCCCGGGAACCACTCAAGTAGCTAACACCGAAAGCCGAGTACAGACCGCCTATCCGTTGTTGGCATGCTGCTATGCCGTGAATGGCTACCTGAACAATATCGGCGAGCTCCTCAAGCTTCGCTACAAGTTCTCGGGCGCCACGACGGCAACGGTCAGCTACCTCGGTGGCCAAGCGTACAGCGATCAAAACGGCAACGTCGGAAACGAAACAATCGGCCAATTCGCGCCGACCGATGGTGTTTCGCACGGGTCTCTCGCTAACGGGCAAACGGTTCCGGTGAACTATCTGTTCGCCGGCGGCCAGAATCAGGAAACGAATAACGAGCCGATCTTCCAGGCGGAAATCTCGACGACTCTGGGTGAGGATACGCTTCTCGCTCGCTACTATCACGCCTCGATCAACCGTCTTGCTTACGAAGGCGCAAATCCGAGCTCAACGGATATCCAGACGCTGAACCTCTATGGCGTTTCCTCGGGAGCCGGCAACTATAACGGAACCTTCAATGGTGACCCCGTTCAGGTTTCGTTCCCGGATTTCTTCCGCGAAACGGAGAGCGATAAGCTCGCGGGTTTCACGTTCGAATACTCACACCCGCTCAACAATCTCGGCGACGTGAGCCTCTCCGTTGATCAAACGAACACGCAGTCGCTCGATTTCGAGCAATTCCCCTCGTTCTTCAGCGTGACGTTGCCGACCGGCTCCAATCAGCTCTTCACCACGTATCTGTTGCGTGGGCATTTCCTGATTGGCGATCGCCTCAAGCTCACGCTGAGCGACTACGAGAACGAGTATCGCAGCACGTATCCGACCGCGTGTCCGTTCTCCTTCGGCTTCTCGAACTGCAATCCTGACGGTAGCAATGCAACGTTTGCGACGTCAATGGCAAATCACAACGACCCGCGCCTCGGCGTCGTGTACACGCCTTCGGCGGATCTGGCTATCCGTTTCGCAATGGGAAGCTCCATTGCACCGCCGTTCCTTGGACTGCTCAATCAAATCAGCGGTGGGACGGCTTCGGTGAATGCGAATGACACGACGATTGCTACGGTCGCCGCGAACAGCGGAAACCTGCAGCCTGAGACGTCGTTCGGCTTCGACCTCGGAGCTAGCTACCGCATGCACAATGGAATTGTAGTGTCGGGAGACGCGTATCAGACGAACCTCTTCAATCACTACTTCCAGGACACGTTCAATAGCGGACTTACGTGCGCAAACTACACCGGTGGATGCTCGAACGGGAGTGGTCCTCCGGTGACGTCACCGTTGACGCTCGTGTACTATCAGCAGAATGCGAACATCAGCAATACGCGGTTCCAGGGCATTGAACTCGAAGTGAAACGCCAGCCGGATGTCGGCATAGGGTTCGATTTGTCGGGTTCGATCCAGCGTGGATACGTGTACAATCTGCCGGCGAACTTCTATTGCAGCCAACCGGTTGGGCCGAACACCCCGTGCAACCAGAGCACGTATGACCAGAACCTCAACATCATCGCCGGCGAGAATCTCAACGGCGAGGGCGTTGGTATCAACGGTAGCGGGATCGGCGGCTTGAACGCACGCATTCCGTACGCGCAAGGAAACGCCGAGATATCGTACACCGCCCGCAATGGCGCCTACGCGTCGTTCGGCGACACCTACTATGGCAAAAATAACTCGTTGAACGAGCCGCCGTTCGGTATCGCCTACGCGACACTCCGCTATCCGCTCTCGAAGATGCTGTCCGTCCAAGTTTCGGGCGACAACATCTTGGGCGCGTACAGTGGCCTGATTCCGAACTATGTCGGTGGGGTTCAGATTCCACTGGCTGACGGTGGCGCAGCGGCGACCACCGGCAACGTCCTCGGGCCGGCTACCTACCGCTTCGTTCTTACGGCGAAGCTTCCGTAGCCTCGAGTTCGCTCGATCCCAAGAGGCCTGCTTCGGCGGGCCTCTTTTCTTTTGCAAAGAGCGGCGCATATGCAACCAGTGCGCAGGCGCCGAGGAGTAGTGCGACCCCGCCTTGCGGTAGCTGCGTGGCATCGGCGGCGTAGTGCAACAGTGCGGCGGTTGAGACGGCAATCGCGCAGTATCGAACTCGAACGTCGCGCGCAAAGGCGCAAAGCGTGAGCAGCCAGATCCCGTACCATGCATATGGATTCGGAATAGCGATCCAGCCGGCCAGCGCGACCGTGCATGCGCGATCGAATGGGGCGGGAAACGCTCGCAGGCGCCATAGTACGAGTGCGGCCGCAATCAATGTGATCGGGACGCCCAGCGACTGTACCGATGCGGCCGGCGTGTAGGTGCCGTGCGGGGCAATTTGTGTGAGTGCGGCCGCGATCAAGCCTTGCGAAGCGATAAGTGCGATGAGCGTGCCCATCGCCGCGCCGGCTATCGCTGCAAGCCGTCGACTGCTCGCGGCAAACGCTATCACAAATGCCCACGCGGCGGCTAACGCCGGCGCCTTGATCGCGGCCGCGCTCGCCATCACCAAGGCTCCGATCGTCGCAAAGCGACGCGCCATAAGAACGCCGGCAAGAACACATGCAATCGCGAGCGTGTCGTTGTGCCCCTCCGCAGCGGCCCAAAGCGCAACCGGATTGAGCCCGAAAAACAACGCGGCACGTCGATCGAGGCGATACGCGAGTGCAATGCACGCGAGCAACGAAGCGCAGGATAACAGGCGGAAGCCTGCAAGCGCGGTTGCGACATGTGCAAGTCCTGTAAACGACACGACGACGCGGGCAAGTGAAACAAAGGCGCTCCCGTAGACGCAGGCCGGATATGCTCCGCTCCACTGCCATTGCGCCGCCGAAAGGTACGGATCGGCTGCGGCGACGGTGAGATGCACGTATGGATTCATTCCGAGCCGCGCCATTTCACCGTAAGCGGCGTAGGCATAGACGTCGCTCGAAAACAGCGGATGCCAAAGGAAGGCGGCAGCGAGTGCGAGTGCGGATGCAGCTAAGAGTGCCGAGAGCGGCAGCGCGTTTCGACGTATGAGGATGACATACGGAATCGCGGCGGCCGCGCACGTTCCGGCCAGTACGCTCCACACGGCGAAACCGAATGGGCCCCAGTTCGTCGCCACCACGAGCGGTTGCGCAACATCGATGTGAATGCGCGCCGGCGCATAGGCCATCAACGCACGTGTGATTGCGGAGCCGGCAAAAAACGCTAGTGGGATTGTAAGCGCGAGGAGGGCGTCGCGGCCATCCCAACGCCGATCAATACGATCCACGGCTCCGCAACCTTCGGATAGAAAACAAGAAAATCCGCAATTTGATGGACGGCAAGTGCGATCGTTGCGGCAAGCGCCGCGAGCGCCCACGGTGAGCTTCGAGCCCGTGCGGCGAGATCGCGAACGATCACGAACAGAAACGCCAGTACCGCGATCAGCCCCGCAACGCCGCCTTCGGCGAGACTCTGCAAATACCACGAGTTCGCATGGGTGCGGATGCCGTTCAATCCCACCGACGGCAGTTCGAGTTCGTAGTTGCCCGCACCGATTCCAACCAGCGGATGCGTGCGCCACAGGGTTAATGCCGCGCGCCACAGCTCGTCGCGGTGGCCGACGCCGCCCGCATAGTCCCCGCCGAGCACGTTGATCGGTCCGCGCGTGGCCCACAGCCAAGCGCCGGCGGCTCCGGTCAGCGCACCGAGTACAAGAGCGATCCCGCGTGTGAGCCAGTTGCGACGCTGATAAACGGCGACAGCGGCGACGGCGACGGCGGCGCCGATCAAACCGCCGCGCGAGAACGTCAAACAGAGTGTCAACGCGCAAAGAGCAAGTATGGCATGTACGGCGTACGAACGCCGCAGCGCGTTCCGTGCGAGCAGGAATGCAATCGCGGTGCCGAGGTAGCCGGCGAGTTGATTCGGACCCTCGAGCGCTCCGGAAATCCGCGGTGCGACGTGCAGCCCGAACGTCACGCCGGACGGGGCTCCGAGCACTTCTTGCGCGAGGGCGCTCGCGCAGACGCAGACGATCGAGAGTATGAACCCCCACGCAACGGGGCGCGTGTCGTCATCGGCATTTGCTGCGACGTAGGCCGCGACGAAGAACGCCGAATACTCTAGCCATTTGAACCACTCGCGAATCACGGGAGCATGGTGTTGTGCGCCGATGCCGCTTACCGCGATGGAAAGCAAGATCAAGCCGAACATCGCTAGAGTGCGCCGGGCGGCTGGCATTGCGAGACTGCGCCAGGCCGCCGGACGTGATACGAGGCCGACGAGAAGACCGAGGACGATGACTTTTGGAAAGCCGATCGTCGTCGCGCCGATGGTGTGTGCGGCATCGAATGGAATTGCAAAGATGGCGAACGCGAGGCCCCAGGATGGACGAC
>Ga0070733_10003015_pt1 | contig 11654 bp, 6 predicted proteins | sample Coa_R1_9_FD_66450 | JGI IMG/M metagenome (GOLD analysis project Ga0070733, IMG submission 66450) | Surface soil microbial communities from Centralia Pennsylvania, which are recovering from an underground coalmine fire - Coalmine... | ecosystem: Environmental > Terrestrial > Soil > Unclassified ... | reverse complement strand
CCGGCCTCGACCCGCGCGATCTCCGCGTCGATCTCATCACGGCGCCGGTGCAGCTCGGCCAGCCGGGCCTGCGGATCGGTCTCCGCCCCGAACACCATCTGCCTGAGCAAGCTGAAGATCGTGTACAACCGCGACTCGGTCCCCACGAACGACCGGGTCCGCAGGCTCTTCACCCAGGACAGCGCCTTCTCCACGGCAGGCGTGGCGTCAAAGTGCGGCTCGTCCGAACCCTGCGGATAATATTTACGAAGCCATCCGGCGTCCGGCGCAGCCCAATCGTCCAGGTAGGACTTGGCCTGCCGCGGAAACGTACCGTGCCCTAGCACCTCGTTCAGCGCGTACAGCTCGTCGTCGAGCCGGCTGACCAGGTCCGGACCGGAGATCGACCGGATGTTGCCGTCGACGAACACCTTCTCGAAAAAGCTCAGCATCAACGGCGCATTGTCCGCGCGCAGCAGCCGCCAGGCCGGGCTGTGCTTACGCAGCGAGCTGATCTCCTCGAAGTCCACCCGTCTCGCCTGCCACCCTCACCGATCGCCGGGAATCACTGACTCCTGCGCCATGCTAGGGGCGGGGTATGACAGTAATCGCGGACACGTGCAAACCCGGCCACGACCCGTACGGCGGCATGCGCCGCCGGCCGCCTGGCGTTCGGCCCGATCGGCCACGGTCAGCTTCCGGTCGCGTACTTGAGCAACCGCAGGCCCTCCAGCCGCAGCGCCTGTGGGTAGATCGCCTTGTAAATATTGCAGTTCGGTGACTTGATGTCATACCTGCCGGTCGCCCGGAAGGTAGCGACCGTGCATCCACCGGAACACCAGTACCGCCAAGAGCAGCCGCGGCAGCCGTCCTTCTCCTCGACCGCGAGGTTCAGGGCCGTTGTGCTGTCCTGCCGGACCAGCCGCAGCGGGTCGGCGGTGAAGACGTCGCCCAACGTGCGCTCAATCTCCATGTGACATTTCGAGACCCGGCCGCGCTGGTCGATGACCACGTAGTCCTGGCCCACGCCGCAGGACCGTTGCCGCGGCTCCAGGAGCTGCCCCCGGTCCAATATGGAGCCAAGGACGCTCCACCGCGGCATGAATTCCTCGATGACACCGAACGATTCGAGGATGGCCGAGATCATTGTCTGCTCTTCGTATCGCAGGTCGGGAAAGCGGTCGGCGCAGTCGTTGTCGCGGAAGAAGTTGAGGCTGAACGTCAGCTCCCGTTCCAGCGCGAACCGCACGACGTCCGCTATCCCCCCGGCATTACGGTTGGTGATGGTGATGGACAGATGCGGAGCATGACCCTGCTCGATGAGCCGGGCGATCGTGCGCTCGACCAGATGGAATGACGGCCTGCCATCGACGAACGGCCGCTGCACATCATGCTCGCCGCCTATCCCGTCCAGCGAGATCATCACCCGGATGCCCTCGGCCTTCAGGGTCTCGGTCAGCGACGGCGGCAAAGTCACGCCGTTGCTCAGCAATGTCGCGTGCAACCCCAGTCCGTGCTCGGCGGTAAGCGCCTTGGCGTAGGCGTGCAGACCAGCCAGCAGGCGGTGGTTGAGGGAGGCCTCCCCGCCTGCGTACTTCAGCTTGACAGCCCGGAAGCCGTGCTCGACCGCCGAGCGCACGACCGCTTCCACCGCGGCACGCCCGGTGTCCTCATCCATTTTCTCGGCTGTCTTGTTCACATAGCAGTAAGGGCATCGCAAGTTGCAGGCATTGGTCACGTGCAGCCACGCCGTCAGCACGTCGCTGCTGGAAAATCGCGGAGCGCCAGGCCGGCCGGGCGGATGAATCATCCCCAGTTGGGTGAGCCGCCCGAACAACTCCCCGAACTCGTCCTCACGCCCGGCCCAGGACGCCCGCACATCCGCGGCCGTGGCCGACCGCTGAAAACTGTGGAAGAACCGCCGGGCGGGCTCGTTGACAACGACCACACCGCCCTGCCCAACCGGATTGAAGAGCAGCCAATGCTCCGCATCGAGCGGCATTTCAACAATCTCCCGGCCGGAAACCCACGGACCTTCGCCGGGCGGTATCACAGATTCCGCCATATTAAGGGCAGGACGGCTCCGAGAGTCGCTGACCGGACACGCACAGTCTTCACAACTGCGGAGCAAAAGCTCTGGCCCGCCGGGCAGATCGAACGCCGAAAGTACGATAGCCCGGAGCGCTTGCCACGCTGCTGTCATGCCCACGCCTCTCAGGACTGCAGCGATGCTGCCGCCGGCTGGTTAGTACAGCTCTTCCAGACGGGCCAGAAGAAGAGTCGAGCCCGATTCTGGTCCGGTCCATGCGCTGCGAAGCTGATTCTGCCATTCTGTCTGGGTGGATGGTGGGAGTTGCGAAAAGAGTCCTTTAAATATTTCGAACTCCCGCCGAATAGCAGATGCGCCTGAGGACCCGACGTATCCCTGCGCGATCAGGGCAAACCCGCTCTTGTAGTTCTCCAGGGCGGCTGGCAAGAAGCTCGGATCCTGAGAGTTCAGGAAGTCCCGGACGCCCAGATGGCCGTGCAGAAGATTCCACCTGCCGATCAGGTCAGGGAACTCGTACTCACGCTTGGCCTGCTGGATGTCCACCTCATGCCGGTCGATCTCTTCGCGGTACCTGGGGTCGCGGGTGTCTGTGTCCACCCAGGCCTGATAGCTCAGTTCGGCATGCTCGATCAGGTTGGCGAACCAGAACCAGCCATCCGACAGACGCTGGGCCTCATGGATGCCGGTGGTCAGCAGGCGGAGACCGAACGCCGTGTCCTCCTGGCCGAAGATGCGGCCGGCCCGGTTGAGTGCGGAAGGATAAGCCCGGTGGTTCTGCTCCGCGCAGATGTCGAGCGCCAGAGTGATGCGGCGCTTGGCCCGGGCGACCGGATCGCGTTCAGGGTCCTTGACCGGATCCCGGGCCGGGTCCAGGGTGATCCCGTCCTCGGCCGCCTGGACCAGGCAGATCGCCTGTTCTTGGTAAATGATGCCCAGCCATGGCCAGTTCTGCTGCGCATGGAAGATCCGTTCGGCTTCCGCATAAGCGTTCCAGGCCAGCTCGAATCGCCGCTCGTAGCGATACACCTCGCCACAGACGCTCCACGAGATTCCTTCCGCCTGGTGCTTGTTCAGCCGGTGCCGGACGGTGATGGCGCTTTCCACAAGATTCGCGCCATCACGGTAGGAGCCGATGAGGCCCTTGACATAGGCCCAGTTGGTCTGAATCGACGCCATCTCCTCGCGGTCTTCGTCGGAAGCTTCCGCCGACAGCGTGACCAGGATCGCATCGCGCGCCTTCTGATAGGCCTCGTCAGCCTTGCGCCAAAGTCCCTTGTTCCGGTAATAAAAGCCTAGTTCCTTGTACGCCTCGGCGATAAATTTCTGGCGGTTGGCCGTGGTGAGCGTTTCCGCTTCGCCGAGTGCCTGCTGGAAGTGCTGCAGGCCGTTATGCACCTGCGTTGGGATTCGCATGTAGGCATTGCCGCGCAACAACGCCAGGCGGTAGCGCTGCGCATGATCGGCGCGCTCCGACGGAAGCCCTTCGAGTATCTCAGCCGCAGGCTGGGGCTGCTCATTGCTGACAAGATATTCGGCTATGTTCATGCCGATATCAAGGTGCAGGTCAGGTCTTGTATATTTTAGCCAATCTCGGAACTCATCGATGGCTCCGCCGATGACGTCGCCGAAGGCGTACGGGTCGGCCCCGCCTGGCAGGAACCGCTGTACCTCCATGGCCAGCAGCTCCTGGAAGAGCACGTTGTGCTCGTCCCTGGCTTTCTCAAAGAGCTGCAAGAATTCCTGGCAGCCGCCCTCACGGTCGGAAAGAAGGCGGTAGTACAGGTGGGTCACGACGAGCTGATCGAGTTCTCGTTCGTCGGCGTCGAGCTGCTCAACGGCGTCGATGAAGGACTCCGCCTCCTCGGCGGAGGGATGCGGCTCACCCTCGATTCTCAGCCGCTCGTCCAGGCCCTGGAATCTGCTCGCCAGGGCGGCCGTCTTCGTCCGGTACAGGGTTTCGAACCGCTCGCTGAACTCACGATAGATGTCCGACGCCTGCTTCCATAGCTGGCGCCGCCACTGCCCGCCCTGGTCGTGCAAAGGAATGATGCGCTGGGCGAGTTCTTCTGCCACCCCGTCGTGCAAGGTCACCAGGCGGCCGTTGGCACGCATCCGGATCCAGGGCCTTCGCAGCAGTATCCGCCACGCTTCACCTAGATCAGCCGCTTCCGGGGGAAGCGGCACGTCCTCCATGATCCGCTCCCATATCGGCTGGCTCATCCCCTGTCGCACCACGGCCAGGCGTTTGACCGCCTCATGCCAGAAATCGGCCTCGCGATAGGGGGTGACCAGCCGGCGTTTGAACGCCTCGTGCCGCATGAGCCCCTCGCGGCCCATATCGCCCTCGTAGGGCATGTCCCGCTCGATATCTGTGAGCGGCGGCTCATCCGCCTCTTTGGGCATCCCCTTCTCATCGAGGTAGGCGATCGTGAATGCCAGCCATAGCGGATACCCCCGGGTCAGGCGCACCAGCTTTGCCTTCTCGTCTCCGCTGAGGCCACGGGAAACACTGCTGCCGCCGATGTAGTCGAACGCCGCGAACTGGGTGAACTTCCCGAGATAAATAGGCTGGACCGGCAGTGGCTGATAAGGATCGTCCAGCTCTCTCTTGATCGGGTCTTGCTGATTGCGGTCCAGCGGCGGCCGCCCGGAGAGAATGAACAAGGTGCCCTCGGGCAGCGCCTTCATCCATTGTGTGATCGTTAGGAGCAGGTACATGCCACGGATGACTTCGACCGTGTCGAATATGATGACGACCGTCTTACCGCTGCTACTGATAAAATTGTTATAGCATTCTATGAATACGCGCTTGATTTGTCCCAGATGACTTGTGACCGCATCATGGCCAACCCGGGAGCGAGTGTAGCGCGGCAACCGGGAGAGGTATTTTCGGTATTCATCGAAATAGCGGTTATCCGGATCCAGGCGGTCCGCGACCCGGCGCTCCAGATTAGACAGCAGCCAATATTCGGGGTCGTCGATGTCGATGGGGTCGAGCCAGGCGACCGACTCATCAGGGGCGCTCCCCCGCTCCAGCTCGCGCACCAGCGAGGTCTTCCCGACACCGCTCAGGCCATAGAGCAGCACCGCGCGGCTCTTGCCGTCCCGCTGTACTTCGATCAACTCCTGGCGAATCACCCGTTCCTCTTGCCGGGGGATATAGCCTGGAAACAGGACGTGCTGGGTCATGTCATGACTCCTGCGGTGCCCTCACCACTGCGATCAGCCGGTCATACAGTCCACGTACATGGCTGATAGCCGACTGAAACTCATCGTCATTATCCATCCGCTCGACAGCGTATTCGCGTAGCTCGGCAACCGTATAGAGGTCGGACGGCTGGAGGGACAATGAAAGCTCGTTGGCGGATCCGGTCAATTCTGTCCCGAATTGTCCAGACTCGCGGAGCTGAGGGTCGCTGACCTGGTGCCACAAGACCTCCACCAGGCCGATGACTTGCTCTTTTCCGTTTTGCTTTTGCGCCCAAACCCGGATGAACCCGCGGGCGTCACGATTGGCCCCGGCACGGTCCTCGCTTCTCTTGTAGAAATACCGGTAGAGGAGGCGCCTGATCGGCGGGTAAATCTGCTGCCACGCCTCGTCCAGCGGCCGGGTCAGCAGGGCGGTATCACTGATCGCCCGCCAGAGATCCTCGATAGACCAGTCGGCGGCCCGCAGGGCGTCCTCGAAAAGGCTGTCCCACTCGAGGTGGTGGCGCAGGTGTGACTGGGTGAACAGACGATACGGTGCCAAGATCCGGAAAGCCTGCTCCAGTGCGTTCCGTGCATCCTTGGACTGTTCCGGACTGCGGGGAAGCAGGCTGTCGCGCGAGAGTAAGGCCGTCCGCAGGTACGGCCACGCCAGTTCTTCGAAGACCTCCGGGTTTTCCAGGCGCTCCGGCTTGAGCCATTGCTGTGCCTGTATCCATTGCAGGCACAACACAAGCAGCGCCGGGACACCCTCGCTCAGGTGGTGGGCAGACTTGACGATCCGCGTGTATGTAGCCGGGCTGGGTTCCCGCTGCCGCGTATCCTGTGCCAGCCGCCGCAAGACACCCCTTACCACGCTATCCGTAAATTGCGTGAGCGGAAGCATAGAAAGCCGTGGAGATGGGGTGACGCTCCGCCATTCTTTGTCCCGCCGGGAGGCGACAACGAAAGCCAGCCGGACGTCAGAATCCTCCAGTAGCTGATAGATCTCACTCATCCAGTCCCGCAGATCGCGAGCGGTCTCATGGCTCAGCAGCTCGGCACCGTCCAGCAAACAGAGATGGGATTTCTTACCGCGGACGATCCCCTGTGCGATATCGAGGCAGGTCTCCGGCGTAATGGTCATCGCATCGTCTCGTCCGAAGAGCCGGGCGAGGACCTTCCCCGCATCGTCGCGGTCGCCGACCCGCAGCCTGTGCAGATCGACGAACGTCGTCACCCAGTCATCCTGCGGCCGTGATGTCAGCTCCTCGCCGACTTTCTCCAGGAACCAGGTCTTGCCGAGCTGAGGCGGAGCGATGACCAGCCAGAAGTGCGGACCACCGGCGTTGGTCAGACCGCGCACCACGGTGGACAGCTCATCGTCCCGGTTACGGAACAATGGGGACGCTTGGAGACCTCCGGCGCTGGCTGCGGTGGAAGTTTTTTCTGCTGGCCGGGCCGACTTGAGCCGGTCGATCAGCTCCTGGATCTGTTCATTTCTGCTCTTCGACCCGGCAAGCCTCACCCAGTCATAGCCGCCAAGAAATCCAGCGGCCGAAGGCTGTGTCGTGCCGACCTCCATCACATGCACGAAGACACACGATTCATCCCGAGCGCGCAACTCCTGCTCACGCTGGATAGCCATGCCTTGTTCACGGCGGCACCAGGGCGAATCAATGAAATGCGGGGAGAGTAATGCGACGAAGGCGTCGGACCGCTTGATCGCGTCTTGGAGCCGCTCCATGAACAGCCCGCCGCGATGATCCTCCCAGAGAAATGGGTCGAGGTCCGCATCGGTGAGCGCCCGCCCGAGCTCACGAGCGACTTCCGCATCCTCCGTCGCATAGCTCAGAAAGAGCATGATCCCGCTCCTCAGCCTGATGCCCTAACCGGCTCGCCGCTTCCCCGCAACCATCGCGGCCCCATCGGGCATGCATACCCACCACTCGAGCTCACCAGTAAAAATGTATACCAGCTAGTGGCCCCCATTATGGGTCCGTGACGCTACTGTTGCTAGCCGGTTTCGGTCCAGCGCTGGAAGACGGCTATGCGCTCGGCGGGCCAGGTGCCGTCGCAGGGCATGGAGCCGTTCTGGAGGCGGGCGAGGATGGCGGCGGCGTGAGTGCGGACGTCGTCCACCGACCACAGGTCGAAGGCGAAGGACATGGACTGGCGGTCCTTCTCCCGGAACAGCGGGCGGATGTGGGTTTCGAAGCTGACCGGCTCGTCCGGGCCTGGCAGCGGTACGTCCTCCATCGGCTGTGCGTCCTTCCCATCCTGGTCATCTTGGCTGGTGTCCGGCGGGCCCGCCGCGGTCCAGTCCCAGCGGGTCTGCGCTGTTCCCGTCGTCTGCCGTGAGTCCCATTCGAGGTAGGCGGCCAGGGCGGCGCGGAACGGCGGGTCGGCGGGCAGGCCGGCGTCGGTGGCCGCCTGGCCGGCGAGGGCGACCCAGCGGATCCGCTGATCTTCGGTCAGGCCGGCGGTAGGCCGCTGGCCGTCTCGGGCCGGGGCGGCCGGGCCGCCGAACTCTTCGGCGATCCGCTGGGCTTCCTGCTCGGGGTAGCCCGGTGGGATGCCGGCGAAGGCGGCGGCGAGCTGTGGGTCGGCGGGGATGTGCTTCTCATAGAGAAGCTGGGTCATGCGGGTCAGGGCGGGCAGGCCGCCCGCCCATTCGAACAGGGTGGGGCCGGCCGAGGGCTTCGGGTCCTGGAAGTTGATGTACCAGTGCATTCCGCTGCAGAACGGCTTGTTCTGCGAGTGGCCGCAACGGCAGAGGGCGCAGTGTTCCAGTGATGCGCCCTCGTTGCGGGTGACCGGGGCGCCGCCGGACTCGGTCAGCCCGATGCCGCCGGTGATCCGGTACGGGCCGTCCTTGGTGATCTCGATGGCCGGTTCCCTGGAGTTGCCCCAGTCTGTCTGGGCGCGGGCCTCGGTGCCGTCGATGGCGAAGCCGAGCGCGCCGGACGGGCAGTTTCGCACGGCCCTGATGATCTCGTCCATCCGGCCGCCGCTCGGCGCGACGAACGGCTCCTGGCCGGCCCGGAACACGGTGGCCAGCCGGTCGGTGCACAGTCCCGAGTGCTGGCACAGGCCCCGGTTGTCGAAGATCGTGACCTGCTGGCCGGCGTAAGCATCGCGCCGGTCGGGCACCCGGTTCGGGTCCTTGGCGCCGGTGAAGCCGTTGCTGGCGTGACTGCCGTCGCAGAACGGCTTCCTGGCCGAATCGCCGCACCGGCACAGGGCTAGCTGGGGCGGGACGGCCAGTTCTTCGCCCAGGTGGTTGACCACGCGCCGGACGTTCGTGACCAGGTAGGGGCCGTCGGTGGCCACCTGGATCGCGGGCGGCAGGCCGCCGGCGAGCTGCCGCAGCTCGGCCAGCCGCCGTGCGGCTTCGGACGCGGAGACGGTGTCGAGCGCAAGAGCTTGCAACGCGGCGGTCGCCTCGATCAGCTCGGGCGGGCAATCACCCTCCGTCGCCAGGGTTGCGCGCAGCCCGGTGGCCGTCCGCGCCGCTTGCCACAGCGCGTCGGTGTCCTGGGTGTCCGTTGCACCGGGTCCGGCGTACGAGCTGCCGGGCTGGCCCCCACCGTAAGGAATCCCTCTTGTCAAACAATCCGCTAGCGGGCGCAGCACGCTGCCGGCAAGCCTGGGCAGGAGATCTCCGGCAGCTGGAGCGAGGGCGTAAACGGCCTGGAACAGGGCGGCAATGCCGCCCGTCGCCGCCGTAGGGTGGGATTGCGGCCGGGAAAGTTCTGCGACCGAGTTTGCCAGCTCGTGGGCCCGGGCCAGCGCGGCGGTGATCTTTTCCGGGTCGCGGTCGGCGGCGGCCAGGGCGCGCCTGGCCTGCGGGCTGCCGGCGGGCAGGTGCTCGGCGAGGGTCGCGGCCATGGCGGTGAGCGCGTCACCCACCGGGGCCAGTTGACCGGCGATCCCGGCGCCACAGCCGGCCTGGATCTCCGCGCAGAGCAAGGCGGCCTGGCCGAGGCGCTCGGCCAGCAGCTTCCAGGCCGCCTCCCGGTGCGGCATCAGGTAGTCGTTCTCGTAGAACAGCTCGAAGCTGGGGGCGGCGCTGCGGCCGCCGTACTCCGGGCCCGCCGGGAGCCTGGTGATCACGTTGGCCAGCGGCTCGATCACCTGGAACATCAGCGCGACCGTGGTGTCGGCCAGCACCTTGAGCTGCAGGCCGGTCTCCTCGGTGTGCGCGAAGAACCGCTCGAAGATTTGCAGCATGATCTCGTAACCCACGTTGAACAGGTCGGTGACCCGGGCCGTCAGCGGGTCGGTGATCAGCGGCATCTCCACCGGTGGCGGGCAGGGGCGGACGTTGGCGGCGATCACCGGGCGGACCGGGTCGAAGCCCGGGTTGTCCGCCATCATCTGCTCGTACTCGTCCAGGATGGCGACGAACTGGCCGAAGTGGGCGTTCAGCCAGTGGCCGCGCGGGCCCTCGCCCTGCTCCAGGATCGTGTCGATGGCACGCTGCGCGCTGGCCAGGCCGGTCACGGCGGTCAGCTCCGGCCAGCCGAAGTGCTGCTGCGTCGCCTGGGCCCGGGGCGGGCCGACGAACAGCCACGACTCGCCGTACTTCGCCACCAGATGCGCGATGCCCTCCTCGATCGAACGGTAGAGGTGGCCGACAGTGGCGAAGTCCTGGCCGGCCGGGACGATGTCATGCGCGCTCAGGTGCGGAACCGACCGGTCCACCGCGGACCCGACAAGGGGATCGTCCAGGTCGTAGGTCTCCGGGCGCTCCAGGAACATGAAGTGCTTGAGCGCCGCCTCGCCGAACGGGAGCAGGGCGAGCTGGACGCCCGCCGGGTAGTGACCGGCCGGGTGCGGGAGGTTGGGACGGGACATGTGCGGGGCCGCCCCGATCGCCGACAGCAGGTTCTGCACCAGGGCAAGGTGCAGCATCTCCTGGGTGGCGACGTACGTTATCTTCTTGCGCCAGCGGGTGACCGCCTCAAGCTCGCTCTCGGTCAGGCCCTCGGCGGTGGACTGCTTCATCGTGAACGCGGCGAACAGGTACTGGCACATGATGCCGTGTTCCAGCTCGGCCGCCTCGCACAACATGTAGATGAGGGCTTCACGGTGCTCGATCACGAACGGGGCCTCGGGGGCGGCCAGGCCACCCCGGGTCGCGATCACCTGCGCCAGCCGCCCCTGGCCCGCACCGGCTTGCGGATTCACGGCGTTCATCCCGCACCTCACGGCTCGATGTCGGATGAGACTCACTTGTAAGTCTGTAATCAATCATGTTTCATCTAGTGGCGATCACCGGGCGGACCGGATTATGCCAAGAGCGAAGCCGAGAGGGCTAGGTTGACGGCGATGAGCAAGTCACGGCTTGAGTCGTTCAGCGACGGGATATTCGCGTTCGCGATAACGTTGCTGGTTCTCACGATCGCTCAGCCGAGCGACTACCGGGAACTGGCGCACCAGCTCGCCAGCCGGTGGCCGTCACTGATCGCCTACGTGGTCAGCTTCCTGGTGATCGGGATCATGTGGCTCAACCACCACTCGCTGTTCCGGCACTTCGAGCATGTGGACCGCGGGCTGATCTACATCAACATGCTGCTGCTGATGACCATCACGTTCCTGCCCTACCCGACCGGGGTGCTCGGCCAGGCGCTGGCCCGGGGTCAGGGGGCGCGGACCGCGGCGGTCGTCTACGCGGTCACGATGGCGGTCAACTCGTGGGCCTGGGCGGCCCTGTGGCTGTATGCGTCGGGCCGCCGGCGGCTGCTGCACGAGGCGTTCCCCGAGAGTGAGCGGGCGATCGCGACGTTGATGTTCACGGTCGGCGTGGTCATGTACACGCTGGCGGTCGGCGTGGCGTTCCTGAACGCGTATGCCTTCCTGGTGCTGCAGGGCTTGTTCGCGCTCTACTACGCGATCGACCCGATCTCCCGGCGGCCCAGGCGGAACCGGAGGAGCGGCGACCCGTCGGCTGACCCGAGCAGCCAGCCGACGCTGAGCGGTTAGCCGACGCTGAGCGGTTAGTGGGCCAGGCTCGCGTCGAGGGTTATCTCGGGGACGCCGGCCAGGGCCCGGCTCACCGGGCAGCCGGCCTTGGCGGCGTTGGCCTGCTCCTTGAACGTGGCCTCGTCGATCCCGGGCACCCGGCCGACAGTAACCAGCTCGATCTTGGTGATGGCCGGGACGCCGTCCACCAGCCGCAGCGTGACCGTGGCGTTGGTCTGTACCGAGTCCGCCGGCGTGCCTGCCTCGGCGAGCGAATTGGACAGGGCCATGGAGAAACAGGAGGCGTGCGCAGCCGCGATGAGCTGCTCGGGGTTGGCCCCGGGGCCATCCTCGAAGCGCGACCTGAACGAGTACTCCCCGCTGATCGTGTCGCCTGCCGTGAACGTGCCGGTGCCCGTCCGCAGGTCACCCTTCCACTGCGCGCTTCCCTTGGCCGGCATGCTGGCTCCCT
>Ga0070733_10003014_pt1 | contig 11655 bp, 10 predicted proteins | sample Coa_R1_9_FD_66450 | JGI IMG/M metagenome (GOLD analysis project Ga0070733, IMG submission 66450) | Surface soil microbial communities from Centralia Pennsylvania, which are recovering from an underground coalmine fire - Coalmine... | ecosystem: Environmental > Terrestrial > Soil > Unclassified ... | reverse complement strand
CTCGCGAGCCTTCAGGTCCACGGTGATCTCCACGGCCGGGTCCGCCTCCACCGAGTCCTGCAGCGTGGCCACCACACCGGCAGGCAGCCGGACCGGCAGCAGCCCCGCCTTGGTCGCGTTGTTGCGGAAGATGTCGCCGAACCTCGGGGCGATCACCACCCGGAATCCGTAGTCGGCCAGCGCCCACACCGCGTGCTCCCGCGACGAGCCGGTGCCGAAGTTGTTGCCCGCGACCAGGATCGTCGCGCCCGCGTAGGCGGGCTGGTTGAGCACGAAGCCCGGATCCTCGCGCCAGGCCGCGAACAGCCCGTCGCCGAACCCTGTGCGGCTGACCCGCTTCAGGTACGACGCCGGAATGATCTGGTCGGTATCCACGTCGCTGCGCCGCAGCGGCACACCGCGCCCAACATGCGTCACGAACGGTTCCATCGAAGCCTCCTGCGGCTGGGATTTTTCATAATCACGAAGACTTTTAGTGCTGGGGTGCTAAAAATCTTCCTGACCATGAGCGGTGGGGGTCCAGGTAATCATGGGGATCGGGCGGGGCTAGAGGTCGGCGGGGGCGGTGAGGCGGCCGGTGATCGCGGTGGCGGCGGCCACCTGCGGGGACACCAGATGGGTGCGCCCGCCCTTGCCCTGCCGGCCCTCGAAGTTGCGGTTGGAGGTGGACGCGCTGCGCTCGCCTGGCGCCAGTGTGTCCGGGTTCATGCCCAGGCACATGGAGCAGCCCGCCGAACGCCACTGCGCGCCGGCCGCGGTGAACACGGCGTCCAGCCCCTCGGCCTCGGCCTGCGCCCGGACCGCCATGGAGCCGGGCACGACCAGCATCCGGACGCCGTCGGCGACCTTCCGGCCGCGCAGCACGCCGGCCGCCGCCCGCAGGTCCTCCATCCGGCCGTTGGTACACGACCCGAGGAACACCGTGTCCACCGCGATGTCCCGCAGCGGCGTACCCGGGGTCAGACCCATGTAGGCGAGCGCCCGCTCGGCGGCGGCACGCTCGGCGGGATCGGCCAGCGCGGCGGGATCCGGCACCGAGCCCGCCAGCGGCGCCGCCTGACCCGGGTTGGTGCCCCAGGTCACGTATGGGGTCAGCTCGGCGGCGTCGAGCACCACCTCCTGGTCGAAGACGGCGCCGGGGTCGCTGGGCAGCGACCGCCAGTGGTCGAGCGCGGCCTCCCAGGCGGCCCCCCGCGGCGCGTGCGGCTTGCCCTCCAGGTAGCCGAACGTCGTGTCGTCCGGCGCGACCAGCCCGGCCTTCGCCCCGGCCTCGATGGACATGTTGCAGACGGTCAGGCGCCCCTCCATGGACAGCTCCCTGATGGCCGCGCCACGGTACTCGATCACGTGGCCCTGGCCGCCGCCGGTGCCGATCCTGGCCACGATGGCGAGAATCAGGTCCTTGGCGGTGACTCCCCCGGGCAGGCTGCCGTCCACGGTGATCGCCATCGTCCGCGGACGCTGCTGCGGCAGCGTCTGGGTGGCCAGGACGTGCTCGACCTCACTGGTGCCGATGCCGAACGCCAGCGCGCCGAACGCGCCGTGCGTGCTGGTGTGCGAGTCACCGCACACGATCGTCATGCCCGGCTGGGTGAGCCCGAGCTGCGGGCCGATCACATGAACGATGCCCTGTCCCGCGTCGCCCATGGGGTAGAGCCTGACCCCGAACTCGGCGCAGTTCTTTCGCAGCATCTCCACCTGGGTGCGGGACACCGGATCGGTGACCGGGCTGCCCGGCCCGTCCAGCGGGACGCCGGGCCCGGTGATCCCGGTCGTCGGCACATTGTGGTCCTCGGTGGCGACCGTCAGGTCGGGCCGCCTGACCTTGCGCCCGGCCAGCCTGAGCCCCTCGAACGCCTGCGGGCTCGTCACCTCGTGGACAAGGTGAAGATCGATGTAGAGAAGGTCCGGCTCGCCCGGCGCGGCATGTACGACGTGCGAGTCCCAGATCTTCCCGGCGAGTGTCCGGCCCATCTTCGCGCCCTTTCGACCGTGGCAACTTGCGTCTCGAATCGTGAGACGTCAATATCGTTCTATGGACAACTCTAGCGGAGTAGGCGTTCTCGACAAGACGGTTTCGGTGCTCAACGCGCTAGAGTCAGGCCCGGCCTCGCTGGCCCAGCTCGTCGTGAGCACCGGCCTGGCCCGCCCGACCGCACACCGGATCGCCGTCGCGCTTGAGCGGCACCGCCTGGTCGGCCGGGACACCCGGGGCAGGTTCATACTCGGCCCGAGGATCGCCGAACTGGCCGCGGCCGCCGGGGAAGACCGCCTGCTGGCCGTGGCCCAGCCCGTCCTGAACCAGCTCAGGGACCTGACCGGCGAGAGCGCCCAGCTCTACCGCAGGCAGGCGGACATCAGGATCTGCGTCGCGGCCGCCGAACGGTCCACCGGGCTGCGCGACACGGTCCCGGTCGGCTCGGCACTCCCGATGACGGCCGGCTCCGGCGCCCAGGTGCTGCTCGCCTGGGACGAACCGGAACGCGTCCGCCGCGTGCTGCAGACCGCCAAGTTCACCGCCGCCGCGCTCGCCCAGGTGCGCCGGCGCGGCTGGGCGGCCAGCGTGGCCGAGCGCGAGGCCGGCGTCGCATCGGTATCGGCGCCGGTACGCGGCCCCGGCGGCCGCGTGGTCGCCGCCGTCTCGGTCTCCGGCCCCATCGAGCGCCTCACCCGCTCCCCCGGCCGCCTGCACGCCCCCGTCGTGGCCCGGGCGGGCGAAAAGATCAGCGAACTCCTCCGCCGCACCGCCTGACAGTCATAAAACCCATACTCCATTACGGTGACCACAGACACCTGGTCAACGCGAAAGCCGGCACCGCTACGCCGCGCGACTCTGCGGCATTGGTATCCCGTCTGCTTCCGGGACGATATCATGTGATATCAATGGAGGTGAGCCATGACCGATATGCTGATCCGCGACGTGCCCGATGACGTCATCGCGGCAGTAGACGCGCACGCCAGGCGGCTCGGGCTGTCCCGAACCGAATATGTCCGCCGTCGGCTGACCCAAGATGCCGCCGTTCAAAGCTCCGCGGTCGGAGTCCAGGATTTGCAGCGGTTCACCGAGGTCTTCGCTGATCTCGCCGATCCCGAGGTGATGAATCAGGCATGGCGGTGACGACGTGGCTGATCGACAAGTCGGCGCTCGTCCGCCTCGCGGCCAGCCCCGGCGCAACCGAGTGGGCTAACAGAATCGAGCGCGGCCTGGTGCGGATCACCACGGTAACCCGTCTCGAAGTTGGCTACTCGGCCCGGACAGGAACTGAACTGCGCACCGGATTGCGCCAGCCGCCGCTGGCATCGATGCCGGTGGAGTACCTTACCCCGGCCATTGAAGACCGGGCCTTGGAGGTTCTCAGCCTGCTCGCCGATCGAGGCCAGCATCGTGCTCCTTCCATTCCCGATCTGATCATCGCTGCCACGGCTGAACTTGCCGGCCTCACCGTTCTGCACAGGGATAAGGACTTCGACATCATCGCCGGCGTGACAGGACAACCCATGGAGCACCTGAATACCGGGTGAGCCCCTGGGGCGCACTGAACCGCGGGGCAAGCTCCACACACGCCTCGCCGTTGCTGCTGCGAGTCGTTGCCGGGCCATCCGGGCCCGGACACCTGCGGACCCGCCAAAGGTGGGACGCGGAGGTTCCGGCAAGCAGCGCAGCCGCGTAGCCGGACGTGTGGAGTGGGCCGGGCAGCAGCAGTGATTTACAGTTGAACTCCGAGGTGGCCAGACCCGCCATGCCGGCGAAGGTCCTCAGCCAGCCGGCAGCACGTATGGGTCCCGGGGGCACCGGCTGGGCAAGTGTGGCTCGCCCCGGCGCCGTTTCACCCGCTCGGGTCAAAGGTGGCGGCCCAGGTCAGTCCACGATGGAGGCAACGTCCAGCTCCCAGGACTGCTGCTCGTCGAGAATGCGGTAACCCAGCTCGGCGTTGATGGCGATCATGTGCTGGTTCGCGTCCGCGTTGTCGGTGAGGATGCGGCGCACCTCCGGCTCGGCGGTGGCCAGCATGTCCAGCATGTCGACCTTGACCAGCAGGCCGAGGCGGTGGCCGCGGTGCTCCTTGGTGACCGCGGTGATGAACTGGCGCGCCCACGGCAATTCCAGCGGATCGGCGGCGATCTGGGTCAGCCCGGCCAGCTCACCGGTCCGGTCGCACCTGGCCGCCACACTGTAGCGGCGCATACCCACCTCGATCGAGCGACGCTCGTTGTGGCGCAGCCGCTCGGGATCCACGCCGCGCGGCTTCTCCCCGGGATTGTGCGGCGCGTCCGCCATCGCGGCCTGTACCGTCGCCACACCGAGCAGGTCTTCCTCGGGTGTCGGGCCGGCCCAGCGCAGCAGCGAGTAGCCCTGGGCCGCCGCCTCGGCCCGGGCGCGTAGCCCGGCCAGTTTCCCGGCGGGGATGCTGTCGAGTTCGAGCACGCGCCGGATCGCCACCACTCCGGCGCGGGCGCCCATCGCGGCGGCGAAGCCCGAGCCGGGCGAGTCGCGCCGCGTCTCGGCTGACAGCAGCGTGCGGCCATGGGCGGCCGCGCGGCTGGCCGCGTGCCGCAGCAACGCGGTCCCATAGCCGTGCCTGCGCTGGTCCGGGCTGACGACGAGCTCCAGGAAGCCGAGGTGCGTGTTGCTCCGCTGCGGCAGTTCGAGCAGGTACCAGCCGGCCGGAGCGCCGGCGGAGTCCATGGCCAGCGCTACCTCCCGCGGCTCACCACCGAATCCCAGCTCGAACCATGCGGCCGCGTGGTGCTCGGGGAACGGCGGGCCCTCCGGGTTGTCCACCGGCAAGCCCGCGACGTACATCTTGTAGCAGGCCCGGACCTTGTCAGGCTCCGCGACCGGATCGAACCGCTCGATGCGCATCCATCAAGGAAACCCGGCCGTGCCAAGAAACGCGATTGGTTTTCACCCGGTGCCGCCGGGGCAAAGGCCGGGTCGCCCGGGCGACGGTCCGGCGGACGCGGCTGGCGCCTGTCTGGCGGGCCGGCGATGCCCGAAGCCCGGCCAGCGCGGCGAGCCACAGCGGCGGTCAGCTCCGGAGGCTGATTATCCACAGGCCAATTTGTCTCTCCACAGGGCGGAAGACTCACCGGATGCGGGCCTTTCTAACCTGGTAAACCATGGATGGGACAGAAACCCTGGTCGTACCGTCCTACCCGAGCCGTCAGGCTGCCGTGATAGACATGGCGCCGGGAGCAACAGCATTACTGCGAGGTCGCGCCGATGAAAGCAAGTGCCGCGAAGCCGCACGCACCCACAAGGTTGCGCGCACCCGCGAGGCCGTCCGAGCGCGCGGGGTCACGCGCACGCGCGAGGTCATTCAAACGCGCGAGGTTGTCCGAACGCGCGGGGTCGTCCGAGCGGGCGGGGTCACGCGCACGCGCGAGGTCATCCGAACGCGCGGGGTCGCGCGCATGAAGGTCGCCGTCATCAAGGAGAGCGCCCCGGGCGAACGGCGGGTGGCGCTGGCTCCCGACGCCGTGACCCGGCTGAGCGCCAAGGGTCTCGATGTGCTCGTCGAGTCGGGCGCGGGCGATGGCGCCTGGTTTCCGGACAGCGCCTATGCGCAGGCCGGCGCCACCGTCGTGTCCCGCGACGAGCTGCTGGCCGGCGCCGACGCGATCATCATGGTCGGCAAGCCGGACACCGGCCTGGTACCCCGGCTGCGCAGCGGCCAGGCGGTTATCGGGATGCTGGCGCCGCTGACCGACCCGGAGCTGGCCGCCACGCTGGCCAAGGCCGGGGTGACGGCGATCAGCCTGGACGGCCTGCCGCGCACGCTGTCCCGCGCCCAGCAGATGGACGCGCTCACCTCGCAGTCAAACGTGGCCGGCTACAAGGCCGTGCTGATCGCGGCGGCGGCGTTCGGCAGGTTCTTCCCGTTGCTTATCACGGCGGCCGGCACCGCCAAGCCGGCCAAGCTGCTCGTCCTCGGCACCGGCGTGGCCGGGCTGCAGGCCATCGGCACCGCGCGCAGGCTCGGCGCCGTGGTCAGCGGGTACGACGTGCGGCCCAGCTCCAAGTCCGAGGTCGAGTCGCTCGGCGCCACGTTCCTCGAACTCAAGGCCGTGACCTCGGCCGCCGGGGAGGGTGGTTACGCGCGCGAGCTCACCGACGAGGAACGGCGCGCCCAGCAGGCCGAGCTGAGCGGCCACATCGCGGCACAGGACGTGGTGATCACCACAGCCCAGGTGCCGGGCCGCAGGCCACCACTGCTGGTCACCGAGGACACGGTCAAGTCCATGGCGGCCGGCTCGGTCATCGTGGACATGGCGGCCAGCGCGCTCGGCGGCAACGTGGCCGGGTCCGTGGACGGTGAGCAGATCGTCACCGAGAACGGGGTGACGATCATCGGCGCGGGCAACCTGCCGTCCACCGTCCCCACCGCGGCCTCGTCCGCGTACTCGCGCAACATGACCGCGCTGCTGCTGGCGATGGCCAGCGACGGCGCGCTGGCCATCGACCTCTCCGACGAGATCCAGGCGGGCGTGGTGATCACTCACGAGGGCAGCGTCGTGCACCCCGCGACCGCCGCGCTGCTTACCCCGGGCACCACGGGAGGTGCATCCCAGTGACACCGGCACTGCTGACCGACATCGCCATCTTCGTGCTCGCCCTCCTGGTCGGGTTCGAGGTGATCAGTAAGGTCCCCGCGACCCTGCACACGCCGCTGATGTCGGCGGCCAACTCGATCCACGGCATCGTGCTGGTCGGGGCGATGCTGATCGCCGCCGCGTCGGGCAACGCCCTGGGCTATGTGCTGGCCTTCATCGCCGCCGCGTTCGCCGCGATGAACGTGGTCGGGGGATACGTGGTGACCGGGCGGATGCTGAAGATGTTCCGCCGCCGGGCCGAGCCCACCCCCGAGAGCCGGGCCGTCGACGGGGCGACGGCGGCGGTGACCGCGCAGGCGGACGGCGCCGGCGGGAGCCGGCCGTGAGCACCGTCACCTGGGTTACTCAGCTTCTTTATGTCGCCGCGGCCACATGCTTTGTGCTGGGGCTGCACCTGATGAACACCCCGGCCACCGCCCGGCGGGGGAACCAGCTCTCCACGGCCGGGATGGTGCTGGCGGTGGTGGTCACCTTCGCCCTGATCATCCACTCGGGGGCGATCACGGCCACTGGGTGGGCGGTCATGCTGGCCGGGGCGCTGATCGGCGGCGGGGTGGGGCTGTACGCCGCCCGCACCGTGGCCATGACGGCGATGCCGCAACTGGTCAGCGTGTTCAACGCGGTCGGCGGCGGGGCGGCGGCGCTGGTGGCGATCAGCGACTACGTGCGCGCCGGGGCGGCGGTGGGCGAGGTGGCCACGGTCACAACCGTGCTGGACGTGCTGATCGGAGCGGTGACGTTCTCCGGGTCGGTCATCGCGGCCGGCAAGCTGCAGGGGTTCATCAGTGGGGCTCCTGTCACCTTCCCCGGCTCCCGGCTGGTCAACATCGCACTGGCCGCCGCCGGGATCGGCGCGGCCGGCTACCTGATCGCCACCCCGTCCACGGCGGTGCTGATCATCGTGATCATCGCCGCCCTCGGCTTCGGGGTAACGATGGTGCTGCCCATCGGCGGGGCGGACATGCCGGTGGTGATCTCGCTGCTGAACGCGTTCACCGGCACCGCCGTCGCGATGGCTGGCTTCGTCATCGGCAACTGGGCATTGATCATCGCTGGGGCGCTCGTCGGCGCGTCTGGCAGCATCCTGACCAAGCTGATGGCCGACGCGATGAACCGGTCGCTGAGCAACATCATGATCGGCGGGTTCGGGACTGGCGACACCGCGACGGCGGCGGTGGCCGGGCCCGGCGGCGATGTCCGCTCGATCGCTGCCGACGACGCCGCCATCCAGCTTGCCTACGCGTCCAAGGTCATCTTCGTGCCCGGCTACGGCCTGGCCGCGGCGCAGGCGCAGCACGAGGTGGCCGAGCTGGCCGGGCTGCTCGAAGAGCGTGGCGTGGACGTCAGCTACGCCATCCACCCGGTGGCCGGCCGGATGCCCGGGCACATGAACGTGCTGCTGGCCGAGGCGAACGTACCCTACCCGCAGCTCAAGGAGATGGATGAGATCAACCCCGAGTTCCCCAGGGCCGACGTGGCCCTGGTCATCGGCGCCAACGACGTGACCAACCCGGCGGCCCGGCGGCCCGGCACGGCCATCTCCGGCATGCCCATCCTCGACGTGGACCAGGCCAAGAGCATCATCGTGATCAAGCGGTCGATGGGCACCGGCTACGCCGGGATCGACAACGAGCTCTACACCGACCCCAAGACCAGCATGTACTTCGCCGACGCCAAGACCGCCCTGGCCGAACTGACCGCAGCCGTGAAGGTCTACGTGGGCTGATAGTCCGCCGGGTCCTGGATCCCGCGCACCGGGCCACCGCCGAGGTAGGCAGCGACGTTCCTGGCCGCGTCGGCGGCCGAGGCGGCGTCGATGCCCGGCACGGTGCCGGAGTTGTGCGGCGAGCCCAGCAGGTTGGGCAGGGTGAAGAACGGCAGCCGGGTGTGGAAGGGCTGGCCGCCGCGCGGTTCCTGCCACCAGGTGTCGATCCCGGCGCAGAAGTCCGGGTGCGTCCGCAGGTGCTCGTACAGCGCGTCTTCGTCCACGATCGCGCCCCGGGCCACGTTGACCAGGATCGCCGCCGGTTTCATCAGCGACAGCTCGCGCGCCCCGATCAGCCCCCTGGTCGTCCTGGTCAGCGGCAGCGCCACCACGACGACGTCGGAGCCGGCCAGCATGTCGTCCAGGTCCGCCAGGGTGCCAGCCTGGTCGGCGCCCTCGTCGGCCTGGCCGCTGCTGTTGATCGCGTAGATCCGCATGCCGATCGCCCGCAGCAGCCTGGCGCTCGCCCGGCCGATGCCGCCGTAGCCGAGGATGCCGGCCGTCCCGCCGCGCAGCCACAGTGTCTCGAAATGGTCGAAGACACCCGAGGCGAGCTTGGCGTGGTTCTGCGGCAGCCGCTTGGCCAGCGCCAGGGCCATGGCCAGCACGTGCTCGGCCATCGGGCCGGCATAGGCGCCCACGTTGCCCGCGACCTTCGCCTGCCGTGGCAGTGCGGCGAAGTCGATGTGGTCCGCGCCCGCGCTCAGCAACTGGATGAGCTCGACCCCGCCCAGCGCCGCCAGGTCCTGCTGGCTGAGTTCCCGGGACGGCACCCAGGTGATGATCGCCTTCGCCGCCTTCAGCATGGTGGCCCGTGCGTCCGGATCTTCCCCCGCGTCGGCGAGATAATTTATTCCACCGAACGGTGCCAGGATCGGCCTGATTGCCTGGCGCTGATCCTCGTCGGGACGGAACGTAAGAACGACTGGCGCGGTCATACCCGAATTTTCTCATCCGCCCCGGTGACGGCCGTTAGTCGCGCGGGGCGGTCAGGTGGGCGAGGCGCTCCACCTGGCGCATCTTGTTGGTCGCGTCCAGAGCGGCGACCTTGTAGGACTCGGCCAGCGTGGGGTAGTTGAACACGGCGTCCACCAGGTAGTCGATGGTGCCGCCGCAGCCCATCACGGCCTGGCCGATGTGCACCAGCTCGGTGGCCCCGGTGCCGAACACGTGCACCCCGAGCAGCGTGCGGTCCTCCGGCGAGACCAGCAGCTTGAGCACGCCGTAGGAGTCGCCGATGATCTGGCCCCTGGCCAGCTCGCGGTACCGGGAGACGCCCACCTCGAACGGGATGCACTCCTGGGTGAGCTGGTCCTCGGTGCGGCCGATGAAGCTGATCTCGGGCACGCTGTAGATGCCGATGGGCTGCAGGAGGTGCGCCGTGTGTACCGGCTCACCGCAGGCGTGGTGCGCGGCCAGCCGTCCCTGTTCCATGGACGTGGCGGCCAGCGCCGGGAAGCCGATCACGTCGCCCACCGCGTAGATGTGCGGTACCTCGGTGCGGTAGAACTCGTCCACCCTGATCCGGCCGCGCCGGTCGGACTCCAGGCCCGCCGCCTTCAGGTTCAGCTCGCCGGTCCAGCCCTGGCGGCCCGCCGAGTACATGACCGTGTCGGCCGGGATCCGCTTGCCGCTGCGCAGGTTCGCGATGGCCCCCTCGGGCAGCGCCTCCACCGAGTCGACCACCTCGCCGAACCGGAACGTCACGGCCAGATCCCGCAGGTGATACTTGAGCGCCTCGACGACTTCGAGGTCGCAGAACTCCAGCATCCGGTCGCGCTGCTCGACCACGGTGACCTTGGTGCCGAGGGCCGCGAACATGGACGCGTACTCGATCCCGATGACCCCGGCGCCGCACACCACCATGGACCGCGGCACCTGTTCGAGCTGCAGGACGCCGTCGGAGTCGATCACCGTGCGGCCGTCGAACTCCACGCTGTCCGGCCTGGCCGGCCGGGTGCCGGTGGCGATCACGATGTTCTTGGCGGTGATCCGGCGGGACCGGTCGTTGTCGTCTGTCACCTCGACCGTGTTGGGATCCACGAAGGCCGCGGTGCCGCTCAGCACCCGGATCCGGTTGCGGCTGAGCTGGCTGCGGACCACGTCGATCTCCCGGCCGACCACATGCTGGGTGCGGGCGGTCAGGTCGGCGATGGTTATATCGTCCTTGACCCGGTAGCTCTGCCCGTACATCTCCCGCTGGCCGGCGCCGGTGAGGTAGAGCACCGCCTCGCGCAGCGTCTTGGACGGGATCGTGCCGGTGTTCAGGCAGACCCCGCCGATCATGCCCGGCCGCTCCACCATGATGACCCGGCGTTCCAGCTTGGCCGCGGCGATGGCTGCCTTCTGCCCACCCGGCCCGGAACCGATCACCAAAAGATCGCAGTCATCCACGTCTCCCAGTGTGCCGACCACCACCGGTCACCGAAACCCCCTGACCCGCGCCGTGCCTGCCGCCACCGGCGCTGCGCCGTGCCCGGGCACGGCGCAGCGTTCGCGCCGGTGCCGGGTTAGGGTGTCCCGGCGCCCGCCACGCTACGGGCGCGTCGTTCCTCCAGAGCCCGGACCAGCATGAGCGGGAACACCGCGATCAGGACCACGGCGCCGGTCAGCCAGATGCCAGGGCCCCACAGCGCCGACCCGGCGACGAGCAGGACGGCGTTGACGGCCGCGAAGACCACCGCCACCGGGGCCAGCCAGCCGGCCATGACCAGGGGCTCACCGGCCTGGGCGCGGCGACGCCGGACGGCCAGGAAGCCCAGCGGCAGGATGATGAAGACCAGCAGGTACCCGGTGTTCGCGGCGGCGACCACGTTGACGACGTTGGTGCCGAAGATGCCGGCTAGCAACGCGATCACCACCGCGTCGCAGAGCACCGTGTTGAGCGGCACTCCGAACCGGTTGACCCGCTGGAACATGCGGGGCATGTAGCCGTCCCGGGACATCTGGCAGAGCGTCCGGGACGAGGAGATGATGTACGCCTGCGCGCCGACGATGAGCGCGCCGGCCAGCATCAGGCCCGTGATCGTCGCGCCGGCACCGCCCATGACCACCCGGGCCGGCACCAGGAAGACCGTGGCCGGGTCGCCGCCCAGTCCGCTGGCGCCGACGATCCCCGTCATGACGAACGGCACCAGGGAGAACCCGATGAGGCAGGCGGTCCCGGCGACCGCCATTCCGCGCACCGCCGCGCTTTTGGAGATGCGGCACTCGGCGAAGATCGTCGAGGCCATCTCGGCGCCGTAGGCCGACCAGGCGGCGACGAACAGCCATTT
>Ga0070733_10003012_pt1 | contig 11659 bp, 9 predicted proteins | sample Coa_R1_9_FD_66450 | JGI IMG/M metagenome (GOLD analysis project Ga0070733, IMG submission 66450) | Surface soil microbial communities from Centralia Pennsylvania, which are recovering from an underground coalmine fire - Coalmine... | ecosystem: Environmental > Terrestrial > Soil > Unclassified ... | reverse complement strand
CGCCAAAAGCTTAAGGCTCGGCGGACCCGCTCGGGGGCCTCAAATTGCGGCGTTTATGGGCAGCGATTTCGTTGGCGAGCCAAGGCAACCCTATTATAGTTCGAAACGGTTGGCCCGACCCATACCGCCGGCGCTTCTATAAGGGGCGCGGCTGCCGAAAGGACAACAGCGGCGACGTTGCACATGGCGACGAGGCGCTGAACCGCTCGGCAGGTGGTCGCTCATAGGCGTGGATGCCGGGTGTTCGCCAGCGCCTCCTTAAGAAGGGCGCAGCCTTCAGGAGGAAAACGAATGCTGCAAAGTCGCATATGGCGACCGCGCGCGGAACCGTTTGCCGTATCGAGACGGCAAGCAATCGTGGGTCTGGCTGCCGCCGTCGCGGCGCCGTGGACCATTTCGCCCTCGTCGGCAGCCACGGGTTCCGTGACCTTCGGCCTCACCCCGCTCATTCTCGATTCAGACATCAAGCTGCTGTCGCTAACGCAGACGTATCTGGCCAACCGGTTGGATAGGCCAGTGCAACTCGTGAAACGGCGGACCTATCAGGAAATCACGGCGATGCTGCTATCGGGGCAGCTCGACGCGGCGTGGATTTGCGACGACCCTTATGTTCAACACCAAGATCAATTCGCGCTTCTCGCCGTGCCCGTCTATCACGGCGACCCGCTTTACCAGACCTATGTCATCGTGAATGAAGCGAGCAAGGCGCAGTCTTTCGACGATATCCGAGGCACAGTCCACGCCTTCTCCGATCCCGACAGCACCTCCGGTTATCTCGTCACGCGCTATCTTCTGGCGATTCGACACACGACCCCCGCCGAATTCTTCCGCGATTCCTTCTTCACCTACGAGCACCGGAATGTGGTTAGGGCGGTCGCGGCTGGTCTTGCACAAAGCGGCAGCATCGACGGCTATGTGTGGGACGTGATGAGCGAGCGCGAGCCGGAGCTGACAAGCAAAACCCGCGTTATCTATCGTTCAGAGCGGCTTGGCTTTCCGCCGATCGTCGGGCTCGAGGCAACCCGAGACGCAGCCCTATCGAAGGCGCTCTCGGCGGCTTTCATCGCGATGCCTTCCGAGCCGCTTGGCCGCGAGATTCTGGGGATACTCGAGCTCGACGGTTTCACTCACGCGACGCCAGACCTTTATCACGCCACGCTTGAGAAATGGCTCGTCGTCAAGGCCCAGGTCTGATGGCTCGCTGGGCGAAGTTCATGGCCTGGCCGCTCGCGTGGAAGGTGCCGCTGCTCGTCGCCGGCCTGATGGTCGGTATTGCGGCGATGATTTCGCAAGTCGTATTGAGCCGGTTGGCCTCAGACCAGGAAAGCAACCTTCGGTTGCTGACCAACGCTTATCTCGATGGACTCTCCGCCGCAGTGCTTCAACCAGTCTTGCGCGCGGATGTCTGGGAGACGTTCGACGCGCTCGATCGAGCTCGCAGTCACTATAGCGGCGTCGATACGCGCTATGTGCTCGTCGAATTGCCGGACGGAACCGTCCTGGCGGCGTCTGATCCTGCGAGGTTCCCGGTTCAAAGCGACGTGCCAAGCGAGTTCAAGCAGCATTTCTCGTCGATCGACGATCTCGTTATCGACAGTTCCGCGGGCCGAGCATGGCTGTCTCGAACCCTGCAAACGGAAGGCTTTTCGGTCGGCCGCATTCTCTCGGAGATTGACATTTCCGAATTGCTCCGCGTGCGGCGTGAAGTCTTTTTCACCCTGATTCTGGTCAACGGAGCGCTGACCGTCGCTTTCGCCCTTATCGGTTATTTGGCGTTAAAGCGGATGCTGCAGCCTTTGGGCGTCTTGACCAAATATGTCGAACGCGTTCGAGAGGGCCGCGCCGAGCCCATCCCCGAACCGAAACGACGCAGGATATCGCGGGAGTTCGCGCAACTTTTCGATCGATTCAACGCCATGGCGCGCGCCCTCAATGAACGCGAATCCCTTGCCTCTCATCTCGCCGAACAAGAGAAATACGCCGTTCTCGGCAAGCTCGCCTCCGGCATGGCGCATGAGGTCAATAATCCGCTCGGCGGCCTGTTCAACGCGCTCGATACGCTTCGCCGACACGGCGGCGATTCAAATGTTCGCGAATCGACGCTTGATCTCTTGAAACGCGGACTAACTCACATTCGCAACGTCGTTCGCTCCACGCTCGTGATCTATCGACGGGAGGAATCGAAGAAATCCGTGGGCGCCGCCGATATCGATGATTTGCGGCTGCTGATTGAGCCCGAGGCCGTTCGGAAGAACCTCAAACTCGAATGGATCAATGACGTCCATGGGAGGTCGCCGGTCTCGGCTGGAAGCGTGCGTCAAGCGACGCTCAATCTTCTCCTCAACGCCTGCGCGGCAAGTCCGGCCCGCGGCGTGGTGCAGCTGCGCGCGACAAGCGACGCCGGCTCTTTGAATATATCGGTCGGCGACGAGGGTCCGGGCATGCCAAATGCGCTCATTGAATATCTCTTGAGGGAGGCGCCCGTGGCCATGCCTGCCGACGATGGCCTAGGTCTTTGGATCGTGCGACGGCTCGTCGCCGATCAGGGGGGTTCAATTCGCGTGGTTCGCGAGGGAAATTTCAATACGATCGTTCAAGCGACGTGGCCGTACCGGGCGGAATATCAATCGAAAAGCGACGAAGAGCCGGCGGCCGCAGAGGAAGCGGTCCATGTCTGAAGACCTAGGCGTAATCGCAATCGTTGAAGACGATCCCATCATGGGAGAGTCGCTTCAGCGCGCGCTCGAGCTTGAGGGCTGGAAGACATCGTGGTGGCGAACCGGTCGGGAGGCGATCGACCGCGTCCAAGCCGGCTCTCCCGATCTCGTTCTTTGCGACATAAGACTGTCGGACATGAGCGGAGAAGCCGTGTTTCGCGCAGCCAACGCGCGCTCGGCTGCGCCGCCCTTCATCTTCATGACCGCCTACGGGCAAATCGATCAAGCGGTGGCGCTGGTGAGGGCCGGCGCCGTCGATTATTTGACCAAGCCCTTCGATCTGCGCAACCTGGTGCAGAAGGCGCGGGATATCATTTCTCTTCGCGTGCGCGAAACCGCCGAGGGGGCGCTCGGCGTCTCGCCGGCCATGAAGAGGGTTGAAAACCTATTGCGTCGCATCGCGATCCGATCTCTTCCTGTTCTATTCACGGGGGAGACCGGCTCAGGCAAGGAAGTCTGCGCGCGATTTCTGCATATGGCGTCGCCATCCGCGGGGGAACCCTTCATGGCGGTCAATTGCGCGGCGATTCCGAGCGAATTGCTGGAAAGCGAGGTCTTCGGGCATGAGAAAGGCGCTTTCTCCGGCGCCCACCAGCGCCACCTCGGCTATGCGGAACGCGCGCGCGGCGGCGTTCTCTTCCTCGATGAAATCGCGGATATGCCGCTTTCGCTCCAATCGAAGATGCTGCGCGTGCTAGAGGAGCGAGCTTTCCATCGTGTCGGCGGCGAAGCGGACGTTTCACTCAAGGCGCGCATCGTCTGTGCGACCAGCGAGAATCTTGCCGAACGCGTCCGTCTTGGACGCTTTCGCGAGGACCTGTTCTATCGAGTCAATGCCGTGACGGTGGAGGTGCCGCCGCTTCGACAGCGCCCGGAGGACATTTCCTGGCTTCTCTCGCGATACTTCAACGAATTCTGCGGTCAGGATCAATGCGATTTGCGCGGCATTAGCTCGCTGACCGAGGAGGCGGCGTTGGCTCATCCCTGGCGGGGCAATGTGCGAGAGCTTCGCAATCGCTTCGAAAGGGCGGTCGCGTTAGCGACCGGGCTTTGGCTGATGCCGGCGGACCTCTTTCCCGAGCTCAGAGAGGCGGTCGTCGACAGCGTCGATCCTTTGTTGCCTCTGGCGGCGGTACGCGACGCGGCGGAAAAACGTCAGATCGAGCGAATGCTTCGAGACACAGGCGGTCAGATCGCTTTAGCCGCCAGGCGCCTGGACATATCTCGCACAACGCTCTGGGAGAAAATGCGCCGTTATGGAATCGTCGTCGCCGCAGCGGACTAGACTAGAGCTCAGGCCATCGCAGCCTCGACGGGAACCTTGAGAGCCTTGGACTTAGTCTCGGAATCAGTTGGGCCAGCTCTGGGACGCGGCGAATTTCGTGCGCCACCGATGTCCCGGTGCGCGGCCTATTGGCGGATGCGTCATCCGTGCCCGGCAGGTCGCCCAATCAGAAACAAGCCTGCCCGATGACGACCGCTCGGGCTCTCGCGAGGCGCTCATCGAGCCGGTGCGGCGCGTTCGACGAGGGACCTCTCAAACGTCATGCGCTATCCGCGTAGAACAGAGGGATGGCAAAAAGCACGAAGACGGCGATATCAACGCCGACATTGAACCATACGCCGAGCCATACCGATGCCGCAGCTTCCAAGGCAAGCCAAGCCGCTAGGCCCGCAAGCAATGCTTTTTTGAGTTCACGATCCTTCCGACGAAATGCGATGTGACCAACAAAGAAAAGCGTCACCCCCCAGCCGACCATGATCGTCCCGTAGAGTGCGCTCGTCCACGGCAAGAGCGCCTCGTGGGGGATAAGTGGAACCGCGTCTGAGAATACCCTCAACCCGAAGAATACAAAGAACAGCCCGAATAGGATCAGGATAGCCGTTACAACCCGGAACCACATCGCGGGTGTGCGTTCGTTCATTGGAGCGCTCCTATCGCGTAACGTAACGTCGTCGATGACGGTCGCAGTGGGCTACGCAACTTGACTGATTGCAACGAGGGCCCACACCAGGGCCACAAATGTCAGGAATTGGAACAGCGCCCGATACGCGTGCCAGGTCGCAAACGCGTCGAGTTTGCGTGCGAGAAATTTCTCATCGTCCGCCGCGTTCCTCAAGCTCAGCATATTCGGGGCCGCCTTCGCCGTGCACAGGAAGTGCGCGATTGTTCCGCCGCACGCCGCAAAAAGCGGGAACATAACGGCATCCGACATATGCATGAGATAGGCTGCGAGGGTCGCGGCAGCGACCAGCAGAAGCGCGACGATCGCGATGGTCGGATAGACCACGATGCCGTTGCCCATGTCGTTGCCGCGCGCGAATTGAGCGTACGCGATGACGCCGATCCGCTTTCGCGTCGGCAGCTTGACAGCCGCCACGTCGAAACTAATGCCGGCAACGAGCCCGTGGACTAAGACGGCAGTGACAATAAGCAAAAAGAGCATATTCATACGGCGCTCCGAGCCGGGCGTTGCACGGTCCCGGCGTTAATGTAAGTATGCATGCAATCCATGACCGCGGTCAAACTAAAACTCGGGTCCGAAACGGAGACGATAGCCGGCTTTCTGCTCTGGCAGGTGTCGAAGCTTTGGCAGCAGCGTCTCGCGCTCTCGCTTCAGGACCTTGGCCTGCCTCCGACGCAAGCCGTGATCCTGGCGAACGTGCTGCGCCTCAGCGAAGAAGGCGGAGAGGTGACGCAATCGTCGCTATCGAAAGCGACCAAGGTGGACCGCATGACGGCTTCTCAGACGCTGCGGTCATTGGAAGCAAAGCGATTGATTACTCGCCAGTCGTCCAAAAGCGATTCGCGCACCAATCAGATTCGGCTCACCGATCACGGTCGCGAGACGGCATTTGAAACGATCGCGCGGCTCGCGGCGGCTCACCAGGCTTTCTTTCGACCGCTCAAGGGCGATAAGGGGAAAATGGTGTCCTACTTGCGGAAGTTGGTCCAAGCGAACGACTTGACGGTCTGAGTCGATATCCGCTCTCTCGTCGACGGTTACCACCCAATCGAGCGCCCGACGCGATTCCTCCAGGACGGATTCTGTTCGCCTTTCCGGACCTTCCTCGATCGACGCGTCAGAAGACGCGAACAGTCGCTCGCGATGCAGCGCTCTTAAGCTTTTGACATTGTTACGGCGACGCCTTTTGGTCGATGCGGCATGCTTTCTGCTCTCGCTCTGATGGGGCTCCCCAAAACTAGCGAGGAAGCGCATGAAGAGGTGCGATCGACAAGTCGACATCGGCCGCCGATGGTTTCTATCCGGAGCCGGCGTCGCCGCCGCAGGCGCGGCGGCGGCAAGCGTCATTCCGCAACGCGCCGAGGCGAAGGCGCCTCTGGCGCGCGTGTCCTATCCTTCCAGCCGCCTCGCCAATGTCGGCGACCTTAAGCCGAACACGCCGCTCCAGGTTTCCTATCCCGACGGCGACGCGCCGGGCGTATTGATCAAACTCGGGGCCAAAGTCCCCGGAGGGGTCGGGCCTGACGGCGATATCGTCGGATTCACCACCACCTGCCCGCACAAAGGCTTCCCGCTCTCCTACAACGCTACAGACAAATCGATGAACTGCCCCGGCCACTATTCTCGCTTCGATTGCGAGAACGGCGGCCAACAGATCTGGGGACAGGCGACCCAGAACCTGCCGCAGTACCTCCTACGCATCGACGGTAAGGGCGACATTTACGCCGACGGCGTCGACGAACTTCTCTATGGCCGTCTGTCCAACGTTCTGGAGGGCTGAGCGATGACTTTCAAGCGCCATATCGATCGGCTCCCCATCATCCCGGCGGACGCCAAAGAGCACAACGTCACCTGCCAGTTCTGCATCGTCGGTTGCGGCTACAAAGCCTATACATGGGACATCAACAAGCAGGGCGGCACAGACCCGAGCGAAAATAAGCTCGGCGTCGACCTTTCGAAGCAGCAAGGGTCTATGACGTCGAATTGGTACGCGCCCTCCATGTATAACATCGTCAAGCAGAACGGAAAGGACGTCCATATTGTCATCAAGCCCGATCACGATTGCGTCGTGAACTCAGGGCTCGGCTCGCTGCGCGGCGCACGAATGGCCGAGGAATCATTTTCCGAGGCGCGCTCCACCCAGCAGCAGCGCCTCACGGATCCAATGGTCTGGCGCTACGGGCAAATGCAACCCACTAGTTGGGACGATGCGCTCGATCTCGTGGCGAAGGTTACGACCGCGGTCATCGCCGATCAAGGCGAGGACGGCCTCTTCGTCTCGGCCTTCGACCACGGCGGCGCCGGCGGCGGTTACGAGAACACATGGGGCACCGGCAAGCTCTATTTTGGCGCGATGAAAATCAAGAACATCCGGATTCACAATCGACCGGCCTATAACTCCGAGGTGCATGCGACGCGCGACATGGGCATCGGCGAACTCAACAATTGTTACGAGGACGCCGAACTCGCCGATACGATCGTCGCGGTCGGGACTAACTCGCTTGAAACGCAGACCAACTACTTCCTCAACCACTGGATCCCGAATCTGCGCGGCACATCGAATGACAAGAAGAAATCCGAGATGCCCAACGAGCCGCATCCGCCGGCTCGGATCATCTTCGTCGATCCGCGTCGCACCGTCACGGTCAATGCTTGCGAGGTCGAGGCGGGCAAGGACCGCGTCATGCATCTCGCGATCAATTCCGGGACGGATCTGGCCTTGTTCAATGCTTGGTTGACTTATATCGCCGACAAGGGATGGGTCGACAAGGACCTGATCGCCGCCTCGACCAATGATTTCGATAAGGCGGTCACGGCCAACAAGACGAGCCTCGAAGACGCGGCGAAGATCACCGGATTGACCGTCGACCAAATCCGCACGTCGGCGGAGTGGATCGCCAAGCCGAAGGACGGCGGCGCGCGCAACCGGACGATGTTCGCCTATGAGAAAGGCTTGATCTGGGGCAACGACAACTATCGCACCAATGGCGCGTTGGTGAATGTCGCCTTGGCGACCGGCAATATCGGGCGGCCAGGCGGAGGGTGCGTCCGCATGGGCGGTCATCAGGAGGGCTATGTGCGTCCGTCTGATGCTCACGTCGGCCGGCCTGCGGCTTATGTCGACAAGCTCCTGCTCGACGGCAAGGGCGGCGTCCATCACATCTGGGCGTGCGATCACTATAAAACGACGCTCAACGCCGACAACTTCAAGCAGATGTATAAGAAACGCACCGACATGGTGAAGGACGCCATGTCAGCGGTCCCGTATGGCGACCGAAAGGCGCAAGTCGAGGCCATTCTCGGCGCGATCAAGAAGGGCGGGCTCTTCTCGGTCGATATCGACATTGTGCCGACCCAGATCGGCAAGGCCTCTCACGTCTGGCTTCCCGCGGCGACGGCGGGCGAGATGAACCTGACTTCCATGAACGGCGAACGCCGCCTACGGCTGACCGAGCGCTATATGGACCCACCAGGACAATCGATGCCCGACTGCCTAATCGCGGCGCGGATCGCTAATCATATGGAGGCGGCCTTCCGCGACATGGGTAAGAACGATGTCGCCGATAAGTTCAAGGGCTTCGATTGGAAGACCGAAGAAGACGCGTTCATGGATGGCTATCACAACAACGCCAAAGGCGGCGAATTCGTCACCTATGACCGCTTGCGCGCTGCCGGGACAAACGGCGTTCAGGAGCCGGCGACCGGCTATGAGAACGGCAAGCTCGTCGGCACCAAGCGCCTCTTCGCCGACGGCAAGTTCAACTCGAAGGACGGCAAGGCGACCTTCGCGGCGACCCAGTGGCGCGGGCTGCAAGCGCCCGGCAAGGAGGAAGAATCGAAGAAATTCGCCTTCCTCATCAATAACGGCCGCGCCAATCAGGTCTGGCAGAGCGCCTATCTCGACCAACAGAACGACTTTGTCATGGACCGCTGGCCCTTCCCCTATATCCAGATGAATCCGGACGATATGAAGGAGCTTGGACTCGAACGCGGCGATCTTGTCGAAGTCTTCAACGATAGCGGCGCCACCCAGGCGATGGTCTATCCGACGGCCACCGCAAAGCGAAAACAGACGTTCATGCTCTTCGCCTTCCCGAATGGCGTGCAAGGCAACGTGGTCGACGCCGGTGTGAACGAGTTCATCATCCCGAACTACAAGCAGACCTGGGGCAACATAAGGAAGATTGCATCGGCGCCCGCCGGTGCGCGTCAGACCTCGTTCAAGTCGTGGGAATATAGCGTCTGAGTTCCCCGGGAATGGGGCTCCCACAGAAAGACATAAACAGAGGCGACTCCCGGGCGGACCCTCCCCTGCCCGGGAGTTATGATGAATATGGCGCCGCTCAAACAGGACGGCTCTTCCTGGTCATCAAAGATTGGATTGGCGATAAATCGATGGCGGCGGGTTTAACCGAAAGCGTCGCTCTTTCTAGGGACGCCGGACTGATTTCGCTTAGCGAAGCCTGCGAGCGCGCAGCGGCTCACGCCAAGCCGATCAAAGCCCAGGAAAAGATTTCCGTCGCCGATGCGCTTCATCGCGTTCTGGCGGCGGAGGTTAAGGCTCAGATCGCATTGCCGCGGTTCGATCAGTCGGCAATGGACGGTTACGCTTTTGCCGCGTCTTCCTTCACGCCGGTTCAAACCGAGCTGGCGATCGTCTCCCGAATTGCGGCAGGCGATTCCTCAGCCTCGCTGCCCCGCGGAGCAGCCGCGCGAATTTTCACCGGCGCGCCGCTCCCGCCCGGCGCCGACACGGTCGTGATGCAGGAGCATGTAACGCGAACCGGACCAGGGATTATCGTCGACGGACCTATCCGAAAGGGAAGCAACGTCCGGCGCCGTGGCGAGGACATTGCAGAAGGCGAAACGCTACTCCGGCGCGGACAGCGTCTTGACATTCAACATTTGGCGCTTCTCTCCGCGCAAGGCTATTCAAGCATCACGGCGCTGCGTCGTCCGCGGATCGCCGTCGTTTCAACGGGCGATGAGATAAGGCGGCCGGGCGAGTCTCTCGGCGAGGCCTGTGTTTACGACTCCAACCTGCCCATGCTGATGGCGGCTGCGCGACGGGCCGGACTTGACCCTCACGACGGCGGCCGCCTTCCTGACGATGCGGACGCAATCGCGCGTCATCTCGGCGACCTCGCCGAGGCCTTTGATCTCATTGTCACGACGGGCGGCGCTTCGCTCGGCGAGGAAGATCATTCGGCGGCGGCCGCCGCGGCGAAAGGCTCGTCGTTTGAAAGGTTGAAAATCGCGGTAAAGCCGGGCAAGCCGGCGCTCGTCGGACAAATCGGCCAAGCCGTCTATCTTGGCCTGCCTGGGAACCCGGTTTCGTGCCTGGTGTCTTGGTTGTTTCTCGGAAACGCAATCATCGCCGCGCTCGCTGGCGTCAAGCCAACGCGCCCGACCGGCTACCCCATGTGCGTGATCTCCGATTTCCAGCACAGGCCCGGTCGTACCGAATTTGCGCCGGCGCGCGTGGTTTCGACGGAGCGCGGTCCGCGGATCGAGATATTGGGACGGGGAGGCTCGGCGCGCCTGAAGCCGTTGATCCACGCCCACGGCCTCGTGGAGATTTCCTCCGCGAGCGGCGATCTCAGCATGGGCGACGCCGTTTTGTTTCATCCTTTCCGCGACGGGTTCACGCTCTGATGTCGGCAACGATCGTTTTTGCGCGATCCGCTCATGTCCGAGGACATGAATTTCCTCCCTAAGCGCGAGCGCTGACGCTTGAGGACCGGATCGTCTCTGCTCGGCCTCTATCGGGCTCGGAGCCCGTAGGCTTAGGATGATCGGTGGCGAGCGAGCCCTTTGCGGACCTGCGCGGCGCCACTGCGCCGCTCGGAAGGCGATGGGCTTCTCACCGCCGCCATTCGCGCGGCGATCCAACGCAAGCCCAAAGGCCATGATTTCGCGATTGATTGCGCGATCCGCAAGCCGGTTTCGCCACGCCACATGAGCGTCACGAGGGGCTAGAGTCTCTTCCTCTGAGCCTTTCCCTCAAAGCAACGCAATTTCCGCTTTCCGCTTGCGTCGATATGTCGTAAAGTCGTGACATATTGACATTAAGATCGCGAGGGCGCGGCAGGAAAGCCCCGTCTTTCAATAGGAGAGTTCAGGTGCGGCTTCTCTCTCTGGCGACGGTCGCCAGCCTTATGCTCAGCACCGCCGCGATCGCCGTCGAACTCGATCCGCAGCTTCCCGCCTATAAGACCGTTGGAAGTCTCGCCGGCCAGATCAAGTCGGTCGGCTCCGACACTATGGGCGATTTGATGAAGCAATGGGCCGAGGGGTTCAAAGCGCTCTATCCCAACGTCACGGTCGACGTAGACGCCAAAGGTTCTTCGACAGCGCCGCCGGCTCTTACCGAAGGCGCTTCCCAGCTTGGCCCGATGTCGCGCCCAATGCAGAGCAAGGAGACCGACGCCTTTCAGGGCAAATACGGCTATCCCCCCTCTTCGACTCCCGTCGCGGTCGACGCTTTAGCCATCTACGTCAACAAGGACAATCCGATCCGATGTCTGACGGTGCAGCAGCTCGATCAAATCTTCTCCAAGACGCATTTGAACAGCGGCGGGATCAACGTTGCGACTTGGGGAGACGCAGGCCTCACCGGCGATTGGGTCACGCGGCCAATTTCGCTGTTCGGGCGCAATTCGGCTTCGGGAACGTACCAGATATTTAAAGAGGCCGTTCTCTACAAGGGCGACTTCAAGGACGAGCTCAAGGAACAACCGGGCTCCTCTGAGGTCGTGAAGATGGTCGCCGGGGACAAATATGCAATCGGCTATTCCGGAATCGGCTTCCTCAACAGCGACGTTCGCGCAGTGCCTCTCGCCGCTTCTCGGAGCGAGAAATGCTACGATACGTCAGCGGAATCCGCTTACGCCGGCAAATATCCGCTGGCGCGCTACCTCTATGTCTATTTCAACAAGAATCCGGGCCACGCTCCCGACCCGACGATTGAGGAAT
>Ga0070733_10003011_pt1 | contig 11667 bp, 6 predicted proteins | sample Coa_R1_9_FD_66450 | JGI IMG/M metagenome (GOLD analysis project Ga0070733, IMG submission 66450) | Surface soil microbial communities from Centralia Pennsylvania, which are recovering from an underground coalmine fire - Coalmine... | ecosystem: Environmental > Terrestrial > Soil > Unclassified ... | reverse complement strand
AACGAACCGGCCCAGCCCTCAATCCCCTAAAGGGATCCTCGGCTCGTCTCCCCCACGCACGGGAAGTTGCACGCTGTTGCCCAACTTAACTAGCGTATTTTCAGCGCGTTATGCTTTGACAGCTTGGTAAAAATGAACCACCCCCCGGGAAAAAATTACTAGGAGTCCCGTGCTTCTGCTCCTCTTCCCCTGGAGGAGGCTTCGCGTTTCTTTCGCCTCGGCGCTCCGCTCGCTTGACCCACACTCGAGCGAATTGCTATGTTGAAAGACTATCTTGGGCTCAGTCTACCTACTGGGCGCCGGGGCTCCTGTGGAGGGAGCGCTTTTCGCCTATGGGACTTACCAAACTGGTTGTGCGCGGGGCGCGTCAGCACAACCTGAAGAACATCAACCTGGAAATTCCGCGGAATACCCTCACGGTGATCACCGGGCTGTCCGGATCCGGCAAATCTTCCCTGGCGTTTGACACCATTTATGCGGAAGGGCAGCGGCGCTACGTGGAATCGCTTTCCGCGTATGCTCGGCAGTTCCTGGATCAGATGGAGCGCCCGGATGTGGATGTGATCGAAGGCCTTTCGCCGTCCATCGCGATCGAGCAAAAGACCACCACGCGCTCGCCGCGATCGACTGTGGGCACCATCACGGAAATTTACGATTACCTTCGCGTGGTCTACGCGTCCGTAGGCATACCGCATTGCCCGAATTGCGGCAAGCCCATCACCCGGCAATCCAGCGAACAGATCGTGCAGGCCATTCTCCACGGAGAAATTTGCAAAGCGGAAGACCGCATCATGATTCTGGCGCCGATCGTGCGCGGCAGAAAAGGCGCTTACCGAAAGGAATTGGAAAAACTTGCGCAGGATGGCTACGTTCGCGTGCGCATCGATGGAGAGCTTCTGCCGCTGGACGAGATTCCAAAGCTGGACAAGCGCAAGAATCACACTATTGATGTGGTAATCGACCGTTTGCTGGTGAAGCAGGGCATTGCGTCCAGGCTGGAACAATCCATCGCCACCGCGTTGAAATTAGCGCAGGGACTGGTGACCGTGGCGGTGGTCGGCGGGAAAGAGCATGTTTTTTCAGAGAAACTAGCGTGCCCGGATTGCGGGCTTTCCGTGCCGCAATTGGAGCCACGCTCGTTCAGCTTTAATTCGCCGTACGGTGCGTGCCCCGCGTGCAACGGGCTGGGTTCCAAGTACGATTTCGATCCCGCCAAAGTCGTCGCGGATTGGACGCGGCCGCTATTCGATGGAGGGCTTGGTCCCGGCTCCGGCTCCGCCATTCTGAAACGCACATTGGAATTGGCCGCGTACGCACATGGATTTCAGCTCGATACCCCGTTTGAGAAATTTCCGGCGAAGGTGCAGAACTTGTTGCTGTATGGCTACCCGCCGTCGAATGCCAAGCGCGGATCGCCGGAAGCGGCTTCGAAAGCGGGCAGCGGTGAGAAGGGATTCCGTTTCACGGGGATCCTGAAATTTCTGGAGCGCAATTTCGAAGAGTCGAACTCCGATTCTTATCGCGAGTGGATGACGCAATATATGTCCGCGACGCTCTGCAACGCCTGCCATGGCCGGCGGCTGCGGCCGGAATCGCTGGCGGTGAAGCTTGCCGGCTGGTCCATCGCGGATTTCACGGCACTGGCCATGAGCGATGCGCGACCTGCCGTGGACAAGATTCTAGCGGAGCTTACTCCCCGGCAAAAAGAAGTGGCAGGAAGACCGCTGGAGGAAATTGCCGAGCGAATCGATTTCCTGCTGGCGGTCGGCCTCGGCTATCTAAGCCTGGATCGCTCCGCCGCGACGCTCTCCGGTGGCGAATCACAACGCATACGGCTGGCCACGCAAATTGGTTCGCGCCTGCGCGGTGTGCTGTATGTACTGGACGAGCCGTCCATCGGATTGCACGCGCGGGATAACGACCGCCTGCTGCATTCGCTCGAACAATTGCGCAATCTTGGAAACACCGTGCTGGTGGTCGAACACGATGAAGACACCATTCGCCGGGCGGACTATGTCGTTGACCTTGGTCCCGGAGCCGGTAACGCCGGCGGCTACCTGGTTGCGGAAGGCAAGCCCGCAGACATAGCCGCTTCGACCGAGTCGCTTACCGGGCAATATCTAGCGGGAACCGCGCGCATTCCGGTACCCACAAAACGCCGCAGTCCGAATGGCAAAGCAATTCAGGTTTTGGGCGCGCACGCAAACAATCTAAAGGATGTGGACGTTTCTTTTCCGTTGGGACTCTTTACCGTGGTAACCGGCGTTTCGGGTTCCGGGAAGTCGACGCTGGTGAACGATATTCTTTATCGCGCGCTGGCTCAGAAGCTCTATCGCTCCATGGATCCGCCGGGACCGCATCGTTCGCTGCTGGGCATCGAGCATATAGATAAGGTTATTGAGATTGACCAGGCGCCCATCGGGCGCACGCCGCGCTCGAATCCCGCGACGTACACGGGTGTGTTCGCGCCGATTCGTGAACTCTTTGCCATGTTGCCGGAATCAAAGGAACGCGGCTATCGCCCCGGGCGATTCAGCTTCAACGTGAAGGGCGGCCGGTGCGAGGCTTGCCAGGGCGAAGGACTCCGCCGCATCGAAATGAATTTCCTCCCGGACGTGTACGTCACCTGCGAAGTCTGCCGAGGCCGGCGGTACAATGCCGAGACGCTGGCGGTCCGCTACAAGGGCCACAATATTAATGATGTGCTGAACCTGCCTGCCAGCGACGCGCTGCCGTTGCTCGAAAATATTCCGCAGATTCAGCAGAAGCTGGCAACCATGGTGGAGGTCGGGCTTGGCTACGTGCAACTAGGCCAGTCCGCGACGACGCTTTCCGGTGGCGAAGCGCAACGCATCAAGCTGGCGCGCGAACTTTCGAAACGCCAGACCGGCCGCACCATGTACATTCTGGATGAACCCACCACCGGGCTTCACTTTGACGATGTGCGCAAACTGCTGGACGTGCTTCAGCGGCTGGTGGAACTGGGCAACACCGTGCTGATCATCGAACACAACCTGGACGTCATTAAACAAGCCGATTGGATCATTGACCTGGGACCTGAAGGAGGTCAGGGCGGCGGACGCGTCGTGGCCCAGGGCACGCCGGAACAGGTTGCCCGCGTCAAGAAATCCTATACGGGACAATCGTTGGCGCGCCTGCTGGGCGTGAATGGAAATCACGTTGTAAGTTCCAATGGAAGCGGAAATGGAGAGCGTAAATCGGCATGACTTTCCCTTTCGCTCATCTTGCTACGCTTGCGCACGCGCTTTGTTCCTCGTAGAGTGATGAGATTCGCATGAGCGTATATCCCATCCAGCCGCTAACGTTCGGCAGTGTCCGCACTTATCCCTTGGCTTCGCGCAAGAGCAAAGTCAGCGTTAAAGACTTCGCTCAAATTCCCAAGAAAACTGGCGGTCTTTCCGCGTTTCTGGATTCGCTTCCTAATATTCTTGCGGCCGAGGATCTTCGCCACTTGCTCGCTGCCATTCATCGCGCGAAGAAGCAGAACAAAGCCCTGCTGTGGGGAATCGGCGGGCATGTTATTAAGGTGGGACTTGGCCCGCTGCTGATCGAACTGATGAAGCGCGGCTTCGTGTCCGGAATCGCCATGAACGGTGCGGCAATGGTTCACGATTTCGAGATCGCGCTGGCCGGCACCACGTCCGAAGATGTGGAAGCCGGACTGGGCGAAGGGCAGTTCGGCATGGCGGAGGAAACCGGCGCCGGCATCAACGAAATCGCGAAACTCGCGCACCGCATCCGCATTGGCTATGGCGAAGCGGCGGGTCAATATCTGACCAGCGGAATTCTTTCCACGAAACATCCGGAGGCCAGCGTACTTGTTGCCGCTTACCGGCATCGTATTCCTGTGACCGTTCACCTGGCCATCGGCGCCGATATCCCGCATATCCATCCCGCAGCTGATGGCTCCGTGCTGGGCGACGCGACGTTCCACGATTTTCGTTTGTTCTGTGAACTTGTCAGGAGAATGCACGGCGGAGGCGTTTATCTGAATTGGGGTTCCGCAGTTATTCTTCCAGAAGTCTTTCTGAAGGCGGTTTCGGTGGTGCGCAACCTCGGCGTACCGCTTGCCTCGATTACCACCGCGAACTTCGATTTCATTCAGCACTATCGCCCGCTGCAGAACGTGGTGAAGCGCCCAATCATGCCCGTAAAGGGCGACGCTGGTGTAAAGTCGAGGGGCTTTGCCATCACCGGTCACCATGAACTCCTTCTGCCCTTGGTAGCGGCGGCGCTTACCGCTGGCTGGCCGCAAGCGGCCAGGAAGGGGAAGCGATGAACCCGTCCGAAGATTCCCCCAAGCCGCCCGACGAAATAATCGCGCCCACGGAACCCATGGCCACTGAGCCGGTGGTTAGAATCCTGGAACCTGATTCGGCCGCCGCGTTGGTAATTCATCCGGACGAATTAGCCCCAGAGCCCGGGACGCTTTCGCCGCACGCCGAATATCCTGCCGACCTGCAAATCACGTGGTCGTGGGCGCACTTCATTATTTTTATTTTTTTCAGCTTCATCAGCCTTGTAATCATCCAGGGTTTCCTGGCGCTTGCGGTTCTTCCGCACGATCAGAAGCTTACGCCCAAGCAGATGGAGCAATTCCTGCTTTCCAAGCCGGAATTTGCCATTGGCAGCATGCTGGTCTGGTACGCGGTGGTTTTCTTTTTTCTTTACGTGACGCTCTCGCTGCTTCGCGGCCACCCGTTCTGGGAATGCCTCGGCTGGAGGAAGATTCGCGCGGCTGCAAACGGAACGCGGCGCTATCCAATTTTTTTCTTTTTCGGGGGCTGCGGGCTTTCTGTGCTGGTGGCGGTGGTAACTTCTCGAATGAAGACGCCGGACCAGATGCCGGTGGAGGAACTCTTCAAGTATAGGTCGACAGCATTGCTGTTTATGGCGATGGCGGTACTGGTGGCGCCGCTGGTGGAGGAAACGCTTTTTCGTGGATATTTGTACCCGCTGTTCGCGCGCTCGTTTGGCGTGACGCCTTCGATTGTAATTACCGGCACGCTGTTTGGTTTAATGCACGGCGCGCAACTCGGGTGGACGGCCAGTCTGGTGACCGTGCTAATCGTCGTGGGAATCGTCTTTACCATCGTTCGCGCGCGAACGGGGAGCGTTTTCGCCAGTTACCTGATGCATCTTGGCTACAATTCGCTGATTGCGGTGGCGGCCATCGTCAGCACGCATGGGTTTACGAAACTCCCGGCGAGTCCTTGATAACTTAGCCTTCTAACTTCAGCTTGCTTTATCCTTCCGGTAAACTAAAGAACGAGGCCTTAGACGAATGTACGTTGCGCAACCGATTGAGTGGACCAAAGCCGGCGTGGTCATGCTGGACCAGCGGCGCCTGCCTGGAGAGGAAATCCACTACACCTACACGGATTATCGCGAAGTGGCGAAGGCTATTCACGAAATGGTCATTCGGGGCGCGCCGGCCATCGGCGTCGCCGCAGCCATGGGCGTTGCGATAGGCGTGCAGAAATCGAGTGCGACAACCCTGGAGGCGTTGCAAGCCGAATTTCCGGTCATTTGCGAAACGCTCGCAAAAACGCGGCCTACGGCGGTCGATCTGTTCTGGGCGCTGGAGCGAATGAAGCGCCGCTTCACCGAACTGGTTGCTTCCCGCGCATCGCTCAACGAAATTCGCGCCGCTTTAATCGCAGAGGCGCAACAAGTCCATTTGGAAAAAACCGCCACCGACGAGGCCATCGGCAGATTCGGCGCGGAATACATGCCGCAAAACGGCCAGGTGATGACGCAATGCAATGCCGGTGCGCTGGCAACCGCCGGCATTGGCACGGCGCTGGGCGTGATACGAGTGGCGTTCGAACAAGGCAAGCGCATCCATATTCTGGTGCCGGAAACACGCCCCTATTTGCAGGGGGCGAGACTTACCGCTTGGGAGTTGCATCGCGGGGGAATCCCGCTGACGTTGATCACCGACAACATGGTCGGCCACTTCCTGAAGACCGGAAAAGTAGGCGCGATCGTCACCGGCGCGGACCGCATCGCGGCCAACGGCGACACCGCCAACAAAATCGGCACCTACCAGATCGCCGTGCTTGCGAAGGAAAATAACGTGCCGTTCTATATCGCCGCGCCCGTTTCCACGTTTGACCTGAGCATTCCCGACGGCGATCACATCCCCATCGAGGAGCGCACTGCCGCGGAGGTCACGCACATTCAGGGAGTGCGCATCGCTCCGGACGTGCACGCCGCGCATCCCGCATTCGACGTCACTCCCAGCCGCTACATACACGCTATCTTTACGGAACGCGGCGTCGCTAAAGCCCCGTACGTGGATTCGCTCCGGAATCTCGCTTCGGCGGAAGAAGTTCGCGCGGCACGCTGAAGCTTACTTCGCTGGGTCACTACTTCGGCAGGTTCGCTTTAATCTTGTCAACCATCCCCTGTACTTGGGGAGCCATCGAGCCTTTCGGTTCCAGGCGCAGATACTCTTCATACTCGTGCAGCGCGCCCGCAGCATCCCGCTTCTTCAGAAGTATGTTCGCGAGCAGCACGTGCGCACTCGCCAGATCCGGCTGAGCCTTCAGCGTGTCGCGAACGAGGGGCTCCGCGTCTTGCCAGCGACCCGTCGCCCAGTACGTCTTCGCAAGCTCATATTTACCAGCGGGCGCATCCGGGCTGAGTTCCAGGCCCTTCTTCAGCGATTCTTCAGCCGCAGGATAGTTGTGCTGTTGATTCGCGATCGCGCCCAGATCCACATAAGACGCGGCCAACTTAGGGTCCAGCTCGATACTCTTCTTTAGCGCGGCTTCCGCCTTGGGCCAGTCCTGCTGATCCAGATACGCCTCGCCAAGCATCCGGTACGCCTGCGGATAGTTGTCGTACAGCTTCACCGCCTTCTGGAAATGTTTCACGCTCTCAGCGGTGTTCTTGGCCTGCAGAGCCTCTTCCCCTTTGGTGAATTCCTGATGAGCCGGTTCGGGAATAGCCAGGCGCTCCACGGATACAGGGTCAACCGAACCTGCCGGAGGCGTGGGGACTTCGGATTCTGTTTTGTTCTTGAGTGGGATGAGACTCAAGACGACATAAGCCATGGGATTGCCGATGAGTTCCACCCGAGCGGAGACTTCCTTGTACTCGCCCTCGGCAATACGGACGACAAATACGCCGCTGGTGGGCTGATGGAATACGCATTTGCCGCCCTCAATGGTTTCCAAGTCGGCTTCGGCGCCTCCCTCTGCGTGTTCAAGCCGGACATGGATGCCGCGCGGCCCTGGTCTTCCGTCGGCGTAGCGAACGCGCACGTCGATAATTCCCCCTCCTGCGCCGCCTGCCGAAGGACGCTGGGCGTGCAGCGAGCAGGCCAGGAGGAGGCAAGATAAGCAAGGGATGATAATGCGGGATAAGGTCCGGAACACGAGACACCTCGATCGTTTTCCGCGGAGCTCGAGGCTAAGCAAGGGCTCGAGAACGTCAAGATTATACGCGACGAGAAAACCGGTGGCCGAAAAAAAAAAGAGGGCGCCGCAAGGCGCCCTCTTGGTTGAAGTTAATTTAGAATACCAGCAGGACGGAGAGCCGCGAGCTAAACGGATCCACGAAACCCTGGTTCTGGAAGGTCGCGCTGGTGACCGGATGCTGGAAATCAGTGTTCGGTTGACCGAAGCCCTGATCGCCAAACTGGTTGACGGTGGTCTCGCGCTTGGTGTCGAGTAGGTTGAAGAGGTCGAACGCGACTTTAAGCTGTAGTCTCTCGGTTAACCGGAATGGATACTCGAGGTGCGCATCGACCGTGCCGACAACCGGCGCACGACCCAAGTCGCCGCGGCCGAACAGAGGCACTTCACCGGGGTTCTGATAGGCCTGTTGGGCGTAGAGCGAGGTTAGCGGGTTGCCGGAAAGAACGCTCAAACCCGCGCCGATCACGAAGCCCTTCAGCTTCCCGTTAGGCAGCACGTAGGTGGAATGCGCGTTCAGAGTATGTTTGCGGTCGGTGCTCAAGAAACCGATGCTCTGCTGTCCGGCGAGCAGGCCGAGCTGGCCCTCGGTGAAGTCGAAGAGGGAGCTGATGCCGGGATCGGCCTGGCCGTTGTCGTTGCGGAAAGCGCCTTCATAATTGCCGCGCAACTGTGCCACGCGGTAATTGACGTTGAGGGCCCAATTGTGCGTGAAGGCCTTGCGGACTTCGAATTCGACCGCTTCGTATTCACGCTTGGGGTCCTTGTAGGTGTCGGGCTTGCCGTCGCCGTAGTTCTCGCCACCGAACGCAGCGCATGCGCCAGGAGTCTTGCTTTCGGCAAGGCTGGTGCAATTCGGAAGCAGCGCGCCCGTCGCGGTTGTCCATGTATTCGTGTTTACCGCCGGGAAACATGCGCTTCCAGATGGCGTACCACCGTTAACCGCCGCGAAGCCAGTGTACTGATTGTACGCAACGTACGGCGTCGGATTGCCATTGCTGTCGATACATGCTGCCGGGAGTGCCGATCCATTGGTCGGGACCACTTGGCCTTGACCGAAAACGATTTCGTTCGGATTGACCCAGATGTCCTGCTTGGCGTTGGGGTTGCCGATGACATAGGTCAAGGGAATACCAGAGTTGTATTCTTCAACGGAGATACCGCCCTGGTCCTCAATGACGCGCTTGAGTCTGCGGTCAATGTAACGGACGCTGGCGACAACGCCGCCCTTGAATTCACGGTCGTAACCGACGAGGAATTCGTCGGTAAATTCCATGCGGGTTCCTTGAGCAAAGGCTTCGTTGAATTGGCCGCTGCTGAAATACCCGGCATTTATCGGAACACCGCCGGCGGCTTGGTTGAGAAGGTGTGCCTGATCTCCAACAAAGTCCGCGGTGTTGAGGCCATTCGGTGTGACGCAAGTCGCACCAGGTACACCGGTGATGGTGCAAGGAGCATTTGCCGGTGCCCAATAGGTGTTCTGAAGGTCGTCCTCGTTGCTTAGGGAACGAATAGCGGCGTCCAAAGGAAGTACGTAAGCGTAACGGCCGAAGTTAGCGTAGAACTTCTGCTTACGATTGCCGGTCGGGTCTACCGTGATGCCAGCGCGAGGAGACCACATGTTGGAAAACGTGTGTTCCTCCGTGTTGCCCACGAGGCGTTGCTGTTCCCAGCGCACGCCAACGTTCAACGTGACGTACTTGCTCATCTGCCACGCATCGTTGATGTAGGCAGCGGCATACTTTCCGGTGCTGGAGGTGATACCGCCGTCGAACCGGCCACGCACCTGCTGAAGCGCAACCTGTTGTGGATCGGCGTAGCCGGGTACGTTCGCGTATGGGCAGAGGGTGCAAGCGCCGGCGGGAAGACCGGCAATGTTTGAAGCCAGTGTCAGAACAAAGGCAGCGTCGCTCATCTTACCTGCAGCGAAGCTCTCGAAGGCTGGTCCCCCTGCGTTTGTGCCGGTGGCGTTGAGCCCAGGAATCGCGAATTTGTCGCCAGGATAGTAAGTGTGGTCGTCGTAAGTTGGGAACTGCCAAGTATAGCCGACGTTGATGCTATGGGTTCCGCCAAAGAAGTGCACGGTTTTCGTCACATCGCCGTTTACGCCCTTGGTGTTTCCGTCGTATGGCTCGAGCACGGAGATACCTTGGGCCGTAAATGAGCCGCGCTGGCCGGTGAGGCCGGCGATCTGCGTATCATCCACGATGTTATAAAGGTTGGTTGCCGGGGTTTCCGTGAAGTGGTTCCAGCTCCAGGTGAACGCAGCGTCAAACAACCATGACGTCCCGAAAGCGCCGTCATAGCGGGTCGCCCAGTTCCGTGTACCGTAGTCCCACTTCGAGTTCGCCGAGGTGTTGTCAATGTTCAGCGTGCTGAAAGCGGTGGGATTGGTGTGCGAGGGGTCACCAGAGACGCTGGACTCGATGGTGTTGCTGTTGTTGATCTTGAAGGTCAACTTGGCAGCGTAGTCATACCGGGTGGTGTCGCGATCAATTGTTGGATTGGTCGCGGCAAGGCCAGAGCCGGCGGCAGGAGCGAAGTAAGCGTTGTTCCATGAAGGATTGAAAGTTCCAAAGAAGAAGAAACGATCCCGCAAACCTTTGAACGGCACATAACCGCCCAATTCGAAGTCGCCCTCGCGGTTGGAATTTTCCAAGCGGCTACCTACAAGATTGAGGTTATTAAAGGCTGGGTTGTCCGCGTTCTGGTAAGTGTCCTGCATCCAGCGGCTGTTGAAATATCCGCCGATGGTTCCGAAGAACTTGGTGCCGCCAGACTTGGTGACCAACTGGACGATACCGCCGCTGACGTGGCCGTACTGGGGCTCAAATCCGCCGGTCTTGATCTGAACTTCCTTCACGAAGGAAAGGTTGATACCGGTTCCGAGAGGCCCGTATACACGGGACCATACGCCGATTCCGCCGAAGGCGGGATCGTTGATCGAAACACCGTCCGCCACATAGAGGTTCTCAAGGCCAGAGGAGCCGGAAATGGAAGGATTTTGCTCACCCGTTCCGATACCGGAGGTGACGCCAGGCGCCAGATAGAACAAGCTGCTTACGCCGCGTCCCAGAGGAATCTTGGAATAAAAACTATCAGAGAATTCCGAGTTCACAGAGGTCGTGCTCGTGTCCACGGTCACCGTAGCCGCGCTAACCTCAACGGTTTGAGTGACTTCACCAGTCTCTAAGTCGACCTCAACGCTGGTGGTCTTGTTAATCAGCACTTCCGTCCCGGGAACGCTCGCCGCCTTAAATCCCGGTTTCGTAACGCGGATGGCGTAAAAGCCGGGAACCAGCGTGGAGAAGAGGAACGTGCCCTGGTCAGTTGTTGTTTGTGTTTGGGTGCCGATGGGCCCCGTGATTGTGACTTGCGCCCCAGGAACGGACGCCTTGCTTGCATCTAATACGACACCGCTCAAGTTACCGTGCGACGAACCTTGGTCCTGAGCTGCTGCTCCTGCCCCCATACAAAGCGTTAGAACGAGAGCAAAGAACAGAAATGACCACTTCACTTTGTTCAAGGTAATACTCCTTTCAATCCCCCAATTAAAAACTAAAAAAGAACACAAAATCTGTTGGAAAAGTTAGGTACCACAGACCCTGAGTGATGCCCAGACGAGTGCAATGCGAATGCCAAATGGCCATGTTTCTGCGGATCACTAAAGCGTTTAATCTCTTTAGTTTAAAGCGGATACAGCGCTAGGGAGGTGTCCGCGTCTACAGTTTTTAGTGGGCGGACGGACGGATATACAAAATTCGGGATTGTCTAACGACCAGCTGTCATGGCCGCGAAAGCACCTGGAAACACTCTAGTTTGGAACAGAGAGTGACTTGCCCTTCTTAATCACTGCTGCAGCTTTTTCGGCGTCGCCGATCTGGTTGTAGAAGTCGCCCAAGGCCATGTACATGGCTGAATCCCCTTCATGTACAGCCACGCCGCGCTCCAGGATGGACTGCCCGTCCCTCTGATCGCCCACTTTACGAAGGCTCGTCGCTATCTTGAGCAGCGTGCTGGCATCGGTCTCGTCGGTCACGCCAGCGTCCTTGTAGAGGGCGGCGACTGCGGCGTAGTCTTGTTTTGAGAAATAGGCGTCGACCAAGCGCCCGCGCGCCAAGTCATCCCCGTGATTTGCGGACAGCGCACGCCGAAGCCACCCGCGACCCTCGGAATCCAGCCCCTGTGACATGTAGCAAAGGCCACGGTCTCGATCGAAGAT
>Ga0070733_10003010_pt1 | contig 11667 bp, 8 predicted proteins | sample Coa_R1_9_FD_66450 | JGI IMG/M metagenome (GOLD analysis project Ga0070733, IMG submission 66450) | Surface soil microbial communities from Centralia Pennsylvania, which are recovering from an underground coalmine fire - Coalmine... | ecosystem: Environmental > Terrestrial > Soil > Unclassified ... | reverse complement strand
CAGCAATATCACGAAATCAAGGGGTTCATCCTGGCTCAGAAGCCGGCGAGCATTCGCGTGATCGGCCAGGCCCCGATCGTCGGGACGAACATCTTCGACATGGCGAGCGATGGCGAAACGTTTGCCATCTACATTCCGTCAAAAAGCAAGTTCGTGACGGGCGCGGCAAGTTTGCAGCGGCCATCCGCGAAGCCGATCGAAAACCTCAGGCCGCAGCATTTGACGGAAGCGTTCTTCTGGGACCCGGTTCCCCAGAGCACACCCGTGCTGTTTCAGGCCGGCGACGAATCGGAGGCGCGCTACTATATTTTGACCATCCTTCAGAATGCGCCTGAAGAAGGCAGCACGACGGCGGCGTCGGCAAAGATGGGCGAAGATTGGCAGATCGCGCGAGAAGTCTGGTTTGACCGCAACGATTTGAGCATCGCGCGCCTTCAGATTTACGGCTCCGACGGCAGCGTGAGGTCGGATATCCGGTACGACCGGTGGGACAATTTTGGAACCGTGCGATTCGCGCGCCAAATCGAAATCACGCGGCCGGGCGAGGACTACCAGTTGAAGATCACCATTGAGAAGCTGACTGCGAACGAACCGATTCCTCCGGAGCGTTTCGTGCTGAAGCAGCCTCCGGGAACAGAATTGGTCCGCGTGGGCGCCGAGACGCGGGAGCCGAAGCCTTGATCGGGCACATGATCCTTCGGAACATTCTCCACCGTCCAGCCCGCACGCTGATCACGGTGATTGGCATCGCGGTGGAAGTCACCCTGGTGATCCTGGTTGTCGGGCTGACCACCGGCCTCCTGACGGAATCCGCGAAGCGAACGGAGGGGGTTGGGGCAGACATCATGGTCCAGCCTCCCTCTGCGTCGATCTGGGCCGCGTTCAGCGGCGCGCCGATGCCCATTCGTATCGCGGGAAAACTAAAAAAACTGAATTACGTTCAGGCGGTGGCCCCGGTCCTGGTGCAGTTCAATTCCGTGAACGGGCTGGACATTGTGTACGGAATTCAGCCGGACACGTTCAGCGGCGTTTCCGGGGGGTTCGTGTTTCATGCGGGACACGGCCTGGAGGCTCCCGACGACATTCTGGTGGACGACGTATACGCGCGAGCAAAAGACGTGCGGGTCGGCCAGACGCTTCACATTCTGGGACACGATTTCCACGTGGCCGGAGTCGTGGAGCACGGAAAAGGCGCGCGTCTGTTCGTGCTGATGTCAACGTTACAGCAAATGTCGGGCGCGATCGACAAAGCGTCGATTTTTTTCATCAAGTGCGACCGGAGCGATCACACGCCGGCGGCGATGGATGAAATCCGGCAACTGCTTCCCGGCTACGAAATCCGCCCGCTCAAGGATTTCATTTCGCTGATGACATCGTCGAATCTGCCGGGGCTGAGCGCCTTCATCAGTGTGATGATCGGCATTGCGGTGGCGATCGGATTTCTCGTGGTTTTTCTCTCGATGTACACCACGATCATCGAGCGGACGCGCGAGATTGGAGTGCTGAAGTCGCTTGGAGCATCGAAGAGCTACATCGTCGAGATCGTGCTGAGCGAGACCATGCTGCTTTGCATTCTGGGCAGCGGATTCGGTGTGGGATTGAGTTTCCTGATGCGCTGGGTGTTCGTGACCGCGTTTCCGTCGATGACGATCCTGATCCTGCCGAGGTGGGTTATGTTTTCCGGCATGATTGCGCTTGCCGGCGGTTTGTTGGGCGCTTCCTATCCGGCGTGGATTGCCAGCCGCAAGGATCCGGTGGAAGCCCTGGTCTACGAGTGAGTGAAGCCTGCCTCGCTCTTGTGGCGCCCCTGAATCGTCAAGAGCAGAACGGCTCTTCATGCCGCCGGAGAAACATCCTATTTCTAGGTGGAAATGGCAAACGCGATTAAGATAATTTTGCGTGCGGACGATTCGATTCTGTGCGGGGAAATCGCTCGGGAGCCCGCGTTGGAACCCATACTCAAGACGGAAAGCCTCTGGAAAGTTTACCGGTCTGGCAAAGTGGACGTAGCGGCGCTGCGCGGAGTGGACGTCCGAGTGTTACCGGGCGAGTTCGTCTGCATTATGGGGCCTTCGGGATGCGGAAAATCCACGCTTCTGCACGTGATCGGGGGGCTGGCGCGGGCGACTCGCGGGCGCGTGCTTCTCGATGGGAACGATTTGACGGCCATGAGTGATGCGGAAAGGACGCTGCTCCGGCGGCATAAAGTCGGATTCGTGTTTCAAAAGTTCAATCTTCTGCCTACGCTGGATGCGCGCCACAACATAGCGCTCGCTCAGCACATCCACGGCAACGGTTTCGACCCGCACCGTTTCGATGTCGTGGTGGACTTGCTGGGGCTGCGTCAAAGACTGCACCATAGACCTTCCGAACTTTCGGGAGGAGAGCAGCAGCGCGTGGCGATTGCGCGCGCGATCGTGACGGAACCCAAAATCCTCTTGGCCGACGAGCCCACCGGCAATCTCGACACGAAGAGTTCGGAGGGCGTCCTTTCCCTGTTGCGAGGACTGAACAAAGATCTGGGGCAGACGGTGGTGATGATCACGCATAATCCGGACGCTGCCACCTATGGAACGCGAGTCCTGCACATGCGCGACGGGCTGGTCGTGAACGGGTCGGCGCTCCACTGACATGAACAGGCTGTGGCGCGGAATCGTCGGAACGATTTTCTGGTCGTACGAGCGGGGAAGCTGGCCGTACGACGTGATGGTGCTCGCGATTCTTGCATTTGTTCTGCTGACGCCGCGAAGCTGGTTTCACGATCAGCCTCAAAGCAAGGCTTTTCCGGACTCGGGAGTGCGTTTGATCGATCAAAATCCCAGCGACCGAACCCGCACCTATCGTTTAGACGCCCGGCTGCTCGATCCGAAAAAGCCGGCGCCCGGAACGGGCCCCGAACTCGAGCGCGAAACGCACGATGTTCTGAGCCGAAATGTCGATGATCTGAGGGGCCAGAGATTTCAGGTGGTTCGAATCACGGCCGTGCGCGCGGACGACGGATCGGTCGAGTCATACGACGTGATCGTCCGGCCGTGATTCCCCGTTCTTATCTTCTTCGCTGTCGACTTTGCGGACGCCCGCAGTGGCCGGGCGGCAACCGCGAGATCGGGCGTGCTAGACTCGAATTCCTCAGGCAGACCGCGCAGGGATGATCTCGAACCCGGACAGGAGTTTCGATTGGTCGAATCGGCTTACGATACTGGCCGTCGCCTCGATCTTGTTCCTCACTCAGTATCCTTTTGAATTTTCGTCCCACGGCAAGCAACACAGGGGTATTTCGCCGCTGATGCTCGGCTATGGAGGAAAAAGCGGCGCGATGGACGTCCTGTTGAACATTTTGCTCTTCGTTCCGTTCGGATTCGCAATCGGGAGCAAACTTCTCAAGCGCAAGAATTGGAAATCGGCGCTTTTCTACGCCGCAATCGCCGGATGCGTCTTTTCTTACCTGATCGAGCTAGCGCAACTTTACATTCCGCAGCGCGATTCGGGATGGGAAGACGTGTTTACAAACACCACGGGCGCGATGATCGGCTGTCTTCTCTTCGCACTCTTTGGAGCGTGGCTTTTCAGGGGGCTGTCGGGCACGCAAGCGTTTCTCGAAAGATGGCTCACTCCGGGCCGGCTGGCGCTCGTTCTTGTCGCGTATTTTGGAATCTGGTCTTTCGTTTCAGTCTCGCTCAGCAGGGAGACGAGCGTGCGCAACTGGAACAGGAACTGTTTTCTCATGATCGGGAACGGACCGGGAAGCCGGCAGCTTTGGGCAGGAGAATTGTCGCGGCTCGAGTTCTGGGACCGTGCGTTGTCGCAACAGGATGCGGAGCGGGCGACGCAAGACGAGGTAGCATCCGCAGGGAATCCCGTCGCGAGCTTCGATTTTCAGGTCAATCCTCCGCGCCAGGACAAAAACTCCAGATTTTTCATTCCCCTGGCTGCAAGGCCGGTTGCGCCTTCGCGCAGGCCCGCGAACGAAGAGCAATTCGACGGCGCTTCCACGGGGCCTGTGACCGATTTGATCGACAGCGTGAGGCGGACCAATCAATTTTCGATTCGGGCCGTTCTCAAGCCTGGCGAGGGGCCGGGCTCGAACGGCCGCATTGTTTCACTCTCGCCGCCGGCGGCATATTCCGATCTCTACCTCGGACAGAGTAACGAGAATCTCGTCTTCTGGTTTCGAAGTCCCGCTTTTTCGCGCCGGCCCACTCTCATCTGGAGGATCCCGAACCTGCTCACTTCGGGCCGAAGTAACAACATTCTTTTTTCATACGATGGGTCGAATCTGCGGCTTTACGCGCATGGACAAGAAATCCAAAGTCACCAGCTTGGCCCCGGTACTGGGTTTGCCAGTCATTTTCGGCACTTGAAGACAGTCGAACTGAGCGGCTACCGAGATATCTATTACTCCATCGTGTTTTTTCCGGCAGGCGCGTTGCTCGGGATCGCCTTCACCAAACGGCGCTGGCGCTGGTTCGCGCTGGCGGGCCTCCTCGCTCTTGAAGAATTGCTCGCGCCATTCGTTTTTCAGCGGGTCCTGACGGATTCGAGCGGAGGTTCCTTCTCGATTGTGAATTTCGGCTTCTCTGCAGGGATGATTGCTCTGGGTTTCCTCTGGGCCAAGTCCGACGAAGCCTCGGAAGCGAGCGAGGCGGCTGTGCCGCGCTAGGGCTGCGAGCCTCGGAGCAGTCGAATCGCCTCGGGCAGGCCCGCATCTCTTTGCCCGTTCTGAGAGCCGCCATTAGGTCCGCTCGTCGGCGATTCCTCGAGGTCAGCCGTTTCTCCGGGCGCGAGAAACAGGTTTGCCTGCAGGCCATGTTGCCTTGTGTAGAGCTCGTAGTAGCGACCACCGGCGGCGTAAAGCGATTCGTGCGTGCCGCGCTCGATGATGCGTCCGGCCTCGATCACCAGGATCTGATCGGCGCGGCGGATGGTCGAAAGGCGGTGAGCAATCACGAACGTGGTTCGTCCGCGCATCAAGTAACGCAATCCTTCCTGAATCAGCGCCTCGGATTCGGAATCGAGACTCGACGTGGCTTCGTCGAGGATCAGGATTCGAGGGTCGGCCAGAATTGCGCGCGCGATCGAGACGCGCTGCTTCTGCCCGCCCGATAGCTTCACTCCGCGCTCGCCCACGATCGTGTCGTATTTCTTTTCAAACGTTTCGGCGAACTCGTCCACTCGAGCCACGCGGCAAGCGGCGAGGATCTCTTCTTCGGTCGCGTCCGGCCTGCCGAACGCCACGTTTTCGCGGATCGTACCATCGAAGAGAAAACTCTCTTGCAGCACCACGCCCAATTGCTTGCGGAACGAATCGAGCCTCACCTTGGCGAGATCGATTCCGTCCACGAGAACGCGGCCGCTGGTCGGCGCATAGAACGCGGCAATCAGGCCGATGATGGTCGACTTTCCGGCGCCGGACGGGCCAACCAGAGCCGTCACCATGTCCGGCGCGGATTTGAAGCTGACGTCGTAGAGCACGGGCTTCTTCGAGTCGTAGGAGAAGTCGACGTTCTGGAACTCAACGCGGCCTTCCATGCGATCGAGCTCGATGGTTCGCGAGGGGTCCACGTTCTCCGGTATTTCCTTCAAGACTTCGCGCGTGCGCTCGAGGCCGGCCAGAGCTTCCGTGATCTGCGGGCCGATGCTGGCGATCTGCGCTACGGGAGCGACCAGCATTCCCAAAAACATCGTGTACGCGAAGAAGCTGCCGGGCGTCATTTTTCCCGAAAGGATTTGATGCGCTCCGAGCAGCATAATCACGGCGCTGATGATTCCCACGAGCACGGTCGCGGACAAGCCCATCAGAGAGGTCGCCGTGAGCGTCTTCAGCACGTTTTCCAGGAGCCGCTGAGCTCCCGCGTAGAATACTTTTTCTTCGCGCTCCTCGGCGTGATAGCCCTTCACCACGCGGACGCCACCCAGCGTTTCCGTGAGGCGCCCCGTGACCTCCGCATTGATTTTTGGCCGCGCGCGATAGATCGGGCGGATGAATTTGAATGCGCGGCTCAGGCTCACCCCGAAAATAATCAGCCCGGCGGAAGCGGCGAGCGTCATCACCACGCTGGCTCGAAAGAGATAAATCAAAGCGAAGACGGCCGTCATAACGCCGCCGACGAAGCCGACCAGGCCCGTCCCAAGCAAATTTCGCACGCCTTCGACGTCGCTCATGATTCGCGAAACGAGAACGCCCGTCTTGTTCGTGTCGTAGAAAGCGACCGGCAAGCGTCCGATGTGCGCCTGCACCTTCAGGCGCAACTCCGTGATCATGCGCTGCGCCGACTTCGACATGAGCTGCGTGAGCGAGTACGAGGTGATGCCCTGGATGAGCGTCGCCGCCAGAACGGCAAGAACGATCGGCACAAGAAGATGGACCTGCTTTTTCAGGATCACGTTGTCGAGCAGGTATTTCGTCGAGGCGGGAAGAACCAGCCCCGAGACGCGATTGACCACCATCAAAGAGAAGCCACCCGCCAGGATGGTTCGACGCGGCTTTAGAAGCGCCCACACATCCGGCAGAAGCTTCCAAGGCTGCTTCATTTGGGCGCTTTTCGCCTGCTCGGGTTTGGTGGAATCGGTCATATTGTGCGGTTTTCAGCCGCTTTTTTCGACTCTCGTCTCGCGAAGTATGCGCGTCCATGGTATCGCAAACGCGCCACACGTATCCAAATTGGATGTCGAGAAGTGAAAACGGGACTCCGGAAACGGTCGCAGCCTTCATTACGTCCGATTCGTGCGCGGCGATGGAGCGGCCAGAATTTCGGCCGCGTGGGGAGCTGGTATTGTTGACCCGGGCGGACGGGTGTAGACTTTTTTCATGGCGCGGAAACAGACAAAACCAAAGAAAAAAGCCGCAAAGGTAAAAGCCGCGAAACGAGAGAAAACCACCCGCCGCAAGCGACCGACGCGCACAGGGGGTGGTCGAAGCCCGGGATCCAACGCTCGAATTCATCAGGGCGTCGCGCTAGGGAAAGCCGGACAATCCGGAGACGCTCAGGGACTGTCGGGTGTGGAAGACGTGGACTCGGAGAGCGTGTCCGAGCTCGTCGAGGAAGGACAGGCGTTTGAAGCGGGCGTCGTGGACGGCGTCGAAAACGCTCCGGACGCCGATGAAGGCGAGGTCAGGACCCGCGAAGTCCCCGAGGATGACGTTAGTCCCGAGTATCGGGATTACCGAGAGCGCGAGAATTAGATTTTTCTTTCTCGATCCGCGATTGGATCGTTTGGCTCTTCACCCAGACCCCGCACGGCGGCCCGTGTTGATCCTCGGCTATCTTTCCAACCGGTACGGTACCTGAGCCGACTCGGTATAATGTCGGCGCATGAAGGACCAGCTTCTCGACGCTCTCAACTGGCTGCTTGGGCCGGAAACGAGAAACCCTGCTTCGCCGGGCCAGATTGTTGAGCTCGGGGTGGGAACCTGGCGGGAAGGCGCAACTCCGAAACCGGCAGTCGCTGAGGGCAAGCCGGCTCACCTGTGGCCCCGCTGGATATTCCTTCGTGCGCTGGGCCTGATCTGCTTCTCCGCGTTCTACTCATTCTATTTTCAAGTCAAGGGATTGATCGGCCCCGACGGAATCCTGCCCGCCGGCGATTACCTGCGCGCCATCGCGGCGTCGCCAAACATTTGCGCAGTGAAGTATTGGTTCGCGCCGACGCTTCTATGGTTCAGCTCGAGCGACCGCGCGCTGATGCTGGTCTGCTGGATCGGATTGATCGCGTCGGTGCTTCTGGTGATCAACTTCTGGCCGCGCGCGGCCCTCTTTGTCTGTTTCGTCTGTTTTCTTTCGTTTATTGCGGCGGCTCAGGATTTTGCCAGTTACCAGTCGGACGGAATGCTTCTCGAAGCCGGGTTCATCTCTCTCTTCTTCGCCCCGCCGGGCCTGTGGCCCGGACTCGCCGCGAGCAATGGCCCATCGCGGCTGGGCATGTTCCTGCTGCAATGGGAATGGTTTCGCATCTACTTCGAATCCGGCTCGGTGAAACTTCTGAGTGGTGATCAGTCCTGGCGGCATCTCACCGCAATGGACGATTATTATCAGAACGGCCCGCTGCCTACCTGGATCGGCTACTACGCCCAGCACCTGCCGCACTGGTTCCATGCCTCGACGGTGATCCTCACATTTATGGTCGAACTCGGCATCGTGTGGTGCCTGTTTCTGCCGCGACGGTTTCGCATTGCCTGTTTCTGCATCATCACGCCCTTTGAGATCGGCATCATTCTCACGGCCAATTACGCCTTCCTGAATTACCTCGTCCTGTCGTTGGGCTTTTTGCTGCTCGACGACCGCGCCCTCGAATGGATTCTGCCCAAATGGCCGCGGGATCTGGCTGAGTGGAAACCGAAGACGCTCGCGGCTCTTTCTCGCGCGCATGATTGGTGGGAGGGCCGGAGAAAATCGCTCTGGCCGCTGCGTATGAGCGTGTCCGCAATCTGTCTTGGGCTCGTTTTCTACGCCGCGACGGTGCAACTGATCTGGATGTTCATTCCGGATTTGCCGCTTCCTCAAACGCCGGTTCAATGGCTCGAACCGTTCCGCATCGCCAACCAGTACGGCCTTTTCGCCGTGATGACGCACGAGCGCTACGAAATCGAATTTCAGGGCTCGAACGACGGGAATACATGGATTCCCTACCCGTTTCGCTACAAGCCGCAAGACCCAAAGAAAGCTCCGGGAATCTACGCGCCCTATCAGCCGCGGTTCGAGTGGAATTTGTGGTTTGCCTCGCTCGGCTCGTGGCCGCAATACAAGTTTGTGGTCTGGACGGAGGAGCGCCTTCTGCAAAATTCATCGGACGTTTCGGAATTGTTTGCCTCCAATCCGTTCCCGTCGTCCCCGCCAAAGGAGGTTCGCTCGGTCGTCTATCAATATTGGTTCACGAGTCTGGAGGAGAAAGGCAAGACTGGAGATTGGTGGCGGCGCGAACTTCTCGGCGAGTACGCGCCGGCGCTCGCCATGCAACTGAACGGCAGGCCGGCCGTGATCGAGACGCCTCTTGGCGATCCGTCTGAGCGTTAGATCGGCGCAGGGGGGAACGCGCCGTCTCCGATCTCCGCTCAGGATACTTTGCCTCCTCGGCAGATTTTCGTTAGCCTGTCTGTGGTAGAAAAGCCTTCATGAAGCGCAGCCCGAAACCCTCGCAAAACGCGACACAGCCCGAAGTTACTCCCGCGCAGGTGATCGCTCATCTTGCGACGATCTCCAAGCCGGCGAGCATTCGTGAGATCGCGCACGGCCTCGGCCTGAAACACTCCGGCAGGCGCTTTCTGCCGCGCGTGATTCAACAGCTGAAACGGAAGGGCGAGATCGAAGAGCAGGGACAGCGATATCGTCTGGCAGGGCAGCGCCCACCGAAGCCGCCGTCATCCCCGCGCGAAACAGTCCACGCGGAACTAGCCGTTCCCGCCAGAACTCCACAACGTTCGCGAGATCCGAATCTCGTCGCGGGCCGAATCGTCGCTCACCGGGATGGCTACGGGTTTGTCGTGCCGGACGCGTCGATTCCCGGGGTCGACGGCGATCTTTTCATCCCGCGCGACGGCATCAACGATGCGATGCACGGCGACCGGGTGCTTGCGCGAATCGGGCGCCGCCGTCCTGATGGCCGCGCGGAAGGCCGCGTGGTACAGATCCTCGAGCGGGAGCACCCGACCGTCGTTGGCCTGTTCCGCTACGGACCGCACGGGAATCACGTCCTGCCGTACGACACCCGCATTCACCATCAGATTTTCATTCCGGCGGGCCAGGAGCTGACTCCCGCGCTATTGCAACAAGTTGACGCTGGATCAAAGCGCGAAGCTCTCTCCCGGCTTCGCCTGCCTGAACTCGATGGCGCCGTGGTGAACGTTGAAATCACGCGCTTTCCGAAAGGCGGACTTGCGCCGGCGGGGCGGGTCGTCGAAATACTCGGCCGTCCCGGGGAAATCGGCGTCGACACCGAGATCATCATCCGCAAACATCACCTGCCGCACGTCTTTTCAGCGGAAATGCTGGCGGAGGCGCGCGCAACTCCACAGGAAGTATCGGAGCACGATCTCGACAGCCGCCGCGATTTTCGCGATCTTCCGATCGTCACGATCGACGGCGAAACCGCGCGCGATTTCGACGATGCGGCTCATGTGACGCGCCGCCCGAACGGAGGCTACGAACTTCAGGTTCACATCGCGGACGTGGCGCATTACGTTCGCGCCGGGTCGGCCCTCGACCGCGAAGCGCGCGTGCGCGGCACCTCTGTTTACTTCCCGAGCCGGGCAGTCCCCATGCTCCCCGAGGAACTGTCCAACGGGATTTGCTCACTGAATCCGCACGTCGATCGTCTGGTGATGAGCGTCCTGATGGAAATGGACGCGTCCGGCAAAATGATTTCCGCCGATTTCACGCCCGGCGTGATTCGTTCCGCCGAACGCATGACGTACACGAACGTGCACAAAGTGCTCGAAGGCGACCCGGAAATGGTCTCTCGGTACGCCCACCTTGTGGATGCCTTCCAACAGATGAAGGAGCTGGCTCTTTTGCTCAATCGCCGCCGCAACGCCCGCGGATCGATCGATTTCGACCTGCCGGAGCGCGTGATCGAATTCGACGAGTCGGGCAGCATGCTGAGCATTGTCCGCGGCGTTCGCAACATCGCGCACCGCATCATCGAAGAGTTCATGCTGGCGGCCAACGAAGCCGTTGCGCAGTATCTCGTGCGCCGTGGCATTGCTTCGCTGCATCGAGTTCACGAAAAGCCCGATCCGAAAAAGGTGATCGAGTTTGAAGAACTGGCCCACGCGTTCGGCTATTCGCTTGGCGTCGAGGATTTGTCCGAGCGCCGCGTCGCCGTCAAGCACGGACGCGTCCAGCCGCCTGCGCGCGAGACACGCAGGAGCCGCGCATCCGAGGGACGCATGCGGCAAATGAGCGTCACCTTCCCGGCGTCGGAGGAAATCGATATTCGCCCGCAGCACTACCAGCGTCTGACCGAAAAGATTGCGGGCAAGCCCGAAGAGCGAATCCTTTCCTATCTGATGCTCCGTTCGCTGAAGCAGGCGCGTTACGCCGCCGACCCGCTGGGACATTTCGCGCTCGCCACGGGCGAGTACACGCATTTCACGTCGCCAATCCGGCGCTATCCCGACCTGATCGTGCACCGCACGCTGAAGTGGGCGCTCGAAAATCCTTCCGCGAAGGCGCCCCGCGCCGTTCCTTCGCGCGGACGCGCGCCTGGGAAGGATGAGCAGGTTGCGACGCTGGGGCCGTACCGGCGCGTGGAACTCCAGGAAATTGCCGCAGAAACGTCGGAGTCGGAGCGCGCAGCGGAAACGGCCGAGCGCGAACTGATGGACTGGAAAACCGCTCAATTCATGGAAAGCCGCCTGGGCGAGGAATACGACGCGCTGATCATTTCCGTCCAGAAATTCGGATTTTTCGTCGAACTGGTCGAGCTGTTTGTGGAAGGCCTGGTGAGCATCGATCACCTGGAGGAAGCGACGGGCCAGCGTTGCCTCTATCGCGAACGCGACCACACGATCGTCACGGAGCCCCATCGTGGGACCCGCGGCAATACGCCGCGCCGCACGTTTTCGCTGGGTGACCGGATTCGCGTGCGTGCGGAACGGATTGATCCCTTCCGCCATCGCGTGGAGTTTTCTCTCGCCTGAGCGCTGCAATCTCAATTTCCAACGGAGGCACG
>Ga0070733_10003008_pt1 | contig 11669 bp, 8 predicted proteins | sample Coa_R1_9_FD_66450 | JGI IMG/M metagenome (GOLD analysis project Ga0070733, IMG submission 66450) | Surface soil microbial communities from Centralia Pennsylvania, which are recovering from an underground coalmine fire - Coalmine... | ecosystem: Environmental > Terrestrial > Soil > Unclassified ... | reverse complement strand
CAGGAAAGACAAAAGGCGATACAGTCAGTTCGCCGTAGACTGGCTGCACCGCGTTGATCTCTGTTTCTGCTCTTTGCCAGTCCATCGTCTGTGGCTCAAGAGCGAAAGCCTCAACGCTGTAGCGTGTAATGCTATCGCCAAGTTTCACCTCAACCTCGGCCTCACCCTGCACCATCACAATCTCATTGAAGATGACTTCCGCGAAAGACAGGCGGATTCTTGTAAGGGTCTGGGATTCGTTGGCCGGCGCTGAAGGGCGGGCGGGGACAAGCCCTGCCCCTATGGGAGTTGCCGGCGGGTGGCTAGGAGCAAGTCCGGCGGATAAAGGGGTTGTTGGCTGGCGTATTGAGGGTGCGCTGGTGGACGCTAAAAACTGAGGCGATGGAGCAGAAAGCGGCATAGCCATAGCACGTGTCATGCGTGCAAAGGGCGGGCTGTAGTATCCACGATAGTCTGACAGTTTTCGCTCAACGATGCCCGTGCCTGACTGCTCGCGCCAATCGGCCAGGTTCTTTTTGATGCGCGCAGCCAGTTCTACCTGCGGGTCGCCTGGAGCGATCAAACGCGCATCTTTGATGATCAACTGCACAGGCACTGGTCGGTCGGATCTGGCTGTCCTGAGCTTCACGGTGATGCGCGCGCCCGGCCTGACCTCTTTTGGAGCTTCGCATTGAAGTTGCAGTTCGCCGGGGCGCAGGACCGAGCACCAGCCCTCCCAGGCCTGGCCATCGATAAATGCGCCAAGCAGCATAATGCCGTAGGGAGCTGGAACCGGCAGTAGAAGCGGCTGACCGGCAGGCAGGTGTTCAAAAACGTGCTCCTCGCTGGCGCCTCGTACCGCGTCAACGATCACGACTTTGAGCAATTCGACCGGCGCGCGCGGCGTAATTTCTGCTTCGCTGCCGACCACGCGCGGCATCACAAACGGTTCGTTGTTGCTTGCCCCGCGTGTGATATACATGCCGCGCCAGGCGTTCGACTGTGATAGTGGCAGCAGGCTGACTTCGCGCACTTCGCCCAGTTCGCTGATAACCAGCGTCTCGCGCCGCTCCTGCTCCGAACCTTTCAGCGCAACTGTTGCAGTACGGTCCCCCGCGAATATATTCAGGGTATAAGGGCCTGCGCCGATAAGCTGGACAACGCCGCGGCATTGACCCTGGCGATTGCAGCTCAGCTTTGCGCGCTGGCCTATACGCTCTCCGCGCTCCTGCAATTCCACGTCAATCTGCCCGCTGTAGGGCTGACCAAAAGCGCTGACCACCAGCATGTAGCGTAGAACATGCCCGCTCAACTGTTGTTCGACCAGTTCCGCGTTAAGTGGAGATAGACGATACTCCGCGACCTCAAAACGGCAGTCAATCGCTTCTATGCCCACTAATGCCGCTTCGTATTCTCCCTCTGGCAGTCCTTGCAGGGACCAGAGACACAACCCGTAGCGGTCGAGCGTGAGCGGGTAATCAGCGTAGTCGTTGCCGCTCAGGCGCAGGCGCAAAGTGAGCGCAGCATGCGGCAGCAGCGGCGCGGCAATAAGCAGGCGCACCGTGTCACGATTGGCGCGATATATAGCCTTATCACTGGTGAGAGAGATCAGTTGTGAACCAGGCAGTGGTTTCGGAGACAGAGTAGCGCCTGGCAGCGTTAGTTCATCCCTCCCGCGAAAAAGGATAGCAGCTTTGATGGAATTTACTGTTAACCCGGAGACGGTGAGCAACTGCTCCATGCCCGAACGGTGCAGCCAGTCGGGTTTGAGGAAGACAAACCAGCTGCCAATATTTACGCTATCTCCCAGCTTCTCAATGAGCGATACATCGGTAATTTGTAAGAAAGGATCATATTCTACCGCTAAATTCTGTTGTATCATAATGAAGTCCTTTCATATGCTGGCGATTATACTGATCAGACGCTTCCATAGTCATTGTAGGGGCGGGAATGGAGTGGACGGGGGTGGAGACTCTTGCGGTCGCCCTCGTATCCCGAATTACCCCGAACGTGATTACCCGAGCTACCTTACATTATAATAAACAAAAGTGCAAGTAGGGACGCGATAAATCGCGTCCGCAGAAGGATGATAGATACATATGCAATCCATACGCCGCCTGATAGCCACTCTTATGTTTTGTGTACTGTTCGCAGCCTGCGCCCCGCTCGGAAGTGGCAATTCTGGTGGAGCTACTCCAACGCCGGGAGTGACACCTACACCTACTAATAGCCTGTTAACCCCGGTTACTGACATCTCGCCTCTGAATTGTCCGCCTGATATGGCGGGCAATCCTAGTTGTCAGACGCCACGTTCGCTGCGCGTTGCCTACGGTGTCGAGTCGCTGATGCAGCGCGGTTACACGGGCAGGGGACAGACGATAGTCGATATTGTTTCTTTTGGCAGCCCGACGTTACAGCAGGATATGGATATCTTCGACCGGCAGTTTGATTTGCCGCCCATTACTATTAAAGTGCTTTCCCCCCTTGGCGCCGTCCCATTTAATCCCAACGACCGGGATATGACCGGCTGGGCGGGAGAGACAGAACTGGATGTGCAGATCATTCATGCCATCGCTCCCGGAGCGAACATCGTGGTGCTGACCAGCCCGGTTTCAGAAACTGAGGGCGTAATAGGTCTGCCGCAGTTCTTAGAATTGGAGCAATACGCCATTAAAAATCATTTAGGTACCATCATTTCGCAAAGCTGGGGCGCGTCCGAGGTAACGCTCAAAGACAGCACGGGGCAGCAGCAGATACAACAGTGGGATGCCTTCTATAAGCAGGCAACGACCCAACAAGGAATCACCTTCTTTGGTTCTTCGGGCGATAATGGAGCTACTGACTATAGCGATCTGAAAGCTACCATTCTTTCGACGACCCCGACCAGTAGTTTTCCGACCGATGATCCCTGGGTGACAAGCACAGGAGGGACGACATTGCAGCGCGTCAAGAGCGGCACATCGTTCATCGAAACGGCCTGGAACAACGGCGACGGCAGCAGGTGCGCCGGCGTCGGCAATGACAGCAGCGGTGGCGGTTTCAGCTCGTTCTTCCCCACGCCATCGTACCAGCAGGCGCTGCCGCCGGTCATGCAGCAAGAACTAAGCCACCGGCGCGGTGTGCCTGATGTTTCAGCCGATGCCGATCCCTGCACCGGGCTCGCTATTTATAGCGGCGGTTGGCAGCTTGGCGGCGGCACCAGCGCCACCGCGCCACTCTGGGCAGCCATCATGGCTATAGCCAATCAAATGGCGGGTCATGCGCTTGGCTTTATCAATCCCGCGCTCTACAAACTGGCATTGTCCAGCACCTATACGCAGGATTTTCATGATATCGTAGTGGGCAATAATTCGGTCAAAGTGAATGGCGTACTGGTGCAGGGCTATTCCGCCGCGCCTGGCTGGGACCCTGTTACCGGCCTGGGTTCGCCCAATGCCGAGAAATTAATTCCAGACCTGATCGCGGCTATAGGGCCATAAAATTTCACCGGGTCGGCGCATCCTGGCATGGCGACCGCGAGGGTCACCATATTCGTTTGTGCTTGCTCTTTACCTTACGGTCTCTGCGTGTACTGCTGGTATTGGTACTGGTAGGTGTTGTAGTTCGGCTGGCCGAACATTACGCGGCGGCGGCGCTGTCCGAACATCAGGTACAGGAAACAACCCAGGAATGGCACGAGCCAGATCAGAGCCAGCCAGAGTATTGCCCCTGCGACTGAATGATTATCCTCGATCACCATCACGGTGGCGATAATATGTCCCAGAATTGGCACGAAAACAATCACCAGGAAGAGCACCGTATTGAATATACAGCCACGATTTCCAGACATTTTCTTCTTTTCTCCTCATAACCATGTTTTGGCAATGGTATATATCTTTTTATTGAGAGCTTTATTAACAGGGCATAATGCCTGCGCTCTCAAGCATATATACGCACTCAGGAGAGATTGTGTTGTAACTGTCTATGTCGAAAGGGTATTTTTTACTGCATTTCCACCTTTGAGCACTAACTTCACATGCACGGGATCAGCGACGCGGGTAATGTCATCCAGTACATCGCCATCTATAATTATGATATCGGCCAGCTTGCCCTCTTCCAATGTTCCAAGCTGGCTGTCGAGGTGCAGCAGGCGAGCCGCACCGGACGTGCTGGCAACAATGGCTTGCATCGGCGTCATGCCGTTCTCGACCATCAATTGCAACTCGCGACCATTTTCGCCGTGACGCCCCACGCCCGAATCGGTTCCCATAGCCACCTTCACACCGGCTTGCACGGCGCGTCGAAAGCTCTGCTGGTGAGCATCGACAACGGAAAGAGCCTTCTCGGCCATCATGGGCGGCAAGATATCGGGATGTTCTTTACCGTATTCGATGACCGCCAGGGGCGCGATCAGTGTGGGCACGAGATAGACCTGTTTATCAATCATCATGTCGATCAGTTCGTCCGTCAAATACACGCCGTGCTCAATGGACGCCACTCCGGCCAGCAGCGCATTTTTGATGCCCTGAGAACCTTGCGCGTGCGCCATACAGCGTTTATCCTGCGCTCCGGCCTCGTAGACTGCGGCGGCGATCTCCTCAACCGTCAACTGGGAGGATTTGGGCGAGTCGGCAGTCGAGAGCACGCCGCCGCTTGTTGCCAGCTTGATCCAATCCGCGCCCGCGCGCAAAATTTCACGTGTAGCCTTACGCACTTCTTCAACACCATCAGAGACGCCGCCTGGCACATCATAGAAGCGAATGCCGAATAGCCCAAGATCGGCACAGCAGGGATAAAAACCATCACCGTGTCCTCCCGTCTGGCTAATCATGGAAACGGCAACTTGCATACGCGGCCCGGTGACGATACCGCGCTCGACCGCGTGCTTTAACCCGGCGGGCGCGCCTGCCGCGTCACGCACTGTGGTGACACCAGCATCGAGTGTGGCCCGCATGCGTGGAATGGTTTCCAGCAGTCGCAGTGAAGGCGACGTGACCAGGAAGCGCGCAATATTAGGATATTCCATAGCAAAATGAACATGGCAATCGATCAGGCCAGGCAGAATACTTCCTCCCTGGGCATCGATCACCGTCGCGCCGCGTGGAATGGCGATGCTGCGTCCAAGACCGGTGATGCGCTCGTCTTCGATAAGCATAGTTACGCCGGTCAGCGGGTCATTGCCACTCCCGTCGATCAGTGTCCCATTAGTAATGGCTAAAGACATGATTTTTCACTCCCTACTGGAATTCGCGCTTACTTTACCCTGAAGTATATCCGCTACGGCAGCTTAACGCAATTAGATTGCCTCTCGACGCAACCGCACAGCGTAAAATACCTTAGAGTAAAAATAGGGATTTATACTAATAGGCATTTTCTGTCATCTGCGCTATAGTAAACTCACTTCAGGTCTGCGCCTGGAAGACAGCGTGAATTTGGTGAATTTGTAGAGGAAGGTATCCTATCTCAAGATACCGGAATAAAGTGAGTAATCTTATGCATAGTGTGCGTCAACAACTACGTTTACTACTTACGGTGCTGCTCGGCCTGAGCGCATTATTCGTGATATCTGGCACAGCGCTCGCGCAGACCGATCATTCACAGCTAACGGCGCATGCCAGCGTGCTGAGCGCTATCCCCGCCATTGGTTCAACCATTACGCAGGCTCCCACCACCGTGACCGTCACCACCGCCGAGAATATTAATCCCAATCCAAAGTTGAGCAATCTTTTCGTTTATGGTCCCAGCGGCGAAGCGACCGCCAAACTGATCAGCGTGGGCAACGCAAAGGTATCTCTGACCAACCCGGAGCAAATGTCCGTTACTATCAAGCCCAATCCACAGCACACCAATGGCGTTTATGTAGTACAGTGGATCACCGTATCGGCCCAGGATGGCGATGCAGACTCAGGCGCGTTCACCTTCACCGTCAATACCAACGCGACAGCGGCGCCTTCGCCTACGCCTGCTCCGACCTCGACGACGGGGCAGACAATTACACCGACCGGCTCTTCCACTTCTGGAACGGGTGGCACACCAATCTGGGTTTCGCTGCTCATCGGCGTAGTAGCCCTGGTTGTCGGTCTCAGCGGCGGATTAGCTCTTGGTTGGCGTCGCTCAGCGCCATCGGTAGGCGCAATGCGCAAAACCTTGAAGTAAGAGCCGAAAGAACCTGTCAGGCGTCCCTAGTCCAATTTGCTTAAATCGTGCAGGCGCAGTTTAAGAAGGAGTTATAGTTATGCGTATTCGACCCATATTCTGGTGCATACTGGCCTTCGTTTGCTGCGCCCTGTTGATCTTCGCTGCCCTTATACAGGTACGCGCGCCCGCGCACATGCAGGTGCATGTCGATAAGGCTGTTCCCGTTTCAGCCGGTTATACCACCGTCGAGCTGCATCTCAGCGATCCGCAGGATATCCCGATCGAGCAGGCGCAGGTCATCCCATCCGCCAGAATGACCAACATGCATATGGCCGCCATTTCCACCTCAGTCAAGGCTTTGGGACAGGGCAACTACATAGTACAGTTAGCGTTGTCGATGGGCGGTCCCTGGGAGATCAATATTGTCGCGCATGCTGATGGCTTTGACGACTCGCGGCAGACCTTGCTCATCCAGGTGCCGCCGGTAGTTTCACTATGAACAGAGCTATCTATGAACATTTTTGCATTATACTATATGGAGGTATAAGATCATCCTGGCCGTCGTCTGGAAGCTAAGAAGCGGGCGAAAAAGTGAGTTAGCTCTATGTCTCTATCAATCCATCAACCGGCAGGCAGTCGAGAACGCCGGCGGCTTTCACTTTTTGAGAAAGTCATACTTGTCAACGCGCTTATGCTGATAGGAGAGGCATTAGCCGGTCTCTGGGTGACAAGCCACAGCCTGGAATCTCATCATTATCTCATCGATACCAGTTTTATCGTGATTGCCACGTTGTGTAGTTTATTCATCAATGTATTGCTACTGCGCGCCAGCTTCCGCCCGCTTTTCAGCCTGCTGCGCACCATCAGGGCAGTGGGCGCCGGGGATACTGCCCTGCGCGCTGTAGATATCGCGGCGGATTCGGAAATTGGCGAACTGGCGCTGGCCTTCAATCGCATGCTTGACCAGTTGGAAGCATCCAGGCGGCAACAAGCCATGCTGATCCTGCAGGCGCAGGAAGAAGAACGCCGCAGGCTTGCGCGCGAATTGCATGACGAAAGCAGCCAGAATCTGACTGCGCTGCTTGTTCACACGGAAATACTGAACCAGACGCTGGTAAATATGCCAGGTGGCGCAGCAATACAGGAGGTACGCGCGCAATTACAACCAGGACTGCACCAGCTCACGCAGCTCACACAAAAGACGCTGGAAAATATTCGCACCCTGGCCTTGCAACTGCGACCCGGCATACTGGATGATCTCGGCCTGGACGCCGCCTTTCGCTGGCTGGCCGAGGATTGCCGGAATCGTCTTCACCTGGCCGTTGAACTGCGCGTTGATGGACTGGAAGAGACGCTGCGCACACGCGGGCAACTCGCGCTCTATGCCGCCACGCTTTTTCGCATCGCCCAGGAGTGCCTGACCAACGCGGCGCGCCACGCGCGCGCAAAACGAGTCGTGATCTCATTTACATCGGATCAAGATTTTCTGCATTTGAAAGTATGCGATGACGGCGACGGCTTCGATGTCTCTCAATCGCCGACCGGTCTGGGCATTAGGGGCATGCGCGAGCGGACCGCGCTGCTCGGCGGTGAACTGGTTATCGTATCTCAACCTGGAAAGGGGACAACTATCGAAGCACGCTTACCATTGACGCTTACACCTGTGGAGGAATCGCCAGGTGTCCAGTTCTGATACGCCCAAAAACGCGCCGGCGCGCGTCCTGCTCGCGGATGATCACGATATCCTGCGCCAGGGCCTCAAAATGTTGCTCAGCCTGCAACCCGACATAGAGATCGTAGGTGAGGCGCGCACCGGGCGAGAAGCAGTTGAACTCACACGCATTCTGCAGCCGGATGTCGTCGTAATGGACATCACCATGCCGGATATGGATGGGCTGGAAGCCTGCCATATAATACGCAAGGAGCAGCCTGCCACACAGATATTGATGCTCACTATGCATGAAAGTGAAGAATATTTTCTCGAGGCTTTACGCCTGGGCGCGGCAGGCTACGTGGTAAAAAGGGCTGCGCCTACCGAATTGCGCATGGCTATCCTTTCAGTTTCACAGGGCGGCGCATTCCTCTATCCTGGGCTGGCAAAGGCGCTGATTCGCGGTTACGTCGATAATGCTGCCACGCCATCCACGGAATCGGCAGAAATACGCGAACCTGCCAGGAATAACGCGCCTGAGTTACGCAACCTGACGCCGAGAGAGATAGAAGTCTTGAAGCTGGTAGCCGGAGGGTATACCAACCAGGAAATAGCCGACCGGCTGGTTATTAGCATCAAAACCGTGCAGGCGCACCGCGCTAACGTGATGGAGAAACTCGACTTGCACGATGTCACGCACCTGGTGCGTTTCGCTATTCGCAGTGGTCTGATTTCTGACGAACCATAGAGCAATGCGCTGCGAGAAATTGACCATAGTTGACACAAATACGTCAGATAATAACAGTAGAAATAGATGATTGGACACATTACATGCGATTACGCTTTCTAAATAAAAGACTATTCCGTCTCTTACTTATTGCCGCTCCTCTGGCCATATTCTGTATACTATTTTTTCCGGCAATAGCAAGCGCGCATGCCATTTTATTGCGCTCCGATCCACCAAAAGACGCTGTTTTAACAACTGCGCCGGGGGCGGTACGCATGTGGTTCACGGAAGATTTGAACCCCGCTTTCAGCACAGCGCAGGTCATTAACGCCGCTAGTAAGCGTGTTGATAATAACGATGCACATGTCAATCCCGGCGATGCGACGGAGATGGACCTCACACTTAAACACAACCTGCCGCCTGCTGTCTATATTGTGGTCTATCGCACCGACTCAGCCGTTGATGGTCACGTGCTGAGCGGCTCTTTCATCTTCACGGTCTCCAATCCCGATGGCACTGTGCCAACGCTCAGCCCTGGCGCAAATCCGGGAGCAAACGTGTTTGGTGGAGGCAACTTAACCGGTCTCTATACCGGACATCTCGATCCTCCAACCCTCTTCAATTTGATTGTGATCACCCTGGTCGAACTCGGCGCGGTCTTCTGGGTAGGGTCGCAGCTCTGGATCAACTTTGTGCTGCAAATGTCCTCGGAAAAGCATCCCACTGAGCAGACTACCAATGAACAGGCGCAGGCGCGTTTCGAGAAGCGTTTCTCATTTCCTACGCTGCTGGTCATCCTGCTGGCAAATGTTGGCGTCCTGTATGGACAGGCGATCAACTTGACCGGCGGCAATTGGGGGCAAGCGCTTTCACTCTCCCTGCTGTCTGGCCTGGCAACCAGCGGGCGTTTTGGAACCTTCTGGCTGATGCGTGAGGGTGTCATCGCGCTGGCTATGTTCATCTCGCTTTATATGCTCATGCGGCAGCAGCGCCCGCGTTGGGTAAATGCGCTGCTGCCGCTGGTCAACCTGCTGCTTGGCCTGATGCTCTTTATCGCTATCACTATGTCCAGCCATGCCGGAGCCGTGAGCAGCAACCGGGTGACTTTCGCGATTATAGATGACTGGCTCCATCAGTTGGCGGCTGCGCTGTGGGTCGGGGGCATGCTCTACATCACCACCAACTACCTGCCCATCCTTAAAAAGCTGCCACTGGCTGACGCGGCGCGCTCGCTGGTGACGGTGCTGCCCTACTTCTCGCCGCTGGCATTTGCCGGCGTGATTATCATGTCCATCAGCGGGCCATTCAGCGCGACCTTTCACCTGAACTCGTGGAGCCAGTTCATCAACACCGCCTATGGCCGGGCATTGGTCGTCAAGATTGGGCTGGTGGGCGGGCTGCTGATTACCAGCGCGGTTCACGTATTCCTGCTGCGTCCCCGCTTGAAAAAAGAATATCGCAAGTACAGCTACGCGGCGAGCCGTCTTGCTACAGTTAACAAAGTCACTGTCGAGGTAGAAGCGGGTCAAACAGTGCCGGTCGGCCAGAATGCAACGTCTAACACCGGCACAGAGCAAGCGGATAAGCAGCTTTCACAGCAGGTACGGCTGCGCGAAAAACGGCTTAACCGCAAAACGCGGCGGCTCATTTCAATCCTGCGCTGGGAGCCAATGCTGGGCGTCGCCGTGCTGGTGTGTGTCGGCTTGATGAACGTCTTCGCCGGCACACTGTCGCCCATCGCGGCGGCAGCGCAACAACAGCCCGGCGCGAAACCACAGCCTTTTATTGGCGCCTTGCGCACCAAAGATGGCAAATTCACCGCGAAGCTTGAAATTAACCCGAATCTTTTCGGCACTAATGTCTTCACGGTCAGCGTCATCGACAATAGCACAGGCAAACCAGATACGAATATCGGCGTCACCATCTACACCACCATGCTGGATATGGACATGGGAACCGGCAGCATCAACCTGCTTCCCGATGGCAAAGGACATTTTAGCGCAAGCGGCGACCTGTCTATGGCCGGTCACTGGCAAATTCGCCTTCAGATACGCACGCCAGATAATACGCTGCACGAGGTGAGTACCGATATCACTACACCTTTTTAATGCGCCAGCGAGCGCAAACTATGATAAAATTATTGGGCTAAACCTACAGTAGGAAGGTTCCTACTGGCAGGTTGTGAAACGCTTTTAAGGTAAAAGATATGAAATATGTAAGATCTGCCTTGATTATGGTCGCACTCGCGTTATTGCTGATCGGATGCGACAGCGCCGCGCCCAACAGCGCGCAAAGCACACCCAACACCACACTTGTGCCCGTTAATGGTTTTGGCAGCGCCGCCAATCATGTGCATTCTTTGCTGGCGCTGCCACAACAGGTGCTGATCATGGCTACTCATTACGGTCTGTTCAGGTCTAAGGACAATGGCGCGACCTGGCAAGAAGTGGCCGGCGGTCCTGATCAGTTGATGGAAGGACTGATGACCTACTCGTTGATCATCAGCCCGCTTAACTCACAGCGGATGTACGTGCTCGCGCAGCCATCTATAGAGCAGCACACGGGTATACCTGGCCTTTACACCAGCGCCGACCAGGGCAAGACCTGGAAGCTTTCTGTCACCGCCGCCAGTCTTACCGCTATCTATCCCTATACTGCTGCCCCTGGCAACGACACGCCAGACGAGGTATACATCTACCTTTCAGACCGGGGCGCGCTTGGGCTACTTCGCAGCCTGGACGACGGCGTGCATTTCTCCAGCACCGGTACTTTGCCCTTTGATCTCATCTTCGGCATTCTCGCCTTGCCCAATATGCCCGGCCACCTGCTGGTATACGGCAGCGACGGTATGGCGAGCAGTACAGATGGAGGCATTCACTGGCAGGTTATCTCGAGCATCAGCGGAGGAGTCGAAGACGTGGTAACAGCCGGGCCGCACAGTCCCATCTACGCTTCAGGTGACGCGGGCGTTTACGTCTCGCTCGATGAAGGAAAGACTTTCAAGCTGGTCTACTCGCAAGCTTCTTTCTCTTCGCTGGCCGTGACGACGCAGCAGGCAGCGGTCGTTTACGGTAAAACCGCAACGGCAACCTATCGCAGCAATGACGGCGGTCGCACCTGGTCTATGCTGCCGCACATCAACGGCAACCTGGCAGTGATGGCCGTGGAACCGACCGACGCATCCGTAGTCTATCT
>Ga0070733_10003006_pt1 | contig 11671 bp, 12 predicted proteins | sample Coa_R1_9_FD_66450 | JGI IMG/M metagenome (GOLD analysis project Ga0070733, IMG submission 66450) | Surface soil microbial communities from Centralia Pennsylvania, which are recovering from an underground coalmine fire - Coalmine... | ecosystem: Environmental > Terrestrial > Soil > Unclassified ... | reverse complement strand
TCGCTGCTGCGCATCAGCCAATAAGGGTCAAAGCTGATAGCGGTTGCCGCACGATCGCGGCTCAGAATCGGCGTGCATTTGCTATGCTCAAATTAGATTGCTGCCCAAGCTGATTTCGTTCGGAACCTATTACCTACCCACCTACGGAGTATTGGTGGCGCTGGGATTTCTCACCGGATTGTGGGTGACCGTGCGGCTGGCGCGGCGCAGCGGCCTGAACCCGGAGCTGATTACCAATCTCGCCATCTATGCGGCCCTGGCCGGGCTACTCGGCGCCAAGCTCCTGATGATCTGGTTCGACTGGCCGGATGTGCAGATCTTCTCGCTGTCGTTCTGGCAGGCGGCAGGGGTCTTCCAAGGCGGACTAATCCTAGCGCTGGCGATGGCTTATGCCTACTTGCGCCAGAACAAACTACCCCTGCTCGAATCCGCCGACGCCTTCGCTCCCGGCGTCGCTATAGGACATGCGATCGGACGGCTGGGATGCTTCGCGGCGGGCTGCTGCTGGGGCAAAACCACGACGCTGCCCTGGGCAGTGACGTTTCACAATCCCGACGCCTGGGCGCTCACGGGAGTGCCCCTGGAGATGCCCCTGCATCCCTCCCAGCTCTACGAATTCTCCACCGAAGCCCTGTTGTTCGGCTTCCTCTACTGGCGCTTCGGCCGCAAGCATGAGCCGGGGCAGATTATCGGCCTATACCTGGTTCTCAGCTCGGTGGCACGCTTCCTGATTGAGTTCACACGCTTCCACGAGCAGGCGCTTCCCTTCGGCCTGCCTTTGTCGATCACCCAGTGGATCGCCATCGGCTTGGCGTTGGCTGGAGCGGCTCTGCTGGTGCGGCCCGGAAGAGCAGCCAAGGTTTCCGGACGGCCGGTTCACGCCTGAGCCCAGGTCAAGTCAGGACCTAACGCTTCCCTCCCATTCTGCCGTTCTGATAGACGTGGGGCTCATTGGTATAGATCGCAGGCGCCGGCAGCGAGGCTTTATCCTCATCGCCATGTCCGTCACCATGCTGCTGCTGCTGGCTATCGTGGGCATGGCCTTCGATATGGGCCGCATCTACATCGCCCGCAATGAGGCGCAGGTATTTACCGACGCCGCCGCCATGACCGCCGCCGCCAAGCTGGACGGGACCCCTGCCGGCGTGGCCCGCGCCCGCGAAGCCGTCGCTCACTTGCCCATGCGCTGGAACCTGGGCACGCAGCCCTTCACCGGCGTGGTGGTCGAATTCGGCTCAAATGCTACGGGCGCTGGCGAAACCAATTGGGAGCGCGATCCCAAGGACGCCCCGGCTTTGACGCTGGCGCGCGTGACCGCTCCGGCCAACGGAGTGGATATCGTGTTCCTGCAAGCCGTCGGCGGACCGAAATCATTCACCGTTCCCTCTCGCAGCGTTGCCGCCGTCAATCCCGTGAGGCTGGTCCAATGAAAGCCTCTCGAGTGCGGAGCAAACGCCAGCACGGCCACGCCATGATCGAACTGGCCTTTTCGGCGGGCGTGATGATCGCCTGCCTGGCAGGCACCTTCCAGTTTGGCTACACCTTCTACATCTATGACGAGCTGGTCGGCGCAGTGGGCAATGCCGCGCGCTACGCCGCCTCTCGAACCTATCGCGCGGCGTCCCCGGCCGACGTCGAAAAAGGAAACGTCGCCATCCGCAATCTGGTGGTTTACGGAAACTCGCGGCCCGCGGCAGACGCCACGCCCGTCGCGCCGAACCTGAAACCGGAAAATGTACAGGTGTCCTGGGTGGAAGCGGAAAAAGGCGCGCCCGATGCGGTGAACGTGACCATCGTAAAGTATTCGGTCGGCGCGATGTTCGGGTCGTTCACCTTCGATCACCGGCCCGTCGCGGAATTTCCCCATGTCGGCCGCTACGCGCCCTCGGAGAGCGAGCCATGAACAAGCGCCTTCACAAAGAACGTTGCGGCCAAAGCCTGATCGAAGCCGCGCTGTGTCTCTTCGCCTTCTTCGCGCTGCTGCTCGGCGTCGCCGATTGCGGCCAAGTGCTCTTCGCGCATCAATCCCTGGTGGAGCGCGCGCGGGGGGCCGTTCGCTGGGGTTCCCTGCATCCTGAAGAAGGCTCCCAGCCGGTAGTAAACCTGGTGCTCTACGGCCAGACTCAAGTGCCTTTGAAGGAAACGGCCGGCTACCTGGGGATGACCCCTTTGAACGTCCAGGTGCGCTACCAACCTGCGACGCCGGACCGCCCCGACGACGAGACGGTTTCGATCGCCATCGTGAATTTCGAGTCGCACTTGTTTTCTCCGTGGCTCACGCGAGTGCTGGTGAGCGCCCGTCCGGTGCTGGTAAGCGCTCCTGTGGCGGCGCGTGCAGCCGACTCGGCCTCCAGATAGGCAAGGGGACCACGAAATAGTTACCCTAGGTAGTTGGCCACTATAAAACCCTTCCAACCGTTTCGTTATTCCGTAAAGGCGGGCGATCCGGCCCGGCTGCTCACCCAGCCCTATGACAAAATCAATCCCGCGATGCAGACGGCGTATCTTGCCTCCAGCCCCTATAACCTGGTCCGCGTGATCCTGGGCGAGCGTCACCCTACCGACGACGCCTCCGACAACGTCTACACCCGCGCTGCCAGGTACCTGAACGATTGGATCCGCGACGGCATCCTCGCGCGCGACCCCTCGCCCGGCTTGTACGCCTACTTCCAGGAGTTCCAGGTTCCCGATACCGGCGAGCGCGCCGTGCGGCAGGGCTTCATCGGCATCGGCAAAGTCGAGGACTATTCCGCCAACATCGTGCATCGCCATGAGCAGACGCTCTCGGGTCCCAAGAAGGACCGACTGGAGCTGCTGCGTCACACCCGCGCGCACTTTGGTCAGATCTTCATGCTGTATCCGGACCCCGAGGGCGCCGTTGATAAGCTGCTGGCCGAAGCCGCGAAGGGAGATCCCCTGCTCGATGTGCTTGATCAAGACGCCGTGCTCGACGACGATCGCGTGCGCCATCGCGTCTGGGCCATCACCGACCCGCACCGCATCGCGAGCATTCAAGAGCTGATGGCGCCCAAGAAGCTCTTGATCGCCGACGGCCACCATCGCTATGAAACAGCGCTCGCGTATCGCAACGAAAATCCCGGCGACTCCGCGGCCGAGTATGTGATGATGACCTTCGTCAACATGCATTCGCCCGGACTGAAGATCCTGGCGACACACCGCGTGCTCCGAAATCTCGAAGGTTTCGATGCCGCTGAATTCTTCGAGAAGGCTCGGTCGGCATGGAAGGTGATCGCCTGCGCTGCCGCCGAGCCCGAATCTCTCAAAGCCGCGCTGAGCGTGCGTAAGCCGGAGTCCGTGCGCATCGGTGTGCTGACGCCCGGCGGCGCTCATCTGTTCGAACGGCCTCGCCGGCCCGAGGAACTCGACGTCCCCATCCTGCATCGAGAAATTCTGGGCGGATTACTGGGGATCAGCGAGGAGGCCGTGCGCGAAGAGAAGTATATCCACTACGTGCGCGGCATCGACGCAGCTGCGGCCGAATTACAACACGGCGCGCAGATCGTCTTTCTGCTCGAGCCCACGCCCATCGAGGACATGGCCCGCATAGCCTTTGCCGGCGGCGTCATGCCGCAGAAATCGACCGACTTCTACCCCAAGCTGCTCAGCGGCGTGACCATGTATCGGCTGTGAACCGCCGCGATGCCGCCCACGCCTGGTCCAGTCATCCAAGTCTCCGGCATCCGTAAGACCTATGGCGCGACAGTCGCCGTCTCCGAGGTCTCGTTTGAAGTCGGCGAAGGCGAAATCTTCGGCTTGATCGGCCCCAACGGCGCCGGCAAGACAACCACGATGGAGTGCGTCGAGGGAGTTCGCCGGCCGGACTGCGGCGTCATCTCCATCCTAGGGTTGGATCCATTCCGCGACGTCTATCAGCTTCAGAACCGGATTGGAGTGCAGCTCCAACAAGCGCAGCTCCAGAAGCGGATCAAGGTGTGGGAGGCCGTGGACCTGTGGGCCTCGCTTTACTCCAAGGCCGTGGACGGCAAGCGCCTGCTGGAACAACTCGGCCTCGACAATAAGCGGGATGCCTGGTTCATGACTCTGTCGGGCGGGCAGAAACAGCGCCTGTTCATCGCCCTGGCTCTGATCAACGATCCTGAAGTAGTTTTTCTGGATGAGCTGACCACCGGGCTCGACCCGCAGTCCCGGCGAGCAATCTGGGATCTGGTGCGCGGCATCCGCGACCGCGGCAAAACGGTCTTCATGACCACTCATCTGATGGAGGAAGCCGAGCGCTTGTGCGACCGCGTCGCCATCATCGAGCACGGCAAAATCATCGATATTGGAAGTCCCCAGGAATTGGTGGCGCGTCACTGCCCCGTGCGAACTGTGGTGCTTGCCACCGCCAACGTGGTGGCCGAAGAATGCCTGCGCGCGATCCCCTCGGCAGAAACAGTAAGAGGAGACACGGTGACGGGCCAGGACTCGAGATTCACGATCCAAGGGCACGGCGAGGATTTCGTGACCGAGGTGATCCATTGTCTGTCCGAGAACCGCATCCGGGTCACCGACTTCCGCACGGTGCTGCCGAACCTCGAGGACGTTTTTCTCAAAGTGACCGGCCATTCGATTCGCGATTAGGACCACAATCAAGGAGAGACAAGGCATGTTCCACGGACTTTGGAAACTGACCTGGCTGGAGATCAAGATCTTCCTGCGCGAGCCGATGGGGGCGATCGGATCGATTCTCTTTCCCGTGCTGCTCTTCGTGCTGGTGGGCCGAAGCATGGGCGGCAGGCTCACCTCGGGCGCGATTCCAGCCTCCGCATTCGTGCGCGTTGGCCTGCCGGTTTTGGTGACCGTCATGATCGCGCTCAGCGCCGTGTTATCGCTGGTCACGATCATCTCGATTTACCGCGAAGGCGGCATCCTTAGACGGCTGCGGGCCACTCCCCTGCGGCCCCATACAATTCTCACCGCGCACGTACTCGCCAAGCTCGCCCTGACGGCTGTCACGATGGCCCTGATGATGCTAGCGGGAAAGCGCTACTACCCGGTCAACGTGGACGTCCCGGTATTCGGATTTACGATCGCGCTGCTGATCAGCACCTGGAGCATCCTTTCGATCGGCTTCCTGATCGCGAGCGTTGTGCCTACCGCTCGCTTCGCGCAACCGATCGGTGCGGTCATCCTGTATCCGATGATCGCCCTCTCCGGTCTGTTCGTGCCGCTGCAGTCTCTGCCGCCGGCGATTCAAGCCCTTGCGCGAGCGTTGCCGCTGACCTATGCCGTGTCACTGCTTGAGGGGATTTGGAAAGGCGAGAGATGGTCGGCGCATCTTGGCGACGTCGCGGCTCTGGTCGTCGTTTTTGTAGTTTGCACCGCGCTCTCGGCGAAAGTGTTTCGTTGGGAATAGTATTATCGAAAGTTCGGGAGCCAAAAATGAAACCTTTCTCGCGACGGAGCTTCGTGAATACGCTGGGAACGCTCGCGGGAGCTTCGTTGCTTTCCCAGACCTCTGGCTGCCAGCGAGTCGGCACGTCCGTGTCCAAAGAAGCAGCTCCGGCAGCCGGCCCCGCCGATTACACGTTGACCATTGCCGTAAAGCCGGTGGACCTGGCTCCGAATCACATCATCTCCACGACCACTTACAACGGCCAATTTCCCGGGCCCCTGCTTCGCTTCAAAGAGGGCCAGGCCGTCACCATCGACATCAACAACCAGACCGATACGCCCGAGCAATTGCATTGGCATGGACAGTTTCTTTCCACCGATGTCGACGGCTCCGCCGAAGAAGGCACACCCTTCATTGCGCCGCATGGCAGCCGCCGCATCACGTTCGTCCCCAAGCCTTCCGGGTATCGTTTTTATCACACCCACGTCCGTGCCGGCGCAAACCTGAGCGCGGGACATTACACGGGCCTGGTTGGTCCTGTGTATATCGAGCCGAAGAACAATCCTGGAAACTACGATCGCGAGGTTTTTCTCACGCTTAAGGAGTTTGAGCCGACGCTCAGCCGCGGCGGGGACATGGATATGAACTTTCTGTCGCCCGCGGCGACGGTAAAGGATCTGAAAGATTCAGGAGAGAGCGCCATGAAGGCTTCTCTCGACAAAGGCTCGCCGCATGGATTCGAGGTCGGGTACGATTCCTTCACCATCAACGGGCGAATGCTGGGCAGCGGCGAACCGATCCGAGTGAAGCAAGGCGAGCGCGTGCTCTTCCACATCCTCAACGGGAGCGCCACTGAGATCCGCAGTCTTGCGTTGCCCGGCCACACCTTCTCCGTTGTCGCGCTGGATGGCAACCCCATTCCGAAGCCTGTGACCGTGCCGGGTCTCTGGCTCGGCACGGCGGAGCGAATCTCCGCCATTGTCGAAATGAATCACCCCGGCAACTGGATCATGGGCGATATGGCCAACGACGATCGCATGCACGGTATGGGTATCGTTATCGAGTACGCAGATCAAAAAGGCAAGCCCCAATGGATCGCTCCCAAGCCGTTCGTTTGGAACTACGCACAGTTTGGAAATTCCGGAGCCACGGTTCCGGCTCCCGATCAAGTCTTCGACATGACTTTCGCCAAACAAAATGCCGCCGCGGATGGTTTCAATCGCTGGACCATCAACGACACCGCGTTCGCGGAAGATCATATGCATCCGATGTTTCAGATCAAGCAAGGCAAACGCTACCGGCTGCGCATGCGCAACGCCAGCGACGACATCCATCCCGTCCACCTTCACCGCCACAGTTTCGAGCTGACGCGGGTGGCGGGCCAGCCCACCTCCGGAGTCATGAAGGACGTGGTCATGGTCGGCGGCTATCAGGAGGTCGAGATCGACTTTGTCGCCGATAATCCCGGCCTAACGCTGTTTCACTGCCATCAGCAGCTGCACATGGATTTCGGCTTCATGGCTCTGTTCGACTACGTCTAGCGGTTCTATCGACTACTCGTAACGCAAGGCCACCATCGGATCCACGCTCGCCGCCCGCCGAGCGGGAGCCAGATTCGCCGCGAGCGCGACAGCGCACAGCACCAAGGGCGCCGCTAAGAATGTGACCCAATCGGTCGGTGGCACGCCGAAAAGAAATCCGGCCATCAGCCGGCTCAACCCGAACGACGCAGCCATGCCCAGCGCCACACCCGCGAGAACCGACTTCATTCCCTGCCCGATTACCAGCTTCAACACGCCGCCCTTACTTGCGCCCAACGCCATGCGCACGCCGATCTCCTGGGTTCGCTGCGTCACGGCATAGGATACGACCCCGTAAATTCCGATCGCCGCCAGCAATAGCGCGAGCCCCGCGAAAGAGCCCACCAACCCGGTTTGAAACCACTCCGGCGCGAGCGACGCCTCCACTTGCGCCTGGACCGTTTCGAGATTGGTCACCGGAAGTTCCGGATCAAGCCGCCCCACGACGCCCCGGACCGCGGAAGTCAGCGCTGCCGGATCGGACGCCGCCTTCACCGCCAACACCATGGATTTGCCGAAGCCGGCGGCAAACAAGGAATCCTCAATCTGCGAATACGTTTGATACACCTGCGGCCGGACGCTGTTCGCCAGTTCGTTGTTCTTTACGTCCGCGACCACGCCGATGACGGTGTACCAGGGATCGGGCGACGAGGGGCTACCCTGTTTGATTTGCTGTCCCACGGCTTCCTTGCCGGGAAAATACTGGCGAGCCATCGTTTCATTAATCACCAGCACCGGCTCCGATCCGCTCCGATCTCGCGAATCGAACAGCCGCCCTCGACGGAGACGGATTCCGACAGCTTGAAAATAGTCGCCGAGCACGGTGGCGCTCGCGGCCAGCGCCGAAGGAACTGACGGGTCCTTCACTGTAACCAGCCGTTGGTTCCGCAGGCTGAGCAGAGGCCCCGTGGCTGCTCCCACCGCGCTCGCGCCGGGCAACGTCGCGAGCCCGTCCAGTGTCCGCTCAAAGAATCCGCGGACCGAAGCAGCATCCCGATACGCGACGCCTGGCAGCGTGACCTGTGCGGTAAGGAGGTGCTGGACGTCGAACCCAGGGTCGACGGCGTGAAGCGCAACCAGGCTGCGGACCAGTAGTCCCGCGCCCACTAGAAGCACCAGCGACAGAGCGACCTCGCTCACCACCAGCAGACTGCGCAGGCGCACGCGGCCCAGTCCGGAAGTCGCGCTGCGGGAGACATCTTTCAAGCGAGCCGACTCGCCCGTTCGAGCCGCTGTCAAAGCCGGCATCGCGCCGAACAAGAGTCCGGCGAGCACCGACACGGCGGCGCTGAATGCAACCACGTGCCAGTCCAGGTTAATGGTCGCCGCGCGCGGTACCGAGGCCGGGATCACCCGCGCCAGCATCGTCACCAGCCACATCGCCAGCAGCAACCCAGCCGCTCCGCCGCTGATCGATAGCAGCAGGCTTTCCGTAAACAATTGCCGAAGCAAGCGGGCTCGGCTGGCCCCCAGCGAAGAGCGTATCGCCAGTTCCCTTTCCCTTCCCGCGGCTCTCGCCAGCAGCAAGTTCGCGACATTCACGCAGGCGATCAACAGAACGAACCCGACCGCGCCCACCAGCAGCCACAGCAGCTTGCGCGAATCTTGTGCGACCCGCTGCGTTACGGGCGAGACCTGCGCGTCCAGCGAGAATCCCGCTTGCGTGAACGCCGGCAGTTTCTCGTAGATGCGCCGCGCCACTGCCTGCACGTCGGCTTGCGCCTCGGCCATGTTCACACCGGGTTTCAGCCTGGCGACTACCTCAAAGTTGTAGTTGCCGATAATCGCCTGGTCCTGCGGCGTGATCCCCAACGGCACCCACACGTCATGGCCGCCGCCGAACGGAAGGCCGGGAAGCGGAAACTCGACGTCCTTGGGAAGCACGCCGAGGATCGTGGTCGGCCTTCGATTGAAATCGACAACCCGGCCCACGACGCCGGGATCGCCTGCGAACCGCCTCTGCCACAGCCGGTAAGTGATCACCGCCACTCCGCTGCCGGGATGATCTTCCGCTGGAGTGAATCCTCTGCCGACCACCGGCGACACGCCGAGAACGGCAAAAATCTCGGGGGAGACGCGCAAACCTTGCAAGCGCTCCGGCGAGCCGGTGCCAGTCAAATCCATGTTTGCGAAAGTGTACCCGGCGACGGATTCAAATGCATGAGAACTGCGTTGAAACTCGACCAGGTCCGACGGGGTGACCGGCATCCCATTCGGCGAAATCTTCTTGATCACGTCTTCGATCAGTACCACCCGCCCGGGATCATGGAACGGAAGCGGCCGCAACAGGACCGCGTTGACGACCGCGAAGATCGCCGAGTTTGCTCCAATCCCTAAAGCAAGCGTCGTCAGAGCCAAAAGCGTAAAGACTCGTTGCCTTCCGAGCAACCGGATCGCATACCGCAGATCGTGAAGGGTGATGCCCATAGCAGACCAATTCGCAATCGCGTAACCACGAAACGGGCATTTGTTTTCAATGAGCCGGTCCGGAATCGTGTCCGTTTGCGGGATTCTGTGTGCGCTCCTGCGAGCCTCGATGCCAGAGTCAACCGAGCTACTGTAAAAGGGAACGATGCTGCCGGCGCCTCTGAGCGATCTCGTAAAATACACTCTCCTGATCGTCGGGGCGCTTTTTCCCATCGTCAATCCGATCGGGAATACGCCGATCTTCCTCTCGCTGACGCGCGGTTTGACCAGCCAGGGGCGAACCGTGCTGGCAAGAATGATTGCCGTCAACGGCCTGGTCCTGATTCTGGCCTCCATCTTCATCGGCACCCATATCCTGGCCTTTTTCGGCATTTCGCTGCCAGTGGTCCAGGTTGGAGGAGGGCTGGTGGTGATCTCGACCGGCTGGGCGCTCCTGCGCCAACCCAATGACGGCGACGCCGGCGAAAGCGGCTCCCCGAAACAGTGTAACGAGGACGACTATTCCCGCCAGGCATTCTACCCGTTAACGCTGCCCCTGACCGTCGGACCCGGCTCGATCTCGGTAGCGATTACCGTAGGCGCCAATCGGCCCGAGGGCTCGGAGTGGCGCTGGCCTCTGATCGGAGGGATGCTGCTGGGCTCGGCTCTGATTGCCGCGTCCATCTATTTGAGCTACCGGTTCGCCGAACGGATCGCGCGTACCCTCGGCGAATCGGCGATGAACATCATGATCCGCCTGACCTCGTTCATTCTGGTCTGCATCGGGGTTCAGATTTTGTGGAACGGGCTCAGCGCCCTGCTGCGGACGGTGGTTCGGTAACGTAAAAGAGATGGGAACCCGACGTCCATCCGGGCTCGACCCCTACTCGTTCTCGATTCGCCCCTTATCGAAGGCTGAGGGCGGCGGCTATTTGGCCGAGTATCCCGATATACCCGGATGCAGGTCCGACGGAGAAACCGTCCAGGCAGGCGCGATCGCGAGCCGATATACTTGAAATCGATGGCCACTGTGATCGAGATAGGCACCCTGATTTCTCGACGCCCCGACATTCGCGGCGGCCGGCCGTGCGTTGCCGGGACAGGCGTTTCTGTGCGCCGTATTGCTCGGTGGCACGCTATGGGCCAGATCCCGGAAGAGATCGTGCAAACTTTCGGAGGCCACCTATCGCTGGCACACGTGCATGCTGCTCTGGCCTATTATTACGCGAACCAAGGGGAAATCGACGCAGACCTCGAAGCCGACGATCGCGAGACTGAGGCCCTGGAACGGCAATACCAACGCTGATTCACGCCCGTGAGTCGGATCAGCCTCTACCTCGATGAAGACGCGATGCATACGCGGCTGGTCATCGCTCTTCGTTCTCGGGGCATTGCGGTGGTCACGGTCTTGGACGCCGGTCTGAGTGAGAAGACTGACGAGGAACAATTAGCCTTCGCTACGGAGAGCGGGTGCGTCCTCTATACGTTCAACGTGCCGGACTTTCATCGGCTTCATCAGCAATGGGCCGCTGCTGGGCGAGAGCACGCTGGCATGATTCTGGCTCCTCAGCAGCGGTTCTCGGTTGGCGAGCAGTTGCGCCGAATCTTGCGGCTTAGCGCCGGCGTGACCGCTGAAAGCATGCGAAATCAGGTCGAGTTTCTGAACAACTGGGGTTGACGACCCGGCGGGATGGGTTCCCTCTACTCACGAGCAGGGCTGCGGCTCGGCTTCACGCTTGGCCTTGCGCGCCGCCGCAATCTCGGCGTCGATCTCCTCCATGGAAAGCTGATCCAGGTCCGCTTCTTTGGCGCTGGCCCACGATTTGCGAAGCCACTCCGGCGCCAAGTCTTGTTCCAGAACTTGCAAGACATATTGCTCGGCCGATACACCTCGCGCGGTGGCCTTGGCTTTGAGGACCTGTACATCCTCATCGGGAAGTTTGATCGTGAGATTCATGGCGATCTCTCTCTAGGTTAACGCTGCCGCCGAAGGTTTACGCGAACCGGGCGGCAGAATGTCCTTCGGCCACTAAGGAAGGATTGCGCAACGCGGAGCGGATCGCGCACAACTGGCTCATGGACTTTATTTCTACCCAACCAAAGCCCGATAAGCGTTTGTTCCCCAGACACCGCCAGCTTGCAAATCATCCCGCCCCCACCCCCGTGTGCTAACATGCGATTGGAAGATCGTTCATGCGTTTCCGGCGCACACTCCTTGCCAGCCTAGCCCCGCTCATCGGCCTCTCCGCCTTACTCGCGGCCATGTCCGCCGAGCCTCAGGTTTCCGGGGGCTGCCGGCCGCTGACGCGTCTGCTCCAATCCGTCGTTC
>Ga0070733_10003005_pt1 | contig 11674 bp, 9 predicted proteins | sample Coa_R1_9_FD_66450 | JGI IMG/M metagenome (GOLD analysis project Ga0070733, IMG submission 66450) | Surface soil microbial communities from Centralia Pennsylvania, which are recovering from an underground coalmine fire - Coalmine... | ecosystem: Environmental > Terrestrial > Soil > Unclassified ... | reverse complement strand
ATAGCTGAGCCACGGTCTTGCGGTCTTCACGGATTCATCCGCGCCCGCCCAGCGCGCAGGATGCCTACCAAGCCAGATGAGGTGATAGTCATGCGCAGGTCCGCAAGACCCATGGCCGCCGCGGGCGTCGCCATCGCCTTCCCCACCCACGGGCCAGCCACGATGGCCACGGCGGGCACCGCCTCGCCGCTGGCCACCGGCATGGCCGGCCCCGCGCAGTCGGCAGTACCTACTGCGGGCAGCGTCCCGCAACCACTGACCGGCTACAGCAAGGACGGTGATCTCTCTGTAAAAGACGGCCTGACCGGCAACTGGACGCTGGAAGCAAACGGAGTGAATGCGGCCACCCTGACCTGCGACAACAAGAACCGGGCCGCTGATCGGGCACCAGCCGGCCTCCGGTGACTTCTACGTCAGGGAAGACAGCTTTGGCACCGGCGCAGGGACCGGAGCGGAATTAGCTCATCCGATCATCTATGAAGGAGGGACCAATGCGAGAATCTTCAGGACAGGCAGGGCATCGCAGGCTGGCGGGGTTCCTGGGGGTGTTAACCGCGTGCCTGCTGGCGGGCGGGCTTGTCCCGGCCGCGGCGTCAGCCGGGCAGGTGCGCCCGGATACCGGCGGGCCGGGGACACCCTACCTATACGCCGGGCAGTGCCTGCAGTCGGGGCAGGAACTCGACAACCAGTCGCTGGCGCTGGTCATGGGTGCCGACGGCAACGTGGTGATGACCGACGACTCGCACGCGGTGTGGGCCAACGGCAAAACCGGAAATCCCGGCGCCCGGCTGTGCATGCAAGGCGATGGCAACCTGGTCGAATACACGACTTCCAACGTGGCCGTATGGTCCAGCGGCACCGCCGGGAACCCGGGCGCTCACGCCCAGCTGACCGGAGCCGCAGGCTTCGATGTAGTTCTCAGCGGGTCCCGGCTGTGGGGCACTCCGCTGCCCACCACCGAGTTCCAGAACCCCACCTCCAGCTCGCCGGACGTGCTGTGGGCCGGGCAGCACCTGGGCGCGCCCGGCTTCGAGATGCTCGACCGCAACCAGAAGTACTCACTGTATGAGTACGAGGGCTGGCTGGAGGAATACCAGAACGGCACCCAGAACCTGCTGTGGTATTCCGGCAGCTACTGCTCCGGCAGCTCCGAGACCGACATGCAGACCGACGGCAACCTGGTCACCTACTGCAACGGCAGCGCGATCTGGTCGACCGGGACCGGCGGCCACCCGGCCTCCTACGGCATCTGGCTGCACCTGCAAACCGACGGCAACGTCGTCCTCTACACCAACTACGGCACCGCGCTGTGGGCCAACGGCGTCTAAGCCAACTTAGCTGGCGGGGCGGGCTATAGGCCCGCCCCGCCAGCCAGCGCGATGCTGCCAGATCGCGGAGACAATCAGGAATCCGGCGGTGGCGGCCAGGCCGGTAACGACGAGGACCCGGTGGATGCCGAGGCGGTGGGTGAGCCGGGCGCCGAACAAGCCGACGGTGAAGCCGGCGATGCCTTGCGGGGCGATTGCCAGGCCGCTGGCCAGCGGTGAGAGGTGCAGGACTTGCCCGGCTGGCCGTGCATGCTGGCCAGGTTGACCACGTACAGCGCCAGCGTCGTCACGGTCAGCGCTAGATAAGCCCGGTGCTGCCACGGCGGGTACCACCATGCGGGGGCGGCGTCGCGGCCGGCCAGCACCTGGATCAGCCCGCGCCACGCCCGGCGCGCCACCCGGCGGGTGCTGCTGGCTGCCGGTGCAGTGCCGGGCTTCGGTTTCACGCTCTCAGGGTAGGCCGCCGGGGCCGCCCGCTCATCATCCCAGCGTGGTCATACCTGGGTATCAGTTCGCGTCGTGGCCGGGCCGGATTGCCTTCGTGGTATGAGCGCAGATTCGGCTCCGTGGTGTGACGACCCGGCCCCGGCCCGCCAGGCAGCCTTAGCAGCATCTGGAATGCGGTAAGGCCGCTGATCCTGAAACCGTCGCGGTGCCCGCTCCGCCGGCACGACGGGCAGCAAGAGTGGAGGAGCAGTGACGACGACAGTGCTTGAACTGCGCGAGGTGTCGAAGGTCTACGGGACCGGCCCCGCCCAGGTGAATGCGCTCCGGCAGGTGAACCTGTCGGTCCGCGGTGGTGAACTGGTGGCGGTCATGGGCCCGAGCGGGTCCGGCAAGAGTTCGCTGCTCACCATAGCGGGCAGCCTGGAGGAACCCACTCGTGGCCAGGTGCTGGTGATGGGGACTGATCTTACGCACTTGTCGCCTAATGATCAGGCGAGGCTGCGCCGGCGCCGCATCGGCTACGTCTTCCAGGATTTCAACCTGCTCGCCGGATTCACCGCGATCGAGAACGTCACCGTTCCGCTGGAACTGGACGGCACCTCAGGGAAGGCGGCGCACGCGACCGGGATGAAGGCCCTGGCAGAGCTGGGCATCGCCGAGCGGGCTCACCATTTCCCCGATGAGCTGTCCGGCGGGGAGCGCCAGCGCGTGGCGATCGCCCGCGCGGTGGTGGGCGACCGCAGGCTCCTGCTCGCCGACGAGCCGACCGGTGCCCTGGACTCGGTGAGCGCCAAGACGGTCATGCAGCTCATGCTCGCCATCTGCCGGCGCGGGGTAGCCGGCGTGGTCGTGACCCATGACCCACAGATGGCGTCGCACGCCGACCGGGTGGTGCTCCTGCAAGATGGGCAGGTCATCGATCAGACCCAGATCTCCCCTGGCCCGGATTCACTGCTCACCCCTGGCGCGCAGCGATGAGCGCGATGCTGCAAGACCGCCCGGTTCGTCCCGGCTCCGCCAACGGCGGTACCGCTGGCCGGCGGGTCGTGACCCGTTGGGCAAGGCGGCTGCTGCGCCGCGAGTGGCGACAGCAGATCCTGGTGCTAGCGCTGTTGGCCGTGACGGTCGGGGCTGCGTCCTTCGGCGTGGCCGCCGCCTACAACGTGGCGTCCCTGCCAAATCCGCAGTTCGGCTCCGCCAACTACCTCCTGCAGTTCGCCGGGACCGGTCAGAAGACCATGACGGCAGACATTGCGGCAGCCAGGAAGGCGTTCGGCACCATTGAGATGATTGGCCGCCGGTTCGTATCCATCCCTGGCTCGACCCAGACCGTGGAGTACCGGGCGCTGAGCCCGGACGGCCCCTACAGCGGCCCGATGCTTGCCCTGGTGCAGGGACACTACCCCTCGGGCGCCGGGCAGGTAGCCGTCACCCGCGGGGTAGCGCAGAACCTTCAGGTCCGCATCGGCTCCGTACTGTCCCTGCCCGGACACCACCAGAGGGTGACCGGCATCGTCGAGAACCCCAGCGACCTGAACGACCAGTTCGCGCTGGTGCCGCCGTCGGCCGGCGGCCCGGCACAAGGGGTAACGGTCCTGCTGGACGCCAGCCCGGCCGCATTCAGCGCCTTCAGGCACACGTTCCACGGCCAGCTGGTGTGGCAGGCGCGGAGCAACAGCACCCAGGCAGCTGTCGCGGCCGGCGCGCTCGGCGTCATCACGGTGCTGATGGTGCTGGTCTCCCTGGTCGCTGCGGCGGCCTTCGCCGTTATCGCCGCGCGCCGTCAGCACCAGCTCGGCATGCTCGCGGCCATCGGGGCGACCCGCAAGCAGCTTCGGATGGTCATGGTCGCAGGCGGAGCGCTGGTGGGCATCATCGCCGCCGTCACCGGGGCGGTCGTCGGCTTGGCCGCGTGGTTCGCGGCAGCCCCGCACCTGGAAGCATTCGCGGGTCACCGGATCGACAGGTTCGCGGTTCCCTGGGACCTGGTCGTGCTGGGCATGCTGCTGGCGATACTGACGGCAGCCGGCGCGGCCTGGTGGCCAGCGCGGGCCGTATCCCGTGTCCCGGTCGTCAATGCCCTGTCGGCCCGGCCGCTTAAGCCCAGGCCAGCGCACCGCAGCGCCATTGTGGCCGTGCTGCTGATCGTGCTGTCCCTGGCCTGCCTCGCCCTGGCTAACCAGAGCAGCGGACCGCTGATCATCTGCGGCGCGCTGGCAATGGCCCTTGGAATCTCGTTCATCAGCCCGCTGAGCATCCGGGTCCTTACCGCGGCTGGCCGCCGGGTTCCGGTTGCGGTGCGGCTGGCGCTGCGTGACCTGGCCCGGTACCAGGCCCGCTCTGGCGCGGCACTGGCCGCCATCAGCCTGGCCCTGGGGATCGCCGTGGCGATCATGATCAGCTCGGCCGCGGCAATGAACGCGGCAAACGCGGGTAATCTGCCGGACAACCAGATGCAGATCTGGATCGGCCAGCCGGGCGGCAATCAGCTGGTGCCCATCCGGACGCCTGCCGAGCTGAGCGCCCAGGCTGCCGCGGTGCATCAGATCGCCGGATCGCTGGGCGGTGCCGCCGTGATCCCGCTCGACATGCCCGTCAACCCGGCCAGCAAGCCGCAGCCCGGCGGCCAGCAGCCCGTTGTCAGCCTGAACGCCCCGGTGGACCAGGCCGCCGGCCGGAACGGGATCTACCACTCGCTGGCCCTCTACGTCGCCACGCCTGCCGTGCTCCACTATCTCGGCATCAACCCGGCGACCGTCGACCCGGCAGCCAACATCCTCACCATCCAGGCCGGGCAGGACGACCTCACCACCATCACGACTGCCACGAACGCCACAAACGTTCAGCGGATCCATGTTCCTTCCTACAGCTCCGAACCCACCTCGCTGATTACCCTGAACGGGCTGCGCCACTGGCACTGGACCCAGATCCAGTCCGGCTGGACGGTCGAGTCCACCCGTCCACTGCCAGCCACTCAGATCGCAGCCGCGCGGGAGGTGGCCGCCAAGTCAGGCCTGGTCATCGAGTCCAGGAACACCCAGGCTTCGCTGGCCACGATCAGCACCGTGGCGACGGCCGCAGGAGCACTGATCGCGCTCGGCGTGCTGGCGATGTGCGTGGGCCTGATCCGCGCCGAGGCAGCCGGTGACGTGCGCACCCTGACCGCCATCGGAGCCACCAGCACCACCCGGCGTACCCTCACCGCCACCACCGCCGGCACCCTTGCACTGCTGGGTGCGCTGCTCGGATCGAGCGCAGCCTACCTGGCGCTGGCCGCCGGACACCGCAGCAACATCTCCGCGCTGAGCCGGGTGCCAGTTCTCGACCTGACGATCACCCTCGTCGCCGTTCCCGTCGCGGCAGCCCTGGCGGGATGGATCCTCGCCGGACGAAAGCCATCAGCTCTCGCCCGGCAGGCACTCGACTGACTCGCTGGCCGACTGTGGCCGCTCTGGATAGAGCGGCCACGCAAGTCAATCGGCCATGACCGTCGGCGAGCTATGCTTTCCGGCCAATAGACAGCTAAGCGAGGTCCCCACCGCAGCTCGTCGCAACATCACGGCCGCAGCACGTAATCTTTTGCGAGGAAATGGCACCCACCCCGGCCGGAGGCCGGGCCCGGGTGACGGTTCTGCATGCCCGCTAACAGGCGGATATGGGGTTTTAACGTGTCCGAGGGGCCTTGAACACGGAAACCGGTGAGATCTCCCTGGTTCGGGGAAATCATGCAACGAGAGTAACAAAGAACGAGGGCAGTATGCTCTGGATTCCGCGAAGTGTTCGCTGTTTGTGCAGTCACCTGGGCCTGTGCATAGGCAGGCCGCAGATGCGCAGGCATCGGCTCCGTCCTGCTGATGGCGCCAGCATGATCGGACGTGGGCGATAGCCAGCGGCGGGCTCAGCACCTGGTCTGCGCGGACCGGTCCCGGTCACCTTCCGTAACGATCACCGCGGCACGCACGAGCATGTAACCGCCGTTATGGGTCGGTTCTCGCCTGCAATTAGTAGCTGAACAAGCCGCGCATGTTGGGTCGTTGGGTGCCCAGCCGCCCGGTAGCCGGTGACGGGGCATGGGCCATGGCCGTTCGCGTGCCCGGAAGCGGTGCCCGTACCTGCACTCGTGATCGGCCGCTTGAGTATCGATCGTGGCCGGCTGCCCGGCGGGGCCGGGGTCGAGGTAGTTGGTGCGGCGCAGCTGAGACCGCTGACCGTTGGGTGGACGTGGTGCGGGTTACGATCTTGCCGCCAGGAGAATGAATGGCGTGAGGGCGCGAGGATCGCGTTGCCAACGTGGCGGCTTGGGTGGCCCGGGGGCGCTGGCTGGCGAGGTGGTAGCGAGATGCGGCAGGTGGGCGATGGGCGGGTTCGCGGCCGGCGGAGCCTGATCGGGTACCGGTCTGTGCACCAGGCGGTGCTCGGGGCCGCCGAGCGGGTCTGGCACGACCTGCGGGCCGGTGATCTCTACCGGAGCGGCAAGGAGTTTGAGCTCATGGAGCGGGCCCTGGGTTTCGCTGCCATGGCCATGCTGACAGTGTTCCCGCTGCTTGTCGTCATCGCTGCCGCCGGCGCCGCCGCGCATCACGGCCTGGCCGTGTGGGTGGTCTACGGCATGGGCCTGACGCACTCCTCTGCCCGCGCGGTGGTGAAGCTGTTTTCCGCGCCTGCCCGGGTCCTGGGCACGACGAGCTTTTTCAGCGTGGTGCTGGTGGCGGTCTTCGGGGTGATGTTCGCGGGCAGCGTGCAGGCCGGGTTCGAGCGAATCTGGGGCCTTCCCGCCGGGCCGTGGCACAAGATCTGGCGTCAGGCGGTATGGCTGATCGTCTTCATCGCCTATATCTACGCAGACGCCGTGGTGGGTGCTGCGACACGCCATGCGCCGGTCGAGACGGCGAGCCGGGTGTCGGTGGCGGTAGTGCTTGGCCTTGGCTTTTTCTGGTGGGGGCTTCGCTTCCTGGTCGGCTCCCGGGTGAGCTACCTGGCGGCGATGCCTGGCGCGGTGGTCACGGTGGCGTTCCTGGCTGGCCTGCGGGCTTTCTCCGCCTTGGTCTTCCAGCCGCTCATCGCCGCGAACGCGGTCACCTACGGGGCGCTAGGCACCGTTTTGATCGTGCAGTCGTGGCTGATCGGGGTCGGCTGGGTCATCTATGGCGGCCAGTTGTGCGGGCGCTGGTTTCACGATGCCTGGCTTCGGGCCTGGGCCGATAGCCGCTGGGGGCACCGGCGGCCCGGCGGGGAGCAGGGTCATGGGCAAAGGGGTGGGAAGGGCAGTGACCCCTGAAAGTGAGGGGCCAGGCCGGAATGGCGAGACAGGCGACGGCAGGTGAGCCATGGGCCGGCCCGTCCCGGCAGGCCCGGGTCAGTGCTCACGGCCAGGAGGCCCTGCTTTCCAGATACCGCACCACATCGCCGGCGGCCCGCCGGTGAGCTGCGCCGGTCGCGGATTAGTAGCGGTGATGCTGGAAAGCTAGTGGCAGGAGGTTGTTCCACAGATGCCCTGGAGGCCCCGGATGCTCAAGACGGTCATCATATGGACCTTCATCACGGTAGCGGGGTTTTACCTGTGAGCCAGGCGCCCAGTTCCGGTCACTGTAACCCCGGTGCGTTCTGGCGGCCCGCAGGACTCCAGTGGCCAGGTCGCGTCATGAACTCGCTGCCCGGGCAGGGAACATGCGCCTGATAACCGCCGGTGCGAGCGCGCCGAACTCTGTCAACAAATACCTGCTGCCGCACGAACACCAGGTCATCACGGTGCGCAGGCACCCGGCCATCCTGCTGGGTCCCGTTACCTTCACCGTGACCGGGCTGATCCTCGCCGCGGTGCTGACCGGCTTCGCCCGCCATAATGGCACCGCCGTTCTCCTCATCTGGCTGCTGTGGCTGATCCTGCTGGGTTATCTCCTCGTGGAGGCGATCGAGTGGATGGACAGCTACTTTGTGGTCACCAGTCACCGGATGCTGCTGACCAGCGGCCTGACAACCCGCAAAGTGGCCATGATGCCCCTGGTCAAAGTCACCGACATGACCTTCCAGCGCAACGCGCAGGGACGGGTACTGGGCTACGGCACCTTCATCCTGGAATCGGCCGGTCAGGACCAGGCCTTCCGGGTCGTTGACTATCTGCCCTACCCAGAGCAGCTCTACCTCGAGGTATGCGGCCTCATCTTCCCCAGCAAAACAGACCCAGCCGACGACTGAACACCCCTGGGCGCTACCGCGGGCAGCATCACCCTCGCCGGCAGCCGCCTGACCTTTGAGAACGCGACCAGGGCACGCATGATCAGCAAGGCAGCTATACGCACAATTGCTAACGGCTGCGGCCACCAGCGCGGAATCGATCTGTCCGGTTGACGGGTCCCCAGTAATCACCAGTCCAGGCGTATAGATTGGGCCGATCTGCGCGTGCCGACTAGCACAGACAGCGAATGTCTCAGCCATGCAGATTCGGCGTTCTGCTCGGGTAAGAGCTCTTGGCCGCTGACCTTGAGCTGCCGGTCATTGGCGCGCCTGTCGGATATCCGCTGCCCTGGTCGGCTGAGCGGTGCGGGATTGCGTCACGGCTGGCCTTTCGTGTAGCCGGTTGGTGTGCCTGGTGTTATTACGGCGGTGATGAACGGGATCGGTTTTGGCAGTTTGGCCGGGGTGATGCTCGGCTGTCGCCGATGAGCAGGGCGGAGGCCGGGTTTGCCCGATGGGTAGCCCGGAAGGCGGTGACCTGGCGGCATGTCTGTTCGGTCGGCGCAGGGGGATCTGACCGAGCTGAGTGGCTGGTCCTCCAGGCAGGTGCTAACCCGCTATGGCGCCAGCGCCCGGGCCAGCCGGACCTGTGACCGCGTCATGGAAGGCAGTCTGTAACCGTGTCCGGCATGGTGTGCATCCTGGCGGTGATCTGGGCCTTGCGCCGGTGGTGGGGTCGGCTTGCCCCGGGCGTCACTGGCGGGTTCCGAGAAATTGGTTCATACTCGGAAGCGTGGCGGCGGAAAGGAGGCGTCGTGACCATCGCCGTTGAGGAAAAGCGTCTCCGCAGCCTGTTCGAGCGGGTTGAGGTCGTGGAGGACGTGGCCAGGACGCTGCCTGAGGATGACGAGCGCCGGGCAAGGCTCCTGGCTGTGTCGGATAGCGCGCTGGCGGAGGAAGGCACTGTAAGGCCTGTTATCGCGGCCAGGATTCTGGGGCTGAGCGAGAAGACTGTGCGCGCCTGGGCCGCCGCGGGTGTCCTGGCCATCGCCCAGGATTCCCCCAGGCTGTTGCTGGACGTGCGCAGCATGCATGCGGTGAGTCATTTGGTCAGCGAGCTGCGGGCTGCTGGGCAGGACAGGGATCTGCTCGACCAGGTGTGGCGCCGTCTTGAGGACGCAGCGCTGCTGGATCGCGAGGATCTGCAGGAAAGCTTGGAGCAGATGCGGCGCGGCGAAGGACGTGTGCTGCGCCCGATCCGCTCAGACAGCTCCCCGGAGAGCCGCTAGAGTCGCGGGGCGTGCCCACTGAAGTCATCGCCCCGCCCCGCGCCGGCCAGCAGATAGCCGGGCTGGACCGTGCTCACGCCAGGGCATTCAGCGAGTTCGTGGATGATCTGGCGGCCCGGGGCTGCAAGGCGCTTGGCTGCCGTGACCATCGGCAACGGCCGCTAACCCACCCTGAGCACACTCCGGAAAGGAGGATTTTCGCGAGAAAATGGCACCCGACACGGCCGGAGGCCGGGCCCGGGTGACGATTCTGCATGCCCGCAAACAGGCGGATATGGGGATTTAACGTGTCCGAGGGGGGACTTGAACCCCCATGCCCTATACGGGCACTAGCACCTCAAGCTAGCGCGTCTGCCTATTCCGCCACCCGGACATGTGACCGGGCTTCGGTAGTACCGGTCCGGCCGCCTCACGATAGCAAACGTAGCCGATCCCGCGCAGGTCGGCTTCCACGGTAACTTCCCCGCCCTGGTACACCCAGTCGGCCACGACGGCGTGGCATGCGACGATGGCCAGGTGACTGGAGAACTTGACGCTACCAAGGGTAATGGCCTGACCGCAGCCGACGAGGTCGCTGGGCTCTGCTCCGACCTTATCCGCATCGACACTACCAACGCGGGAGACAACGAGGGGCCCGGTGAGCGCAAGGCCGCCGAGCACGTCGCCCAGTTGCTCGCCGAGGTCGGCATCGAGCCCAGCATCTATGAGTCTGATCGTAAGCGCGCCAGTGTCGTGGCTCGCATCCCGGGCGAGGACCCGACCAGGCCGGCGCTTCTCGTCCATGGGCATCTTGATGTGGTGCCGGCCGACGCGGCCGACTGGCGGGTGCACCCATTTTCCGGCGAGGTTCAGGATGGGTGTGTCTGGGGGCGGGGGGCGGTGGACATGAAGGATATGGACGCCATGGTGCTCGCCGTGGTCCGGCAGCGAATGCGGGAGGGGCGGCGGCCGGCCCGGGACGTGGTGCTGGCGTTCCTGGCCGACGAGGAGGCCGGGGGGAGCTATGGGGCGCGCTGGCTGGTCGACAATCATGCCGGTCTCTTCGAGGGGTGCAGCGAGGCTGTCAGCGAGGTTGGCGGGTTCAGTGTGACGCTTGGTGGCAAGCGGCTGTTCCTTCTCCAGACGGCGGAAAAGGGGATGGCCTGGATGCGGCTGACGGCGCGGGGGCGGGCGGGGCATGGGTCCATGCTGAACTCCGAGAATGCTGTCACCGAGGTGGCTGAGGCGGTGGCCAGGCTGGGGCGCCATGAGTGGCCGGAGCGGGTCATTCCGTCGACCGCCGCGTTTCTGCGCGCCGCGTGTTCGGCTCTGGGTATTGATTTTGACCAGGGTAATCCGAAGGCGGCACTCGGCAAGATTGGGCCGCTATCGCGGGTAATCGGGGCGACCCTGCAGAATACGGTCAATCCTACGGTTCTCCGGGCGGGGTACAAGGTTAACGTTATCCCGGGGTCGGCTTCGGCCGATATTGACGGGCGTTTCCTGCCTGGGTATGAAGATGAGTTTTTTGCCGAGATCGACCAGTTGCTGGGTGAGCGGGTGCAGCGGGAGTTTATTCATAGGGATATCTCGGTGGAGACTACGTTCGACGGGGAGCTGTGCGCGGCGATGGTGGCTGCGCTGCAGGCAGAGGAGCCGGAGGCCAGCGTTGTCCCGTATTGTCTGTCCGGCGGGACCGATGCTAAGTCGTTCAGCCGGCTGGGTATGAGGTGTTTTGGGTTCGTGCCGCTGAGGCTTCCGGCGGATCTTGATTTTTCGGGCATGTTCCATGGTGTTGATGAACGTGTTCCGGTGGACGCGCTTGCTTTCGGGACCCGGGTGCTGGATAAGTTTCTCGACCTCTGCTAGAGGTTTGGCGAGATTAGGCCTAGTTTGACCGTGGGGCCGGTGGATAACTCGCCGGTCTATCGGAGAATTAAACCCCTCGGACACGTTGAGTGCTGTTATGGTGACGCAATGTGTGGGGCCGGGTCTCGCCGGGCCGTATCCCCCAGGCATGTGCGGCATGGCGAGCGGGTCAGACAGTGCCGCGTTGCGTTCGAGGAGGGTCGCAGGTGCGACATACCGGGGCGGTGGAGCCGACCAGGCTTCATGGTCCTACCAGGCCGGAGCCGGCCGATGAGCGGCTCCACGCCGCCGGCGCGCGGTGCTGCGCGCCCGGCGCGGCCTGGTGTGCGTCAGGTCCGAAAGTGCCCGCAGCGTCAGGTCCGGGGTCGGTCGCCGCGTCAGGCCCCGGAGTGCCCACCGTGTCAGGTCCCGGGCTGCCCGCCGCGTCAGGTCCAGGACCGGCCGGCGCATCAGATCCGGGGCCGGCCGGCGACGGCCGGCTTGGTGAACCTCAAGGATGGCGGACCGGCCATGGCACGGCCGGGCACCCCATCGTGCCACGACGTGGCTGGCGGATGGCTGGCCGTGGCCTCATTACAGGTGGCCTCA
>Ga0070733_10003004_pt1 | contig 11677 bp, 12 predicted proteins | sample Coa_R1_9_FD_66450 | JGI IMG/M metagenome (GOLD analysis project Ga0070733, IMG submission 66450) | Surface soil microbial communities from Centralia Pennsylvania, which are recovering from an underground coalmine fire - Coalmine... | ecosystem: Environmental > Terrestrial > Soil > Unclassified ... | reverse complement strand
TCCACTGGGACCGCCCTGCTATGGTTTCCTGTTAGCGTCTTTTTGCTTTCGATTCGAGTATTCTCGCACGCTTTACGACGGCCCTCTTCAGGACAACCGCTCCACCACTGGCCTGATCAAGGGCACTTTCCAGCTCGTGCCTCGCTTTCTCGGCAGCTAGTCTGATTCTGTGTTCCATGGGAGTCATCAATCCCCCCTATTCGACTCTAGAGGTGCAGTCCGAAAACGCCGAAGAAGGCGAGTACCACGAATACGGCAACCACCACGACTATCATGCCGAGGGTGCCTAGTCCTTTCCTCTTGTTACCTCTGATTGAGTATGTCATACCCGTATTTGCCGCCCGTTGGGTATATGCCGAAGCGACGTTTGATACCTAGCACTCCCATGAAGGTAAGATCCTGGCCGCAGTAGAGAATGTTCTCTTAGCACAACCATTCGCAGCACCTCAACCTCCGGCGCTCCTAAACGCAGGGACCAAACCTTACCTTCCGTCCAAGTCAGCCGACAGGACGGCGGAAGAGGATGTTACTATGAATTCATACTCAGATGGTATAAACTCAGGAGAACATTCACAGACATGTTAGCAGACAAAACCGTTCGATATGAAGGAAAGAACACGAATCTGAACTTGCTGGGAGATAACACAACCCAGTATCTTCGCGATGATGGCTTCAAAGTCCAATCATCGAGACCCGGCCTCGGAGGCACTTTGTTACAGGCGCAAAAGGGCGGCTTTCTCCGAGACATTGTCACGGCAGAAAGGGCGCTGAATATTCTGATTCAGGGAGAGCCCAACAACTTCACCGTCAGGGTCGGAATCGGGAAATGGTTCCAGAACATCGGCGTAGCTGCCGTTGAGACCCTGTTAATCAGCGAAATCTTCCTCCCCATTGACGTTGCAGAAATGGCGTGGAATGTGGAAGTGGAAAAGAAGGTATTGAAAAGGATCGACGAACTCGTGGGAATGGGTCGGACGATGGCCATGGGACAGGTCCAGAGGAGTCCGACAATCAAAGGAAGGATCGAGAGAGTGACGGGCGCCGGTCACTTCGTCGTCTACCCCAACGAGAGCATAGGTCCTTCGATGAAAACAGGAGACCAAGTCATGGTCCTCACAGACATGAAGCAGTATCTTGACATCGGACTGGAGGTCGTCAGAGAGCACATGTCATCACCCAACCCAAGCGACTTCGCTCTCGTCGTGAAGGGAGGCAACAGGCTGCTGCAGCAGTGCGCAGTGTACTGTAACGGCGAAAGACTCGCTGCAATCGACAAGAACGGAGCCTCGAAGACCGAACTTCTCCTTCCAGTTGGAGGGACGCTCCGCTTCCACATCCCAGACATGATGAGACCTACGAGGGACTCGATTGTGGAAGTAAGGGACGGCGAGACCTCAATACAGGAAAGATTCGGCGCGATACCTGGCGCGGAACTAGTCGAGCAAGCCGAAGTGTCCGTCGCGTCGTAGAGACGAGAAGCCACTTTCAGGGGGTTCATCCCCCCTGATGGGGGGCCGCCTCCGAGCGGAAAAGAAGCGTGATAATTCATAGCGCAGGTAGTCTCCTACAATGTTCTAGTGTTGATCCCAATGCAAAAGATCATGAAAAGCGAACCACCCGAAAAGTGAAGTTTTCAGAGTGGTTAAGGAGCATTCGAAATCAAGGGGTGATTGCTGGCACCTCAGGAGGACTTGGGAAGATTCTTGGGGGTGCTCTTGTTGCTTTTCGCACCAGGAGGAGAAAGGCGATTCCCGATATCACGAGGATGACCTGATAGGAAGCGACTCTCCAAAGCACGACGGCCGGCCATGAAGTCAATCCGTAGACTGTCGAAAGGTAGGCTGAAACCGCAAGCTCTGTGAGTCCGGAACCACCTATAGAGATCGGCAAAGCAGCTATTGCGGTCGCCCCATATGCAACAAGAATCGATGAAGTGAGGTCGAGATTCAGACCAGCAGCGTTCAAGATGATCCAGAGGACCGCACCGGATAGTACTGCTTGTACGATGGTCAGAGCAAGAGTCAGAAGGAATGTAGGCAAGACATCTCTTCTCAGAATCTCGCGCGCTGCCCGCGAAAAGTTCGCCGAGCCCTCTTGAACGGCCTTCTCGAACCGTGTCGCTCTCGGCCCCCCTATGAAAATGCCTGCAAACTTGAACCATCTACCGGGAATCTTCGGGATCCCCCTGAAGGCCGGAACCAAGAAGAAGATCGAATATCCTACGACAAGGAGCAGTACTATCACGAGTATTGTCGACGCCAAGAGGGTTGCCCCTCTCGAGAATGCGAATGCGGCGGAGACTAGTCCGATAGCACCGCTGACATACACGTCTAGAACCACTTCATAATAGCCTATCCAGACTGCCTTGCCACCGACAACCCCCTTTCCTGAGAGCCAGGCGGCACGCAAGAACTCTCCCCCAATCGAGGCTGGAGTCGAAAGCGCTACAAACTCGCTGCCAATTCTCGCCACCGCTAAGCCACTCAAATCAGGTCTTGAGTCACGTGTGAAACCAGTTACCAATACTCGGAACCTACCCACCTGGACGAGTAATTTGGCCGCAGACAAGGCGGCGGCGAGGGCGAAGGGGACATAACCAAGCCTGGCGAGATCCGAAACGGTCACGCCCGAGAATATGGAAATAGCAATAATGATGGATGAGCTTACAACTAGGCCGACCGCGCTCCACCTAATCGCGGATTTTGAAAGCCGGAGTCCATCCGTCGCCATTACTCTTCACCTCATTACCTCTTTGAAGGGGCTTCAATCAAGGGCCGCCAGCCATAACAAAGAGGCGATCCGACCTCCAAATCTGAGAAATTCCCACCGAGTTGGGATTGAGGATGTAGTGGGCTTGAAATCGATTCATACAAGTTGGGTTAGCGACGGAGAAGTGGGGTCCTCAAGGTGTTGCAGCGCATAGACCCCAGTGTGTGGTTTCACTCCTAACATCAGAACTGTCCCATCCCTAACGAACAATTTTGCGTAGCTGGAACTCATAGAGAGGATGCGCGATCGGATGGGCGAATCCTTTGGCAGGAATAGGATGTGTGCGTCGTGCGATTGTGCGAGGGTGATTATTTCCTGAGACGTAACCTCAAGTAGCGAGTCCAAATCAGAGGCAAATAGGTTCTCCAGAGCGCTAATTGACTTCACCAGCAACACCGAACTATCCTTCGACTTCGCCCGCAGTCTTGTCGTTTCTCTAGTAACTAGTTCATGGATTTCATCGGGCGTGGCACTCTTGGGCAAGTTAGTAGTCTCAAGGTCGCTCGTCCTCACCACACTGAGAATTCGGAGCCTCTCGGCTACAGTACTTTCGCCGACGGCTTTGTTTAGAATCGAGTTCGTTCGGTCATCGTTCGCGCCTGGCAGCGGGAGAAGGATCGCGCTCCTTCCCATAGATAGAAAATTGATGATGGGGGGCAGCTCGATTGCTCTGAATGCGGGGTAGGGAACATTCTCATCATATTCTATGGCTAAGGTGCTACCGGGAAGCATGCCTCCGAACAGTCTATCCAGTGCGCCACTCCCGAAAGAATAGGCTCCACCGATGTCAGACCTTTGAACGAATTTACTCATCTTCGAGTAATCGGGAGTGACATATGGTCCGAAAAAGGTGAATTTTCCTTCCAGAAGTGTAAAGAGATATTTGTGCTGAGGTATCTTTGTCCCTCGCAGTTTGTGTATGACGAATTCTCGTACCGCACGGTCTTGTTCTTCAACCCTCAGCAACTCTAGAATACCATCGACGAGGTAGTCTATGGTCGTAGCGCCAGGTTCCTCGCTGACGAAGATGAGCTGGGCCCCGGAATTGTTTGCGAGTGCCATTAGAGTCTTCTCGGCTCGTAGCCTTTCTTTTTGGTCCAGTTCCTTCGCGAGTCCGTCCCAACTGTCGAAGACAATGGTCCTGACTGTTTTGGGCTCCGTTAGTTGCATGACGAAATCTAGTACTGAGGTAGCATCCTCGAGCCTGATGTCCAAGAAATTCTGATTGTCTAGCGTGTCTTTCATGGCAGGTATATGCGATTCAAGCAGCTCCTTTGGAACTCTTGAGGATATGTACGCGCCTTTCCCCTTGCCGGCCGCCTTGAGAATCTCAAGTGCGAGTATCGTCTTGCCGGTGCCTGCGAGTCCTTTGATGAGAAGTGTTCTTACGGGGCGCTGTGTGAATTGTCTCAGACCAAGCACCGTAGCAATCCGTGTCTCCGCCAGATCTTCGGCCCCAGAACCAGCTGTATCCCCTTGGATGTCCTTCTGAGTAAGGCTTCCCAACTTGGGTCTTTTGGTCGTCATGACTTCGCACGCTTCTGTATCTTGTGCATGGTCGCACTGAAATCAAACGCGCCTTCAATGCTCAAGAGTTCCAAAGCCCACTTGAGCCTCCTCATGAGGTCCTTGACAATCGCCCTTTCAAGCGACAACGTTGCCTGAGGGCCGAATAGTGCAAGAAGTTTCTTATGGAATTCAGCCGGGTCAGGAAAAGTACTAGAGGCCACCGTCATGTGGGACAAGACCGCGGCCGCCCCACTTTGACCCAGAACCTTGTCCAATCCTCCCCGGACCGCACTGGCAAACGTAGTCGCGAAGTCTTCCTCTTCAGATGTCGCCGATAATGAATTCAAGGTCAGCCTTGAGCCTACTAGTGGTAGACGTATAATCGGTTCCGGAGTAGGACACGAACATTAGGATTATCAGAACTATTTCAGTATTCTGGCAGCCTCGGGGTTTTACATCTAGTGCACGCTACAATATTGACGCACTAACTTTGCTCTATGACTTGACCGCGGGAGCTCCGTGCTCAGGCTGCGCCGTAGCACTGCGCACAAAAAATACAAACACGATGCCGGTTAATGCCAAGAGGACTTGGTATGTGGCGACCCTCCATATTACGATGGCCGCCCACGAGGAGAATCCATAGACGGCAGTCAAGTAGGCTTGCATGGTGAGCTCGGTGACCCCGGCGCCTCCTATGGTTATCGGGAGTTGAGCGACGGTTGCGACACCATACGCGGCAATGATTGCGGAAAGGAGATCTATCTTCAAGCCGACCGCGCTAAGCACAAGCCAAAGAGCTACACCTCCCAAGATATCCTCAACAATGGTCAGAAGGACGGCCTTTAGCATTACAGGCACCGTTCGCCTAGTTAGAATCGCGCGCGCAGAAATCGAAAAATTCAGAGAGCCGACGACGGCCCGGAGATAGAAAGCTGTAGCTCTTGGGCCCCCAACCAAGTACTCCGCAAGTGTGAAAACAAAATGAGGAACCTTGATGGCTCTCCTTGCGGGTATAATGAATACGACAGTGTAGGCAGTGATCAGAACAAGTGCGATCACGGCAATGGTTGACCCGAGGACTATCGCACCCTTCGAGAGGGCGTACACGGCCGCGGCAACTCCGAGACCAACACCAACATATATCTCGATGAGCACTTCATAATAGCCGATCCAGAGTGCAGTGCCACCGGTCACCCCCTTTTTGGCCAGCCAGGCAGAGCGTAGAAAGACGCCGGCGCTCGATGCGGGAGTCGATATCGAGATGAACTCACTGCTTACCCTGGCGATCGCCAATCCACTCAAGTCCATATTCGGGTTCCCAGCCAAACCTGTCGTTATCACCCTGAATCGCAAGACTTGGACGAGGAGCCTGGCTGCAGACGCTGCGCCGGCCAAGCCGAATGTCAAATAGCCGACTCTCTCGAAATCTGTAAACTTCACACCAGAATACAACGAGATGATTAGAACAACGGCGGAGCTGAGAACCAGGCCCATGGCCACCCATCTCAAGACCCCTCTGGACATCTGGAAACCAACCTTTGGTTCCGGAATCGAATCCCCGTTCGTTTGACTCGTGTTTCAGACCTCGCCCTAGGCGGTCGGACAGGAGCAGATAAGTGAACTGAAACCAGTCATGGCGACAAATGCGCAGCTATTCAGCCTTTGAAGCCGCTGATTTGGATGGTCCTTTCCTTTCCTCAACCATTTTCATTGTCGCGGCCAATGTCAATTCCCTGAATTCTTTGTCAAAGAGTAATCCTGGGATAAGCGCAGCTACAATGCTTATTGTGGCTCTAGCGACCTTGCCGAACTTCTTGGTCATTAAGAAGAATGCAAAATCCTTGCTCGTCTTTCCTTTCGATTTGAAGTACAAGTAACCTGCCAGGAACTCAGCGAGAGTGTTACTGTCAAAGCTCTTGAGAATTGAGTTGGCCAACCCTAAGAACGAAGACGACGAGGCAAGCCTTTCAATCTCTTTGGCGTCGGAATCACTCAGGCCAGATCGCCCCGGAGTCTCCGAGCTTGGGGCCAACTATTCGATGCCAGCATGAAACCCTCCAAGCATGCCCGCCAATATCAGCCACCCTGGCGCGCGAAAGTGTTTGACCCGCGTTAACCTTCATTTGAAGCTCAGATCACCCGAATATCTCGACAGAGGTGGGAGCTATGCGCGACTGTCGAACTCACTTATGAGTCGACTTGACATGTACCGACGCTTTAAGCGCCATGTCGAGAATCAGGCCTTCGCCTTGTTTCTCCACAGAGAACTTGTATGATTCGACGGTGGCTTCAAGACTGTCTAGTAGGGCCTTGAGTTGGTGTTCGTAGGACACTAACTGATGCCTCACATCGTCTAGTGACGCGTGATCTTCCTTCTTATCTGTCATAAGTGCAATCATTGGTTATACAAATGCGAGATATATAAGTTGCGAGAGAGGATGAATCATCAGACGATACTAGGTTCTTTCGTTGCATCCGTGGGAACGGGTTTCGAAGATCGAATCTTCAATACGGCGAATGAGGCAAGAACCACCAGGCCAATCCCCGCCGCGATATACGGAAGGTCACTTGCCGTGGAAAGCACGACCTGTGGATTCATGACTGCCCCGAGAACCAACGCGAATAACATGATTCCAACTGAAACATAGAACAGGCCTTGGTAGATCCGGTCCGGCTTGAACTTTTTTATGAGTTGCTTTCTGCCCAGTTCGCCCTCAACGAAGCTAAGGCCAACCCCCAGAACTCCGATCCAGAACGGAAGGTAGAATGAAGGACTCCCCGGAAGTTGCTCAAGGTCTATGAATTTCTGGAGGCTGAGAGCTGAAGAAAATAGAAGGAGAAGAGCGATCGCCACGGACCCAAGAAAGATTCCTTGGTCAAGCAGCCCTCCAGAAAGTGCGGGGCCATAAGTTCTCCTCCAGGGAAGGGTTTTGTATCCCGGCTTCAGGTCCTTTGTCGTTTCTTTCGTCAGTACGGGCAATTCGTTCTGAAGGAGGTAAATCTTGTGGTTTGGATCGGGCTCGATCCTATCGCCGTTGTAATCGTATGCAGCTCTGTTTACAAGCCTGGTGAAAGGGTATAGCCATTCGACGCCTCTGTCTCTGGCCGTGGTGAGTGCATCAAGAAGCGTATGGAGGAAGGCTCCGAGACCTAGGAACGGGTTGACCAAGTAGACCAGTCCAAGGAAGAGGAAATTATGACAGAGCGCTCGGTGTACCTGTCGACGGGTGAAGGATTCCTTGCTAAGGAAACCATACTCTCTGTCCAAATCGGGAATCGCGGAGCCGAAGCCGACCAGAAGTATCACCTCGGGCTTGCCGAAGAACACCGCGCCGACAGCTATTCCGAACATGACATGTGTTGGGAAGTTCATACCGGCCCACCAGGCCCTTAGAAATCAGGCGCCGATTATAAATGTGGGAGACGTGTCTGAAGGCAAATAGATCTTGTTCGAACCGACGATCTCATCACGAATGGGAGAAGTACTGAAAGATTGACAATCCGACAGGATGTGAACCTAAAGTTCAGTTTGCGGCGACCGCACAGATTCTAATCAGTTTTTTTACGCCGAGGCGAGCTCTATTGAGCACCCCGTACACTAGGACTATCACCTCCCAGGTGCACGCAAAGGCTCCAGCGTCTTGAGTAGGGGAAGCGAGAGACTGCGATGTCAGCAGAGGCTAAGGCTGAACCTTCCACATGTCCAGGAATTCCGGGTATCTTGAATCCAGTCTCATTTTCGCGAGGAGGGGATGAGTCCGTACCCACACCGGGAGCAGAGACCTGTCCTCGACGGACTTCATCGCCCATTCATAGAACTTGTCTGCATCCCCCAGTCCGGCATATATCCAGGCTATCTGTCCGGCAGGCACACTTGCATTCTCCGCTTCTGACAGGAAGTCCAGGAGGCGTCGCTGGGCCTCTTCCCTGTCTCCTAGGCAGCCGTATAGAAACGCGGATTGGGCTTTCACCAGTGCGGTCGCATTCGGATTGGCATCGAGCGTTTTCAGTTCGTCGATTGCTTCGTGTATGAGCGAATTCGTGATGTAATGTGCCGCCATATCCAAGTGAAAAACGTCAAACCCAGGGTCAACCTCCAAGCCGCGGGTCCATTTCTCCACAGCCTTTGCATCTTCCCCGTTCACCCAAGCGACGTACCCGGAATTGTGCAGGATTACGGGCGAGAGCGGGTCGGCTTCCTCTGCCATCTCGATAATACGTCGTCCCTCAGACATCTTGCCTTGGATCGCCAAAGCTAGGGAGTACCAATTGTAGGTGGGGGCGTAATCAGCGTTCAGCTCGATGGCCCTCTTGAACTCCCTTTCGGCTCCTGCGTAGTCGAAGTCACGCATTAGGACCAACCCCATTGAAGCGTGCGCCTCCGAAAGCCCATCGTCAAGTTCGAGCGCTTTCCTACAGGCCTCTCTCCCCTTCGCGGCGCCCACCGACCATGGGATGTTGTTCCTGTCGACGAGGATTGAATAGCAGTCGGCTATGCCTGTATATGCTCTAGCATACGCGGGGTCCTTCGCCGAAGCTTCTTTGAAGAAATTCAAAGCCTCCTGTACCGCCGCCGGCGTCCTTTTGTTCCACAGGAACCTCCCTCTAAGATAGAGGGTGTAGGCTTCCAGGTTCTCGGGTTCTCTCTTCGGCGAAGCGGAAGGAGTGAGGAATTTCATCTTCAAGGAATCGGCGACATTAGAGGCTATCTCGCTCTGGACCGCGAATATGTCGTTGAGTTCCCTGTCGTACTTGTCTGTCCAGAGGTGCTCCTCGTTGCTTGCGTTGATCAGCTGTGCTGTAATTCTGACCTTGGTTCCAGACTTCCTGACGCTCCCCTCGAGTACCGAGCCGACGTTGAGCTCCCTGGCGATCTCCTGCACACCCTTTGAGGAATCCTTGTAGTGCATGACAGACGTCCTTGCAATCACGCGCAAGCCTTGGATTTTCGAGAACTCCCCTATCATCTCTTCAGTGAGGCCGTCTGCGAAAAATTCGTCGTTCGGGTCTGGGCTCATGTTCGCAAATGGCAAGATGGCAATGCGTCTTTTGTCGAGTTCTGTTGACGAAACGGGATTCTCTTGATTCCATGGCATCACGAGTTTGTAGACCTCTGTTGGCTCGGTCACGTTCTTCAGGGACCTGGGCCCTAAGCTCGACAGGGGGAGGTCTATCTTGTGCTTGACATGGTCATACACCTGTCGGGTGAGACAGACGCCGCCGTCCTCGGCGATGGGTTCTATGCGCGAGGCCAAGTTGACGGCGTCCCCAGAAATGTCGCCACTGGATTCGACCACTTCGCCGACGTGGACCCCTATTCGCAGATGAATCCTTTTGTCGGAGGCAATCGAGAGGTTGAACTCCCTTATCGTCCTCTGGATGTCGTACGCACATCGGACTGCATCCACGGCGTTAGAGAACTCCACCAAGAACGCATCGCCGATAGTCTTCACCTCCCTTCCGTTGTGCTTGGTGAGAGTAGGTCTGACGAGCTTCCTCTGTTCTTCGACCAACGCTAGCGAAAGCGTTTCATCTCTTTGTCCCAGAGCGGTGTAACCGACCATGTCAGTGAACATGATGGCCGCTAACCTTCTTTGTCCCTGAGACAAACTCTACGGGTGAAGTTAGCTTCTCGCCGACGATAAATCCCTTACGGGACCTCCACATCGGGGAGAATTTGAACCAAGCACGCGTGCTGTGTTCAAATCCCGGCGACCGCACGTTCTTCATTCGTGCTTATCGAGTTCTTCAGATTCCAACTTGCGATCAACCGACTTCAGAGAGGAAGTCGAGGAGGATCCCATTGAACTCGTCTGGTTTGTCCAAATTGGCTCCATGGCCTGCCTGCTTCACAACTAGCAGCTTTGCGCGTGGGAGTGTTTCCTTCAGGGGTTCTCCGTATTCGGCGAGGGGGAAGACCCTGTCTCGATCGCCCCAAACGAGGAGCACAGGTATGTCGAGACCTGAAAGATTTCTTTTCTCATCCTCTGGAATCCGACATACTGAAGGACTTACGAGAATCATCGCGCCCACACGATTAGGGCGTGACAACGCGTATGCGAGCGCGAATCCCCCTCCCATCGAGGGGCCGACGATCGCGAAGGGTGAATCGCCGACGTCGAGCGCCTCGAACAGCTTGTCGAGCACTATCAAAATTCTGTCAGGCTCATTCTTTAGAACTCTGGGACTAAGCTTGTCAGACATCGACCCCTTGCCTGCGGGGAGATCTATCGCAAAGACCCTGTAGCCTTTCGAGGAGAGTTCATCCAGCGTTCTCGTCTTCTTCCAGGAGTCCAACGAGAGTGCGTTGCCGTGAAAGAGAACAATGGTCCTGCGGTTCTTGTCATCGGCTTCAAGGCCACCTGTGTTTGTCCAATATCTGATGGACAGGCCTTCAACCACGATCCTATCCTCGGGCAAATTTTGCCTTGACCACTCATCTTAGGCGGTATAGGTTTCTGGGATTTGAACCTGAAGTTCGTGTTGCGGCCGAACATCTTTCACCTCTCTCCAGTAGGCGCAAGGCCCGACATGAGGGCCTCGCGTCCCATGGCAGTCTCGTCCAGCACCTACGCTAGTTAGATTGAAAAGAAAACGGAGGGGAGAAGCTCTCTACTCGGGCGGTATTTCCTTGAAGGTCGCGTCGTAGGGCATGCCACCCTTCGACCTATACCACCTGACGGCGAAGTAGAAGATGATGGTCGCGATGAAGATGACCAGTAGTAGTTCCAGGAATGGGATGAAGTCGCAGGCCACCGTGGCCCCTGGCGTGCAAGCGCCAAGGTAGAAGCCCGTTGAAATCTGGTCATAGGCGTACCAGCCGACCGCGCCGACGCAGTATGCAAGTGCGACGATTCCAAGCCACGTTACTACCGGCAACCCGGCGACTTTGCGCTTCACGGTCGCCGAGCGCTCGTACAGCTCTTTCCTGCGCCACGGCCAGATGATGGCTGATATGGATACGAATGTGAATGTCAAAGCGATGGTCGCGGTCGCCGCGTAGAAGTAGAGGGCAAGGGCCGTGCCCGAGTTGGCCGACCCGAGCGCTCCGCTCAGGAAGGCGAGCATGATTAGACCTCCGACTACTGCGACGACGATTGACTTGATTGGTGTGTGGAACCTGTCACTGACGTCAGCCAATCCCTTTGGAGCCACCCTGTCGAAGGAGTATGCGAACAAGATCCTTGACATCAGGATCATACACTGCGGCGCCACGAGCAGGAAGCCCGCGGCCACACCCACCCCGAGGAACAGGACCAGGTATGGGTTGTTCGCCATCACTCCGGCGAATAGGGTAAGGTTGGGGAAGACGTTCCCGAACGGGTTCGACACGTATGCCTGCGAGATATAGCCAGTACCGTAGAGGAAACCGAGGCCGAGCGCGTTGTATGCTGTCTCC
>Ga0070733_10003003_pt1 | contig 11680 bp, 7 predicted proteins | sample Coa_R1_9_FD_66450 | JGI IMG/M metagenome (GOLD analysis project Ga0070733, IMG submission 66450) | Surface soil microbial communities from Centralia Pennsylvania, which are recovering from an underground coalmine fire - Coalmine... | ecosystem: Environmental > Terrestrial > Soil > Unclassified ... | reverse complement strand
AGGTGACGGAAGGCGGTCAAATAGCTCGGAATCCACTGGACGAGGGTGTATATGGTTGTGGCCGATGCAAACTGGCAGACGGTAATCAGCCAAAAAGGGGTGCTCTTCAGTAACTCCCGGAAGCTCAATGGTTCTACGGTCTCGGCGACTTTCCGGTTATTCTCAATATCGCGCAATTCGTTCGGGTTGATACCTTTCTGCTCACGCGGCCAGTCCTTCACGAAATAAAACAGAGCGATGGGCAAGAGAGACACCAGGGACAGAGCAGCCAGAGTTCCCCGCCATCCGCTCGCCAGCATCAGCACGGTAACGACAGGGACGCCGACGGCGGTCCCCAGAGTGGATCCTGTAATCCAGAAAGCCTGCACCCGGGAGTGCTCGCGCACGGGGAACCATCGATTCGTCAGAGCATTGCAGACCGGCCACAGATTTCCCTCCGCGGCGCCCAGCAGAAAGCGAATCAGAAGATACTCCTTGATGCCACCCACGCGGGAGGACAGAAACAGCGTTATCGCCCAGCCCAGAATCCCCGCGATCACACACTTACGCGGGCCGAAACGGTCCACCAGAAAGCCCCAAATGAATATGGAGATTCCATAACCAACGAAAAAGGAGGACATGAGTCCGCCCAGTTCGGTATTGTGGCCGGCCACATTCAATTCCCTGAGGAAAGTGGGGTCTGCAATGATAAGGGAGACGTTCGTCTTGTCGATCTGCGCGATAATCCACAGGAAAAGCAGGGCCGGAGCGACCAAGAGCCAGCGCCGGCTGCACAGCCAGTTCTCGCTCCCTGCATTTCCAACTTCGCGCGGCATTGGCCTCTTTTTCGATCTACAAGCGAACTTCGCCCAACAGTATACACTGACCCATTAGATCCGACGGGATTTCTTGCCTCAGGCGATAGGAGGCTGCAGGCCGCACTACGTCAGCCCACCGTGTGCGTATGTTCAGGTTCGATTTTATAGATCACCCGTACTTCGCCCGGTTTGCGGCGAGGGTAACGGTCTAAGCCGAGGTATTTCTTCGTCAGTTTGTCGATGTGATCCTCGGCGCCCTGTTCGGTGATATCCACCACCCGGCCACGGATCGAAAGATGGCGATACGGATTTTCCGGATCCACAAGATCGAGGGATACCCGCCCATCGCGGCGCATGTTGCGGTCCTTGACGCGTCCTTTGGCGGTATTGATGACGATGCGGTGGCCATCGTACTCTACCCAAACCGGTGCAACGTGTGGGCTTCCATCCGGCATCAAAGTGGCCAGTTGCGCGAATGCCTTCTTCTGAAACAAGTCTTGGAAGTTTTCGGGAATCGCTGTCATAACACACTCCGTGTTATATCAGATTCACGCGCCGGAACGGCGTTCCATAAACGTTTTGGGAACCTGTAATACTTCCCAGCGCTCGTATCACCAACGTGGTCGACATGGCCAGCGCGGTTGCGCTCGGTCCAACCGCTAAGAAACCGCCGGCGGTTCGAACGGCAGCGACGCCGCGATAATCTGAGCGATATCCAGCAGCTTTGGTGGCTTCGCGGCGACGGCGGGCACGGGGGCTCGACCACTTCTCCGACCCTCGCGACCACGGCGCGTGGCTGTTCATACACGGCTCGATAGCGGCCCAAATAACAGGGATCGTGATATAGGGTTTTCGGTCCGCCATCCACGGCAGGGAGTTGGGTCATATGGAGCGCGAGAAACTCGCTGTGATGCTCGATCGGCGGAGAGCTGCCGTAGCCTCTCCAATCCGCGGAAATCGTCCGCACACAATGGGGGCAGATCGATACGATCTTGGCAGGCGGCGCGCCGGATCGCCGATTACGTTCCTTGCGCTGGATGCCGTTACGAGGTCCCCAGGTGGTTCATCACACGCGCAAAGGAAGCGATGATCTCGCGCCCACCCGGATCGTACCGGCTGGTGCTCGATTCCTGCCGAACATTGAAACTCGCAGGCGCCGCAAGGTAAAGGATAGACAAAGTACGCCGCGCAAGCGGGCTTCGTTCACGTCGGCTAACCTTGTGAGAGTGCCTGAATTACAGACGCCGGAATCGGTTGCGATTTCATCCTCTCTGCGCCGGTGGGATCGATTCGGGCCCACACCCGAGTCTCCGAGCATTCCACCGCGAGATCCGCGCCCTTCAGAACCTTATGTTGAACGTCGAAGCTGCTTCGGCCCAAGCGCGTGATCGTCGTCTCGACCGTCAGTTCATCCCCGAATCGGGAGGGGATCAGAAACCTGGAACGAGTATCCACCATCGGGATGACCATACCCTGCCTGGCCACTAGATCTCCTCTAAGAAAGCCAGCGGCCTCGAACAGAGCCGCGGCGCAGGCATCGAACCACTCAAAATACCTAGGGTAGAACACGATACCTGCGGGATCGCAGTCTCCCCACTCGATTCGAATCGTGCGCCGGTTGGTGAGCATTTCATTCTCCTCTGCTTCGATTCCTGCGGATTCAGCGTGAACCGGGCCAAGGCCGCATTCTTGGAATCCGTAGTGCGGATTCATGCATTATAATAAGGCCGCGCACGATCTTGCAGTCGGTGGGTTCGATTTACGCAGCGAGCCAAGCCCAAATGCCGCGGTTCAGCCAGACTTCATGCCGCAGTTGATACAATTGAGATCACCGACAAGCGGTTCCCCGCCCAGTCGAAATGTCTACAGATTCCGATCAGCTCGATCTACATTTTGGATTCTCCTTTGAGGATCTGTACCACCGGGACGGATTGGTGCGTCTGGATGGGACGTTCCTCGAACAGCTCAGGTTCTCCGATGCCGCGCTCTTTGATCGTCTAACCGCCGCACGAGCGAACCCGGATGCGATTTCGAGCAAACAGAAGTCTGAGCTGATCATCGATCTCGCACCGCACCTGGAAGATTTCATCGGAGAGCTTTTCGGCATATCCGACGAAGTGCGAAAGCTGCAAGCCAGGCACAGTGCGTTGGCGCCGCTGTACGCGTTGAAAAGGAAGTTTGTCCAGAAGAAGGCCATCAGCGGCGTCACTAAGGAACAGGCCAGCGCCATCAACGGAACGGCCGTGGCAGCGGAACTGGAAGCGCTCTTCAACGAGCCTCTGACCGAAGAAAGTTTCGTCGAACACGTGTCGCAGTGGCTGGAGCTGCATCCAGGCGACGAGCAGCACCACCAACCGCACCTCGCTACCGCGGCGCAATACGCGGCATGGGCGGCGCTCTCTCCGGCTGGCATCCAGAGGCACCATCATGGCGTCCTTTTCAGAGTTCCGCACAAGCTGGACATGACGCAGCTGATTCCAGTTGAGACGCTGCAAGTAAATGGAGTCGCGAAACTGGCCTTGCCTGAACACGCATGGCGTCATCGTGAAGGTTTCAAGCTGACGGATGCGGGCATGGACCTGACGGCCGCTCTCGATCAAGCCCACTACTGCATCAAGTGCCACAACCAAGCCAAGGATAGTTGCTCCGCGGGTCTGAAGGAAAAGGACGGCTCGTTTAAGGCCAGTATGTTCGGCGTGACGCTGGCCGGCTGCCCTCTCGAAGAGAAAATCTCCGAGATGAACGTAGTCAAACAGAACGGCAACTCGATCGGCGCACTGGCCATCGTCACCATCGACAATCCCATGGCGGCGGGCACGGGCCATCGCATCTGCAATGATTGCATGAAGTCCTGCGTCTTTCAGAAGCAGGACCCGGTGGATATCCCACAGGTGGAGACGCGGACGCTGAAAGACGTTCTGGAGCTGCCATGGGGCTTTGAAATCTACAGCCTGCTCACGCGTTGGAATCCGCTGCATCTCACGCGCCCCGTGCCGCGGGCGGAGTCCGGATACAAAGTGCTGGTCGTCGGTCTTGGACCGTCGGGCTTCACTCTCGCGCACCACCTGATGAACGACGGTCACGTCGTTGTGGGAATCGACGGGCTCAAAATCGAGCCGCTGCCTGCGGACGTTTCGGGAGTCACTCCGCTGGGTCATCGAGCCCCCTTCCGTCCCATTCGCGACGTAAATGAGCTGTACGAATCCTTGGACGATCGAGTGATGGCGGGCTTCGGCGGGGTGGCTGAGTACGGCATCACCGTCCGTTGGAACAAGAATTTCTTGAAGATCATTCGTCTGCTGCTTGAGCGCCGCTCCGAATTCAGAATGTTCGGCGGAGTGCGGTTCGGCGGCACCATGACTATTGACAGCGCGTTCGATTTGGGTTTCGATCACGTGGCGCTTTGCGCCGGAGCCGGCCGCCCCACTGTGATTCCGATGAAGAACGGTCTTGCGCGCGGCGTGCGCCAGGCTTCCGATTTTCTGATGGCCTTGCAGCTCACTGGTGCTGCGAAAACCAATTCCGTCGCCAATCTTCAGTTGAAGATGCCGATCGTTGTCATCGGCGGCGGCTTGACGGCAATTGATACCGCGACCGAATCCCTGGCGTACTACGTTGTGCAGGTCGAAAAGTTCCTGCACCGCTACGAAACGCTGGCCGCCGAAAGAGGGGATGCCGAGGTTCGGGCCGGGTGGCGTCCCGAGGAAATCGAGACTGCGGACGAGTTTATCGCCCACGCGCGAGCCATCCGGGCCGAGCGTGCGGCTGCGGCTCGCGAGGGCCGCGACCCGCGGCTGGTGACGCTCCTCAATACCTGGGGCGGCGTGACCATCGCATACCGCCGGCGCCTGATCGATGCGCCAAGCTACACGCTCAACCACGAGGAAGTAGAAAAAGCGCTTCAGGAAGGCATCCGTTTCGCGGAATGTCTGACGCCGGAGGAAGTGGAAGTGGACTCCTATGGCCAAGCCTCGGCACTGCGTCTGAAGTCGCAATCGGGAGAGCCCGTGAGGATGGCAGCGAAGTCGATTCTGGTCGCCGCGGGAACGCAGCCGAATACAGTTCTGGGCCGGGAAGACCGGACGAATGTCTTCCTAGACGGCAAATGGTTCCAGGCTGTGGATGAAAATGGCCAGCCAGTTAAGCCCGAACGGATCGCAAAGCCCGCCAAGGTTTCAGTGCTGATGTCTGTGCGCTCAGACGGCCGCGGGATCAGTTTTTTCGGCGATCTGCATCCCTCCTTTGCAGGAAACGTCGTGAAGGCCATGGCCAGCGCCAAGCAAGGTTATCCGGTTGTTTCGAACCTGCTGTCGCGGAGACCTGCCGCCAGCCCGAAACCGGCCGAGTTGTTGCAGAAGCTCAACGGCGAATTGCGTGCGATTGTCCGCGAAGTGATTCGGCTTACGCCGACCATCGTGGAAGTGGTGGTGGAAGCCCCCATGGGGGCGCGCGCTTTTAAACCCGGACAATTCTATCGATTGCAGAACTTTGAGACGCTTGCGCCTCGGGCCGATGACACCGTACTCGCAATGGAAGGCCTCGCGCTTACGGGCGCATCCGTCGACCGCCCTAACGGGTTGCTATCCACCATCGTGCTTGAAATGGGCGGCTCATCGGACCTGTGCGCCCTGCTCCGTCCCGGCGAGCCGCTGATCCTCATGGGCCCTACAGGCACTCCCACGGAGACGCCAGCCGAGGAAACGGTATTGCTGGTCGGCGGAGGTCTCGGAAACGCGGTGCTGTTTTCCATCGGACAGGAACTTCGCGCCAGCGGATCGCGCACCATCTATTTCGCCGGGTACAAGAAGATCATCGACCGGTACAAAGTGGAGGAGATCGAAAAAGCTGCGGACGTCGTGATCTGGTGTTGCGACGAAGCTCCCGGATTTACGCCGGGCCGCGTGCAGGACAAGGCGTTCGTGGGCAATATCGTGGATGCAATTGCGGCCTACGGCGGCGGCTTACTCGATGAACCGGAAATCTCGCTCCATACAGTGGACCGCGTGGTCGTCATCGGTTCGGACGCAATGATGGGCGCCGTCGCTCGGGCGCGCCACACCATTCTCGCCCCATATTTGAGGCCCGATCACAAGGCCATCGGCAGCATCAACTCACCCATGCAGTGCATGATGAAGGAGATCTGCGCGCAGTGTCTCCAGCTCCACAAGGATCCGCGCACGGGAGAAGAGACCGTGGTGTTCTCCTGCTTCAACCAGGACCAGTCTCTCGATCACGTGGATTGGGGTAATCTCCGCACGCGCCTTTCCCAAAACGGCGTCCAGGAAAAGCTCACTAAGCTGTGGATCGACCGATGTCTGCGCCAGATCGGAGCGCGGCAGGAACTCGTCGTCCAACAGCATTTGCGAAATTTCGATCCCGTCGATGGCATCATCCAAACATGATTTGTGGTTCCGCGACTTCATTGAGGAATAGCAAGCCAGATGTTACCTTGCTTGCTACGGATTCTCAGAAGGGGTCATCAATCGGCGGAGTGCCATAGGTATGTAAGGTCTCAACGGTTTCGAGTCCCCAGGCCTGACCCTTCATGCGGTCCTCTTCTGTCCATCGGATCGGCTTCCAGTCGGGGGCGAGGACCAGGCGCGCGCCGGCGCTGTCCACTTCCACGCGGTTTCCACCTGGCTCATAAACCCAAAGGAAGAAGGTTTGCTGGATGGCATGCTTGTGTGGTCCGCTTTCGATAAATATGCCGTTCTCCAAGAAGATATCAGCGGCGCGCAGAACCTCCTCGCGGCTATCGACCGTGTAGGTCAGGTGGTGGAAGCGCCCCCTAGCTCCGGTTTCGTCGCGGACATACGAGAAGTCGTGGCCTTTGTTCGTGAAGGTCATCCACATTCCAGTCTCGGTACCGTCGTTCATCACAATCTGCTCCGTCAGACGGCAGCCGAGGTATTGTTCGAAAAACTCCCGGTTCGCCTTGACGTCGAAGGCGAGGCACTCCACGTGTTCAAGTCTCCGGACGCTGATGCCGCGCGCTGGAAACCGCTGCGCCTGGTTCTTGAGGCCAGGATTCAGATCGGGCGGAGCCACATACCATTCCGTTTCGTAGTACAGTTCCACTTTGTGGCCATCTGGATCTTGGCAGACATACGCCGGGCCATGTCCTAGGTCGCCATCCGTCCATCCGATCCCGTAACCGGAATCCTTCAGCGCCGCAACTCGCCGCTCCAGCGCCTGCGGGCTCCTGGTGCGGAAGGCCATATGCTCCATGCCGGACCTCGTTGACGCAGTCAGCTTCAGAGTATGACGCTCGTAATCGTCCCAGCCACGCAAATAGACTGATTCGCCCTTCCGGCCGCTTTCCGTCATTCCAAGGACGTCCTTGAAAAAGCGAAGACTCTCCTCGGGCTTGGGCGTCAGGAGCTCCAGATGGCCCAGATGAGCTACATCATAATTCGGTTCGTTCTGCATGAGTGAGTCTCCAATCAGGGCGCCATTTGACGCACGAAGGTAGTGGGCCGGCGTCTAAAGCGAAGTCTAGGCTTATCTGGCTTTCTTTTCCGATCGTTTTAGTGTAGCCGATATCAAAGCAACCCAATTCCAATCGCTGACTTCGCGCGGACCGCGTGAAATTGGAGCCGCTCTAAAGTACGCGAAGAACCGGCGAGCCATTATATCCGTCCTGCCTCGGGAAACTCGGAGGCAGGCCGGCCAGTTCCCGCAACGTGCCCGCTACATAATAGCGGGCCATGTCTTTGCGCCAGTGCATCGCAAAGTCAGTGTTATCGAGCGGTTTTGCAGCTGGGTACGCTGCGGCAGAGGCCTCATGAATGGTTTCCTCCGTCAGCTTCTTCCCAATAATTGCCCTCTGTGAGTTAGCCACCTCAAGTGGAGCTGAACCCACACCTCCGAGGATGATCTTCGCGTCCTCCACCGTTCCGTCGCCCGCCAGGCGTACGTAAGTGGCGGCGCCGAGAACCGGAAAATCGAACGAACCGCGGCGGCGGAGCTTCCAATATGTCGCTCGCCAGCCCTGCGGGTCTTGGGCATTGACCGGCGGCAAATGGATTTCGGTCAGCAGTTCGTCGGGCCGTTTATTCAGATGCTGGATCCCGTCATCGCGATAAAGTTCCGCCGCCCCGATCACCCTTTCGCCCGAACTCGAAACCAGCTTCACCTTGGCGCCGATGGCCACCATGACCGGAGCGCAGTCGCTCGACTGCACCGCCCAACAACGCGGGCTGGAGGGAGCGACCCAGCAGATCTCGCCGTCCTTCTTCATGCAGAAGTGGATCGCCTTGCGCCACTCGTAGTTCTGGTTGTAATAATTGCACCGCGTATCGAGCAGAAGGTTCCCGCCGATACTACCCATGTTGCGCAGCAGCGGTGTGGAGATTAACTCGGCAGCTTTCGCAACCGCCGGGTAGGAGTCTTGGATGCGCCGGTCCTCCGTTACTTCTGTTAATGTTAACCCCGCGCCCAGAACCATCCCTTCCGCCGGCTTGCCTTTCATGGCTCGGAGATGCTTGAGCTGCGACAACCCGATAACAACTTTCGGCACTTGCTGGCGGCGCTTCATATTGGGATAAAGGTCCGTGCCGCCGGCTACATACATCGCATCCGGTCCAGAGTCTGACATCATGCGCACAGCCTCGGACAGAGAAGCTGGTTGGAGATAGCGGAATTTAGGAAGTCTCAGCATTGGAGATCAATCTTTTCAGCGCTCTATCTTTGCGCGAGGGCCGGTTCGCGCTGTAACGGCTTACCGTCTCCGCCTTCCGTCGGCGTAGGAACGAAAATCGGGGCGGGCATCTCGCATTGCAGGAACTTGGCCGGTCCGTACCTGCCTTCTTGACCCGCCGCCTTCGCCCGGATTGCTTTCAGTACCTTGTCGGGGGTGATCGGAACTTCGTCGATTCGAACTCCTACGGCATCGTAAATGGCGTTGGCGATCGCGGGCGGAACCGGCAACTGAGGTCCTTGTCCGGCTTCTTTCGCTCCGAACGGCCCGTTCGAATCGCCGTCTTCTATCAGATACGTGATAACGTCGCACATCTCCATCGTGGTGGGGCTCTTGTACTCCAAGAAAGACGGGAATTTGTGCACCACATTACGGTTTCCCCGGTACGTCATCTCCTCCATCAAAGCCTCGCCGAGGCCCATATAGACGCTGCCTTCCACTTGCCCCATCACCAGTACAGGATTGATGCACTGACCTACATCGTGGCCGATCCAGATGCGCGGGACGACTACGATGCCGGTTTCCGGATCGACCTCCACTTCGGCAATCGCCGCTGTAAAGCTGAAGGCGGCCGAAGGACCGATCCCGGATCCCTTGAACTTCCCTGGCGCCGCTGGCGGCTTGTACGAGCCGACTGTTCCGAGGGTGCCAAATTTCGTCTCGGCAAGCCACACAGCATCGATAAAGGTCATGCCTTTTTCCGGGTTTTCCGTATCGAAAACGCGACGATCAGCGAAGCACAGTCGAGCGCCGGGAACTTCCAGTTTTTCAGCGACGGCCTGACTCAACAGGTCCTTTGCGCGCTCCGCGGCCTGGATAGCGGCATTGCCCGTCATGAGCGTAACCCGGCTGGAGTAGCTGCCAAGGTCCACGGGGGTCAGGTCCGTGTCGGAAGTGACCACGCGTATGTCAAAAGGATCGATTCCCAATACCTCGGCCACGATGTACGCCAGAATCGAGTCGGAGCCCTGGCCGATTTCCGCCGAGCCGCAAAAAACGGTAACGCCTCCGCCGCGATCCACTTTCAGCTGCACGCCGGAATGCGGCATGTTGTTCCAGTAAATGGGAGTCTGTGCCCCGGTGCAGTAACCGCTGCACGCCATTCCGATCCCTTTCCCGTAGGGCAGCTTGCGGAACCGTTCCTTCCACTGAGAGCCTTCCACCACCTTGTCGATGCACTTGCCCAAACCCATGGTCCCGACGCGAATCCAATTCGCGAGTGTCGAACCGGGCTGGACCAGATGCCGCTTCCGCATTTCGGCCGGGTCGAGAGCTAACTGCTCGGCGATCCTATCCATTTGAACTTCCTGGGCGAAGCGCGGCTGAGGGGTCCCATTTCCCCGCTTCGGCCCGCAGGGAGCTTTGTTCGTGAACACCCGTACCGCCTCGACTTTGAAGCGCGGGATCTTGTAGGTAAGAGTCTGAAATGTTCCCGTGTAAAAGGTGCTGGCGACGCCCAGGCCACCATATGCTCCGCCGTCCAGAAGCGTGCGGTGGTGCATAGCCGTGATGGAGCCGTCCTTCTTGAACCCGGTCTTGGTCGACATCAGGGCGGGATGCCGTCCACGGTGGCAGTAGAACACCTCCTCCCGCGTCAGACAGATTTTGACGGGACGCCCAAGGATCATCGCCAGCTTTGAGACAACGATCTCATGTTGGAAGGGATCGCATTTGCCTCCAAAGCCTCCTCCATTCGGAGTGGCAATCACGTGGATATGACTGGCGGGGAGACCCAGCACTTTGACCAAAGCCTTATGCAAATAGTGCAAGTCCTGGGTGCAAGTGTAGAGGGTGAGCTTGCCATCCTTACTGAAGGTCGCGACGCTGGCATGTTGTTCCAGGGCAAGATGGGTGCTGCCTTCGTAAAACGTAAGGTCTTCGCGAATGAAATCGGCCTCGGCGAAGCCCGCCTCCACGTCGCCGAACTCATACACCTGTCTGCGGTGGATGTTACCGACTTCTCCATGATCGTGGACTCGAGGCTCAGGGTGTTCGAGCGCGCTCTGCATGGAGGAAATCGTGGGCAGGAGTTCATACTCGACTTCAATGAGATCCAAAGCTTCGGTCGCGACATCCTCATCCACCGCGGCAATGGCGGCCACCGGCTCGCCCACCATTCGGACTTTGTCGATCGACAGCGCGTGTTCATCCTCGCTGACGGGCATGGCCCCATACGCCGCCGGCAGATCCTTTCCCGTGAGCACCGCCTTGACGCCGGGATAATTCTCCGCTTTGGAGATATCGATCTTCAGAATGCGGGCGTGGGGCACCGTGCTGCGAAAGAGCTTGGTGTGAAGCATTCGCGGGAACACGATGTCATCCGCATATTTCGTCTCGCCCGTGCATTTCGCCGTGGCATCTACCTTGCGAAAGGGCTTGCCCACCACCCGCAAGCCATTTCGCCTGCTGCCATTATTGCCAGCCATAAACACTCTCCTTCGGAGCTTCCGCCTGCTCGCCGGCCATCCAGGCAGCAGCCAGCTCCACCGCCTCGTAGATCTTTATGTAACCGGTGCAGCGGCAAATGTTTCCCGCCAGAGCCGCCTTGATCTGATCGCGCGAAGGCCGCGGAACCTGCTCCAGCAAGGCTTTTCCCGTCAGGAGCATTCCAGGCGTGCAATATCCGCACTGCGCGGCTCCCAGATCGGCGAACGCTGCCTGCAATGGATGAAGCTTGTTCCCTTCAGCCATGCCCTCGACCGTGTCGACCTCATGCCCTTCCACAGCGATTCCCAGGGCCAAACACGACAGCACCGGGCGGCCGTCCACGAGCACTGCGCAGCATCCACACTCGCCCAACTCGCAGCCGTGCTTGGTGCCCGTGAGTCCCAGGTCCTCGCGAAGCACTTCCAGGAGCGTCTTGTGCGGAGCAAAGGCTACTTCGACCGGCTCGCCGTTCACGCGCAAGTGTATGTGCGATTTCTCCGGTTTAGTCTTGCCCTTCTTCCTGATCGATTTCATGCCATGCCTTTCAATCCCCGCGCAGGTCCTGTTACGGCGACGCCTATTTTATCACGGCGCGCCGGTACACAACCGGTCCCAGGCGCACCGCTGGACCATCCTGTGTTGTAGGCCAGCGATTATGTCCCCTTAATGGGCCAGCGACTTTGTCACCCATTTGGTTAGTCGGGGACGCTGTCCCCGAACCCCTGGGATTTAGCGCATTCGTGCCAGGATTGCAGAT
>Ga0070733_10003001_pt1 | contig 11692 bp, 9 predicted proteins | sample Coa_R1_9_FD_66450 | JGI IMG/M metagenome (GOLD analysis project Ga0070733, IMG submission 66450) | Surface soil microbial communities from Centralia Pennsylvania, which are recovering from an underground coalmine fire - Coalmine... | ecosystem: Environmental > Terrestrial > Soil > Unclassified ... | reverse complement strand
GCCACGGATTTACACGGATTCTAAAAGCGCTCGATCCTACAGTTACGATGGAGTTGCCGTTCCGAATTGACCTGCCCGCCATTCTGTTAGATATTGTGAACGGATGGACGCTGAAAAGACCATTGCCGAGATCGAGTGGCTAGAGCGCTTCTTTGCCGTACCGGACACCAGACCGCTGAGCGCTGGCGACCTCTCGGCTGCGAATCGGATACACGACGACTCGCTGGCGCATAGTCCGTGGTTTCGCCTTTGGCAGCGCTATGGGGTTTGCTGCCGTCCCTGATAGGTTTTCCCGCCGGTGCCCCGGGTCTCGCTGGTTTTGCAAGACTTAGGGTAGCTACATCCGTCGTGTCCGTGGCCCACACCACTCGTTGTGACATCACGTTCGGCTTACGCTTGGCGGATTTGGCTCCCGGCCCGCCCGGCCACGGATTTTGATGGATCAACGCAGATCGGGAAAAGCGAGGACAATGTCAACGGCGGCGGACAGGAGTGTCCGCCCCACACGTACACAGGTGAGAATGCCTTGCGGCGACGGTGCAGAGGTGTGGCAGGGTAGGGATCCTTCGACTTCGCATCTCGATTCGCGAAGCGAATGGGGATGCTGCGCTTAGGATGGCAGGTGGTAAGGAATGCGAGAAATGGGGCAGCTGGCCGGCCCTGGGCCACCCGCCCCTTGCAAAAGCAGCAAGGAGCGGGCACCCAGCCGGGTTTATTTGGGTGAAATGTAGCCGAATCCGCCTTCGAGACCGTTTTCTGGGCCGGCCGTCCAGAACAGTTGGTTGGTCTGTCCGTTCGCTGCGGTTCCTCCACCGAACAGGATGCCCCAAAGCTGAGGGATTTTGATGGACTTGCCATTCGCACCCGTGACCGTTCCCACGAGCTTGCCAGTCGATGGGTTGAACCCGTTGATGGTCCCAGTGTCAGTGTTGTTAGAAACCAGCAGCGTATTGCTGAGGGCGCCAAAGTTGCTGGGCGCCATGGCCACGCCCCAAGGCTGATTCAAGGGCGCTCCGGTAATCAGGCGCTTCACGAATACGCCCGCCTCGGTGAAGATGTCTACCGCTCCGCTCGGACCGCCGTTGGCAGCCACGAAGGTGACGTAAAGCTGGCCACCGATATCCTGAATTCCAAATGGAACCGCGCCCTGCGGCAGCCCGGTGTCGGTGAAGGAGCCCACCAGTTGGAAGGTTCCGTTGTACATATCGACCTTATTGTTCAAGGTGTCGGCGGCGTAGATCATGGTGTTCGCGGCGTTGATGGCAAGTCCCGTGTAAACCGCCTTGGGATTGGTCACTGCGATCAGAGAAGCGCTGGGCGAGAAGGTAGACCAGCCTTGAATGGTGCCGTCCAGAGTGCAAAACATGAACTCGGATGCCCAAGTGTCGATCTTGAAATTGCGGGAAGAGTTGTAGACGATTCCCGTCGGTGAGCCTTGTCCGCCGTTGGCGCCGGGCACGATGACCTGAAGGCTTTGCGGATTCCCGCTCCCGTCATAAAGGGTAGACCAACCGCTTCCCTCATCACTGAGCCAGAACGCTGTGGTTGGCCCGTACGACAAGCCCCAGCCGTTCATGAGGAGAGGGTCAACGTGTCCGTGACCGGTGACGTTCGAATCGAGCACCGTGACATTGTATTGAGCGAAAGCCGAAGCGGATGCAAAAGCCATTACAAGCGCCAGCACCGCTGCCGAGAGGATGAAATTGCGACTGTACCATCGTTGCATTGCTGAATCTCCTTAGGTTGACGGAATTTCTTGAATCGACGTGGAAGCCGACAGTGATGCGGGTAGAAATCTGCGAATCGTCACAATATATTGTGGCCGTGCGGGCGTTTGTCAGAAATCGGTCATTTATTTGTAAAATCGGCGTCTCTTAGACACGAAGTAAGGGAGGGTCATTGTGGCGAACGCACACGCGAGGACGCCTGCGCCAGGGGCAGCGTGTTTCCGCGTCTGCGGCAGAATTATTTTGAAAAGGCGTTTGCGAACCAAGTGAAGAAGCGGCGGACAGGAGTGTCCGCCGCGCGCGGTCTAATTTTCCAGCCAGATGGGGGTGTAGCCGATAGGTACCTGGTGGTTTTTGATGGCGTGGACGTTGCCGGACAGGTCACGGTACTGCACGTAGAGGCTGGACACAGGCACGGTCACGTTGGTGACAGTGTCCCAAACGGCGGCGGCCTGATAACCACCCGAACGGCTGAAAGTGCAGCTCCAGACCGCACTGCCGGTGGTGTAGGGCTGGCAGGGCTGGGTCATGGTAGCTCCCATAAGCCAGCCGTAGTAGAGCTGGTAGGCGGCGCCGTTGGCGGTCATGTCGTCGTGGGTTGAATCCCAGAGATTGCCTTCGTTGGCGGAGTCAAACGCGAACAAGTAGTACTGGCTGACGGGAGTGGACAGCATGGAGAGATACTGGCGGAAGCTGAACCCTGGTTGCTGGGATGAAGGAATGGGTGTGTGCTCGCAGCACCAGCTTCCCTCGGTGATGAAAATGGGCTTGCCACTCTGAGCGTATTGGGCCATGGCGGCGGTGGTGTTGGCGACGCGAGTGATGATGTCTTCGGGATTGGTGGTGTATCCGTGCAAGCCGATGACGTCCACATACTGGCCGCCGCCGGCGGCGAAGTAGGCGGGCAGCCACACCATCTTGAGAGAATTCTTGCCATCGCCAGTTTCCGGAGGCGAAGTGATGAGGACATTGGGGTCGAAGGATTGGGCGACGGAGCGGACGTCCTGGGTCATGCGGACAATCTGGGGCATAGTGCCACCCCACTCGGTGGGGATATTGGGCTCGTTCCAGATTTCGATGTACTTGATCTTGCCCGGGCCTTCATGCTGCATGAGGGCGGTGATGAAATCTTTCAAATGCTGGTCGCTGCCGCTGCCGTCGGAATTGAGATCGTTGGGGGGATAGCAACCGCCCAGGCTCTGGTTTCCCTGGTTGCAGGTGCAAGTCGGGCACGCCGACGCCCAGGTGGGCGTGTAATAAAAGGTGTACATCACGGATTGGCCGTTTTGCCCGGCAAGGGCCAGCAGTTGATCCAAATGAGACCAGTCGTAGACCCCCTGCGAAGTGTTGATATCGGCCCAGGTGACTTTGCTGGAAACCGAGCGCCAGGAGGAAAATTGGACTCCTACGGAGGTCGGCCAGGGATCCTGGGTGGAAAGCGCGTGCATGGCGAAAAATTCGGGTGAGATCTGCGCCGCAGACAACTGGGCTGCGGCAAGGAGGAGGGCGGTTACGATACTGCTTTTCACAACTGGTACTCCGAATTAGGGGATACAGACAGGAGACAAACGAGCAGAATCTCGCCCGAAAACCGTGCGCGAAACCATCTGCGAGTGAAAGCGCCGGAAACAACGCGACGAGAAGGTAAGAAGCTATACCGCTTGCCTAGTGTCAGGCTGGCTCCAACGCGAACCGATTGTGCCCTGAGTGTGGGGAGAGTATAGGCAGCGCGGGCGGGGCGGTCAAACACAGTAGTACATGGAAAGCCTTGTCCAGCAGGCAATATAAGATGGTCCGACGGACGTTGCCGGGAGGGTTCCGATGGGGTCGGTTACCTGGCCTTTTTCCGGACCAAGACAAGAACGTTGCCACGATCACTACTTCTTCTTCAGTCGATCGACTAATGCCTTCAAGGTGGCCTGGGTGGCGGGATGCCACCAACTGGCGACGACTTTTTTGACTTCCGAGTCGAGATCGCGGCGGAAGATGCCAATCAGATCGGCGCGGGCTTCGCGGCGGGTGGCGAGCATGGCTTCCGACGGCAGGGCGAGCAGGGTTTTGCACCATTCTATGGAGCGCTCGACGACGTGTTCTGTGGGCACCAATTCGTCGACCAGACCGATTTCGAGAGCCTGGGCGGGAGACATCAGGAGGCCGGAGGAGGCAAGACGTTCGGCCTGACGGGGCCCGACCTGGCGGCGAAGGGCGGCCAGGATGACCGCGGGGAGAGGAATGCCGACTTGCACTTCGCTGAGTCCGATCTTGAATTCGCCTTCGGCCATGACTCGCCAATCGCAAAATAGAGGAAGCACGGTGCCGCCGGCGGGAGCGTGCCCGATGATGGCAGCGGCGATGGGTATGGGCGAGCAGGCCAGGGCCTTCATCAGCGCATAGAGTTCAAGCCATAGATTGGTGATGGCGCGACGGTCGAGTCCGACGAGCTGGGGCACGTCGAGCCCGGCGCAAAAACGGCCGGGAGTGCCGGAGAGCACGAGCGCGCGCACGCCTTCTTTGGCGGAGGAGTCAACCGCCTGGCGGAGGGCAACGATGAGGTCTCCGGTGAGGGCGTTGACCGGTGGGCGATTGAGGCGGAGTTCGCGAATGTTGCCGTGGTTAATGGTGTGAATCATGGGTAGAGTTCGAGTATAGCGCGTGATACTGAAAGAGCAGGCCGGAAGAGGTTGCGCCATAGATACACAGAGGCGCACGAGCGTGCAGGTCTGATGAAAAGAAAGGGCTTGGTGCCGCTCTTTACCCGATGGACTCCCAAACCAACTGCCAGTTGAGTAAGAAGGATGGCGTATGGTACTTTGTTGGGCGGTCTTAAAGGGGCTTGATTATGGGGGGAGCTTTGAATCTCGATATCGATCGTTATGTGGACTCAGTCCGGAAATTCAATGATTTGGTCGGGGAGTTGGCCGGCAAGCTGGAGCAGATCAGCGATGCCCGCGACGAAGCATTGAAAGCGAGCGCGGACCTGAAACGGCAGTTGGAAACGACGGACCAACGACTGCTGGATATCTCAAGCGCGATTCGGCAACAGATTACTCTGGAGTTCGCCAAGAAAGCAGTGCGAGCCGAGGACGCTGCGGATCGCACACCGGCGCGGCTGGTCAGCTAGAGCGCGCGGAGGCTGTGGATTTTCCTGCGGCGGGGGTGTGTCCTGCGTGGTTATCCTCACAATTCAGCCCACGGCTTGAACCGTGGGCTTCTTCTTGCACAGGGGTGCGGCTGAAAACCCTATCTACTTTCGCGGCATCGACTGGAAGATGGCGAAAGTAGCGCCCTGGGGATCGGCGAGGACTCCGAAGCGGCCGACGTTCTCCATGGTCGTGGGTTCCATGTAGAACTTTGCTCCCAGTTGTTTGGCTTTGGCCGCAGTCGCATCGCAATTTGAGGTGAAGAGGTATGGCAACCAATGCGCAGGCGTGCCGGGCTGACGAAAATGAACCGGCTGAATCCCTCCGATAAATTCCTCACCATTCTGAATGTGAACGTAGCCTGATGGCGGATCGTCGTCAGTGTCGTCGCTGATTTTCCATCCAAACATATCGGTATAGAACTTGCGGGCGCGCTCGGGATCGGGGGTGCTGAGGTCGACCCAGCAGAGGGTGCCATCGACTCCAGCGATGCCGATGCCGGTGTTCTTATTGGGCTGCCAGACACAGAAGGTGGCACCGGTTGGATCGGCGATGACGGCCATGCGACCGGCGTCCATGACGTCGAATGCGGGAGCGAAAATTGTGCCGCCGGCTTTGCTGGCGCGGGCCACGGCAGCGTCGGCATTGTCGACGGCTATGTAGAGCATCCAGTGGGGCGGAACGCCTTTCTGCTCGGGGCGCAGGGTGCAGCCGGCGGCTGCGTCACGGCCGTTGAGGCGGAAGATGGTGTAAACGCCTTCAGGGCCCATGGGTATGTCGTTCACTTCCCACCCGAAGAGGCCACTGTAGAACTTCTTGGCGGCGGGCTGGTCAGTGGTGGCGAGTTCTAACCAACAGAAGGAGCCGGGCTGGTGTTTGTCGATGTTGGGCATGGCAGGAAAGTATAAAACATCAAACCAGAAGTGAGAACCCAGGGTGAGGTCGAGTCACTCGCAGTTCAATTCTGAGAAAAAGGCGAGCGAAGGAATCGCATCACCTCATTGACCAAGATCCAGGCTACCGCAGGGAGAACCAGCCAGGCCGTGGAAACGGCTAGAACCATTTTCCAGAACATTGATCCCCTCCGGACGAAGCAGCGAGAGGAACAGTGCCGGCGAGTCGGGCCAGGGGACTGGTTCAAGGAACCGCAGCACTTGAAAAGCGCTGCCCAGCACGGGGTTATGGTACGACTGACGATAGTGGTGGGGCAAGAGGAAAATTCCGGGGTTATGGCGTTCCTCCCCAGCGGAGGGCCGCCGAAGTGTTCCAAGGTTTCCAACTGTCAGTTTTGCCAGTTCCGAGAACGACATCATCTCCATAGATTTGGCCGGGAGTACGAGTTGTCTGAATGAGCGTGGTTCTGCAGGTCGAGTGCAGAAGCAGCGCCAGCGAGGAAAAAAGTATGAAACGAAGCGACTTAATCGGGTACGGTCTTACTACGCTGGCGGTTGTGGGGTCTCTGTTCGGGGCACTCGGAACGGCTCAAGCGCAAGCCAAAAAACCTAACATCCTGGTTATCATGACCGATGACGTTGGCGTTTGGAATATCAGCGCCTACCATCGCGGCATGATGGGAGGCAGGACGCCGAACATCGACCGCATAGCCTACGAAGGAGCGCTGTTCACCGATTACTACGCCCAGCAGAGCTGCACAGCAGGACGCTCAGCGTTCATTACGGGACAGCATCCCTTCCGCACCGGCCTTTTGACAGTCGGGCTGCCGGGCTCGCCTCTCGGACTTCAAAAAGAAGACCCCACTATTGCCGATCTGCTAAAGCCGCTCGGATACGCTACCGCTCAGGTAGGCAAGAACCACCTGGGTGATCGTAACGAATTCCTGCCCACTGTGCACGGCTTCGACGAGTTTTATGGAAACCTTTATCACCTCAACTCCGAGGAGGAGCCGGAAGACCCAGATTACCCGAAGGTTCCCGGCTTCCATGAGAAGTTTGGTCCCCGTGGGGTGCTACGCTGCGTTGCTTTGACTTCTGACAACCCGGCCCCGGCCGACCCGCGTTTCGGTGCGTGGGGCAAACAGAAGTGCGAAGACACCGGGCCGCTCACTCGCAAGCGCATGGAGACGGTGGAAGAAGATTTGCTCCAGGCCTCGCTCGATTTCATGGACAAATCTGCGAAAGGCGGGAAGCCGTTCTTCCTGTGGCACAACACCACGCGCATGCATGTGTGGACGCGACTCAGCCCGCAGTGGGAAGACAAGAGCGGGTACGGTCTGTTCGCGGACGGGATGATGGAACTCGACTGGGTGGTGGGCCAGTTGCTGAAGAAGCTAGATGACCTGGGCATCGCCGACAATACGATTGTTGTTCTTACCTCGGACAATGGCGCGCAAAAGTTCTCCTGGCCGGATGGTGGGACGGAGCCGTTCCGCGGAGAAAAGGGCACCACGTGGGAAGGCGGATTCCGTGCGCCTTGCGTGGCTCGCTGGCCCGGGGTCATCAAACCTAACACCATCGTCAATGACATCGCCTCGCACGAGGACTGGACACCTACTTTCCTCGCCGCAGCCGGGGTGCCGGACGTGAAGGACCAACTGCTCAAAGGGTACAAGGGGGTGGACCGGACGTTCAAAGTCCATCTCGATGCATATGACATGACCGGCCTGCTCTCTGGCAAAGGGGCCGGCCAGCGCAAGGAGATTTTTTACTTCGATGATTCCGGCAGCCTCAACGCGTTTCGATACGGCGATTGGAAAGTCACCTTTGCCACAAAAGAGACATGGTGGGCCGATGTCGCAAAACCGCGTAACGTACCCCTGGTGATTAACCTTCGGCAAGATCCGTTCGAAGTCACGCAGGATGCCGGGATGTACACGCGCTGGTATGCCGATAAGCTCTGGGTCATGGTTCCCGCGCAGGCCATCGTGGGGCAGTTTCTGATGACCTTCAAGGAGTTCCCACAAAGGCAGAAATCTGCATCCGTCAATATTCAACAAGTCCTGGATCAAATGAAGGCGCAAACCGACTGAATCACGCGGCGTGAGGGCAGGCCGAATCGCTGGGGCAGCCAGACAACCGGGCGATCACTTCGTCGCAAGTGTGCGCATTTACCTGCTATCGATAGAAACCCGGACGAAGACGTCCCCCCATACGAGTCTAAGCAGCAAGCAATTTCAATAGGCGGGCGATGCCATCGCGGAATTGGCCGGGTTGGGTGATCAGGCTCAGGACCAAGTAGCCGTCGCGGGGGAAATCATAGAAGTGGCCGGGATGGACGAGGACGCTGGCCTGGCGCAGGATTTCGATGGCCAGGTCTTCGTCGGATCGGGTCGCCGGGACGCGGAGGATGGCATACCATCCGCCTTCGACGGCGAGGCGCTCGGAGGCTTTCTGCTGGGCGAGTTGGCGGTCGAGTTCGGCCAGGTTGGTGCGGACACGATCGAGAAGCTGGGGCTGGATTTGCTTTCGTTGATCCAGGAGTACCGGGGCGGCAAGTTGAACAGGAGCAGTCAGCGAGAGATAAGTGTCGGCAATGATTTCAAGGCGGGACAGGGCAGGGTGCAGTTGACCGGCGGGGCCGCTGGCGGCGATCCAGGCAAGTTTCATTTGCGGCAGCGCGGAGATCTTTGAGATGCCGCTCAGGGTGAAGGTCAGAACGTCTTTGTTGCTTGCGAAAGATGGGTGGGAAGCGCCGTCGTGGGCGTAGTCGAGAAAGACTTCGTCAACGAGGATGGCGAGGTTCTGTTCGCGGCAGAAACGGTTGAGCGCGTCGCGCTCGGCTTTGCTTACGTAAGACCCAGTGGGATTATTCGGATGCACCAGCACCACGGCACGAGTGCGCGGGGTGACGGCTTTTTCGAGGGAGGGAAAATCAATCTGCCAGCCGTGATCGTAGAGCAGCGGGTAAGGAACGAGTTTGACGTCCTGCAAATCGGCGAGGAATTCGAACAGCGGGTAGCTGGGTTTGGGGACGAGGACTTCATCCTCGGGATTGCATAGAAGGCGGAAGACGAAGGAGTAGCCCTCGCTAGTGCTGGTGGTAAGAAGCAGGGATTCGGGATCGATTTGTTGCTCATAATAATCGGCGATGGCCTGGCGGGCGCTGAGCAGGCCTTTGGGTTGGGGATCGTAGTCGAGCGCGGCTGGGTTCGAGAGCGAAATCAGAATGGCTTTCTCGTCATAGCGCAGCCCGGCACGAGTGGGATTGGAAATGGTGAGGTCGAGGACTTCCCTGCCGTGCGCTTCCTGTTGTGCCTGAGTGAAGCGGTTGGGCGTTAGCTTCCAGTCGGTGCGGCGGGAAAACATGTGGGACAATGATACGCGAGGGCGTGGCCTTCGCTGAGGATCAGCTTCGCAGTCCACAAAAAGCTTGAACCACTGGGGACACGGAGGTTCACAGAGGCAGGCTTTTCGCGGGCTAGGCGCCCGCGCCACGCCGGAAGGATATAATATGGCGGCTGCGACTATGGAAACCTCTACCCAATACGAACTTCATCTTGCCAAGCGGATGTCGCGCCTGGGCACGGAGACTGCTTTCGAAGTATTGAACAAGGCTAAGGCGCTGGAGCGCCAGGGCAAGGACATTGTCCACCTGGAAATCGGCGAGCCGGATTTTGATACTCCGAAGAATGTGGTCGAAGCTGGGATCGATGCGCTGCGCAAAGGCTGGACGCACTACGGGCCGTCGGCCGGGTTACCGGAGTTGCGGCAGGCGATTGCGGAGGATGTTTCGCGATCGCGGGGAGTGAAAGTCACCGCAGAGGAAGTGGTGGTTGTCCCCGGTGGCAAGCCTATTATTTTCTTTACTCTGCTGGCTTTGGCTGACGTTGGGGATGAGGTTATTTATCCCAACCCCGGGTTTCCAATTTACGAGTCGATGATCAATTACGCGGGAGCGAAGGCGGTTCCGATTCGCCTGTATGAGGATCGCGATTTTAGTCTCGACGTTAAGGAATTGAAGGCGCTGATCACCGACCGGACTCGCCTGATCATTATCAACTCGCCGCAGAATCCGACGGGCGGGATCCTGACCAAGCAAGACATCGAGGGGATTGCAGAGGCGATTGGCGACCGCAATATCATGGTGCTATCGGATGAGATTTATAGCCGGCTGATTTTCGAGGGCGAGCACCATTCAATTATGTCGGTACCGGGATTTAAGGAACGGACGATTCTACTGGATGGGTTCTCGAAGACCTGGGCGATGACGGGATGGCGCATGGGCTATGGCGTGATGCGAACCGACCTGGCAGCGCAGATCGCGAGGCTGAATACGAATTCGAATTCTTGCACGGCCAGTTTTACGCAGATTGCCGGAGTGGAGGCGATTCGTGGGGACCAGACATCAGTAGAACGCATGCGGGTGGAATTTCAGCGGCGGCGGGATGCGTTTGTGGCGGGATTGAACAAGATCAAGGGCTTCTCATGCCGGCTGCCGAAGGGCGCGTTTTATGTGTTCCCCAACATTACAAAGACGGGATGGAAGTCGAAGAAACTGGCGGATGCCCTGCTGGAGCAGGCAGGCGTGGCTTGCCTTTCGGGAACGGCGTTTGGGGATTATGGAGAAGGATATTTGCGCTTCAGCGTGGCCAATTCGCTGGAGAATTTGAACAAAGCGTTGGCTCGGGTGGATGAGTGGACGAAGAAGAATTTGTAGCCGCAGATTGCGTTGATCAAACTTCTTAACCGCCGAGATCGCAAAGAGGCCTGGAACAACTGGGCCACGGATTTTCAGGGATTCGCGCGAATCACACACCAACAATAAATTTATGGGCAAGAAATTTCGCGTTTTTGCGACAGCGGATATTGGGGAATCGATTGAGTTGCTGCGTGAGCGAGACTATGAAGTTGAGGTCTACCCCAAGCCTGAAGCGCCTCCAAAGAGTCTGATCATCGAGAAAGTAGGATCGGGGATTGATGGGCTGATCACGACGCTACGCGATCCCATTGACGCCGAGGTTTTCGAGGCGGGCAAGGGCACGCTGAAAGTGGTGGCACAGATTGCGGTGGGCTTTGACAACATCAACCGCGCCGACGCCAATCGCTACAAGGTGCCGTTTACTCATACCGCTGAGGTGCTGACCGAGGCGACGGCGGAGTTTGCGTTTTTCCTGCTGGGATCGCTGGCCAGAAAAATGTGGCCCGCGGAACATCTGACGCGGGAGAACCGATGGGGATATTGGCATCCGTATCTTCCCTTCGTAGGAGATGAGGTCACCGGCAAGACGATCGCGGTGATTGGCACGGGACGCATTGGGCAGGCGCTGATCAAGAAGTGCTCCGGGTTCGATATGAATATTCTTTGTTACGACCTGGCGTACCAGAACCATGAATACGTGAAGGCGATGCAGGAAGTGATGGATTTGCGGCATGCGCGTGGGATGCAGAAGGAGAAAACCTGGATCAAATATGTGCCCCTCGACGAGGCGCTACAGATGGCGGATTTTGTCAGCGTGCATGTGCCACTGCTGCGCGAAGGCGAGGGGCCGACGCCGACTTATCATTTATTTAACGAAAAGACCCTGCGGATGATGAAACCAACGGCTTACCTGGTGAACACATCGCGAGGGCCGGTGGTGGATGAAGCGGCGCTGGCCAGGGCGCTGCGAGAGAAGTGGATTGCCGGGGCCGCGCTGGATGTTTATGAGAAAGAGCCATTGCCCGCAGATTCGCCGTTGCGCGATCCAGCGATTGAGGATCGCTGCCGGTTGTTGCCACATTTTGCCAGCGCGGCGTGGATTACGCGGCTTTCGACCGATCCGAATAAAGGGATGGCGGGAAGGACGGCGCAGGGATTGATTGATGTGCTGGAAGGTAACTACGGCGGGGATGTTACGAAGATGCCTTATGTGGTGAATAAGGAGGCGTT
>Ga0070733_10003000_pt1 | contig 11697 bp, 9 predicted proteins | sample Coa_R1_9_FD_66450 | JGI IMG/M metagenome (GOLD analysis project Ga0070733, IMG submission 66450) | Surface soil microbial communities from Centralia Pennsylvania, which are recovering from an underground coalmine fire - Coalmine... | ecosystem: Environmental > Terrestrial > Soil > Unclassified ... | reverse complement strand
GCCTTGCATGATCCCCTCCCTTTCTTGTGTTAGGGATACCTATCATGCCAACATGGCGAATGCAATCTCAGGAGCGCAGCAGCCTTTGCTCAGGTCATCGCGCGTTCGGCCCCGATTTCTGTCGTACGTTGGCGCGGCGGCGCCTGCCGCCGAACGGCCGCGGGAAGCGGTGGGAAACTCTCGCCGGCGTCTCGCGTTGGCTTGGAGCAACGAGCCTATCGACGTATTATGCCATAACGTGTATTTGGCGGGCCGAACGGATGCTGACAGTCTGGCCGGGTCGCCTGCGACTTAAAAGGCGGCCGAGAAGGGGTCGTAGTGAATGCCGCGCGATAAAGCCGCCATCGAAATCAATCCGCCGATGAGAGAAACCGCGCCCATTCGCCGCCGCAAGCTCTATGAAGAGGTGGTTTCGCGCCTCGAAGCGCTTATCCACGAAGAACAGCTCAAGCCCGGCGATCCGCTGCCTTCGGAGCGCGAGCTGATGCTGCATTTCGGCGTCGGCCGGCCGGCCATTCGCGAGGCTTTGTTCGCGCTCCATCGCATGGGCCTCGTGGTGGTCGCCAATGGCGAACGGCCGCGCGTCTCGAGCCCGACGCCGAAGACTTTGCTTGGCGAACTCTCAGGCGCCGCGCGTCTGATGTTGGCCAAGCCTGAGGGGATGCGCAACTTCCAGCAGGCGCGCGTTCTGTTCGAATGCGCGCTGGCGGAAGAGGCCGCGCGGGTCGCCATCCGCAAGGACGTGCTCGCGCTCGAAAAGGCGCTCGCCGCCAACAAGCAGGCGATCGGCGACAACGCGCGCTTCATGCGCACCGACGTCGCTTTCCACTTCGCGATCGCAACCATTCCGCGTAATCCCATCTATGTCGCGCTGCATGAGGCGATCGTCGAATGGCTCGTCGACCAGCGCAGCGTGTCGCTGCGCCGGGCCGGCACCGACCAAAGCGCTTTCGAAGCGCATCGCGAAATCTTCAAGGCGATCGAGGCTCGCGACGACGTCGCGGCCGGGCAGGCGATGCGTCGCCACCTCGAGGAAATCGCCGACCGCTACTGGAAGGTGAAGGAGAGCGAGCGATGACGCCGCTCGTCGTCTTGGTTGAGTTTCGCGTCGAGCCTAAGGATCATGACGAATTCCAGCGACTGCTCGCGGAAAACGCGGCGGCCTCGCGCAGGCGCGAGCCGGGATGCAAACAGTTCGACGTGCTGGTCCCCGAGGGCGCGCCGACCGGCGTCTTCATCCTCTACGAGATCTATGATGACGATGCAGCGTTCAAAGCTCATCTTCAATCCGATCACTACCTCCAATTCGAGAAGGTTTCGGCTGCGATGATCCTTGAACGGACGATCAAGCAGTTGCGTCTCGCTGAGGCGGAGCCTGCCGCGCCGCATTGGGCGCGCGTATGAGCGAGGCGGCTCCCGCTTGGCGTCGCGCCTATAATCTTGCCGCGATGCGCGAACTCGCCCGGCGCGCCCTGCCGCGTCCGGTTTTCGATTTCGCCGATGGGGGCGCCGAGAACGAGCAGACGCTTCGCCGCAACGAAGCCGCCTTCGCCGATGTCGCGTTCCTGCCGCGGCCGCTGAACGGCGTCAGCGATCGCGATCTTGCCGTCACGCTTTTTGGCAAGCGCCTGGCCTTGCCGGTGATGATCGGCCCGACCGGGCTCTCAGGGCTGTTCTGGCCGGCAGGCGAGCTTGCGGCGGCCCGCGCCGCCGCCGCCGCGGGCGCCGCCTTCTGCTTGAGCCACGGCTCGACCTGCACGATCGAGGATCTTGCGGCCGCGGGCGTTGCGCCCCGGTGGATGCAAGTGTTCATCTATCGCGACCGCGGCCTCACGCGCGAATTTGTCGAACGCGCGGCGGCGAGCGGCTACGACGCCTTGGTCTTGACCACCGACAATCAATTGGTCGGCAGTCGCGAGCGCGACATCCGCAACGGCTTCACCATTCCGCCGAAGTTTTCGCCGCTCGACATTCTCGCCATGGCGGCCAAGCTGCCCTGGCTGATCCGGATGGCGAAGACTTTGCCGACCGTGACTTTCGCGAACTACACGCGGCCGGGCGAAAAGGCCGACATCGGCACAATGGCCGCAAGGCTCGCCGGCATGCTCGACCCAAGCCTGTCGTGGCGCGACATTGATTGGCTGCGCGGCCTTTGGAAAGGCCCTTTCCTGCTCAAGGGCGTGCTGCATCCCAAAGAGGCCGCAGAGGCGGTCGCGCGCGGCGTTGATGGCGTGATCGTCTCAAATCACGGCGGCCGGCAGCTCGACGGCGCGTCCGCGTCATTCGACGCCTTGCCTGGGGTCGTTGAAGCCACCGCGGGAAAGATACCGGTGCTGCTCGACGGCGGCGTGAGACGGGGCGGCGATGTAGTGAAGGCGCTGGCGTTGGGCGCCTCGGCTTGCCTCATCGCGAGGCCGCATCTCTTCGGCTTGGCGGTCGCCGGCGAAGCGGGCGTCGCGCGCGTGCTCGAAATCCTTCGCCGCGAGATCGACCGATCGATGGGCCTCTTGGGCGTCAGCAAAATCTCCGAGCTCGGTCCGGACCTCATCATTCGCTCTAGCGATTCAAAAGCTCGTTGAGCGGCAGGGCGGTGTTGTACTTGACCTGTTTCAGCGCGAAGCTCGACCGGATGTTGGCGACGCCTCGTGTCTTCGAGAGCCGATCGAGGATAAAATGCTGCAGCGCGACGACATCGGACACGACGACCCGCAGAAGGTAGTCCGAGTCGCCGGTCATCAAATAACATTCCATCACCTCGGGAAAGCGGGCGACGGCCGCCTCGAACACGTCGAGCACCGGCTCGGTCTGCTTCTCCAAGGTGACTCGGATGAAGACGCTCACCGACGCGCCGAGCTTCAAGGGGTCGAGCAGCGCGACGCGCCGGGCGATCACGCCCGCTTCTTCGAGCGAACGAACGCGCGCCAGACACGGCGAAGGGGACAAGCCCACCTTCTCGGCGAGTTCGACATTGGTGACGCTCGCGTCGTCCTGAAGCGCCGCGAGGATGCGCAGATCAATGGCGTCCGGCGCAAAGGGCGGCGCTTTATGCTGAGAAACCTTCCTCATTTAGCACATATTGCCGAAACCAAACCAGGTTGCAACCACTTGCGGCAGGAAATGCCGCGCGCTCGCCGATAGGCTGACAGGGCCAAGACGGACGGGATAGGAACCATGCTCGAAAAGGTCTCTTCAATCCTCGAACCTCGCGAAGAGATCGGACCTGCGGACGATGATCCGTTGGAGACCGCCGAGTGGCTGGATTCGCTGGACGCGGTTTGCCGGAACGTCGGCAGCGACCGCGCGGCGTTCCTTTTGACCGCGCTCAGTCGCAAAGCGGGGCAGCTCGGCATTGTTTCGAACGCCTTGCCTTTCTCGCCCTATCGCAACACCATTCCGCTCGAAAAACAGATTCCGTTCCCCGGCGATATCGACATGGAGGAGCGGATCACGGCGATCATTCGCTGGAACGCGCTGGCCATGGTCATGCGCGCCAACAAGGCTTCGAGCGAACTCGGCGGGCATATCGCGAGCTACGCCTCGGTCGCCGAGATTTTCGAGATCGGCTTCAATCATTTCTTCCGCGCCGGGGGAGAGGATCACGGCGGCGACCTCGTCTTCTTCCAGCCGCATTCGGCGCCCGGCGTCTATGCCCGCGCCTTTCTCGAAGGGCGGCTTTCGGAAGAGCAACTGACGCGCTATCGACGGGAGATCGGCGGCGCCGGCTTGAGCTCCTATCCGCATCCTTGGCTGATGCCGGATTTCTGGCAGACGCCGACCGGCTCGATGGGGATCGGGCCGATCAGCGCGATCTACCAAGCTCGTTTCATGCGCTACCTCGCCGACCGCGGTCTTGCGGAGACGAGCGGCCGGCGCGTCTGGGGCGTCTTCGGCGACGGCGAGATGGACGAGCCCGAATCGATCGCCGGCCTCTCCCTCGCTGCGCGCGAAAAACTCGACAATCTGACCTTCGTCATCAACTGCAATCTGCAGCGGCTCGATGGGCCGGTGCGCGGCAATGGACAGATCATCCAGGAGCTCGAGCGTCTTTTCCGCGGCGCCGGTTGGAACGTCATCAAGGTCTTGTGGGGCTCCGAATGGGATCAGCTCTTCGAGCGCGACAAGAACCATGCTCTGCTCCGCCGCTTTGCCGCGACGGTCGATGGCAAGTACCAAACGCTCGGCGCCAAGGACGGCGCCTATAATCTGGCGCATTTCTTCGAGGAGGATCAAGAGTCGCGCGCTTTGGTGGCCCATATGTCGGATCGCGACATCGACGCCTTGAAGCGCGGCGGCCACGACTTCCGCAAGCTCTATGCAGCTTTCGAGGCGGCAAGAACGACGACGGGCCGGCCCACGGCGATCCTCGCCAAGACCAAAAAAGGATACGGCATGGGCGGCGGCGGCGAATCGCGCATGACCGCTCATCAAGCCAAGAAGCTCGACGTCGACGCGCTCATCGCGTTTCGCAATCGCTTGCATCTGCCGCTCAGCAACGAGGAGATCGAGCGTCTCGAATTCTACCGGCCCGCGGAAGACAGCGCCGAACTCGGCTACCTACGAAGCCGGCGCGCCGCCCTTGGCGGGTATTTGCCGGCGCGGCGGCGCAACGCGGCGGCTGTCGTGGTCCCGACGCTCGAGAGCTACGCCGATTTCGCGCTTCACGCCGCCGGCAAGGAAATGTCGACGACCATGGCGTTCGCGCGCCTGCTCGGCAATCTTTTGAAGGACAGGACGCTCGGCCCCCGCATCGCGCCTATCGTCGCCGACGAGGCGCGGACCTTCGGCATGGCGACGCTGTTTCGACAAGTCGGCATCTACTCGCCCGTGGGCCAGCTCTACGAGCCCGAGGACGCCGGCTCGATGCTGTACTATAAGGAGGCGAAGAACGGCCAGTTGCTGGAGGAGGGCATCACGGAAGCCGGCGCGCTCTCCTCATGGTCGGCGGCCGCGACGTCCTATAGCGCGCATGGCTTCGCCATGCTGCCGTTCTATATCTACTACTCGATTTTCGGCTTTCAGCGCGTCGGCGATCTCATTTGGGCCGCCGCCGACCAGCGCGCCCGCGGCTTCTTGATCGGCGCGACTGCGGGGCGCACCACGCTCGGCGGCGAAGGCCTACAGCATCAGGACGGCTCGAGCCATGTCATGGCGGCGACCGTGCCGAACTGCCGCGCCTATGATCCCGCCTTCGCCTATGAGGCGGCTATAATCCTCGACCACGGCGCCCGCGCGATGATGGAAGCGGGCAGGGACGAGTTCTATTACCTCACCGTCATGAACGAAAGCTACGCGCAGCCTTCGATGCCGGCTAACGTCGAGGCCGATATCGTCAAGGGCCTCTATCGCTTCGCCTCCCATACGCCGAAGAAGAGCGTCGGCTTCGCGCGTCTGTTGGGCTCAGGCGCGATTCTGCTCGAAGTCATCGAGGCGGCTCGCATGCTTGAAAGCGAATGGCGCGTCTCTTCGGAGGTTTGGAGCGTCACGAGCTATTCGGAGCTTGCGCGCGAGGCGCGCGACGCCGAGCGCCGCAACCGTCTGAACCCGCGCGCGGCGCCCGTCGTCAGCCATCTCGCCGCTTGTTTGCCAGGCGGAGCGCCGATCGTCGCCGCCTCGGACTATGTCCGCGCCTATCCGCAACTGATCGTCTCTTATCTCGAGGCGCGAGTGACCGTTCTTGGCACGGACGGCTTTGGGCGCAGCGATACCCGCGCGGCCCTGCGCTCGTTCTTCGAAGTCGATCGTCGCCACGTGGTCATCGCAGCGCTGGCGGCGCTGGCGACCAAGGGCGAGGTTTCGCGCGAGACGGTCGCCGAGGCGATCGAGCGCTACGGCGTCGACGGCGCGAGCGAAGCGCCCTGGACGCGGTGATTATTGCGTCGAGAAGGCTCTAGCCGACGCCGCTGCGCGCGGCGGATTCTGCCGTCGTATCGAGTTCCCCGCTGTCGCTCATCATGCAGACGCGATTGCGGCCGGCGGTTTTGGCGGCGTAGAGCGCTTTGTCAGCGCTTGCGACCAGCGTGGCGGGAGACGGGGGCGCGATCGGCGCCCGATTGTCATTCGCGCCGCCGCCCGCGTCCGGCTCAAAGCGCATCGCCGCGGCGGCGCCGGCGACGCCGATGCTGACTGTGACATGGTCGGCGGCCGCAGAAGCCGCGTGCGGAATATTGAGTTTTCGCACCTGTTCGCAAATCCGGTCGGCGAGCTGCTTTGCTTCTTCCGCGCCGATATGGGGCGCCAAAATGGCGAATTCTTCGCCGCCGTAGCGCGCCGCCACTTCGCCGGCGCGCCGAGCATTGTGCACTATGACGCCTGCAACCTGGCGCAGGCATTCATCGCCGGCAATGTGGCCGCAGGAATCATTGTAGCGTTTGAAATAGTCGACATCGATCATCAACAGAGACAGAGGCGTCTTGTAGCGCAAGGTTCGCCGCCATTCGCTGTCGAGCGCTTGTTCGAAAGCGCGGCGATTGGCGACGCCGGTCAATGCATCCGTGTTGGAGATGCGCCGCAGCTCGGCGGCGAGCCTGCGTTCAAGCTCATGCGCCACGATCAGGCGCGCGTAAAGGACGCCATGATGCGTCATCAGCACCAAGAGGACGAAACTGGCCGCCATCAGTCCGTAGATGCGCCCTGCGTAAAAGCCGAGGTCGAAACGACCGGCGTTGAGCCCGCCGCTCAAGGCGATATCGAAGAGCCAGGCGGTGGCCACCACCATCAGCCAAAGGTCGAGCACGGAATGGGGCCGCGGCCGGCGCAGCAGCAGCGCCAACAAGCTGAGGAGACTGAGCAGCCACACGATCGCAATGACGATGGGCTCGGACGTAAGATAATGGTCGCCGCGCATCATGGCGGGCAGCGCCCCTGCGCCAATCGTGGCGAGGAGCGTCAGCGCTGCGGCCGCGCCGAGCGTCAGCGCGACGGCGAGCACCATCGCGGCGCCCGGGCTCGTCTCCTCGCCGATGCGGCGGTCGCCGCTTAACGCATAGACGATCACCAGAATGGGGAAGCCGGCGTGCCAGAACATGTAGAGCCACGCCGTGGTTTGTGGTCCCGAGCTGACGAGGCCATTCGCCGAGAGCAGGCCAGGAAAGCTCAACAGATGGGTCACCGCCAACGTCGCGGTGAAGAGGTAGCCCGATGCGAGAAGCAGAAGACCGCGCGTCTTGAGCGCATTGAACTGGTTGAGCAAGAATGCGGCGGTGATCAGATCGTTGAGAATGAGCGCCGTCTGATAGGCCGGAATGAACGCCGGCATGGGCGCCATCGGCCGCGTCGCGATCGCCGCTAGCATGAGGAAGGCCGCGGTCGAAACCAGGACGAAGGCGAGCGCCGCGCGGCGCTCGCTCCGCCCAGCCGGCAGGGTCGAGAGATATCCGGTTTGTTCACCCAGCCCTTCGCGCGACATCGCGCCGCTCCGCGGGCGCCGCCGAGGTCCATAAGAGAGGCCTGCGGCGCGAACGATTGCTCCGGCTCGAGAAGCCGAAGCTAACCGCATCCTACCGCTGGCTCGTCCAAATGTTTCCGTCGGATCAAAGCCTTCGGGCCAGTATTCGCCCGCCTGGTTAATGGCGGGATGGGCCGCGCAGGAGCGAAAACATTGCGCGCGCTTAATTTGAGCGGAAGCGCGCGCTCTAGCTCGGCCGTTTCGGAATCGGACAATTCAGCATCCATTGCACGCCGAACCGGTCGGTCAATTTGCCATAGAAATCGCCCCAGGGCTGTACGCCCAGCGGCGTCGTGACTTGGCCGCCCTCGCTCAGGCGCTCAAAGAGCCGCTCGGTACTCTCCCGATCGTCCATCATGAGGATATGCGCCGAACCGCGCATGGGCTCGGCGTCGTCATTGTCGGACGCATAGAAGAGAACGCCCGGCCCTTCGAAGCGCGCGTGCATGATCTTGCCGCGCATCGCGTCGCTCGGCGCGGGCATGCCCTCCGCGCCGTAGCGCATGACCAACGTGACCTTGCCCAATCCGCAGCGGGTGTAGAAGGCGAGCGCCTGCTCGCATGAGCTGGTGAAGAAGAGATAGTTGGAAAGCAGCATGGCCGAGCCTCGGTCTAGTGGAGAGAGGATGGTCGAAGTGTGCTGGCTCAGCATATATGAGACGGCGATGGAGACGGATTCGTCCATTGTTTGCATGGCGGAGCGAAGGCGGCGCCGACGTCTTGCCAGTCTCAGATGTGTTTGAGCCAGGGCAGACGCCTCTCGCGCGCCCTCGCATGAAATCAAAAAAACGGCCTCGCGATGCGAGGCCGATAAGTTTGCTGGCGGCATGGGGGAGGTCAGGACGCCAGAGGAAGCTCATAAGGAGGGCGGGCGGCGGCTCGCCCGCGACGGCCGAACGATCGTCGTCGGGTAACCCGCGACCGTGACGCGGCTCGCGTTCCTCCACGGCGCGGCGGCGACCATGGAGAGCAAGGCCAACGAAGCGGGCAGAGCGAAAGTGAAGAGGTTCATGGCTACCCCCGAACTTGCATAGTTGGTGTTTAGACCGGCGCGAACCAGAATGATGTGGCGTTCGCCACCTATCGCCCGGTCGACATCAGGGCGGCATCCGATCGAAAACCGTAAAGCTTGGCGGGATGACGGCCCAGTCTGGGCGACCTTCCGCGAAGATGGCCACCGCTGGATGAAAGGCGGAAGGATCGTCCAGCGAGCCGGCGTAGATCGTATAGGAATCAGTTTTGCCGATTTCGCCGCCGAAGACGAGGCTCATGCAGATCGGGCAAGAGTTGCGCACCGCCTCGCCGCCTCGCGCGGATTTCGAGCGGAACTGGCGAGCCTCGCCCGAGAAGCGCACGGCGCTGGCCTTGAATTGCATGAACGGCGCAAAACCGGAGCCCGACGCCTTGCGGCAATCCGCGCAATAGCAATGGCCTTGGGCCATCGGCTCGCCGACGACCTCGTAGCGCAAGGCGCCGCAAAGGCAGCCGCCGGTGTAACGCTTGATTTGATTGGTCATGGATAGGCCTCTTCAAACTATCCCTATCGCAGCATCTCACTCAGCCGCCCTGATCAGCTTGATATCCTCTCGCGCCGCCCAGGCATGAATGTCCTCCCGCCGTAGCGCGGCGGCCATCAGGTCGGGGAATTGATCGGGCGTGCAGGCGAAGACCGGCGCGCCTAAGGCTGCGACGCTCCCGGCAAGCTGCGGATTGTACGCGGGTCGGCCGGAGTCGCTTAAGGCCAGGAGCGCGATCACGTTGACGCCGGCGGCGATCAGATTTTTAAGCCGCGCCAGCGTCTCGTCGGCCTTGCCGCCCTCGAAAAGATCGCTGATCAGCACGAAATGCGCCTTAGCCGGCCGCTCGATCTTGCCGGCGCAATAGGCGACGGCTTGATTGATGTCGGTGCCGCCGCCGAGCTGGACGCCGAATAGCGTTTCGACCGGGTCTTCGAGTTCTTCCGTCAGGTCGAGGACGACCGTGTCAAAACAGACGAGCTTCGTCTTGACGACCGGCAGCGAGGCCATCACCGCAGCGAAGATCGAAGCATAGACGACTGAAGTCGCCATCGAGCCGGACTGGTCGACGCAGAGGATGACTTCATCGAGATCGACGAGGCGGCGCTGGCGGCGCATGAAGCCGATCAGGCGCTCAGGCACGATGGTGCGGCGATCGGCTTGATAGTGCCGCAAATTCGCGCGGATGGTTCGCGGCCAATCGATGTCGGCGAAACGCGGGCGGCGGGCGCGCCGCGAACGGTCGACCGCCCCGCGCAAAGCCTCGGCGGTGCGGCGTTCGAGCCGCTCCATCAATTCCGCGACGACCTTGGCGATGACTTGCCGCGCCGTCGCCTTGGCCTTGTCCGGCATGACATGGCGTAGGGACATCAGCGTCGCGACGAGGTCGACGTCGGCCTCGACCGCGGCAAGGAATTCCGGCTCGAGCAGCATGCGCGTGAGGCCCAGCCGCTCCAGCGCGTCCTTCTGGACGATCTGCACGACCGGCGAGGGGAAATACTTTCGTACATCGCTAAGCCAGCGCGCGACATTGGGCGCGGAGGCGTTGAGACCGCCGCGGCGCTTCTTCCGCCGGGGAAGTCCGTCGTCGCTATCGCCGTCGCCCTCGCCATAGAGCGCGGTCAGCGCGGCGGAAAGGTTTTGGTCCTCCGCGCCGAGGGCGTCGTCCTCGCCGCCGAGCGCCAGACGCCAGCGGCGCTCGCGATTGTCACTCATCGCGCGGCCTCGCGATGAGGATTTCGGTGAGGCGCGCCAAATGCCGCGGCCAGATTTCTTCGGCGTCGGGGCGAAGCGCGCGTCCTGGCAGCCCTACGCCTTCGCGGCCGAACAAAGCGTCGAGCAGACGCCGGCGCTGCATCCGGTCGAGATTTGAGAAGGCGCGGCGGAAGAGCGGCAGATGCTCGACGAAAAGCTCCTCGTCGAGGCCCTGCACCCAGCGGTCGACCGCCTCGCGCAGGGGCTTGTCGTGGATCAGCAGTTCGCCGGCTCGCTCAAAAAATCCTTCGAAGAAACCCGCCGCGTCGGCCACGGCGCGGCCTGGCGATAAGGCGCGGGTCAAGAGCAGCGCCGCCTCGTCGGGCGCCAAAGCTTCAGCCTCGTAGAGCAAGCGCGCGGCCGCGCCGGCGACGAGCGGGGTTACGCGGGCGTCCTCGGTCAACGCTCGCAAGGCGTTGCGCCAGGCGCCGAGCTCATCGCCGCCGATCTCGGCCAGCGTCACGGCGCCGTCGGCGCTTCGCATGACGCGGCGCATCGCGGCGGCCGCTTCGCGATCGAGCCCTCGCGCCGCATAGGGCAAGGCGAGCGCCCCTTGCGTCAAGATACGCGCGAAAAGCGCAGCGAGCTGATCGGCGTCGGTTTGGCGCGCCTGGCCATAGCGGATCGTGTCGGCGAGAGGCGATAGGGCGGCCAGGAGCTCAATGCATTCGCTGGTCTGCGCGGCGCGCCGCTCGATCATGGCGATGCCGCGCTCGACAGCATCGGGCAATCGCGCGGCCATGGCTGAGAAGACGAGATTGGCGAGCGCTTTCAAATCGCCGGCTTTCTCGAAAGACTCGCGCATCCGTCCCGCCGCGGCTTCCGCGATCGCCGAGCCATAGACGAGGCTCTCGACCAGCCGCACCGCATATTCCGGCTCCCAGCGTAGGACCCAGCGCTCGCGGAATGTGCCGCGGCTCCGCCCGGCGTCCGTGAGCTTGCCCCATGGCGCGCCGAGCAGAGCAACGCGATGCAGGAGGATCGAGCGGTCGGCGCCGCTCTCGCTGCGAAGATCGACGCTCAGCTCGCGTTCGAGCGCCTCGGGCTTCAGGCGCACTCTTTTCTGCTCGCGCTGCAAATCTTCGATGAGCGGCGCGAGCGGCGCATTGGCGGGAATGGCGCCGACTTCCGCGCCGATGATGAGGCGGCGCGACACGACGTCCCAAACCAGGGGCTCGCCGAAGCAAAGGCAGGCGATGGCCGCTTCGCGCAATTCCTCGAAGCCGGGCGCCGGACGACTGCGCAAGGCGGCAAGGGCGCGAGCGAGGCGTTCCGCCTCGATCAGCGACGCGGTCGAGACGGAATGGCCTTCGTCACGCAACGAGGCGGCGATCCGCGCCAGCCAGCGCGAGGCGATCGCCTCGCGCGGCGCATCCCAAAGATGCGCGCACCAGCCGGGCGCCGCGACGCCGGCGCCATAGCCGCCGGCGACGGCTAGACGCGGCGACGTCCAGGGCGCCCAGGTGGCGACGATCTTTTGTT
>Ga0070733_10002999_pt1 | contig 11699 bp, 7 predicted proteins | sample Coa_R1_9_FD_66450 | JGI IMG/M metagenome (GOLD analysis project Ga0070733, IMG submission 66450) | Surface soil microbial communities from Centralia Pennsylvania, which are recovering from an underground coalmine fire - Coalmine... | ecosystem: Environmental > Terrestrial > Soil > Unclassified ... | reverse complement strand
TCGCTCGGCCTGGTGGAGGCCCATGGCACCGGAACCCCGGTAGGCGACGTGGTGGAAGTGGAAGCGCTCCGGCGGGTATTTCCGGCGCGTCGGACCGAATCGCCGCGCTGCGCGCTGGGCTCGGTGAAATCCATGATCAGTCACACGGTTCCTGCCGCCGGTGTGGCGGGGCTGATCAAAGCGGCGCTAGCTCTGCACCATAAAGTGCTGCCGCCGACGCTGTGCGAGAATCCCAATCCCAAACTGCAGCTCGAGAACACGAACTTCTACATCAACACCGAGACGCGTCCCTGGATTCATGGATCGTCCAAGACGCCGCGCAGGGCCGGCGTCAACGCTTTCGGTTTCGGCGGCATCAATGCTCACGCCATTCTCGAGGAGTACACCGGACCGAATGCCGCGCCCTGGCTGCAGCACGGATGGGACAGTGAGTTGTTCGTGTTTTCGGGCGAGAGCCGCGCCGAGGTCTTAGAGGATTCGCGGCGTACTTTGCAGATGATGCGGCAGTCCGGCGCGACGCTTTCGCTGAAGGATCTGGCGTGGACGCTCAACTGCCAGCGCCCTCTTGGGCCGGTGCGTATGGCGGTGGTGGGCACGTCGGCGGCCGATCTCGAAGCCAAGCTCCATCGCGCCATCCAGCGCCTGGGCGACGAGCGCACGCGCAACATCAAGGAGATCGAGGGTATTTATCACTTCCGCGACCCGCTGGCGAAGCAGGGCAAGCTGGCGCTGTTATTTCCGGGCGAAGGGTCGCAATACCGCAACATGCTGGGGGACCTGTGCATTCATTTTCCGGAAGTCCGGCGCACCTTCGATCTGATGGATCGCGCCTACGAGAATCATGCGCGCGATTACCTGCCGAGCGACGTGATTTTTCCGCCGCCTTTCGGCTCTCCCAGCCAGGAGCGGTTATGGAACATGGACTCGGGCGCGGAAACCGTGTTTTGCGCCAACCAGGCGCTGTACGCGCTGATCGAGAATCTGGGAATCCGGGCGGATGCCATGGTGGGGCACTCGACCGGTGAACACTCGGCCCTGCTGGCTTCCCACGTGGTGCAGGTCGGCAACGACGAGGAATTGATCCAGCACATCCTGGGGGTCTACGAAGTTTTCGACCGGCTGAACGCCACGAGCAACATTCCGGAGGCGCTGCTTGTGGCGATCGCTGGGGCCGACCATGCGCTGCTCGAGAAACTGGTGGCGGATAGCGATGGCCGGTTGCACATCGCGCTCGACAACTGCGTCCACCAGGTGGTGTTGTGCGGCAAAGAAGCAGAGGTCGACCGGCTGATCGGGCTGCTGGCGCCCAAGGGCGCGATCTGCCAGAAGCTGCCATTCGCGCGCGCCTATCACACCCCGTGGTTCGAGGTCTTCAGCAAACCGCTGAAACAGCACTTCGACAGATTGCGCATCGGGAGCGCTCAGGTAGCGCTGTATTCCTGTGTGACGGCCGGTCCTTACCCGCAAGACCCCGACCAGATCCGGTCGCTCGCGGCGGTGCAGTGGTCGAGCACAGTGCGTTTCCGCGAGACCATCGAAGCCATGTACGGCGACGGCGTGCGGTTGTTCGTGGAGGTCGGCCCGCGTAGCAATCTGACCGGGTTCACCGACGACGTGCTGCGGTCGCGGCCGCATGCCGCCATTGCGTCCAACGTGCAGCACCGCTCCGGGATTCTGCAGCTCAACCACATGCTGGGCCAGTTGGTGGCGCACGGCATCGATCCGCGGCTGGAGCATCTCTACGCACTGCGCGCTCCGAAGCCCGCGGGCGCCGCGAGCAAACCGAAACGCATGCTGGCGCTCGCCACCGGCTTACAGCCGGTGCGCCTGCCGAAGGACTTCGTGCTGGCGAAGAGATCGGAGCCGCGGGCAGAACCGGCGGCAGCCCCCGAAAAAATACAGGCGGCGCCGCCCGAACTGGTTGCCGCACCCGCGGCCGCACCGGACGCGCGGCAGATAGTGATGCAGCAGCACCTGAACATCATGGAGCAGCTCGTACACACGCAGCAGGAAGTCATGGCGGCGTATCTGGCGGCGCGGCAGGGCACGCCTCCGGCGCCCGCAGCCGGCGATCGCCCCCGGTTTCCGTTCCTGAATGACGTGGTCGAAATCGTGCCCGGTGAGCGCGCGGTGGCGCGGCATCGTTTCTCGTCCGAGCGGGAGATCATCTTCCATCACCACGCCCTGGGGCGGGATGTTTCCACCGAAGACCCGTCCTTAACCGGGATGCCGATGGTGCCCCTCACCGTGACCATGGAGATACTGGCGGAAGGCGGAGCGCTGCTCGCGCCAGGCCAGGTCATGATCGGGATGCGCAACATCCGCGCCACGCGCTGGATCACACTGGAGAAACCGGATTACACGATCGAAGCCACGGCCAGGCAGACCGCGGCCGGCGAAGTGCATGTGGCGTTACGCGTGGCCGGGGCGGCGGGCACGCTGCGGCCGATTCTGGCGGAAGCCGTGGTGATTTTCGCGGATCGTTATCCCGATCCCGGTGCGCCACGCGCGTTCGCGCTCGAAAACGAAAAACGCTCTAGTTGGGCGCCCGAGCAGCTCTATCGCACCGGTATGTTTCACGGCGCTCTGATGCAGGGGACCAAGAGCGTCGAGCGCGCCGGGCGTAACGGCACGAGCGCCACCGTCGAGGCGCTGCCGCATTCCGGGCTTTTCGCCGACGATCCGTGGCCCCATTTCTTGTTCGATCCGGTGCTGCTCGACGCAGCCGGACAGGTCGTGGCGTACTGGTTCTGGGAAGCCATCGAAAAGGGCACTGACCTGTTTCCGTACCGGGTCGGCGCGTTCCATTGCTATGCGCCGTCGCCGGCGGCGGGCACGCTCCTCGAATGCCGGGTGCTGCGGCGCCTAGAGAACGACACCATGATTCATTCCGACATCGAGGTTCTAGACCGCGCGGGCAGAGTTTACTATCGCCTGGAGAACTGGGAGACGCGCCGCTTCCCGCAGCCGCCGCGCTTTCTGGCACTGCGTATCGATCCGCGCGCGGCCTCAATATCCACCCCATGGGAAGAACCGGTGGCGGGCAGCAAGGGCCGGGCCTGCTGCCGCGTGGACGGGTTATCGGCGGAATTTCTGGAATCGTCGCACGGCATCTGGCTCAAGGCGCTGGCGTACCTGGTGCTGAGCCGGCGCGAGCGCGAGACCTGGGACAAGATGCAGGTCGTGCCCAAGCGCCGTCAGGAATGGCTGCTCGGCCGCTGCGCTGCGAAGGACGCTGTGCGCCTGCTGATCCGCGACCGGTTTGGTGTACAATTATGCGCGGCCGATGTGGAGATCGTTTCGGATGCTTCCGGCCGGCCCCTGGTCGAGGGCACATGGAAGCAACGGCTGGCGGTAAATCCCGTAGTTTCCATCACGCATTCGGCGGGCCTCGCCGCCGCCGTAGCTGCGCTCGAGCCCGGTCAGTTCATCGGAATCGACATGGAGCGGATGGGAACACGTCCGGAACAGTTTGACGGTGTGGCCTTCGGCGACGCGGAGCGCCGCTGGCTGGCCGGGTTGGAGGATCCATTGCACCAGGAGTGGGCGCTGCGTCTGTGGTGCGCCAAGGAATCCGCGGCCAAGGCCCTGGGCCAGGGTCTTGCAACCGCGCTAGAGGGACTTCGCGTGATCAACGTGGAGATCGAGACGGGACGCGTGCAACTGGAACTCACCGACGGGCTGCTCCAGCAGTTACCCCAGATGCGCGGTCAGACCATGATCGCCAGCACCCACCGGCAGTCCGACTTGATTTTCTCGACGATAGTGCATGAGCCCACGGCGATCGATGAATGAGCCCGGGCGATCCGCCAGGCATCACTCATTCGGCCGGCATTCACAGCCGTCTGATCGCGGGAGTCGGATGCCCTTCCCAGCGATATTCGAAATGTGCGTCGCTGCGGACGTTGGATACCAGCGCGGGCCTAAAGCACGCGACGCACTCACCGCCGGGTTTCCGAACGCACCGATACACCACACCATTCGAGCCAGAGTCCAACAACTGGCGTGCGAAGTCTTGGGAAGCGTTGTAGCTCACGGGATCGTGCAACGGGAGATGCTCGGGTATATCTGCGCGTACATCATGAAAAGCAGCATCGAAATCCGCCAGGTAAAGCCTCATCTGGAGCCGCGTTTCGAACACACCAATTTCCGCCAACTCTGCTGTTCTGTGGTAAACAGCCTCCGCGTGCGCCGTATCGAGCGATGTCCCTGCGTACCACGCGCCTCGGTCTGGTCCATTGAACCGGCCGCCGCCAATGCGCGGATGACAAAACGCGGCCATAATCACGCTTGCCATCGGTTTTCCAATCACCCATTCGCTCGGAGGAATTCGGTGCAAGATCCCCAGTTCGGTCGAGATGCGGTCGTTCGTCCAGCTTTCCAGCTCGAAGATTAGAGTCAGATCTTCAGGGCTGGAAACCGTGTCCAGAATGCCAGCCGCTGGATAGCGGCTAGGCACGAGACGGCAGGTGTTGGCCGACTGAATTTGGGTTTCCGGCAGTATCAGCTCCAGGTGCCGCGCCTGCCATCCAGCAAGCGGCGTACTTGATAGAGGCCATCCATACCGCCTTCTGTCATTAGCGCGAGCGCCGGTCTTCCACCGAATAAGGCGTTGCTGTTCGGCAGGCTGACCCAACGATCCGCTAGATCGGGTTCGGGATAAAGAATGTGCAGGGCTTTGTAGATGCCAAGCACGAGCGAGACGCGCATCAGCATGTCATAGCTCAAAGTGCCGACCTGCCCAGCCTTGTATTTGTAGAAGGTCGATTGAGGCGGCCATCCGAGCAGGGCCCGCGCGTCCTCATTCGTTAGCTGCCACGCTTGCGCCACGTTGAGGAAGGTACGTATCGCCGGACCGGACATTTTTCCGCGGAAGGCGGGCTCGCGCCGTTGGTCGGGTGCTACATGGGCTATTGCGGGCTGTTTCTCTCGCTTTGCCCGTAACTCCATATATGGAGTATGAGCTACATTTCGAGAAGAGTCAATGGGCAGTTTACGCTGTCTGTAGGTCTGCGGCCGCGACCCAGAGACGAACCGGCGAAGCATCCAGTCTTCACATTTCGAGATCTTGCAGGCTGTATCCAAACGCGCGCACGCGCGGTTCGTAACGCTCGATGCATTGCTGAATCGAATCGCTGGACTCCGGCTTGCTTGTCAAATCACGCCATTGCGCGAAATATTTCTGGTTGTGCTCGGTCGTGGCCGCGAGTGTGGTCTCTTGCGGCTCGAGTCCGAGAAATTCGTATATTTTGCGCAGCATTGCGGCCGGTTCCGAGACGAGGGTTTCATATCTCACGGTCATGACGCGCTTCAAATATGGCCGATCTAGTTCGAACGTCTCGTGCGCCGCCAGCCAGTGATGGATCAACGAGTCAGGGTCTGTCTGGCTCCATTTCTCGGTCGCAAGCGAGACCGCTACCGGATGCCGCTCGATCACCACGAACGAGGAGTTCGGGAAGGCGCTCTGCAAGAAGCGGGCCATGACCAGATTGGGAGGAGATTTTTCCAGCAGATACGGTCTCGAAAGATCCCAGTACGGAAACCACTCGCGGGCCAACCTGGCCTTGTTTTCAGGCGTCAGCAAGTCCGACTCCTCGGTTAGGTGAGCTTCGGGTGAGAAGGCGAATCTGCCAGGTCCGCCGTAAACCACGCCCGGAGGATACACGGATTGCAGAAACTGTCCCTCATCCTCCAGTGCCAGCCATTCACTGGCATCCTTGTTGTTTGCGAAACCGCTGACCTTGGGATGCTCGCGCAGCATTCGGAACAACAGTGTGGTTCCGCTTCGATGCAGCCCACAACAAAAAACGAAATGGTGCGCCTGCACGGTTTCCTGCACCTGTTTCAGATTAAGCGAACTTTCCGAGCCTGTAATGGACGCCATGACCGTTTCTCCGCCGACGTATTCTCACCGTAACCATACGGTATCCCATCGCTTTGCGCTTCGTCTAGAAGTACTGCTGTGCGTCGCATACCCTGACTGGAAGCCTTCAGGCCCGCTCTGCACTCGCGGCCCTCCGTACTGCCCGCGAAATACTGAAATACACGAGTCGCGGGAAATGACGCTGCAAAAATATCAAGGCCTTGGCGTGCCCGGTGATGATCTGTGAGCGTTTGCGCCGGTGCGCAGCCGATACGATTTGCCGCGCCGCGCGGTCCGCCCGCAGCATCAGCCATGCGGGCGGCTGCCGACCAGGCTTCTCATGGCGCACGCCATCGTTGTCCACGTTGTAGATGCCGGTATCCATGAATCCCGCCAGGATATGCGTGACACTCACGCCACGGCGCGCGAGTTCGTAGGACAAGCCTTCCGCCAGGCTGGCCATCGCGTACTTACTCATGGAGTACGCCGTACCGCTTGGGACTGAGAGCGCACCGAGCAGGCTGCCGATCAACACGATGCGGCCGCGGCTCGTTTCCAGCTCGGGCAGTGCGGCGTAGAGAGTCCGCAGGACGCCGAAGAGATTGGTCTCCATCTGCCGCCGGTAATCGTTCAGCGTCAGTTCCTGAAAATTGCCCTTGACGGAGAATCCGGCGTTGGCCACCGTTACGTCAAGCCGCCCGAATTCGCCGCGGGCGCGGGCCACTGCAATTTCCAGGTCGCCGTCGCGCGTAACGTCGCCGGCCACAGCGACAGAACGGATGCCACTCCCGGTCAATTCGCGAGCCAGCGATTCAATACGTTGGGCGCTCCGCGCCACCAGGACCGTGTGTGCGCCCTCGCGCGCAAATTCGCGGGCCAGCGCCGCACCGATGCCGGACGAGGCGCCCGTGATCAACACAACTTGGCCGTCGAACTTACCCATCAACCACGCCCGCGACATTGCGCCGGCCGCCGTGTCTTCACTCGGCTCGCCGGATCCCGCACGATTCGGCCAAGCCGAGGTCTACCAAGCGCCCATGTCCTCGCGGATCATGTTGAAGGGGTTCGTCATGCGGGGAGCCAGCTTGCCGGCCTGGATTTTACCGTCTACAAAGCGCATGGTAACTCTTCCACTTAGCGCCTTGACCCTCCAGGCGGCCAGCCGCTTGGAAGTAACCGCCCCCTCCACGACAACCGTGTCGCCGTCCGCTGTGATGGAGTTCGTCTTTATCAGTTTGAGGTCGGCCTCGAAGCGGTCCTTGTGCCAATCAGTGATGGCCTTCCGGCCGGTATACAGGGTCTTGTTGAAATCTATGCTGGCGTCGTCACGGAAAAAATCCAGACAACGGTCCAGGTCCCGCGCGTGAAATGCGTCCAGGTATCCCTGGGCGAGCGCCTTCAGATCGGTTTGAGGTGCGACATTGTTTTCCATAACGTTCATGCTCGATGATGTTGCCAGATGTCTACTGCGACCGCGCCTTCTTCCTTAACCGGATCCTTGGTCTTTCCCGCAGCCTGCAGCCGGTCCGCAATCCAGGCTTCCAGCTCCGTCTCCAACCCGGCCGCCAGCTTGGGCTCCTCGTTGGCCAAATTGTGATTCTCTCCAGGGTCGACTTCCAGGTCGTACAACTCGCGGTCAGGATTCCCCAGGAGGTCTGGCTGCCGGGACAGGATGAACTTATACCGGCTGTTGCGCAGATAATATTTGGCCTGCCAGGTGGATTCGAGCCCGATCACGCGGTCATACCCAGCGGGCTCTTCCTCGCCCTTCAACTGCTTTAGAAAACTACTGCCATCCAGCGTATCGGGCATGGGAGCGCCGGCTGCCTCGAGCAGAGTGGGAGCCACGTCGAACAATTGGCGGAAAGGCGCCAGACGGCTGCCCGCTCGCAACTTACCGGCAGGCCACCGCACAATGAGAGGAACCCGCACGGTACAGTCATACAAGCCATAGTGGTCGTAGCAGATGCGGTGATCCGTCATGCTCTCGCCGTGGTCCGCCAGCAGCACGATTAAGGTGTTTTCCGCCACGCCCATCGATTCCAGCGTAGCTTCGAGCGCGGCAATGCCCTCATCCAGATAGCGAATCTCGCGGTCATAGAGCGCGGTCACATAGTTAGGATCGGTAATCAGGCCATTCGAACTTCGCAGCCAGGTATCCCGCGCCATGGCGCCGACCGGATGGTCCCACCACTCGTCCAGCGCGTGATTGTCAGGATCGGTTGGATTGCCGCCATTGTAGAAGAGGCCGCGCATTCGCTCCGGAGGTACGTAAGGATAATGCACATCCCAGTAATGGATAAACAGGAAAAAGGGGTTCGTGCCTGGAACGGTCTTGAGCCAGTGAATGGCTCGTTCGTTCAATTCCTCCTGGGTGACGGAGGCATAAAACAGATGGTGCAGGCTGGGGTCGATAATGTACTCGTAGCCGCGTCCGAACCAGATGCGCTCCCGAAACAGCGTGTCCACCGCGCAGGTGGTGTAGCCGTCCTCGAGCAGGATCTCCGGCAGAAAAGGGGTCCCTCGCGCCAGCCTGGCTTTACCGCCGTGCGCCACCACGCCATGGCCGAGGGGATGCAGGCCAGTGAAGATCGTGGTGTGCGATGGCTGGGTGGGGATGCCGGGCGCAAACATGTTTTCGCAGAGCACGCCATGACAAGCCATGGAGTCGATGTGCGGACTGGTGGGAAGCGGATAGTGGTAGCATCCCAAGTGGTTGGCGCGCAACGAATCCGCACTGATCAAAATGATATTAGGCCGGCTCTGCATGGGTCTGATAATTACCGCGTCGCGGACTACTCGATGTAGCCCAAGTCCCGGAGTCGTTCAGCCACCAGGGCTTCGTCTTCCGGCCGGAGCGCCGGCGTCGGAGGTTCCACCGGCGCTGCCGGCTTTTCGGGCTGAGCCTTGTCTTCCAAGGCTTCTTTCTGAGGTTCCTGCTTCATATTCCTCTTGACTTAAGGTCGAATGATAGCATGTGCCGTCCATCGAAACCAGGGTACTCGGCAGCAGTACCGAGGAACCCTGGATCCTCTAGCCTGCCTTAGTCGAGTGGCAGCTCAACCCCCTGATAATATTGACAGATTCCGAGGTGAGGTCACCCACTAGTGCCAGGCACTTGACGCAGGTTTAGACCTGCCTCGGCGTAGGGGCCCGGCGCTCCGCGCCAGAAAGCTCCTCATGACACTAGTACTGCGTTTAAATGCCCTTTGCGACCCTCTATAATATTGAAGACGTAGTAATAAAACGGACGCGTCGGCCAGGGCGGCGCGAGGCAACGGCTGCCCGATTCTGGTCGCGTGAGAAAGAGCAGGCTCATGCCGTGCCGGATGCCAAAAGCCGATAGCACTGCGTTCATCACTGGACGCGCTTATCATCTTTTTTCGCCGCATTCTGCCGCTCAGTCCCGCTATTTGAGTCAATTTTCGGCACCCGTGCCCTGTTTACGGAGGGCTTGGCCACGATCAGGCGTTTCCGGGCCGCGGGGAACCCAATAAGGGGAACATGTCTCACCAGTTCGGATTTCTGATTGTCAACGCGCCGGAGCAAATCCAGAAGCAGGGCCGTGGTTTATTCGCGGTCAAGGCCGTCAAGAATGACGCGGACGGAGCGGCGCTGGCGTCCGAAGCCGACTGTGTAATCATTCCGGCGGCGAGCCGCGCGCGCTGCAAAGAACTGCTGCGGCGGGCTCGCTCGCGTTCGCGGCGCGTGTTGTTGGAAGTCTCTGCAACGCAAGAAGCAGCCATTGCGGGCGAACTGGGCTTCGACGGCGTGGTGGCAAACGCTCCCCTCGCTTCTCCGATTCCGGTGTGGGGCGCGGGCGGCATCGGTCTGCATTCTGCCGCTGCGTGGTACGCGGGCGGTGCGGCGGGAGTGGTGCTGGATGCACAAGACGCTTCCTGGCGGGTCCTGAGCCGGCAGTTCCGTACGGCGCCGGCCCTGGTGCGCGGGTTGGAGGATTCGATCCGGCGGCACGTGATCTTGGCAAAGAACCATGCCCGTCTGGAGCCCCTGGCCAGTGCGGGCTCCGATGTACAGGTGCTCCAGGTATTGAACGATGCGAGCGTCAACGCGCTGCTCGAAGCCGGGGACGTGCACGCCGCATTTTCGGGCATCAGCGACGGCCGCGGCGCTGCGATGGCAGCCGTTCTGGCTGCGCCGCTGGCGGAAAAGGGCGCGCGCATCGGTATTCTGGCGAGCGCCGTTATCGCGGACGAAGGCGCGCGACTCGTGGGCGAACTGGTGGTGCCTTTCGACCGCCCTCAAGTAGCGGAGGTCTTGCCGCCTCCCGCGCCTTTCGATGTGGCCATTGTAGGCCTGGGTTGCATTCTCCCGAAGGCCCCCAACGTCCGCGCTTTTTGGGCCAACATCCTGAACAAGGTCGATGCGATCACCGAAGTGCCCAACGAGCGCTTCAATATCGATCTCTATTACGACCCCGATCGCAAGGCGAAAGATAAGATCCATTCTCGCTGGGGCGGTTTTCTGGATGCGGTGGCGTTCGATCCGATGAAGTATGGCATTCCGCCGAACGCGCTCGCTTCCATCGATCCCTTGCAGTTGCTTGCGCTGGTCGTAGTGGACCAGGCGCTGCGCGATGCCGGCTATCAGGACCGCGAATATCCGCGCGAGAAAACCTCGGTGATACTAGGCCTTAGCGGCGGGCTGGGTGATGTGGGCCTGCACTACGCGGTGCGCTCGATGCTGCCGCAGTTCATCAGCAAGCCTCCCGAGGAACTGTTGAAGGAACTTCCGGAGTGGACGGAAGACTCGTTCCCCGGTCTGCTGCTCAACGTAGCCGCCGGGCGCGTGGCCAACCGCTTCGATCTGGGCGGCGTGAACTTCACCGTGGACGCGGCTTGCGCTTCCTCGCTTGCGGCTGTCTACCTGGGAGCTCGCGAGCTCGCCGGCGGCTCGAGCGACATGGTGATCGTGGGCGGAGTGGATACCGCGCAAAGCCCCTTCGGTTATCTGTGCTTCGCCAAGGCGCAGGCGCTCTCGAACCGCGGCCGTTGCCGCACGTTCGATGAATCCGCCGACGGCATCGCTATCAGCGAAGGCGTCAGCATGATGGTGCTGAAGCGCATCGCAGATGCGGAACGCGACGGGGACCGGGTTTATGCCGTGATCAAGGGCGTGGCTGGCTCGAGCGACGGCAAAGGCCGCAGCATGACCGCGCCGCGGCTGGAAGGGCAAACGCTGGCATTGCGCCGCGCTTATGCGCAAGCCGGGATTCGCCCTTCGACGGTGGGGTTGATTGAGGCTCACGGCACGGGCACCACGCTGGGCGACGCCAGCGAACTGGCTGCGGTGTCCGAAGTTTTCCGGGACGATGGAGCGGCGCCGCACGGATGCGCCATCGGATCGGTAAAGTCCATGGTGGGCCATACCAAGTCCGCCGCGGGCATCACGGGCTTGATGAAAGTGGCGCTCGCGCTCTATCACAAAGTGCTGCCGCCCACCCTGCATGTGGAGAAACCCAACGCGAAACTGCTCGAGCCGGGGAGCCCGATATTCGTCAATACCGAAGCCCTGCCGTGGATTCCCCCTACCGGGATACCAAGACGCGGCGGCGTCAGCGCGTTTGGCTTTGGCGGAACAAATTTCCATGCAGTGGTCGAAGAGTTTCAAGGCGATTTGAGCGACGCAGCCGACACGGCACAGACCGAGGAGTGGCCGGCAGAGTTGTTTTTCTGGAAACCTGCCACACCGGTGGCGCTAGCGGATCTCAGTGCAGCCAAGGGCACGCTCCGCGAACTCGCGGTAAGAGCCGGGCAAGGCGCTATCGTATCCAATCCCGATGCGCCGCGGCTGGCGATCGTGGCCACTTCGGTGG
>Ga0070733_10002998_pt1 | contig 11706 bp, 10 predicted proteins | sample Coa_R1_9_FD_66450 | JGI IMG/M metagenome (GOLD analysis project Ga0070733, IMG submission 66450) | Surface soil microbial communities from Centralia Pennsylvania, which are recovering from an underground coalmine fire - Coalmine... | ecosystem: Environmental > Terrestrial > Soil > Unclassified ... | reverse complement strand
GCGTCTCGCCGTCCCAATGCCGGATCAAGGGATCGCCACGCATGACCCATTGGGCGTCGGCCGAGTGCAAATGGACCGGACAGTCAAAAGCCCGCGCCCAATCCTGCATGCACGTATAGTAATGCGGATGCGAGATCGCGATTCCCGTTAACCCGCCCAGCGCGCGCACCAGCGCTTCGGTCGCATCGTCCAGGAGCGCGATGCAGTCCCACAGCACATTGCCCCGCGGCGTCCGCACCAGCAGCGCGCGCTGGCCGATTGCGAATGCCGGCTGGGTATGGATCTCGAACAAATCCGCTTCCAGCCGCCGCCACGCATTGGCGTGGCTGCCTGTGAGCCTCACCCGTGTCGTCCAGACCTGCCCGCCGCGCGGCACGAACTGGCGCTCATCGTCGCAGATCGGACAGGCGGAAGGCGGCTCGGGTGTGTCCGGATACGAAGAGCCGCAGGTGCTGCAGATGTGGATCGGCATCGCTCAAGCCTGCGGCGTCAATCCGAGGCGCTTGGCGATGATTCCGTCGAGCGTCCGTTTCGGCAGCACGGTCATGATGAAGTGCCGCACCGGATCGGGCGTGATCTGGTAGCGCACCTTGGGGCTCGGCGAAGTCAGGGCTCTCGCGATGGTTTGCCCGATCTTCTCGGCTGGCAATCCGCTCTCGCCGAGCTGCGTCATGAATTTGCGGATTTTTTCCAGCGCCGGGAAGAACGGCGAATTCCGGTAGGCGGAAATATCGACTTCATCGGCCTTGCTCCAGATCGGTGTCTTCACCGCCCCCGGCGCGACGATGATGACGTCGATGCCGAACAGCATCATTTCGCGGCGCAGGCTTTCCGAGAGGCCCTCGATCGCGTGCTTGGAGGCGCAGTAGGCCGACATCAGCGGATTGCCGTTTTTGCCGCCGACCGATGAGACCATCACGATGCGTCCCTTCGGCCCCTTCAGCGCGGGATCGGCCCCGAGCAGCGGCGCGAAGGCTTGCGTCGAGATCACCGGCCCGATCACATTGACGTCCATCTGGCGGCGAAATTCGTCGGCGGCCAGTCCAAGTACGGGTCCGGCCACCGCGACGCCGGCATTGTTGACAAGCCCGGCCAGCGTTTCGCCGTTGAGCGCGGCGCGGACCTCGCGCGCGGCCGCTAGCACTGCGGCCTCATCGGTGACGTCGAACAACAGAGGGGTAAAATTGGCTCCGAACTCGCCGCGCAGGCGCTCGGCGTCGGCCGCCTTTCGCACGCTGCCGAAGACGCGAAATCCGCTAGCCAGCAAAACCTTGGCGGTGGCCCAGCCGATGCCGGTGGATGCCCCGGTAATGACCACTGATCGCATGATCGCCTCCCGCTTCCGGTACACGGTAAAGTCTTGTAATGAAGATGAGGGCAGTCGGGGGCAAGTCAAGCATGTCTGCTGCGATCTGCGAAGCTGCACCGCCGGCTCCGCCACAAGTGGCTGGGTTGGTGCTTTCTGATACAAGGCGTATCTCGTCTGGTTTTCCAGGCGATTCGGCCGGCCGCGCACGCCATTGGGAATTGAACGCTAGCAGGATGAACCATGCCGTACGAGCAACTGGCTGATCCGCTGCAGCGATTTCCCGTCTTCAGCACCTCTGACCCCGAGGAGTTCAGAGACGCGCTCCTGACGCGGTTCGGCGCGCGAAAAACGGAGATGAAATCTCCCATCAACCTGCTGGCGCGGGGAAATGTCGCTCAGCTTCACGGCATCGGGCTGGTGTACGGGACCAGTAGTGTCGGCGTATCCATCGATTATCCGGAGGCCGATCGCTTCCGGCTGTTGACGGCCGTGGCCGGCGCGGGCGACGCGACGATCAACGGCAAGACGACCCGGATTGACGCCCACCAGTCCTGCATCGTCTCGCCAGGCCAACCTATGCGCCTTGCCACTACAGCCGACCATCGCTGGTTCAACCTGCGCATCGACCCCTGCGCCTTCGAGCAGAAGCTGACTTGTCTTTTGGGCGCGCGGCCGAGCGGCAAGCTTGAATTCGAACCCGCCGCCAATCGAGACGATCCGCAGGTGCAAAATCTCTGGCGGCTGGTCCGGTTCCTTTCCGATCAGCTTGATGCCGCCTCCGATGCGTTACCGGGCCTCGTGCTGCGCGAACTCGAGCAGGCCATTCTGGTGGCGTTCCTGTGCGCCAACCGGCATACGTTCAGTCATTTGCTGGACCGCCAACCAAAGGACATCGTGCCGTCGCATGTCCGCCGCGCGGAGGAATTCATCGAAGCGCATTGGGATCAGGCGATCACGATCGAGCGCCTGGTCGAAGAGACCGGCGCGAGCGCGCGCGCGATGTTCAGGGCGTTCCAGCAAACCCGCGGCTACTCGCCGATGGCGTTTGCCAGGATGATCCGGTTAAGACGCGCCCGCGACAAGCTTTCCGCGCCCGATCCCGAGACCTCGGTGACCTCGGTCGCCTTCGCCTGCGGCTTCGGCAACCTCGGACATTTCGCCCGGGATTATCGCGAGGCGTTCGGCGAGCGTCCGTCCGTGACGCTGGCCCGCGCCATGCGCCACGAGCTGTCGTGAGGGGCGGCGTGTAGTCCCCTCCCCCCGTGAAGCGGTGGGGAGGGTCGGGGGTGTGGGGTCTCTCCGCAGGAACCGCTGCTTCGGTGAACGCCGCGCTACCCCCCACCCCCGACCCCTCCCCACCACGCGCGATGCGCGTGGAGGGAGGGGAGTTCATTAGGAGCGCGTTCTTCACGCGCGTCTCGAAGGATGTGGTGCGGTCGCGGGCCTCATGGTTCAAGGCGCGCGTCCCGCGCTCCTCACCATTAGAGGGGCATCATTCAGTTCTTCGTCTTGTCCACCAGCGCGCCCTTCTTGATCCACGGCATCATGTCGCGGAGCTTGGCGCCGATCTCCTCGATCGGGTGGCTGGCGAGCTTGGCGCGGGTCGCCTTGAACGAGGTCTGGTTGACCTTGTTCTCCAGCATCCAGTCGCGCGCGAACTTGCCGCCCTGAATGTCGGCGAGCACCCGCTTCATCTCCTTCTTGGTCTCTTCGGTGATGATGCGCGGCCCGGTGACATATTCGCCGTATTCGGCGGTGTTGGAAATCGAGTAGTTCATGTTGGCGATGCCGCCTTCATAGATCAGGTCGACGATGAGCTTCACCTCGTGCAGGCATTCGAAATAAGCCATCTCCGGCGCGTAGCCGGCTTCCACCAGCGTCTCGTAGCCGCCCTTGATCAGTTCGACCAGGCCGCCGCACAACACGACTTGTTCGCCGAACAGGTCGGTCTCGCATTCTTCCTTGAACGTGGTCTCGATGATGCCGGCGCGGCCGCCGCCGATCGCTGACGCGTAGCTCAGGCCCAGATCATGCGCATTGCCCGAAATATCCTTGGCGATCGCGATCAGGCAGGGCACGCCGCCGCCGCGCTGATATTCCGAGCGCACGGTGTGGCCGGGACCTTTTGGCGCGATCATCAGCACGTCGAGATCGGGACGCGGGTCAAGCAGATTGAAATGCACGTTGAGGCCATGGGCGAACACCAGCGCCGCGCCCTTCTTCATGTTGTCGTGCAGATGCTCGCGGTAGATGTCGCCCTGCAATTCGTCGGGGGTGAGCATCATCACGAGGTCGGCCCATTTGGCGGCTTCAGCCACTTCCATCACCTTGAAGCCGGCCGTTTCCGCCTTCTTGGCCGAGGCCGATCCCTTGCGCAGCGCAATCGCCACCTCCTTGACGCCGGAATCCTTCAGGTTCAGCGCATGGGCGTGGCCCTGGCTGCCATAGCCGACGATGACGACCTTCTTGCCCTTGATCAGGTTGAGGTCGGCGTCGCGATCGTAATAAACACGCATGGTGGTTTCCTCTTGAAGGGGTGGATCAGGGTTTGTGGTGGGTATGACCGCCGGGCGCCTTCGAATTTCGCCCGTTGTCTAGAGCATTTTCGCTGCGATGGGAAACAGGTTTCTGCATGGCGCGGGGCCTCATCATATGTCCATGAATACCGGAAACAGCGAGGCCAAGAGCAGCGCGGCCATCGCGATGTTGAAGGCCCGCACCGCCCTCGGCGAGGTCAGAAGCGAGCGCAGCGAACTGCCGGACAGCGTCCAGACCGAGGTCGCGGCGACGCCGAGCAGAAGGCAAATCACCACTTGCGTGGCGATGTTCCAGGGGAAGCTCGCAATGCCGGCATAGGCGGTGATGGTGCCGATCACCATGACCCAGCCCTTGACGTTGACCCACTGGAACAACACCGCGCCCCAAAAGCTCATCGGGGGCCGCCCGCTGTCCTGCCCCGGCGTGACCGGTTCGGACATCGCGATCTGGGCGGCGAGATAGACGAGATAGGCCGTGCCGGCATATTTGAGGATCGTCTGCAGGATTGGATAGGTGACGAAGATCGCCCCGAAGCCGATGCCTACCACGGCGACCATGAAGGCGCAGCCAAAGGTAATCCCCGCAATCGCCGGGATCGTCGGGCGGAAGCCGTAGGTCAGTCCCGACGACAGCACAATGATGTTGTTCGGCCCCGGCGTGAAATACATCACGGCGGCGAAGACGACGAAGGCGATCAAGAGCGGCTGCGACATGGTTTGCCTCACGCGATCTTCGGCAGGGCTTGCGCGCGCTTCGACAGCAGCATCACGGCGATGCCGCCGACCGCCGTGATCATGCCGGCGAGGCGCAACGGTCCGAAGGTTTCGCCGAACGCGACGCTGGAGGCGGCCGAGCCCACGAACGGCACTAGCAGCGCGAACGGCACCACCTGCGCCGCAGCATAATCGCGCAGCAGCCGGCCCCACAGCCAATAGGCGATGGAGGTGGAGACGCCGCCGAGGCCGAGCATGCAGAAGAAGCCCGTCAGCGACATGTGCGACAGCGCGTGCCATGTCGGCTCCGCGCCATCGCCGACCAGCGTCAGCGCAAACAGCGGCACCGCGGCCACGAGGCACAGCCACGCGAACAGGTCGAACATCGGCGCGCCCTGCGCGCGCCGCAGCAGGAGATTGCCGATCGCGAAACTGACCGGGGAGATCATCAGCACCGCAAAGGCAGCGACGCTGAAATCATAGCCGACGGTTCCGCAGATCATCAAAAGACCGGCGGCGGCGATGCCGATGCCGGCCGTCTGCATCCGCGTCGGCCGCTCGCTGAAGGCGATCGCGGCAAACCCGATCGTGAACAGCGCCTGGCTCTGCACGACAACGCTGGTCAGTCCCACGGGAACGCCGTGGGCGATGCCATAGGCCTGCGACAGAAACTGACCGAGAAACAGCGTGAAGCTGATGGCGATCAAGGTCGGCCACGCGACGTCAGGCCGGCGCACGAACAGGCACGGCAGCGCCGCGATCGCAAAGCGCAGCGTCGTCATCAGCGCGGGCGAGAATTCGTCGAGCGCGATCCGGCTCGCGACAAAGGCAAGCCCCCAGATCACCGCCACCAGAACGGCAAGGCAGACATCGGCGGGTTTCATTCCGGTTTTTCTAGCCCTGCTCGCCGTGTTTCGGTTTCCGCAACAGATAAGTACCGTGCAGCGGCGCGTGATAATCGACCGAGATCGGCGTGAAGCCGGCATCGACGAGCATGCGCTCGATCACCCAGCCGAAGGTCGAGTATTCGTCGCGCATATGGGTGACGACGCTGCCGCGGTCGAATTCGTGATTCTTGATGCTGAAATCGGCCCAGGCTTCGACATCGCGGTCCACGCCATCCGGCGTAGAGACGAACACGATGTCGCGCAGATAGAAATCCGCGCCGGGCTTCAACGCGGCAAAGATCCGCGACAGCGCCACCGCTTTCCAGAAATCCGGCAGATGGTGCAGCGTGAATTCGCTGACGATCAAATCATACGAATTCGGCTGATAAGCAAAACTTAAGAGTCCCGCGGGCTGGGTGCGGATCGCGACCTTGCGATCCCTGGCCTGGATTTCCGCGAGCGCCAGCATCGCCGGCGAAATATCGATCGCATCGACCTCGGCCCCCATCAGCGCGGCCTCGCAGGCGAGCACGCCGTTGCCGCAGCCGATGTCGGCGACGCGCCAGCCCGGCTTGACGCCGAGCATGGTCAACGCGGCGCGGGCGCGCAGGTCGCTGTCGTCATGGCGGTCGTAGATCGAGGCGACGGCGGAATCGAGCCCGAGCCGCCGCCGCTCGTTATAGTACCAGTCGCGCGCCAGCATGAATCACGTCCCCCACGAATCACATCCCCTCGGGTCCGCGGCCGATCGCGGCAACGCCTGTGCGAGAGACCTCGACAAGGCCGAGCGGACGCATCAGGTCGATGAACTGATTGATCTTGGCCGAATTGCCGGTGATCTCGAACACGAAGCTTTCCATGGTGGCGTCGATCACCCGGGCGCGGAAGGCTTCCGCCAGCCGCAGTGCCTCGACCCGGTGCTCGCCGGTGCCGCGCAGTTTCACCATCGCGAGTTCCCGCTCGATCGAGCGCCCGGTCAGCGTCATGTCGACGACGCGATACACCGGCACCATGCGATCGAGCTGGTGCTTGATCTGCTCGATCACCATCGGCGTCCCGGTCGTGACGATGGTGATGCGGGAGAGATGCTTCTGGCTCTCGGTCTCAGAGACGGTGAGGCTTTCGATGTTGTAGCCGCGCCCCGAGAACAGCCCGATCACGCGGGCGAGCACGCCGGGCTCGTTCTGCACCAGCACCGAGAGCGTGTGCGACTCGTTCGGATCGTGGCGCTCTTCCATGAAATAGGCGGATGCGGGCTGGTTCATTTTCTTCCCCTCGTCATTCGTTCCTTGTCATGCCCGCGAAGGCGGGCATCCAGTAGTCGCAGACGCCGGTGATGGGTCCTGCGGCCTTGGAGTACTGGATCGTCCGGTCGAGCCGGACGATGATGGCGGGCTCGTAGCGTTCATCACCCATCGGTTGAACAAATCGAAATCGATATTGCCGCCGCTGAGCACCAGGCCGACGCGCCTGCCGCGCAGTTTTGCCTTGTCCTGGAGGGCGGCGGCGAGCGCGGCGGCGCCGGCACCCTCGGCAAGGTTATGGGTATCGGTCCAGTAGGCGCGGACCGCGGCGGCGATCTCGGCATCGGTGACCTGCGCGATGCGCGAGGCGCCCTTGCGAATGATCGCAAGCGCGTCCGCATCGGGAACGCGCGTCGCCACGCCGTCGGCGAGCGTGTTGCTGCTGTTCGTCCGCACGATCGTGCCGGCCGCAAACGACAGCGCGTAAGACGGCGCTTCGGTCGACTGCACGCCGATGATTTCCGTTTTTAATCCCAGCAGGTCGCGCGCCGCGATGCAGCCGCAAATCCCGGAACCCTGCCCGATCGGCACGTAGAGCACGTCAAGGTCGGGCGCCGCGCGCAACAATTCCAGCGCATAGGTCGCAACTCCCAGCACCAGATCGGGGTGAAACGACGGCACCATTTCGAGCCCGTCACGCATCGCGACGCGTCCGGCCTCCTCGCGGGCAATCTGAAAATCAGCGCCATGTTCGACTAGCCTGGCGCCGAAGGCCCGCATCGCGCGGTTCTTCTCGACCGAATTACCGTGCGGCACGTAGATCGTGAGCGGCACGCCGTAGCGGCGCGCGGCGAAAGCAAGGCTCTGGCCGTGATTGCCCGTCGTCGCCGAGATGATGCCGGCGGTGCCGGGCCGCTCGCGCGTGAGACGTTCGAGATAGATGAGCCCGCCGCGCACCTTGAACGCGCCGGTCGGCGTGTGGTTCTCGTGCTTGACGACGACTTCGGTGCCAAGCCGCTCGGCGAGCAGCGGCCAGCGATGCGCCGGCGTCGGCGGCACCGCCGCGCCGACGATGCGGTGGGCGTGTTCGAGTTGGGCGAGGTCAAACATGGGCGCACCAATGGTCGTCATCCCCGCGAAAGCGGGGATCCAGTAATCGCAGGCGCCTCGGCTTGATCGCAAACGCCACAGCGTACTGGATCGTCCGGTCAAGCCGGACGATGACAGCTGTATTCGTGGTCGGCCTCGCGAACACGATACTCATCCTCACACCAGCGCCTTGCCGGCGGCGAAGGCCGCGGCGGTAGCTTCGTCATTGGCCTCGACCGGCAGCAGCATTTCATTATGCGCCTTGCCGGAAGGGATCATCGGGAAGCAATTTTCCAGCGCCGCCACCCGGCAATCGAACAGCACCGGGCGCTTGACGCTGATCATCTCCTTGATCGCGCCGTCGAGATCGCCGGGCTTGATCGCCTGAAGTCCGACGCAACCGAAAGCCTCCGCGAGCTTGACGAAATCCGGCAGCGCCTCGGAATAGGAATGCGACAGCCGGTTGCCGTGCAGGAGTTGCTGCCACTGCCGCACCATGCCCATATACTGGTTGTTCAGGATGAATATCTTGACTGGCAATTCATATTGAATCGCGGTCGACATCTCCTGCATCGTCATCTGCACCGAGGCGTCGCCGGCGATATCGATCACGAGGCTGTCGGGATGCGCCACCTGCACGCCGAGCGCCGCCGGCAGGCCATAGCCCATGGTGCCCAGCCCACCCGAGGTCATCCAGCGATGCGGCTCCTCGAAGCCGAAGAACTGGGCCGCCCACATCTGGTGCTGGCCGACTTCGGTGGTGATGTAGACGTCGCGCCCGCGCGTGGCCTCGAACAACCGCTGGATCGCGAATTGCGGCAGGATGATATCGTTGTTCTTCTTGTAGGACAGCGAATTGCGCGCGCGCCACTTCGCGATCTCCTGCCACCAGGCCTTGATGTCCGGTTTCTTCGCTTCCGCCTTGAACACCTGCAGGAGGTCGCCGAGCACATTGGCGGCATCGCCAATGATCGGGACGTCGACGCGGATGTTCTTGTTGATCGACGACGGATCGATGTCGACATGGATTTTCTTCGAGCCCGGCGAAAACGCATCCGTACGCCCGGTGATACGGTCGTCGAAACGCGCGCCGACGCACAGCATGACGTCGCAATCATGCATCGCCATGTTGGCCTCGTAGGTACCATGCATGCCGAGCATGCCGAGCCAGTTCTTGCCCGACGCCGGATAGGCGCCCAAGCCCATCAGGGTCGAGGTGATCGGAAAGCCTGTCACATCGGCCAGCTCGCGCAGCAGTTTTGAGGCCTGACGGCCGGAATTGATGATGCCGCCGCCCGAATAGATCACCGGCCGCTTGGCGGAAGCCAGCATCGCCACCGCTTTGCGGATCTGCGACGCATCGCCCTTGACGCGAGGTGCGTAGGACACGTGCACATCCGATTTGCGCGGCGGGTGATAGGTGCCGGTCGCAAATTGCACGTCCTTCGGCACGTCGACCACCACGGGGCCGGGACGGCCTGTGCTGGCGACGTAGAACGCTTCATGCAGCACCTTGGCCAGATCGTTCACGTTGCGCACCAGCCAGTTGTGCTTGGTGCAGGGCCGGGTGATGCCGACGGTGTCGCATTCCTGGAACGCGTCGTTGCCGATCAGATGGGTCGGCACCTGCCCGGTGATGCAGACCAGCGGAATGGAATCCATCAGCGCATCGGTCAGCGGCGTCACCATGTTGGTGGCGCCCGGCCCCGAGGTCACCAGCACCACGCCGGGATTGCCGGTCGAGCGCGCATAGCCCTCGGCGGCGTGGCCGGCGCCCTGTTCGTGCCGGACCAAAATGTGCTCGACCTCGCTCTGCTGGAAAATCTCGTCATAGATCGGAAGCACCGCGCCGCCCGGATAGCCGAAAATGTGCTTGACGCCATGATCGATCAGCGCACGCACGATCATCGCGGCTCCGGTCATCTGGTTCGGATCGTGGCTCTTGCTACTCATGGCTGGCTCCGGATGCACTGTTTTTCGCGCGGCTTCTTGGTTTGCAGGTTAGCGACTCGATTTCTCGGCAATAAAAAAGGGCCCGAAGAGGCCCATGCGCACCGTCCGAATGTGGGATGGCATCTAGCCATCCCCGGCGGTGCGCCTGGGTACGACGACGATAAGGAGTTTGGTAATTTTATTACGCATAAGGCCGCTCAAGCTTCCCAAAGGTTGCGCGAACATACTGCCCAAACCCCGAAAGTCAAGCCACGGGCAGACCTCGCGCTCGATTTAGAGCTTAGCGGGCTTCACAGCCTTCGGCGAGGGTGAATTTTGGGTTTGCAGCCATGCCACGGTTCCGTAGCCTGGATGAGCGCAGCGATATCCGGGGCCAGACTAACCCATTCCCGGATGTCGCTGCGCTCATCCGGGCTACGAAACTCAGGATGAAGTTCGTGTTTCCAGCCACTCCCCCGCCTCCTCCGGCTTCACCCAGGCAAACTCCGGCAGTTGATGCCGGAACCAGGTGAACTGCCGCTTGGCGTAGTGGCGGGTGTCGGCGCGGCCTTTTGCCGCCGCTTCTTCCAGCGTGATCTCGCCGTTGAGATGCGCAATCAGCGGCGGCACGCCATGGGCCTTCATCGCCGGCAGCAAGGGATCGAGCTTTCGCGCGGCAAGCCGCTTCACCTCGTCGAGCGCGCCGGCTTGCAGCATGGCAGCGAAGCGCGCATCGATCCGCGCATAGAGTTGCTCGCGGTCGGGCGCAAGAAACAGCGCGGTGAATGCTCCCGCCGGCAACAGCGGCGGCAGGCCGTCGCGGTGCCAGTCAGAGAGAGAACGCGAGGTCGCCTCGATTACTTCGAGCGCGCGCGCGATCCGGGTGCGGTCGCGCGGCTTCAGCCGCCCAGCGGTAACGGAATCGCGCCGCGCGAGTTCCGCGTGCAACGCTTCGACACCGTCGCGTTCAAGGCGCGCGCGCACGCTCTGCCGTATCTGCGGCGGGATCGGCGGCACCGCCGACAGGCCGCGCGTCAGCGCCTTGAAGTAAAGCCCGGAGCCGCCGACGAATATTGGCGGGCGATGTTTCCCGCGCGCTTCAGCCAGCGCCTTGGCGGCGTCCGCGACCCACGCGCCGGCGGAAAAATTCACGGCGACATCGACATGGCCGTAGAGCCGGTGCGGAACCAGCGCCTCCTCGTCCCGCGTCGGCCGCGCGGTAAGGATCCGCAGATCGCGATAAACCTGCATGGAATCGGCATTGATGATCGTGCCGCCGGTTTTTTGCGCGAGCGCCAACGCCAGGGCCGACTTGCCGCTGGCGGTCGGCCCTGCGATAAGCACGGCATTGCTGCTTTGGATCTGCGAATTCACGCCATGTCTTTCGTCGTCACGCTCATCTGCGATCCCGCCAATCCCGCGCTCGATAGCACTGTGATCGACGGCGCGCGCGCTTTGCTTCCCTCGCCTGGCCCCGCGCAATGGCTGTTCAATGAGGTCGCCGCCGACATCCCCTTCGAAGGCGGCGAGGACGTCGGCATGATCGAACACCGCCTGCGCGAGGCGCGCGGCGATCTGCCCATCGACATTGTCGTGCAGCCTCGCGCGGCCCGGCGCAAGAAGCTTTTTTTGGCGGACATGGATTCCACCATGATCGGCCAGGAATGCGTCGACGAGCTGGCCGATTTCGCCGGCCTCAAGGCGCATGTAGCCGCCATCACCGAACGCGCGATGCGCGGCGAAATCGCGTTCGAACCGGCGCTGCGCGAGCGCGTGGCCCTGCTCAAGGGGCTTTCCGCCGGCGTGGTCGACGAGGTGCTGAAGGCACGCATCACGCTGACGCCGGGCGGCCGCGAACTGGTCGCGACCATGCGCGCGCATGGCGCCTGGACCTGCCTGATCTCGGGCGGCTTTACGCTGTTTACCAAGGCCGTCGCCGAGATGATCGGGTTTAACGAAAACCGCGCCAATGAACTGGTCATTCACGACGGCAA
>Ga0070733_10002996_pt1 | contig 11711 bp, 13 predicted proteins | sample Coa_R1_9_FD_66450 | JGI IMG/M metagenome (GOLD analysis project Ga0070733, IMG submission 66450) | Surface soil microbial communities from Centralia Pennsylvania, which are recovering from an underground coalmine fire - Coalmine... | ecosystem: Environmental > Terrestrial > Soil > Unclassified ... | reverse complement strand
CGGCGAGCGCCGCGAGCTCGTGCCCTCGCGCCGCGACGTCCCAACCTACGACCACGCTCCGGAGATGAGCGCCCGCCCGGCGGCCGAGGCGTTCATCGGCGCGTGGCGCGAAGAAGAGCCCCGCTTCGCGATCATCAACTTCGCAAACGCCGACATGGTCGGGCACACCGGCGTGATCGAGGCCGCCGTGCGCGCCGTTGAGACCGTCGACTCCTGTCTCGGCGACGTCGTCGCCGCGGTCCACGACTCCGGCGGCGCTTGCATCGTGACCGCCGACCACGGCAACAGCGACGAGATGCTGACGCCCGACGGGCAGCCACAGACGGCGCACTCGCTGAATCCGGTGCCGCTGATCGTCACGACCACCGCGGTCGCGCTGGGGCGCGAGGGCGTCCTCGCGGACGTCGCGCCGACGGCGCTCGAGCTGCTCGGCATCGAGCAGCCGCAGGCGATGACCGGCCGCTCGCTGCTTCAGTCCTGAGCGCCGCGGCGGCGCCGGCGCCGCCACCACCAGGCGCCTGCGAGCACCACGAGAACGCCGGCCACGATCACGCCGTAGCGGCCGATCTTGCTGAACACCTTTTCGACCCCGGTGCCGCCGTAGTAGGCGGCGAGCGCGACGCTCGTCGACCAGCAGATCCCGCCGAGGGCGTTCCAGACGACGAACGTCGGCCAACCCATCTCGCTCGCGCCGGCGAGCCAGGATGTCCAGACGCGCAGCCCGGTGATCCAGCGGCCGAGGAAGACCGCCTTGCCGCCGTGGCGCGCGAAGAACGGGTCGCCGATCTCGAGCACGCGGCGGCGCTCGGCTTCGAAGCGGCCCGGCCGCTCGAGCAGCTTGCGCCCGCCGCGCCGGCCGATCGCAAAGCCGATGTTGTCGCCGATGATCGCCCCGGCCGAGGCGACGATGATCACAAGCACGATCGATAGTCGTCCGCTGGCCGCGGCGAGGCCCGCGAAGATCACGGCGGTCTCGCCGGGCACCGGGACCCCCAGCGCCTCGACGCCGACGAACACGCCGAGCACCGGATAGCCGAGGTTCTGGGCGACGTGGAAGATGCTGCTGAAGATGCTGGCCAGCAACGGTGGCGAAGACGGTATCTAGGATGCCGAGATGCCGGCCTTCCGGATCACGGCGCGCGACGCGGGCAGCCGCGCCCGAACGGGCGTCATCTCGACCGCGCATGGCAACATCGCGACACCGGCCTTCGTGCCGCTCGCGACGAAGGGGAGCGTTCGCGGCGTCGCGGCGGCGGAGGTCGCGGCGCTCGGGTACGAGATGGTGCTCGGCAACACCTTCCACCTCCTCCTGCGGCCCGGCGGCGAGGTGGTCGAGCACTTCGGCGGGCTGCACCGCTTCATGGGCTGGGACGGCGCGGTGATCTCAGACTCCGGCGGCTTCCAGGTCTTCTCGCTCGGCCACGGCGGCGTCGCCGACGAGATCAAGGGCCGCCGCGGCGGGGCGGGGGAGGGGTCGATCGTCGCGATCGAGGAGGAGGGCGTGCGCTTTCGCTCGCCGATCGACGGCTCGCAGCGCTTCATCAGCCCCGAGATCTCGATGGCCGTCCAGGCGCAGCTCGGCTCGGACATCGTGCTCGCCTTCGATGAGTGCACGCCCTTTCACGTGACCCGCGAGTACACGGCGAGCTCGACCGAGCGCACCCACCGCTGGCTCGAGCGCGGGATCCGCTGGCGCGAGGAGCACCCGGGCCCGCAGTCGCTTCACTACGGGATCGTCCAGGGCGGGGTCTATGAGGACCTGCGCGTCGAGTCGACGCAGGCCGTCGTGGCGAGCGGTTGCGAGGGCGTCGCGATCGGCGGATCGCTCGGGGCCGACAAGGAGCAGATGTATGAGGTAGTCGGCTGGAGTACGCGCGAGCTCGAGCGCCTCGCCCCGGAGCGCCCGCGCCACCTGCTCGGGATCGGCGAGATCGACGATCTGATCCGCGGCGTCGAGCTCGGCATCGACACCTTCGACTGCGCGATGCCGACCCGCCTCGCCCGCCACGGCACGGCGCTGGTCGCCGACCCCGCGAACCGTTGGCGCCTCCAGGTCGACCGCCCTCGCCACCGCCTCGACGAGGAGCCGCTCGCCGAGGACTGCCCCTGCCCGGCCTGCTCAGCCGGCCTCTCGCGCGGGTACCTGCACCACCTCGCGCGCAGCGGGGAGCAGAGCGGCGGGCGCCTGCTGACGCTTCACAACCTGACCTTCGTCGCCGGCCTGATGGCGCGACTGCGAGACGCGGTCAGGCTCGGGCGGCTGGCTGATGAGGCCGAGCGCCTGAGGTCTTAGGGGTGGGTGCATACCCCGTGCGGGGCACATGTGCACCCATCCCGAGGTCGGCGGATACCCCGTGCGGGGCACATGTGCACCGACCTCACCCCCCGGTGTTGTTGTTGATCAGCGTCTGGAGCTGGTTGTAGGCGGTGCCGAAGTGCGATGAGAACGGCTTGTGCAACAGCTGCACCGTGTTCGAGCTCTGACTCGAGAGGATCACCACGACGACAACGATCGCGATCACGGCGATCGCGCCGATCAGCGCGGCGATCCGGCCCGTGTTGAGCTTCGGGGCCGGGCGCTGCTCGACCGCGGGCCGGCGGATCTGACCCTGGCGCGGTTGACGTGGCGTGACGGACGCCGCGTGCGTGCGATCGGTCGTCGCGACGCGCGTGCGCTGGTCGGGCACGGCGATCGTCGTGGAGGATGAGAGGACGGGGGGGACCACAGCAGTGCCGGAGCCGGGCGCGATCCCGCGGCTACCCTCGTCGAGCGCGGTGGCCATCTCGGCCGCGGTCGGGTAGCGCTGGCGGGGGTCGATGCGCAGCGCGATGTCGACGGCGCGCGCGAGCTCAGGGCTGACGGCGGCGACCAGCGTGTCGAGCGGCGGCGGCGGTTCGCGCTGCTGCTTGATCGCGAGCTCCGTCAGCGACGCGCCCTCGAAGGGGAGGCGGCCGGAGATCATCTGGTAGGCGACGACGCCGAGCGCGTAAATGTCGGCCGGCGGCCCGGCTTCCTCGCCGCGGCCCTGCTCGGGAGCGAGGTACGCCGCCGTGCCGAGGACGGAGCCGATCTGGGTGATGCTCGACTGCTCGGTCGCCTTGGCGATCCCGAAATCCGCGAGCTTGACGTTGTGGTCGGTGCCGAGCAGCAGGTTGCCGGGCTTGACGTCACGGTGAACGACGCCCTTGCGGTGCGCGTAGTCGAGACCGGCGCAGGCTCCCAGCACGATCGGCAGCGCCTCGGCGACCGGGAGCCAGCTGCGCTCGCGGAGGATCTCGGCGCAGGACTGACCGTCGATGTACTCCATGACGATGAAGTGCTGGTCGCGGCGGTCGTCGAGGCCGGAGTCGAAGACCTGCACGATGTTGGGGTGGATCAGCCGCGCCGCCGCGAGGGCTTCGCGCTGGAAGCGCGACACGAACGCCGGGTCGGAGGCGAGATGCTCGGCGAGGAGCTTCACCGCGACGTAGCGCTCGAGCCGCTCGTCGAAGGCCAGATGGACGGTCGACATCCCGCCTGAGCCGAGGCGGCTCTCGATCCGGTAGCGACCGGCGACGACTTCTTCGCGAACGCTCATTGCGAGTTGGCGCCGCCGCCCGCCGGACCGCCGAGGCCGTTGGCGGCCGTGCTCGAGGTCGTGGTCGTGGTCGTCGTATCCGTGCAGACCACGCCGCCCGAGGGTGCGGTCGTACAGGTCTGTCCCGGCGTCGTGGTCGTACCGGTCGTCGACGTCGCGGCAGAGCTGTTGGTCGTGGTCGTCGAGGTGCTCGAGGCGGTCGAGGAGGTCGTCGTGCTCGAGGTGGTGGAGGACGTTGTCGAGGAGGTGGAGGACGTCGTTCCCGTCGGCCCGGTTGTGCCCGTGGTGCCTGTCGAGCCGCCGCTCGGGTTCGAGTTCTGGCAGCCGCGCTGGGCGCTCAGCTGGATCGCGTTGAAGCCCTCGGCGAGCTGATCGCGAAGGCTGCTGTTGACGGTGGAGGGGATGTCGGTGAAGTCCTGGCGGGCGTTTGCAACCTGTGCCTGCGTGAGCGAGCAGTCACCGGCCAACACGCCGGCCTGGATGTTCTGCAGGTCGGTGTTCAGGTTCAGCGCCGTCTCCTGTGGGATCAGCCCGCCGGAGGAGCCGCTTCCGCAGGAGCTGATCAAGAGCGCCGTCAGGAGCGCGACAGCGGTTACCGCCAACGCGCGCCTCACTGCCCGTACTCCAGGCGCTCGGCGAGCGAGTCGGGGAGGCGCGCCGCGCGAATCGCGCCGGCTGCAGCCGCGATGTCATAGTCGCAGCGGCGGTAGCTCGCGGTCGGCCCGTCAGTGTCAAGCAGGAGCCAGGCCGCTCGCGGGTCGCCGTCGCGGGGCTGGCCGACGCTTCCCGGGTTGAGCAGCCACTCGCCATCGCTACAGTCGAGGAAGCTTTCCGCGCGGCGCGTCTCCCCGGTCGCCGGGAGCTCATCGGTGCGCTCGAACGACAACGCGACGTGCGAATGGCCGATCAGGTTGACGCGATGCGTGGCGGCGTCGAAGCAGAGCTCGGCGAGCAGCGCCGAAAGTACGTATTCCCAGACCTCGTCGCGCGGAGACGCGTGGAACAGGCCGATCTCGACGCGCGCCCCTGAAGGCTTCAGCGCCGCCAGGAACTCGCGGTTGGCCGGCGCGATCACCTCCTGCGTCCAGCGCACGGCGATCGCCGCACCGCGTGAGAAGTCGTCGAGCGGGATCTCGCCGGCGACGGCGAGGTCGTGGTTGCCGGCGAGGCAGACATCGGTGTTGTCGCGCGCGAGGTCGACGCAGGCGTCGGGGTCGGCGCCGTAGCCGACGAGGTCGCCGAGGCACCACACCTCCGCGACCGCTTCGCTGTCGATGTCCTTGAGCACCGCCTCGAACGCCTGGCGGTTTCCGTGTATGTCGGAGATGATCGCGACCTTCATCTATGCCGTGGCCCGCCCATGCGGGCGCGGCTAACAGGCAGTCTTGCAGGCTGGCGGCGCCGCGCACCCCGCTGAGCGCGATCCTGCGCGACCGTACGGCGAAGCGGATAGCGTGCCCGCAGGTGGCTGTGCACGACGAGGATCGCGGCTGGCTGGGGGCGCTCGTGGGCGCGTGCCTGCTCGCCGACGGCGCCGTGCGGCTGCTCGCGCCGCGCGACGGACTGATCGCGGCGCCGCGAGTCGACGTTCGCGACTACTTCAGCGACGAGGACGTCGCGCGAGCGCGAGGCTACGTGCGCGGACAGCTTGCCTTGGGCGTCGCGGCCGGAGCGGTCGAAACCGGCCTGATGGCCGTGCTCGTGGCCCGCTCGGCGACCGGCGCTCTCGAGGACGGGCCGCTCGGCGCAGTCGCGGCCGACGGTGCCGCGCTGTCGCTGGCGCTGATGCTCGCGCCGCTGCCGCTCGGAGCGCTCACACGGCGGCGCGCGTTGAAGGCGGGGCTGGCGACGCAATCGTGGAATGGCTGGGCCGTCGACGTCGCGCGGAGTGCCGCGCTCGGCGCCGCCTTCGCGGCAGCGGGGGCGGTCGTGCTCGCGGCGCTGATGCGCCACTACGGCGATGACTGGTGGAAGGTCGGCTCGGCGGGGACCGTCGCGGTGGCGGTTGCGATCACGCTGCTCGCGCCGGTGCTGCTCGACCCGATCTTCAATGACTTCGAGCCGCTCGAGGACGGCGAGCTGCGTCGCGACGTGCTGGCGCTGGCGGAGCGCGCCGGGGTACGCGTGCGCGAGGTCTTTACGGTCGACGCCAGCCGGCGCACGCGTGCGGCGAACGCCTACGTCGGCGGCCTCGGGGCGAGCCGGCGCATGGTCCTCTACGACACGCTGCTTGAGACGTTCTCGGACGAGGAGGCGCGCTCGGTCGTGGCCCACGAGCTCGCGCACGTGCGCTACCGCGACGTGCCTCGCCAGCTCGTGTTCGTCGCCCTCGTCGCGCCCGGGGCGACACGCGCGATCGCCGCGCTTGCAGCGCGGCTGTCGCGGCGACGCGGCGGCGTTGGGCTCCCCGCGCTGGCCCTGGCGGGCGCCGTCGTCTCGACGCCGGTGGGGATCGTCGCGCGGCGGCTGTCGCGGGCGATCGAGCGCCGCGCTGACGCCTTCTCGCTCGAGCTGACCGGCGAGCCCGAGGCGTTCATCTCCTTCGAGCGGCGGCTGACCGGACAGAACCTGGCCGACCCCGACCCGCCCCGCTGGCTCTCAGCGGTGCTTGGAACGCACCCGCCGATCGCCGAGCGAATCGGGATCGCGGAGGCCTATCGGGCCGGGGACCGGCCTACTCGGCGGCGTCGCTCGAAGTGGGACCCTCGAACTCGGGCAGGCTCTTGATGCCCTCGCTCGCCTCCCAGCGCGAGTAGTCGTCTTCGAGCGCGGTCAGCAGCTCGCGCACGAAGCGCGGCGAAAGGCTGACGCGGGAGACGATGATGCCGGGGATCTCGCCCGTCTCGACCTCGTGGTCGACGCGCGCGAATGTGATCGTGAACTCGTAGTCGGAGTGGCTGACGTTCGCGAAGTTCGCGTAGACGCCGGCCATCATCTCCGGCGAAACCTGGATGTTGATGTGGCGGTCGTGCCCTTGGGGCTCGGAGGCCATCGGCTGTCCCTTCGTCGCGGCCGTGCAAGCCGGGTGGTGGTGGGCCCAAGCGGGATGCTTGGGCTGAAACTCATCTCCGATTGAGCCTACTATCGCGTCGTGCGGGTCGTCGTGATCTCGGTCGGACGGCTGCGCGCCCCCTACGCCGACGACGTCGCGCACTACTCGAAGCTGCTGGCGCGACATGTGCGGCTCGAGCAGATCGAGCTGCGCGAAGCGACTCCCGAGCGCGTTGCGGCGCGCGTCCCGGCGGGCGCCTTCGTGTCGCTTCTGGCGGCCGACGGCGAGGTCTTCGACAGCCCGGGCTTCGCTCGCTTCATCGAGGCGCGGCGCGCCAGCGGACGCGACCTGGCGTTCGTGATCGGTGGCGCGTTCGGCCTCGATCTGGCCGGCGCCGAGCACCGGTTGTCGTTCGGGTCGATGACGCTGCCCCACCAGCTCGCGCGCGTCGTGCTGCTCGAGGCGCTCTTTCGCGCACACACGATCATCGCCGGCACGCCGTATCACCACTGACGCGTAGGCTCCGCGGCTATGCGCGGTCCCGAGTCACTGCACGATGCGATCGCCGGCGCCGCCGCGGCGCTGGTGAGCGAGGGCAGCGTTGTCGTGAAGCTCGAGACGCCGCCTCGGCCGGAGCTCGGCGACTTCTCGACGAACGCGCCGCTCGTGCTCGCGCCCTTGCTCGGGATCGCGCCGCGTGAGGTCGCCGAACGACTCGCGGGCGAGGTCGCGGTGCGGCTCGGCGACGCGCTCGAGCGCACGGAGGTGGCGGGGCCGGGATTTCTCAACCTGTACCTGCGCGACGGCTGGTTCCTGGCTGCGCTCGGCGACGTTCTCGCGGCGGGCGAGCGCTACGGGACGCTCGAGGCCTCGCCGGCGCTGCGGGTGAATATCGAGTTCGTGTCGGCCAACCCGACCGGCCCGCTGCATGTCGGTCATGCCCGCTACGCCGCCTACGGCGACTCGCTCGCGCGGATCCTCGAGCGCTGCGGCTACGCCGTGACGCGCGAGTATTACATCAACGACTACGGCACCCAGGTCACCAAGCTCGGCGAGTCGGTACGGGCGCTCGCGTTTGGGGAGCCTGTTCCCGAAGGCGGCTATCGCGGGGGTTATGTCGGCGATCTGGTGCCGGCGGAGCGCGCGCGGACGCTCGATATAGACGCCCTCTCGCGCGCGGCGATCGCGGCCTGCCTCGATCGGATCCGCGCGAGCCTCGAGAGCTTCGGAGTCCGCTTCGACGTCTGGTTCTCAGAGCGCTCGCTGCACGAGCACGGGAAGGTCGAGCTGGCCCTGCGCCAGCTGGCGGAGCGGGGGGAGACGTATGAGGCCGACGGGGCGCTGTGGCTTCGCACGACCGCGCACGGAGACGACAAGGACCGCGTGCTCGTGCGCTCGAGCGGCGAGCACACCTACTTCGCATCGGACATCGCCTACCTCGAGGACAAGCGCGAGCGGGGGTTCGAGCGGATCCTGTTCGTCTGGGGCGCCGACCACCACGGCTACGTCCCGCGAATCAAGGCGGCCGGCGTCGCGCTCGGCTCGGACCCCGCGAGCGTCGAGGTGGTGATCGGCCAGTTCGTTCACCTGATCGGCATCGAAGGCCGCACGGCGATGTCCAAGCGCGAGGGCGAGTACGTGACCCTCGACGACCTCGTCGCCGAGATCGGCGTCGACGCGTCGCGCTGGTTCCTGCTGGCGCGCTCGCACGATACGACGGTCGACCTGGATCTCGACCTCGCCGTGCGAGAGAGCAGCGACAACCCCGTCTACTACGTTCAGTACGCGCACGCCCGGATCGTGTCGATCCTCGAACGCGCGGGGGAGGAGCGGGTCGCCGAGGCGGTTTTGGAGATCACGGCGGTGGAGCCTCTGCACGCCTCCGAGCGTGCTCTCGTCAAGCGGCTCCTCGACTTCCCGGGCGAGCTTGCCGAGGCGGCGGAGCGGCGCGCTCCGCACCGCATCTCCTCCTACGCGCTCGAGCTGGCACAGGACTTCACAGCCTTCTACCGCGACTGCCAGGTGATCGGCGCGCAGCCGCGCGAGACGGAGTCGCTGCGGCTTGCCCTGTCGGTGGCGGCCCGGGATGTGATTGCGGGAGGGCTTGGGCTACTCGGCGTAAACGCTCCGTCGCAGATGTGACGGAGCGTGGATTGCCCGCGCTACGGGTCGTAGCGCTTGAGGTCCTGTTCTAGGCGCTCCGCGTCGGCCTGCGAGACGCCGCCGCCGGTCGGTCCCGCCGGTGGCGGGGGCCTTCGGTTCCTTCGCCAGCGGGGGAGGAGGATCGTGAGGATCGCCAGTCCGGCGAGGACAAAGACGATCGGGAGGATGTAGAAGAGGACGTTGAAGCCCTTGTCGGGCGGGAGGTCGAGGACGGCGCTGCCGAAGTCGGCGACGAGAGCCTGCTTGATCTGCGTCGCGGTCTTGCCCTGGTTGACGAGTGCCTGGATGAACTGGCGCTCCTGGTCGGCCGCCGGTGACTCGGCGACCTGGAGCGGGATGCCGCAGGTCACGCACATGACCTGCACCTCGATCGCGTGAAGGCTCGTCTTGGGTATCGCGGCGAACGCGGGCGCGGCGGGGGCGGCGAGTGCGAGGGCGGCCAGCAGCGGGACGGCGACGCGAGTCCTCATACGCGCTTTGCGAAGGCGATCGCGCCCTGGAGCCACGCTTCGCTCGGGACCTCGCCGCGCGAGATCGCGACGACGCGCATGTGGCGGTCGAGAACGAACGTCTCGGGCAGGGCGTCGGTGCCGTAGGCGGCGGCGAACGAGCCGTCCCCGTCGCGGATGTTCGGATAGCTCAGGCCGTGCGCGGCGATGAAGCCGCGCGCGTACGAGCTGATGTCCTTGTAATCGACGCCGACGACGGTGCCCTCGCCGCTTTTCACCAGCGCTCGCTGGGCGCGCTCGATCAGGGGCACCTCGTCGATGCACGTCGAGCACCATTGGGCCCAGAAGTTCAGCACCACGATCCGCCCGCGCCAGCGGTGCAGGCTCGCGGTGGTCGCATCGACGCGGTCGAGGACCGGAAGTGGCCGTGACGCGTCGGGCGCCGGCAGGTAGACGTGCTTGGCGATCGCGCTGTCGAGTGCGCGGCTGGGTCCCTGTGTGACAAGGCCGTAGGTGAGCAACGCGATCAGCGCCGCGGCGAGCACGACGACGATCGACGGCCATGGCCTGAGACGCACCTCCCAAACCCTAGAGCGCCCCGGTCACGAGCGATCCACCGGCGAATCGACGCTAGGATTGCGGCCGTTTCGCGGGATTAGTTCATCGGTAGAACGCGAGCTTCCCAAGCTCGAGAGACGGGTTCGATTCCCGTATCCCGCTTGCCGTTCGGCCCGAAATTCGGGGCCGAGCACTTTCCGGGACGCCAACGTGCCACTCCTTCTGACCGGCTCCGTCGGCCGCATCCAGCGAAGCGCCGACCCCGAAGGGCCGGCGCGACTCTAGGTACGACCCCGCCTGACTCTCGCGTGCCGGTCAGCGTTTGGCGTAGTCGGCGAAGCCTTGCCAGTCGATGACCACGCACGGTTCGTCGCCGACGATCCACGCGTCGTGGCCGGGTGCCATCTGGGCGTAGTCGCCCGGTCCGTACTCCATCTCCTCGCCGTCGTCCATCACGACCTTCATGCGCCCCGAGACGAAGTAGCCGGTGTGCGCGGCCTGGCAGCTGTCGGTCCCGGCGATCGGCTTGAGGTGTTCAGACCACCGCCAACCGGGCTGGAACGTCGCTCGCCCGACCACGCCGCCGTCGGTGTTGATCACCTCGAGCCTTCCGTTCTCGAACGGTCGCGTCTCATCAGGGCTGTCAAAGCTCTTCCGCGTCAAGCCAGACATCCGAACCTCCTTTACGTCGCGTGCAGGGCCCCGTCCCTGGGCTACGCCAACAGCCGCAGCATCACTCGCCGAACATAACCCGTCGTCAAACCAACGACAAGGTCCCTAGAGGCGCGCCAGCACGAGCCCGGTTGCAAGCAGCACCATCCCCACCGCGCACGCCTGTAGCGCGCGCTCCATCGGTGCAGCGAGTCTCGCGGCGTCGAGCGGCACTGTCGATCCGTCCGTCAGCACCTGCTCCCCAGCAACCGAGACGGTGCGCCGGCGCAGCTCCCGCACGGGCGTGCTCAGGGTCCGCTGGACGACGAGCAGCATGCCGCACCCCCCAGCCGCCAGCAGCGGCCCGGGGCGGACTTCCAGCGCGTTGATCCAATACGAAGTCAGGACCGGAAAGACGCCCCAGGAGAGCGCCAGCCAGAACGTGGTGTGAAAGCGCCCGCCGAACCATTCGAGGTTGTAGGCGAGGACTATGAAGACGCCGGCGACTACGAACGGGATCAGGGTCAGCGAGATCGTCACGGCGACCACGGCCCCGATCGCGGCCGCCCCGGCCAGCGAGGCGACCGCAAGCACGATGAGCGCGCGGCTCGAGAGCGTCGTTCCCAGCGGCCTGCCGTGCAACTCGTCCAGCGCGTGAGCGCTGACGCCGACCGCCAAAAAGAACGCCGCAAGCGTCGCCAGCAGCCGTCCGGGGTACAGATGCGGCGCGAGCGCGGCGCCGATCGCCACGTTCGCCAGGTTCCAGGCCGTGTAGGGAGGGTGAAGAACGGTCACGAGGTCGCGCCACCCGCCGGGACGCAGCGCGTAGAACGCCGGGCGCTCAAGCGATGGTGAGCTCGCCTGGCTTGGCTGAGCCGTCGACTCCATCGGCATGACCTCAGACTCTCACGTCTGCAGCGTCAAACGCTGCTCGGCTGGCTCGAGCCCGGCGGATTCCGTGCAGTGCGATCGCCCGAGCCCGTCCTGGGGACCCTTCTGCGACCGATTCGGAACCTATTTCCCCATGCGGCTTCGCTTCCGCTCCTCGATCCTGTTGGCAGCAGCGACACGACTGGAACAGGAGAACGAGACGGGGGTCGATCGAGGACTCGATGCACCCAGAAACGACATCTCTTGCGCAGCGCGTCGTGGTTCTCTGCGACGCCTACGAGAGCACCGGCGACCCCGCCTTCATCAAACACGCCGTGAAGCTCCTCGAGGACGAGGTCGACGGTGCGCTGCGCTACGCCACGCCGCCATCCCGCGGCGATCGTCGGCGCGATCCCGTGGCGGTCGGTCGCGGGGATCGCGCGCAGCGGT
>Ga0070733_10002995_pt1 | contig 11715 bp, 10 predicted proteins | sample Coa_R1_9_FD_66450 | JGI IMG/M metagenome (GOLD analysis project Ga0070733, IMG submission 66450) | Surface soil microbial communities from Centralia Pennsylvania, which are recovering from an underground coalmine fire - Coalmine... | ecosystem: Environmental > Terrestrial > Soil > Unclassified ... | reverse complement strand
TTGTTGTAGCGGATGACCGTGCAATCCTTGGTCATCAACTCGCCCAGTTCGCGCCACAGCTTGACCGGATTCTCCGTGCCCTGATTATTCATCAGCAGGGCATTGTCGTCTTCCTGCCGCTTCTTCTCCGCGTCAAAGCATCCATTGCTGTCAGGCAGCGCCTGCAACCCGCGCGCATACTTCACCGCGTTGGGCCCGGCGATGCCTCCGCCGTAGATGCACGACACCAGCGAGTTCGCGCCCAGTCGGTTCGCCCCGTGGTACTGATACTCGCACTCGCCCGCCGCAAAAACGCCAGGGATGTTCGTCTGCTGGTTGAAATCGACCCACAGCCCGCCCATGGTGTAGTGCATGCCGGGGAAAATTTTCATGGGCGTGTCGCGCGGATCGTCGCCCACAAACTTTTCGTAGATTTCGAGAATCCCTTCCAGCTTCTTGTCGAGCAACTTGCGATCAATATGCGTCAGGTCGAGATACACCATCGGCTTGCCGTCGATGCCGAGGTTGTGTTCGAACACAACTTTGAAAATGGCTCGCGTGGCAATGTCGCGCGGCACGAGGTTGCCGTACTTCGGGTACCACTCCTCCAGGAAATACCAGCGTTCATTCTCCGGAATGGTTTTCGGATCGCGCTTGTCCCCCGGCGTCTTCGGCACCCATACGCGTCCACCTTCACCGCGCGCAGACTCCGACATCAAGCGCAGCTTGTCTTCGCCCGGAATGCAAGTCGGATGCACCTGAATAAATTCGCCGTTGGCGTAGAAAGCGCCTTGCTGATACAGCGCCGACTGCGCCGAGCCAGTACACACAACCGAATTCGTGGACTTGCCGAAGATCGCTCCATTGCCGCCGGTCGCGATGATGATCGCGTCGGCGGGGAAGGTCCGCACTTCCATCGAACGCAAATCCATGGCGCAGATGCCGCGGCACACACGGTTTCCGTCGAGCACCGCCGACAGAAACTCCCAGTGCTCGTACTTCTTTACCTTGCCTTCGGATTCGTATCGCCGGACCTGCTCATCCAGCGCATAAAGCAGTTGCTGGCCAGTAGTCGCACCCGCGAACGCCGTGCGGTTGTATAAAGTTCCGCCAAAGCGGCGGAAGTCGAGCAGTCCCTCCGGCGTACGATTGAACGGCACGCCCATGCGGTCGAGCAGGTCGATGATCCCCGGCGCGGCCTCGCACATATTCTTGATCGGAGGCTGGTTCCCAAGAAAATCGCCGCCATAGACCGTGTCGTCGAAGTGTTTGTAAGTCGAATCACCCTCGCCTTTTAAATTCTTCGCCGCATTGATCCCGCCCTGCGCGCACACCGAGTGCGACCGCTTCACCGGCACAATCGAGAACAAGTCGACGTTCGCGGCCATCTCCGCGATCTTGATGACGGCGGAAAGTCCGGCGAGTCCGCCGCCCACAACGATAATTTTCGGAGTCGCCATTTATCGCACCGGCCTTCCGTCGCTGGCCCTCGCGGGCGGTGTCCCATGGCGCGTGTCGACAATCGCACCTCCGGCACCGCTATCCTGCACCGGGTGTGAGCGGAACGAATACAAACTCGCAAGTCCCGCACAGCACAGCACCAGGAAAAATGCCAGGCACACGCGCAATAGCCTCTTCTGCGCCTTATCTCCCGACACAATGCCCCATTTCGCAGAGAACAGCCAGATTCCATACGCGAAATGCCAGGAAGCTGCGACGAGGCCTACCACGTAGAACAAGAACTGCGTTGTGTGCACGACCTCAAGTTGCACTTTGCCGAACGAGGCGTTTGGGTCGGAATGTAGATCTACACCCGTAAAGCGCATTGTGTACGTATGCCACAGGATGTAAGCGAAGGCGATTCCTCCGGTCCAGCGCTGCGCGGTGTACATCCAGTTACCGCTCCAGGGATAAGAAATCGCGTTGCCATCTCCGCGATACCAAATGTAAAACCCGTAGAGAGCATGAAACAAAATGGGTAGCCAGATGCCGAACAGCTCAAGGAAGAAGACCAGCGGAAGATTCGCCAGGAAACTTACCTGCCGCGCATAAGCGGCTGGCCCGGTGATCGCGGTCGAGTTCGAAACCAGAATATGTTCGAACAGAAACGCGCCGACCGGAACGATCCCCGAAAGAGAATGCAGCCGCCGCAAAACAAACGAATATCCCTGACCAGCGCGCAACGGCGCGACTCCGCGCGCTAGAACGGGAGCAGAAGAACTGGCAGACGCCACGAAACGCTCCTTATGAGTTCAACGAATCGGTTCGAAGATGGAAAAATCACTTTTTATTATCGGGCGGCAAGAGAAGTGAAGTCAAGGAAGGTGCTTGCGGGGCGGACACTCCTGTCCGCCGCTTTTGACTCTGTTTTTGACTTTGCTTTTACTCTGTTTGCCGAAACGATTCACACCACTCCAAAAACTGCCGAAACGCCGCACCCCGATGGCTGTATTGCGCCTTTTCCTCGGCGCTCAGTTCTGCGAACGTCTTCCCAATCGCTGGAAAATAAAATAGCGGATCATATCCGAACCCGTTTTCGCCGCGCGGAGCTTTGAGCAGAACTCCTTCGGCCGTCCCACGAAACGTGGCTAGCGTCTTTCCGTCGCGCGCGGCCGCTAGCACGCACACGAATCTTGCGGTTCGTTTTTCGGCGGGAACATTTCGCAGCTCGCGTAGAACCCGCGCGTTGTTGGCCTCGTCATCTGTGTTCTCGAGGGCAAGATGGGGCTGGTCGGCGGCATACCGAGCGGAATGGACGCCCGGAGCGTCGTTCAGCGCGTCGACCTCAAGACCTGAGTCGTCGGCGACGACCAACTCCCCAGGCGCGCGCCGGCTGTATTCTTCCGCTTTCTTGCGCGCGTTTTCTTCGAAGGTAAGGCCGTCTTCGACTACGGGCGGCAGGGAAGAGAAGTTGGGAATGCCGGCTATCTCAATTCCTTGCGGACTCGCCGCTCCGGCAAAGTCTCGCAGCTTCCCGGGATTCGACGTCGCAATCAGGATTCGTCGCATGGATGCGGAGAACAAGAATAACCACAGCGGACACGGGGAGGCACGGGAATGCGAGTCCGCCTTCAGACCGGAATGCGATTTACACCCCTTCGGGCCCGCCAAGTCCACAAAATCAATGCCGTGGCCGTGATAAGAGAGATCCATCCTCCCATGGTCCGGTCCCAGGTGCGAACGAATGTGATCTGCACTCGATTCGTCCCCGCTTCCACCGGAACCAGCATCTGGCCGGTGCTCTCGCGAGCCGATGTCTCAACCACCTGTCCGTTCACTTCCACCTCCCATGCCGGATAACGAAACAGGCGCAACGCCAACTCATCCGGCGCCGACATTTCCGCCGTAAACATTTTCGACTCGGCGTTCCAGTAGTAGACGTGAATTGCGGCGTGCCCCGGCCCTTCGACCCGGACTTTGCGTGTGTCCTGCCCAAGTTCGGAAGCGTCGGCTCCTTTCGGAGTGTATTCGTCCACGCCCTCGTAGCCGGTTCCGTCGGCCATGAAATCCTGCATCTCGCGGAGATCGGCAGCTCGGTCCCACCACGGCGCCTGATAGTGTCGTCCAGCCGCAACCAACACCAGTAACATCGCCAGGCAGATCGCGAATCTCCCCCACCAGCGTGACACTCCTACCGCAACAAAGAATGAGAGGCAGAAACTGAGACACAGCATCCAGCGCCAGGGAAACTGCATGAATTGCAGCTTCGGCAAGAGTCTCCAGAGCACATTCGTGATCGAGAACATGAACAAACCGCAGGCTGCGGCCCAGACCGCAATCCCGTTCCACTGGCCGCGGTCGCCCCCTTGCGAAGGCTGGCTTCGCGCAACGCTGGTTCGCCAAACAGTCGCCCCGGCCACAGCCAGAGTCGCAACAATCTCCGCCAGCGCTACCCAGGACACCAGGCGGTTAAAGTTGTCATGGTCGATGTCGGTGGTATGAGTGAATAGAAAGCCATCCTGCGGGCGCAAGCCCGGCTCCAGTGCTCCAGCAATGTTGACCCACCCCTGCTCGTAGATCGCTGGCATCAGATAAAACGCCGCCAGGCACGCACCCAGGACGATTGCGACCGCTCCTACGGTCAGCAAGCTCGGCGAGCGCCTCTGCCACGCGAAATAAACAATCAGCAGCGCCAGCGAATAATGCACCATGAGCGCCGCCGGCGCGTTGCTCAGCCACGCAGCCGCTAGCACCAGTGAGAGCGGAATGATGACGCGCCGCTCCCCGTCAACAGCCCGCATCACCAGCAGCAACAACAGAGGTAACAGGCAACTGGCCAGCAATTCTGCAAACGCGCTGCGCCAGTAAACGATCACGAGATGATAAGGATTCGCCGCATAGAGCGCGGCGGCAAAAATAGCATCGCGGCTACCGAGCCATCGCCGCATGAGCGCAAACATCGACGCGCCCGCCGCCACCAGCACAATCCAAATGTATACGCAGCTCGCGACGGTCCAGGGAACGATCGCGCCCAGCGCGGCGCCCAGCATCCACGAAGCCGGTGGATAGAACAGAAACCTGGGCTCGCCGCAGGCGAAGTTGGCCATCGCCGCCCAGCGCGGGAAAATTATTCCTTGCCGCCACTGCGCCAGAACATCAAGCCACGAATAGAGATGAAACTCCAGGTCGTGACCGGAGGGCGTCCCCAGAAAAAAGAACGGCATTTCCACAGCGAAGGCGGTGAGGCCGATTACGAAAAGCGGAGCCCATAACAACGATGATCCGCGCGCGGAACCTCCGGCCGATGATCGATGCAAACCATTTCCGCTCGTCGCCAGACTCCGCCCCTTGCCAACGGAATTCAACTCACGCAAAACAGCTCACAGTCTACATTCAACGCAGACCCATTCGACCCAGCTTATTTAACCCAGATTTAACACTACTGAAATGACCGCGCAACGCAGTTCCGGTAGCGTACTCGCATTGGGGTGGAACAGACCACGAAGAGTTGAAGGGCCCGGCCAGAGACGGGGCCGGGTTCTTCGATTCTTCGACAGCTCTGCCACTGCCGAAGCCTCTCGCTCCCACGTTTCGCTCTCGCCCGCTGCTGCCCATTTGCAACTTCCTCTTGAAATTCTGCCAGTCATCTGCCACGGGGGGCTTTTTGCCCACACGAGCGTGTTACTCACAACCGTATCGATAAGAGGATAGAAGGAAAGGCCTAAACGGAGGCAACATCTTCCGGATTTCGCTGATGGCGAAGTTCGGTAAGAAATTCATCCTGCTGCAGCGATGTGCCGCGACGGAGAAGTTCGAGCAAAGGATCTTCCAGATCGTCGGCGGACTCTTTCGTATCCGCTGTTTCAAACTGACCTGTTTCAAACTGAGTGAGATCGGCTACCAGCGCCTTGGGCGAGATCGTCAACTCCGGTGTCGCATCTGGACTGCTGCGCAAAACCTCGATCAGATTGCCCACCTGGGCGCGCTGTTCGGCGGTCCGGGATGGGAACTCGACTCCCATGCCGTGTCCAGGATGCGCCACCCGCACCATGCCCTCGGTGTGAACTTCCATCTTGTCGGTCTTGAGGCAAAGATCCACCAGAGCCTGCTCCGGGAACGGCGCGTCGGTTTCTACGTAGCACCCGCCCAGGCTTAGGTCGCTGAGCTTGCAGTGCGGTACGGTTTCGATGGCGGTGGCTCCGGAGGTGCTGGCCGCAGCCTTCAGCCAATTCTTCAACTGTTCCGATATGCTTTCGGAAATGTCCAGGAAATGAACCCCAGTCTGTCCGTTGGGATTGGCCCAGGCCACCTGTCCATGAGCGTCGACTTTGAGCGTGCCGTCGGGCAATTGAAAATTGAAGGCGAGCAACGACCCCGCAACCTGCGGCTCGGCGGTGAGCACGTCCATGCCGGTTTCGGAGAGATCAAGCAGGATGCCATCGAGCTTGCGTGCGTCGGGCAGAGTGATCTCCACCGGCGCCTGCACCGGAACGCGGAATGCGCGGCGGCGTTCACGGCTCAACAGGGCCGCTGCCGCCCGTAGCCCGGCCTTTACCGCGTCGTCGGAAAGAGGCTTGTAGAGCACGAAGTGCGCGCCGCCGCTCAGAATGGCCCGCACCTTCGCCGTATCGTTCACCAGGGCCACGGTCAAGGGTCCGGAGCCGACTTTTTTCGCCTGCAGCAGAACATCTTCCGCCATTTTCGGATCGTCAAAATCGACGAGCAGCGCGTCGAACCGTTGCTGCTGGATCCGGGCGAGCGTCGTTTCGGGATCGCTGGAGCGGTCCATGGCCATGCCGAGAACGGGCAATACCCTGCCCAAAACGTCGGCGGCGGAATCGTCGGTCGAAACCAGTAAGGCCTGAAGAGTCATAGAACGGGTATCGATGGTCGAAGGTCGACCGGGCTTCCAGCCCGACCGGGATTAGGGCCAGCGAGGCGCTGTCGGGCGCGCTGCTTTGGACGAGGCTGCACTGCCAGAACCAGCTCCAGCTTTCGCCGCCATGGCGTCCGCGTCGCCGGAAACGTCATCCACTTCCGCCAGCACGGCGTTGTCTTCGTCGTCGTTCTCTGCCAGCAACGGCGCTACTTCGCGCAGCTTCTCGGCGGCTTGCTGCAGCATTTCGATCTGCTTGCCGAGTTGGGCGTACTTTGCCTGCTTTTGCCGCAGGACCTCATGAATATCTTTCATACAACCCCCTGTTGGCAATTTAAGGAGGCCGGGCTGGATGGGTCAACGGTAATCCCCCCACCCAGATTACCGGGGTAACGCCGAAAGGAGACTGAGGCAACAAGCAAAAGGCTCCACCGATAAAGCGGAGCCTGTATTTAGCAAGAACTTAGTTTTGCGGTTAGACTTACACCGCAGAACCCCAGCCACACCAAAGGTACCCAAGTGCAAAGCACTGCACACTAGCAGCAGTCTCTTGATCCCAAAAAACTCTCCCAGTATCTCAGTATCTATCACAGCCCGCAGAGTTTATCTAGGATCAGCCTGAAGGAAGATGGGTCCGAAACAGCCCTCTCGCTTCGATGAGTGAATGCCTTCATCCCGTCAACGACGGCAGTTTGTCTGCAGCACCGAACAAGAAAATCGTACCGACCACAATGCTGTAGGCGGAGGTCAGCAAGGTGAGGCCGCGTAAGGCGCCAGGCCGAGCTAAAGTCGAGCGAAACAGCCCAGCCGCCGACGCACACATCAGGGTATTCATTGCCAACAACCCCAGGATGAACATCAGCAATCCGAGAAGTCCCGCCGCCGTTCCGCCCAGGTTCGCCGCCATCAGGAAGAGCAATAGCTGAGTCGGAGTTTCCGCTCCCAGGCCGTGAATCACTCCCACCAGAAAAGTCGAACTGGTCCCGTATCCGTCCTTGAATATCTGTGGCGCTTCCACTCTCGTGCCGCCAAAGATCCGGCTCAGACGCCAGTAGATCCATAGCATGCCGTTAACCAGAAGAGTGATTCGAGTGCGCGGGCCGTGGCTGTGCGAGGTTGAGTGAACCGACGACGGCCGAAAGAACGTTCCGAGGACGTAGATTCCAAGCGTGAGCAGCGTGATCCCGACCAGCCGTTCCGCCCAGCGATCACTCGCCGCCGGCAACGACAGCCGAAACGCCACCGCCAATGCGCCTAGTATCGCAATCGTGGTCGCGTGACCGGCGACATAGAGCAGGCCAAAGCGCATGGCATCGCGCGCCTTCGCCTGCACGCTGCTGATGTCAGTAATCGCCGCGATATGGTCGTAGTCGAGCCCATGGCGGAAGCCCAGCACGGCGGCCGAGATCAAGGCTAGGCGGAGATTTTCGGAGACGATCATGCAGAAAGTGAACAACTCCGTTGGCCCATGCCGCACACTGGCCAGGAGGCAGTTCGTAGGCTAGCACAGGCGCGAGCGCGGCAGGGAAGCGTCCGACTTAACTGTATGTCGGGACTTCATGGGAAGCCCTATGTGGGGACAGCCGCCCCCGGCTGCCTATCGAGCGCAGGTCAACCTTCACGCCGGGCTGGGACATCACCAACTATTCCTTCTTGTCCTTCTTTCCCGGCGCAGCTGGGCTGACTGGATCAATGAGTTCCCGCAGTCGCCGCGAAAGACTCGAAGCCAGCGACCGGTAAAATCGCGATCCCAAATGCGGAAACAGCTCGAACAGAGACTGCACCGTCGGCCGATCCAGGTAGTACGCCTCGACCGCTTCCTTCGCCACAACGTCAGCCGTAGCCGGCAGTTCGTCGATAAACGAGATCTCGCCGCAAACTTCGCCGGGCCCGATGGCGGGAAATCTTTTTTGGGTCGCAAGCTCCACCGAGGCTGTCCCCTTAAGCAACAGGTACACTCCGTGGGTTCTCCTCCCCTTGTGAACGATCGCTTCACCCGCCTTGAACTGCATGCGGGCCGCCTTATCAGCGATCAGGGCCCAGTCGTTGGCAGTGAGATACACCAGTCCGTTCTTGGCGGCGGACAATATAGACACATCCTGCTGCGAGGTTGCTTTCGGCATGGTGCGTTTGCTCGATACGCGGAGGAAAGCTCCGGTCGGAGTGAAACAGAGTTAAACGAAAGAGAACGTCATATAAAACAACAGGGCTGATGCGAGACTAGCAGAAAGTCGCCGTGGATGGCAGAGACCGGAACCCTTCGAGTCACGAACTATGCTGAAATAAAATGGTGCGCCCTGAGAGATTCGAACTCCCGACCTTCTGGTTCGTAGCCAGACGCTCTATCCAACTGAGCTAAGGGCGCCAAATCTGGTTGGTTGATAGAAGAAACTCTGAGTGGATTATATCGGAAGATTCATTTACTGAAAACGGAAGGTCACACGAAAACTTCCCGTCTATCAGTGATGATCCGTTAAAATCCGTGGCCAGCTTCTCCTGCTTCTCCATTCCCCGGCCCGAGAAGTAAATCTTTCCCCGGGCCGCGCAATTCCTACCGTGCGGAGAAACTCCTCGCCATTTGTTTTGAACGGTTTGCGGACGGCATACCACTTGCACTAGTAAAGGCCAGACGAAGTGGCGCGCAACGGGGTGCTTCAGAGAATAACTTCGGCCAGAGGTTTTCTGTGAGCACCCCTTGCTTTTGCGTACCTTGTCGGCCCTCCCCCCTCCGTTGTTGCTTGTTGCTCCGCCCTGTCGGCGGAGTTTGAGGTTCCAGAGTGTCGAACCAATCTCGAGCATTTTCAGGCCAAAGCCACCGGCTCTCCCACATCGATTCCCGCCTGCCGCAGCAACTTCGCGACCGCATCCTGTTTCAGCCGCGACGCGTCAAAACCTACCCGCACGGTTCTCTCCTTCTCGTTGAAGTGCACGCTGCGGATGCCATAAACCTCGCGCATGCCATCAATGGCGCGTAATTCGTTTTCCCCGGGCAGGGATGCGTAGTTGAAAACCACGTCCAGATAAGTCATGCCTTCAAACCCTTCGGTATGATGAATTTGGAGCGTCCGGTCTCCACCGCCGGATGAATCCAATATAGAGCATCGGCAATCAAAGCAACACGGCTGGGCGGCGAATTCTTGCCGCGAAGCCTGGGATACCACCCCATGACAGCCTCGAACCCAGCCCCCGCGCCCGAACGCGACCCGGTCTGCGGGATGAACGTGAATCCCGCAACGGCGAAGCATGTTCACGAGCATGGAACGAAGACTTACTACTTTTGTTGTGCAGGCTGCGCGGAAAAATTCAAAGGAAATCCCGAGACCTATCTGAACAAGCCAGCATCGTCTGGGCTGGTGATGTTAGGGATGCCAGCTGCGCCGAAAGCATCGTCGGCTGACGGGCTGGCGCAACCAGAACCCGCCCACAACGCCACACCCGCCTACGTCTGCCCCATGTGCCCGGAAGTTCGTGAGGCGAAGCCCGGAGCCTGCCCTTCGTGCGGCATGGCCCTGGAGCCGGAAGTCCCTCTGTCGACGACGCGCACCGAATATACCTGCCCCATGCATCCCCAGATCGTGCGGCCCGGGCCGGGCTCGTGCCCGATCTGCGGTATGACGCTGGAACCGCGGACCGTGACGGCCACGCCGGAAGAGAATCCCGAACTCCGCGACATGACCCGCCGATTCTGGGTCGGCGTCGCTCTGAGCGCGCCGCTGCTCGCGATCGCCATGGGGACCATGCTCTGGCCGCTCGCCTTGATGACCATACTGGATCGTGGCGGCGTTCTTCTTAATCTGCCTTGGCTTGAGCTTGCCCTAGCCACTCCCGTCGTCCTCTGGTGTGGCTTGCCGTTCTTTCAGCGTTTCTGGACGTCCCTGGTTAACCGCAGCCCTAACATGTTCACGCTGATCGGCCTGGGCACGGGCGTCGCCTACATTTATAGCGTGGCGGCCACGGCGGCCCCGCAGATTTTCCCTGAGTCGCTGCGCCGCATGGGCGGATACCCGGACGTCTACTTCGAAGCCGCCGCCGCCATCACCACGCTGGTCCTTCTCGGCCAAGTCATGGAACTTCGGGCCCGGAGCCGCACCAGCGCCGCGATCCGTGCGTTGCTCGACCTGAGTCCGAAAATAGCGCGAGTGCTGGTCGAGGGCCCCAGCGGCGAGGTTACTGAAGAGGACATTCCGCTCGAGCACGTGAAACCTGGCGACCGCCTGCGCGTGCGTCCCGGAGAAAAAGTTCCTGTCGATGGAGTCGTGCTTGAAGGCCGCAGTGCGGTCGACGAGTCGATGATCACGGGCGAATCGATTCCGGTGGAGAAATCGCCGAACTCCAAAGTGATCGGAGCGACGATCAACGGTACCGGATCGTTCGTGATGCGGGCGGAACGAGTCGGCTCGGAAACTCTGCTGGCGCGAATTGTGCAGCTCGTCGGCCAGGCTCAGCGCAGCCGCGCTCCCATCCAGAAACTGGCCGATCGCGTTGCGGCCTGGTTCGTTCCAGCGGTCGTTGCGATCGCTGCTGTAACTTTTGTCGGGTGGTTTTTCTTCGGCCCGCAGCCTCGCCTGGCCAACGCCATAGTTAATGCGGTCGCAGTTCTCATCATCGCCTGCCCCTGCGCTCTGGGTCTCGCCACTCCGATGGCGATCATGGTCGGCACCGGCCGCGGCGCGCACGCGGGAGTGCTGATCAAAAACGCCGAAGCGCTGGAGATTCTCGAAAAAGTAGACACGCTGGTCGTCGACAAGACCGGTACTCTGACGGAAGGGAAACCGAGACTCACCACCGTCACACCCCGCGGCGACCTTCGCGCCGATGAACTGCTTCGTCTTGCGGCCAGTCTAGAGCAGGCCAGCGAGCATCCCTTTGCCGCCGCAATTCTCGCGGCCGCGAAAAATAAGGGATTGCAACTGGCCGACGTGAACGAATTTCATTCTTATCCAGGCCGCGGCGTTAGCGGATTGGTCGAGGGCAAGCACCTCGCGGCCGGCAATGAGCGATTCATGCAAGACCAGCAAATCGCCGTTCCGAAGCGTCCGCAAGATTGGCCGTACGCGGGAGAGACCGCGATTTACGTGGTTGCAGACGGAAAGTTCGCAGGCTGGCTATGCGCGGGCGACCCGCTGAAGACCAACCTTTCGCGTACCGTCGACGAATTGAAGCGGCAGGGTTTGCATATTGTAATGCTCACCGGAGATAACCGAGCAACCGCCGAAGCTGTTGCTCGTGCAGCGAACATCCAGGAATTCGAAGCTGAGGTTCTGCCCGAAGGAAAGCTGGAAATCGTTCGCAAACTGCAGCGGCAGGGAAGAGTGGTTGCGATGGCCGGCGATGGCGTCAACGACGCTCCCGCGCTCGCGCAAGCCGACGTCGGCATCGCCATGGGCACCGGAACCGACATCGCCATGGAAAGCGGCGGC
>Ga0070733_10002993_pt1 | contig 11716 bp, 9 predicted proteins | sample Coa_R1_9_FD_66450 | JGI IMG/M metagenome (GOLD analysis project Ga0070733, IMG submission 66450) | Surface soil microbial communities from Centralia Pennsylvania, which are recovering from an underground coalmine fire - Coalmine... | ecosystem: Environmental > Terrestrial > Soil > Unclassified ... | reverse complement strand
CAGTATCGTCTGGTAAAAAGGTTAGTACGCCTTGACCAGCAACTAAATCGGCAAGCAGTTTAAGAGTATGCCCCGCTTGCACATCAGCCTGTCTCAGTGTATCGCTATCCCGCAACTGCAATCCAGACTCGACATGCATCAAACGATAACTAAGCCTTCTCCCGGTCGCATTGCTCTGAGAGAGTCCCATTTTTATAATCAGCTGCGGAAGCAACTGACTAACCGGCACATCGTAGGGTAGTGACGCTTTGAATTTTTTACCAGCCATATCCTGAATGGACACATTGACTGTCTCCATAAGAACCTCCTCGCTAATCAATCGCTAAAAATAATCACTGGAATTGCTTCGTGCTCCCCGATGTTCGCTCCTCCTGTTACATCCTCAATAGCAGTATGAACAATCGCTGCAATAGCCGGGCAGGTAGCTACCGTTTCAATATCCAGATAATACGCGCGTACGTACATATCTACAGAAGTTATAACTTCATCCAGATCAGCCATGCTACATCGCGCGGGCAAATCCGCGTTAAGTAGAATTTGCCGACCCTGCGCAGCTATCGTGGTAAGAAACAGAGAATAGTTCAAACCGAGCAGGTACTCGGTAAGATAAGGCCAGCAAGTTTGATTATCCGCGAGCAGGAGTGGTACACGCAAATAGAGCCATTCTTCAACCAGTACCACTACAATCTCAAAGTACCTGTGATAGCTGGAAATGCGCCCACGAAATTTCAAATGCCAGATATTCTCGGCATCTTTGATGTATCTCATCTCCTTCAACTTGAAATAGTTATCCACCTCATCCTTGGTCATGTTTCAGTTGGCTCCTTCCTAAAGCCTTACTCGCTGCTTTCTACTCCTCCACGTTTAATTCCAGTTCGATAAGCGGCCCAAGCAGATTACGTGTATCAACAGGGAACTTCTCTGGTTCTTGCTTGAGCAGAAAATTAATGAAACGAGCAGCGTTTCCGTTTAATGGATCGTCCAGATTGAACGTCTTGTACTGGATAATGGCTCCCAACTCAAGGCAAAGATCATCCAGCATCATAGCTGGACTCCAGCTCTTTCCCAGGCAGACCTTCTTATCCAAAACGTTTGGGTGATAAATGGGAGTGATCCAAGTAATCTGCGGCTGGACACTCGGATAGTACCTGTGGAGATAGATGAGCACCCGATGACGATTGCTTACTACTAACTTTCCGTCTTTTTCCATCAATCCCTTACAGGTAAAAGTCACAGTGTAGCGATCAGGAGGATCCCCCGCCGTAACAAAATCGATAAATTCACTGCGCGAGCGTAATTCTTCCATATGTTCTTGTTCACTCCTCAAGCGTTCTTCCCATTTCTGCATGTTCTATTTCATCTCCTTGCAGCATCACATATTCACTCAAATGCTAAAATATCTTCGGCATCACCACCGAGTTCCAGAAAAAGGGAGCGGTCTCTGTTACGAGCGTGAACGATCTCCAGCGGTGGGATACCTACATCCGCGAGGGAGAGATCAAGAAAAGGTTCGTTGCCGGTAAAGCAGTGAGTCATCAGAGGAAGACAATCTGCCCCGCACCGGGGACATCGGCCATCTTGCTCACTCAGAGAAGGGAGAGGTTTGAATACAGGTCGTTTATAACCACAGCGCGGACAATCAAAATCGGTCACGATCTCTCGATAGATCTCGACGTTTGCTCCCTCACCTAAATGATTTCGCGCGATTTCCAATAGACCTCGCAATGTGGTGGTTCGAACTCCGATTGGTAAGGCCAGAATATTTTCAAATCGCTCATGGTTCAGGCATAATTCCCCACGTTGATAGCGAATCAATTCAACTGTGTTCGTAAATCCATTGAAGAAAATTCCGCTTCCCGGCTGCAGAGCAGATTCCCTCAAATGATGCAAGATTTTCAACACTTCCTGAACCTGTAATGCGCCGATGATCGATGCGCTGATCGGCGTAGTGGGTATCAGATCCGCCAGTTCCTTCCTTTGCAGAAGAGAACACGAATATCGTTCATTCAACTGCTGGAAGTCTGTTTCCGAAAGGGTGCATTCATAACATGCACCTTCGGGAGGAATGAAGACGCGCATCGAACCCAATAGTTCTTGCAGACCGCCATCAATCCATGGGACTCCTACACGCCAGCACGCCTGATTTACAGCGAGTCGCGCCTCGCGACTATCGAGGCAACCTATCACTACATCAAGTTTACGATAGAGACCGATACCTATCTCCCAACGAATATCCTTGCGGAGCGCAAGTGTTTTGATATCTGGATTCAGTTCTTTGACTCTTGCAGACGCTACCTCTGCTTTAGATTTATGCTGATCGCTCAACCGGAAAAGCGCCGAACGGGAAAGATTGGATACTTCAATCATATCAAAATCGACGAGCAAAATATGTCCAACTCCCACCAAAGCCAGATTTTTCAATACTTCGTTGCCTAACGCTCCACAACCAATCACCATGACCCTGGCTTCAGACAGCACCTTCTGATTCCACCATTCAATCAGCTTGAGTCTGCTATATCGATCTTCCGGTTCAACCAGGATAGACATATCCATTTACGATCCTTCTTTCTAATCTAATAGAGAGAAATCCGCTAGCGCTTTTGAGCATCGATTTTAGGGACATAAGCATCCTCTTGAGGAACCATAAAGCCGCAGTTCGGCACAACGCATCCTTCATTGACGTCTCTACGAGTTTCCCAGCAAGCATCATGCAGCGGCGTATCGCACTTTGGACACAATATCACCTGATCATCTACATTGAATGGCACCGAGCAGAATGGGCAAGGAACGTTAAGGAGCTTCGAGTTAGCTGTGATTTGCTGGCGAACCCATTCATAGAAACTCAACTCCGCCTCGCCTACCTGGATGCGATCGGTATTGCGTAGAACACGCAAGCCAAAAATACGCGCATCATTGACTTTCACTTCTTGCTTTTTAGCAGGAACAAGCGCATAAAAGCCATTATCAGCTCGAATGATCTGGAATGGACTCTCCTGGACAACTTCATTGCTGCTGGACCATCCTCCATGGTGCTCTTCAAAGCTCAAGTAAGTCGACACATCTTTCTCCAATGTCAAATCTACGCTGTGCGTTTGTCCTTCGCTTATAAAGACAAGCAATGCCATACACCAGACTCCTTACATTATCGCTTATCACTTTGCCTGATTATATCTTTTGCGCGAACCATTTTTCAGTTGATGATGAGTGCGTTTGACTAAAAAAGTCATCCGTTGTGTAATATCCTTTGAATGCCTGCATCAATCGCTGCATCAGTGCCTCGTCACCATTGGCTTTAAGATGCGCAATACTATCCTTTACCCATTTCGAGATAGAAATCGAGGGCGTTTTGTTTCTCAGGGTCACGAAGAAATCATCCGTGCGCAACAATCGTTTCTGATTTTCCTGAAAGGATTCTTTTGTCAATGCATCGACGATTTCTAGCCAGACGCGATTGACTGTCTCCTGCACCACTTCTTCGATGTCACTGGGCGTAAAACCAACAGTTACTTCCGCAAGGCTGTTGCAGTCAATTTTCTCTCGCATAGTCGCAGACACTTTTTCGGTATAGAGACGGAAAATTTGCGATCGAGTAACCTGGTCTGGTAACGGGATAATAATGGGCGTGCCCAGTCTGCGCCTCAAAGCCATATCCACCCGATCAATGGCATTGGTGCATGCCACGACCAGACTCGCCTTGCGCGAGTTTTTCAACCGGTCAAGTTCTACCAGTAAGTGGTTTACCCAGTCAACCCTATAATCTCTGGTTCCAGGAGCTGCTCTCTCACCGCCCAGAGAGTCAATCTCATCAAGGACGAGCAGCGATGGAGATTTATCGAGAGCAATCTCTATCAGTTTGGTAATGTTTTTTTCGGTATTGCCCACCCATTTATCCATCACTGAACTTAATCTGGCGTTGATGAAGGTGAGCTTCTTCGAAGTTCGCCGGGAGAATTCGCCAGCCATAGCTTTACAGATGAACGTCTTTCCCACCCCGGTTGGCCCAAAAAGCAGGATGGTCCCTGTATTGGCTATTCCAAAGTCACCAGCTAACTCGCGGTACTGCTCCGGATAGAGGAAGACTAATTCAAAAATGCGCATAACGCGGTAATACTCGGAGTTGGGATTATCAATGCCAGCCACCGCGTCGAAAGTGACGGTAGACTCATCTATTACTTCACTCTCATCGATGATACTGTACTGATCGAAACGCGAAAGAGCCGCCTTTTCCCCTTTGCCCACTTCTTTCAAGAGGTGCAGGTAAGTCTTAGGAATGCGAGCGTCAGTCTCATCAATTACATACAGTCGGCGATAATAGAATCTGGCTAGCTCAGTATCTACTCCCTGATCCGCAAGATTGCCAAGCTGCGCATAGAGTTCTTTCAATAAATTCTCGGCATCGATATTTGCGGCCGCTCCGATCAGGAAACTTACCGCGCTGCTTTTTCCTTCCTTAATCATGCCAAGCAAAAGATGAACTTCACTAATCGTTTTCTGGTTTAGGGAAGAAGCTTCTGACCAGGCCAGTTCAATCACCCTGCGCAGGCGTGGGGAATAGGTGAGCAGTGACGAATTCAAATTGGGCAGCCGCCTATCGCCATGCTGTAAAGTCTCCCGTAATTGTGTAGATAGATTTTCGGGAGTTATTTGAAGATCCTGTAGCAACTGACGGATAAACTCAACATCAAGTAAGGCCAGACACAGGTGTTCGACATCTACCGAGGTCTGCATGTATGTCCTGGCAATACTTTGCGCTGTGTTGAAAACTGCCTTCGAATTGTTATCCAATCTTTCAAACATGCTATTTATCTATCTCCTGCTTGCTTATTGCACCGATCTATCGTGCGATGAGAAATGCAATCAATATCTAAACCAGGCGCTTCCTCTTCTCGCAATTTCCTCCGCCACATCTTTCCTCGGTTTACCGTACTCATTGCGTGAAAATTCGCGGGCCTCCCTGCCTATGTCCTCATTAACCCAGGCATTGGGTTCAAACAGGGTGCGCATACTGAAAGGGCGCGCGGCCAAACCATCAACCAGTAACTTCACACAGGCAGTATACCTGGGTAGATTGGTCAAATCATCAGCGCTGAAAACCGGGTAATACTCTGGAGCCAGATGTTGGCCATCATCAATTCCCACACGAAATGAAACAATGGTGCCGACATTGCCAAAGACGGAGGAGCGCATGGTCACAGGCAGTTGATCCAGATATTGATGGGCCATAGTGATCGCCAGTCCATATTTACGCGCCTCTGAAAGCATGGTGGCAAAGGTTTCGCTGGCGAAATTTTGAAATTCGTCTACATAGAGATGGAAATTATGCCGCTTTTCTTTGGCAATATTCGTCCGGCTAAGCGCGGCAATCAGCAATTTAGGAACAAGAATTGACCCCAGAAAGATCGAGTTTTCTGGTCCGATTCTTCCCTTGGAAAGATCGACTAGCAGTATTCTCCGCTCATCTATGACTTTCCGGAAATCAAAAGACGATTTGCTTTGCCCAATAATATTACGCACCAGATCATTCGTCACAAAACGCCCAAACTTACTAACGATATAGTCAAGCACTTCGCTCTTATGGAAATCGCTCGTATTAGCAATTTGATCCTCCCAATAAGAGCGCACCAGGGGGTCTGTCACATATTTGAGCTTGGCCGAGCGGAACTGAGCACTCGTGAGTACGCCCACAACATCGATAAGCGTGCTTCCAGGCTCCGCCATAACTGTCAGCATGGAATTTCTGACGGCGTGTTCAAAACGAGGGCCTACAATGCCTATTTTATTCGGATCATACAATTTATACATCAATCCGATCATTTCGTTGACAATAAGATGTTTCTCCTCCTCTGTTTCCGCCTCCATCATATTAACTCCCAGCGGCCTTTCTGTATCCGATGGATCGAACAGGATGATGTCTTTGATTCGTTCTCTCGGCAATCTGAGCAAGGTATCATTAATCAGTTCGCCATGCGGATCTACTACGCAGACACCCAGACCTCTACGAATATCTGCCATTGCCATCTGCAAGATCAGAGTTGACTTGCCTACCCCCGTTTTTCCGACAATATACATGTGTCGTTGACGGTCTTCATCTTTAATCATAACTCTGGGGGGCCGCCGCAAACCGATGTAAAGGCTTTCTCCCAGAGTGATGCCTTCCGCCGGCATATTTGATGGGATCGGCGAATACTTCACCGTTTGTAACTCAACGCCTGGAACGCCTTCCTCTTTAGGCAACGGTAAGCGAAATGCTTTGAAAGCTTCGTCTATGGTGACCAGGGAGCGCAGCCGCGTCAATTGATCAGGAGCGATACTATAAAGCCAGGGTATAAATTCTAAGTACTGGAGATTGCGCTCGGCAACATGATATTCCTCTACGGTTGCAGGTCGCTCAACTTCATACCCCCCCGATTTAAACGCGCCTTTCTCAAAATCATACCTGGGGAAGCCCGCAAATTCTAGCCCAATAATATCCAGCACTCCCTGATTCAGTGTATAGTCACTGGCTATCTGAATTTTAAGTAGCCATGCCTTGTCCGATAGTTCATGAAAATGTCCTTGAATAATCCTGCCAAGGGCGGAAGCCCTGGCACGCGCAGAATAACGCGTTGTCCCTTTTAGACGTCCATCACCAGTGCCTTGTTCAAATTCTGTCTCGGTCTGCGTGCTTTCACAGGCGTCAACGCTCTCTCTTAGCATCTGCTTTTCCCAGGGTGAGAGTGAGGTAGGCATCAGACAGATGCTTAACAGGTGTTTGCTTTGTTCCCGTAATAGCTTCCAGAGAACGCGACTCATGGAAGGCTCAATATTTCCTGAAAACGGGTAGGCTACGTAGAGTTCCCGCTCTTTGCCTATATTGACTAATTCTTCGCGTTTGACAATTTCTCCAATATCCCTGACAGGAAATGGATTGAACAGCGTAACAAATTCTTGTTCGCTATATGCTACGACAAATTGATAGGTCTGCGTATCGGTTAACGGCAGCATAGCATAGATATCAATGCGAAATGTATCAGCAAGCTGGATTGCAAGGTCTCTATCGGGATGGACCACCTTGCAAATGAAGCCAACATTAAGTTTGCCGCGTTGGGGTAATTCCTGGTCTGGATGCGAAACGTAACGTAGCTCGATAACTTTCTGAATCTCCAACGAGTCCTCGGTAATGGCTGCAAGGAAGCTAAATTGTTGATGCAGCATGTCGCCCTCGCTCATCCCCTTACCGCCAGCCGATTCACCCTTCGTGACAGCTACCAGGCGAATAGCGAAGTAAACGTTCCAAAGATCGTTGGTTTGAATAATATGCAGGTAAGGCAGCTCTGCCTGCTCGCGGCTCCTTTGGATTTCGGTAATACTGGATTGCGTCATTGACACTCCTTGAGACCCATCTTGCGGGCGACGGGACTGAGGTTGTCTTCTCTTTCGTTCCTGTGAGAGTGGCTCGGTGGGAGCTTTGGTGATATCTACTTCATCGTCCGCGTTACCACTCATCGAGACAGGCATAGCAACCCCAGACATATTGACCAGTTCAGCATAAAACTGATAGCCGCAGCGAACACAAAATCTACTGCCATCACGATTGGATGTCCGACACTTTGGACAGAGCATTACTGCCCTCCTATCGATCTACAAACTGCTCTCCAATCAACAGATCCGTTTGGGATGGGAAACTTCAACATACACCACCCCTGCAATATCCTCAATTATACACTATCAACGCTTCTTGCAAAAGATATAATGTATTAGCAAAAATTGTGCATTATTCTTCTATCTTAAAGTTATCGAACGTGCCAGGCAAGTCACCACATGCGCCGGAACCAGCGCGCCGGCCACTGGCCGGCCAACTCATAGCAGTCTTCATTTGTTTCTCGAATCAATCCTGTCGTGGCAAGTGCGTTCAATGCATCCCGGATCACCGGCCAGTTAACGTTCGGTATGTCAAACTTCATCATATGGAGTAAATCATCAATGCAAATCTGTGTTTCCATACCCAATTCTACCTGGCAGAAGACTTTATAGACCTTTCTATCGATTTCGCTCAGCTTCTTAAACCAATCTTTAAAGTCCTCGCGCTCTTCCTCAAACTTCACGATAACCTGGCCCACATCTTCCGTCGTGACATACGCCCAATCCTCTCTGTCGTAGAGATGAGACATTATATACTGAATCAGAAAAGGATGACCGCCAGTTTCCTGATAAATCTCTTGCGTTACTTCTGCTGGTATCTTATTTTGTGTCGGCTCATTTATCAGCAAGAGAGTTTGTGCCTTATTTAGGACATGAAGAGATTGATCAAACAGAACGTTTTCAAGCGGGGAAGCGCTGCTCCCAATCACTCCCAGGTCATAAAAACTACCAGTAAAAACAGATGCTACGGCATAGTTAATCTCTGATGGAGTTAAAAGCGCGCGCAGAATTCTCGGAAAAATAATCTCAGTTTCTGAACCCAGCTTACGCCACAGGTCATCAACCAGAAGTACTAACCGTAACTCTTTAGGCTTCATCACTTCGGTTATTTCCAGCAAAACAGCAGCAAAGGAGTCGAACGGCTCCGCAGCATTTTCCACCGAATCTAACGATATTTTGACTTCGGATGGTATAGCGTGAGCAAATATATGTTCATCAAGAAACTGTTCAAGTTTCTTTGCAACTTTGCCAAAAAAATCTTTGTCAGTAGCAGGGATATCACGCATGTCCAGGTAGAGAGGAATTACAAGCTGGCGGGCATTCCTACTAGTATTCTTTTTGCCGAGAGCCTCTAGGCCATGCTCTACCTGTTGCAGCAGGCTGGTCTTGCCCATCCTGGGTCCTCCCAGCACAAAAAAGGACCATTGCTCAGTAACCCTCTCTACAATTTTTTTAACCTCATTATGGTAACCATAGAACATTTTTTGGTCGGTTACCGGGTCCTCAAATGAATAAGGGTTCATATGAATCCTCCTGGATACTTGACAATTTGGGGCTACTACTCATCAAGCAAGTTGAGATGTGCAACAGATAAACAACGCAATCTCAATTATATGGCCTCCTCAGGTATTATCTCCTCCGAAGAAACCAGCGAGCAGGCCAATTGCCAGCTAGTTCATAGATTTCATCGATCTCACCCTGGTTTTCCCGAATCAGTCCCATCGTCTTCAATACGCGTAATGAATTTCGGATCTTCATCAGCCTTTCCTCATCAGTCATTGTCCGCCTTTCCTTTTTCATCATCAGTCTTTCCTTTTCCGTCGGCGGGGTATCAAACCTCATACGCATTAAAGCATCGTCCCAAGTATTAAAAGTTCTATCATGCATATGCCTACAAAAGATGTTATAGATGGTAATATCGACTGGAGATAATTTTTTCCACCAAAATATTAAGCCGCTAGAATGGTCTTCAAGTATTCTCCTATTTATAATGTTACTGACATCATCTTTCGTTAATTCCTCCAAATTATCTCTCTCACAAATCTTTGACATGGCCCATTGAATCAAGTATGGATGTCCACCTGTTTCCTCATAGATTTCCTCGGCCACATTTTCATGTATGTGTCCCGGTGAATGTTCGTTAATCAACTTCAGAGATTGATCTTTGCTCAATACGTGCAAGTCTTTGTTTAGCAAAATCCCGTCCCACTGCGGCCCTATATTTCGCTCCTCCCCCAACTGATGAAGTCCCGCGGTAATCACATATACCACTACCTGTCCGAGCGAGCCATGTGTATAAAGAGAAGTTAACTTATGATCCAAATTTTCAACGGTTTCTTCTGACATCTTCTCAGACCACAGATCATCGATCAAAAGCGCTATGCGTAAATAAATAGAAGGTTCTGCTGTTCGTACCTCTTCTTTCAGAATATCCAGGCTACGGACAAAACTATCGAACTGGCCGCTCGTTTTTTTCACTTTCTGGAATTCGTCCTTGACCTCAGAAGAAATATCAATTGGAAGCGGGGATGTCGTAAGATATCCGTACAACTTATCAGCGATTTCACCAAAAAGGTTTTGAGCTTTTAATCCTTTTAAGCCTAGCTTGAGGGGAATCAACCACAGATTAGAACCATTTTTTAATGGATCTACACTCAGGCGTCGTTCAATTTGAGCTAGCAAGCTGGTCTTGCCCATTCTTGCTCCGGGTATAAAAAATGACCGTCGCTCCTCTCCTGGCGCGGCAACGTTCCTGACAATATAATTTAGTTCATCCGAGTAGCCGACGAACATTGAGTTCTTCGCCGGACCCACAATCGAATAAGGGTTCATAGAGACCCTCCTGGCAACTTCATATTAACGCTGCTGCCTGGCCGCCTGACATTTATTTTGAAAAAGGTGCCACAATAAACCATTTGCGCCTCCCTTGCGCTCTCTCGTTGATACTTTATCCCATCCGGCGAAACATACGCGCCGGCCACCTGCCCGCTAGCTCGTACAGTCCATTGGGGCATTCTCGAATCAAGCCCATCCTGATCAGTATCCAGAGTGAGTTCTCGATCATCGGCCACATTACAATTTGGGGTTTTCCTCCCGCTCCCGGAATAGTCAGCATCATACGAACCAGATCATCAACAGATGCCCGCTCTTCTCGAAGAAATACAGCATAAATCTTGCGATCAGCTTCACCAAGCTTCTCCCACCATCGCTGAAAATCTTTGCGTTCCCTGTTGAAACGCTCGGTGGCCTGGTACACATTTTCAACAGTTAATGCGCCCCAATCTTTATGACTGCACAGCTCCCACATCATATAATGAAGTAGGAAAGGATGTCCCCCAGTTTCAACATAAACCTCTCGGGCTACCTTTAGTGGAATCTTGCTACTCGTCGGCTCATGGATAAATGCCAATGATTGTTCTTCATCAAAAACATGTAGATTAGCCAACACTAGAATGTTATCTAAAGGAGAGGATGGAACCATGATAGCTTCATATTCAGCGTGACTTCCGGTAACGACAGCTGATACAAGCCTATCAAGCGGAGGATGTGTGAGGAAAGCACGTAGATTTCTGATAAATGTACTATCGATATCCTGACGGTCAGTATTATGGCGCTTGCGTAATAGATTGTCAACCAGGAGAACTACACGCAGCCTTTTAGGAGATAATGCCCTCGCAAGCTCTTGCAACTCTTCACTAAGACTTCCGAATGGTTCTAATCCAATTTTCACAGATTGGAGTGACCTCCTTCTCCGCATTAAATCATCCTGAGATAGAGGGACAGTAGCAAGTAAAAGGCTCAGCTTATCGGCGATGGTACCAAAAAAACCATTCAGTGGAGCATCGATATTTAATATATCGATATAAAGAGGAATAACGATCTGGCAGTAGTCATCCACAGAAGGTTGTATATTGAAGCCCCGCAAACATTGCTCTACCCGGTGCAGCAGGCTGGTCTTGCCCATGCTGCGCCCACCAATCACAAAAAAAGAGATTGGTCGGCGGTCAGTTACCTTCTGCACAATTCGTTCCAACTCGGGTTGGTAACCATAAAACATGTTCGATTCTGTCACCGGATTCAAAAACGAATAAGGGTTCATTGACATTCTCCTACTTAACCGCGAGTTAGATACTTGCGGAACAGCCCAAAGGTGAGGCGCACCATCCCTGTCTCGTCATTTTTTTGCACCAACCCATATTGTTCCATCCTCAAAATCGTGGCATCAAATTCGTGTTCGTCGTCGCTCAATTGCTCTCCCAGAGATGCACACAGTTCCTCCGCCCCGGTCTCCCCCTGCTGCGCTAGATACTTTGCG
>Ga0070733_10002991_pt1 | contig 11721 bp, 10 predicted proteins | sample Coa_R1_9_FD_66450 | JGI IMG/M metagenome (GOLD analysis project Ga0070733, IMG submission 66450) | Surface soil microbial communities from Centralia Pennsylvania, which are recovering from an underground coalmine fire - Coalmine... | ecosystem: Environmental > Terrestrial > Soil > Unclassified ... | reverse complement strand
TTGGTCTGGTGAGCGCGATGTGCGCTCAGGTGGGTGGACTTCTTGCCAGCGCTCAGGACGAGCAATCCGATGGATCACCCGAAGTCGAGTTGCGCGAGTTGGGATGGGTGTTGGCGCAAATCCTTATCGCGCCGGATAATCTGCGGCTTTACCGGGCCATCGTTGCTGAGGCCGAGCGTCTTCCGGAACTCGGGCAGGTGTTTTACGAAAATGGTGCAAAGGGCGTGCGTGCCTTCGCCGCAAAAATTCTGCGAAAGCGATTTGACGAATCGACTGCTGCATTGCGGGCAGCGACATTCGTTCAGTTGGTGCTAGGCGACGCGTATCTGGAACTGTCAATTGGCTACACGGTGCCCGATGTTGAAGCGCGCTTTGCACTGCAGATTGACGAGGCGGTGGCGGCTGCACTTCGCTAAGGAGCGCCGCATAAAGATGTCGAGCTACTGCATGCGGAGCGCAACAGCGTGTAGCGCGGGAAGCAAGACACCGCGTGCCCGATTCCGAACGCAGGCGCGCGCCGGTTTCCGTACGATCGAGGCGCGTTCTGAATGACCGGTATCCTGAGAGATCGAGGAGAAACATGCGTGAAGTCAATTAACGCTGAGTAAATCTGCGAGCGGCTTCCTGATCAGCCGCCAGTGTCGCCGGCATCGTCTCCCTTAGATAGTCCACCCAGGAGCGAATCTTCGCGTCAACGTATTGTCGCGATGGATACATCGCGTACAGACCCATCTCCTGCGACCTGTACTCGGGTAGTACCCAGGCAAGTTCACCGTTGCGCAATCCGCTGATCGCCGAGTAGATCGGAATCAGGCCGATTCCTAGTCCTTCCCGTACGCCAGCGGCAAGAGCCTCCGGTGTATTGACTTCCAGCATGGCTGGCCGAAGTCGAATGGACTCCCTTCCGTTTGGACCATCGAAGGTCCATGCGTTCATTGGAAATTCGGGTGTGTTCAGATGGATGCACGAATGCGCTTCGAGGTCGTCTGGCTTGTTCGGGACACCATGCGCCTCGATGTAAGTGCGTGATGCGCAAACAATGCTGAATGCACTACCGACTTTCTGTGAAATGAGCTCTGAATCTGATAATGCCAATGCCCCGACAATTGCAACGTCGCAGCCGTCGTCGATGAAATCCGGCGTGCCATTGGCGAGCGTCAGCCGGACTTTCACTTCCGGATATAGCTTTTGATACGCGCCGATTGCCTTGATGAGGTAGTGCTGCCCGAACCCGACGGGAGCGCGAACCCTCAGTTTCCCGAACGGACGCGCATGTGCGTCACCAGCCTCAGTCTCAGCCTGTTCGATCAGGGCAAGAATCTGCATGCAATGATCGTAATATCGCTCTCCAGCTTCAGTCAGCGCGATGCGTCGTGTGGTCCTGTTGAGCAGTCGGGTTCGAAGGTGTGCTTCCAGATCCGAAACGGCGCGTGAGGTATGGCCAGGAGTGATGTCCATGCCGTTCGCCGCCGCGGTGAAGCTTCCGGCTTCGACGACGCGCACAAAGATGCGCATGTCTTGAAGTATGTCCACGCAGAACTCCAGATGCGAGTCGAAACAGCGCAGCGCGATAAATGACCTATCGCTACATCCCTTTGCAGGCTTGGCAGTGTGCGCCAGCTGACCGACGCTTAGTTAAATCATCTCGATGGCCATGGCAGTCGCTTCGCCACCTCCGATGCAAAGGCTGGCAATTCCGCGGCGTCCGCCCGTTAATCTGAGGGCCGCAAGCAAGGTGACCAGAATGCGTGCTCCGGAAGCGCCGATAGGGTGACCGATGGCGCAGGCGCCGCCGTGTATGTTGACCTTGTCGTGATCGAGAGCCATATCCCGCATAGCGGCCATGACAGCGACCGCAAATGCCTCGTTGATTTCCCACAAATCTACGCTGGAGGTTGTCCATCCAATCCTGGACAGCAGTTTCTTCATCGCGCCCACGGGAGCGGTGGTAAACAGTCTCGGCTCTTGAGCGTGGGTGGCGTGCCCGACAATAACGGCCAGAGGCTTGATCCCGAGTCTGTCGGCACTTGAAAGGCGCATCAGCACCAACGCGGCGGCACCGTCGGAAATCGAACTGGAGTTGGCCGCAGTCACCGTACCACCGGCCTTGAAAGCGGGTTTCAGGCTACTGACCTTGTCCAGTTTGGCCTTGAACGGCTGCTCGTCGTGCTCGACCAGGACTTCGCCTTTTTTGCTGGAGGTTATAACGGGAGCGACTTCCCATTCGAAGGCGCCGGACTGGATAGCGTCCTTGGCACGCGTTGTGGATTTAATTGCATAGACATCCTGATCGTCTCTGGAAAAGCCGTAAGCCTCGGCGCACTCTTCAGCGAAGGTACCCATTTGACGGCCCTTATCGAAATAAGCATCTTCCAGGCCGTCGAAGGACATATGGTCGAGGATCTGTCCGTGACCTAGGCGGAAGCCCCCGCGTGCCTTCGGGACGAAGTATGGAGCGTTAGTCATGGATTCCATGCCACCCGCGACAATGACCTCGTTGCTGTTGGCCATCAGCAGATCATGGGCCAGCATGGCTGCTTTCATGCCGGAACCGCACACTTTGTTGACAGTGGAGCACCCCACCGACAGGGGCAGCCCGGCGGCGATTGCCGCCTGGCGTGCCGGGGCCTGGCCGAGGCCGGCAGGCAGCACACATCCGAAGATGAGTTCCTGCACCTCGTCGGCGCTAACGCCGGCTCGCTGAATCGCGGCCTTTACCGCAACGGCACCGAGCTGCGGCGCTGTGCAACTGGAGAGTTCCCCCTGGAAGCTGCCAATAGGAGTACGGGCGGCAGATACGATGACTACGGGATCTTTGGACATGGCTTATTCGCTGAAAAGATGGATGCGGTTTATTTGGCGGCCATACGGATGGCGCCGTCGAGGCGGATGACCTCGCCGTTCAGGTATTCGTTCAAGAGGATGTGCTCCACCAGAGCAGCGTATTCCGCTGGCTTGCCCATCCGCGCTGGAAACGGCACCGTTTTGCCCAGCGCCTCCTGTACTTCAGCGGGCATGCCGAGCAGCATCGGCGTTTCCATGATGCCTGGCGCAACTGTCATGACCCGGATGCCGCAGCGGGAGAGTTCCCGCGCGAGTGGCAACGTCATCGCGACGACGCCGCCTTTGGAAGCGGCGTAGGCTGCTTGCCCCACCTGTCCTTCAAACGCGGCCACCGACGCTGTGCAGATGATGACGCCGCGCTCGCCGGAGGTCTCCGGGGGGCAGGCGCTCATCATCTCCGCCGCAATGCGGATCATGTTGAAACTCCCCACCAGGTTGATATTGATCGTTCGAGCGAACGAATCCAGCTTGTGGGCTCCTTCACGGCCGATGACCCTTTCGGCGGGAGCAACGCCTGCGCAATTGACGAGTCCTCTGAGAAGCCCCATTTCCAAGGCCGCCCCAAAAGCTGCCTTGGCGCTCTGTTCGTTGGCGACGTCGGTGGTAACGAATCGGGCGTTTGGCCCCAGCTGTGCGGCGATGGCCTTACCCGCCTCGGGGTTCAGGTCCGCCAGGACCACCTTGCCGCCCCGCTCGACGATCATCTTCGCCGTGGCCGCTCCCAAGCCGGAACCAGCCCCAGTCACTACAAATACGTTGTCTCTTATCTGCATGTCCGTGTTCCTTTCATGTGACGCTCCGCTGATACATTCGGTATGCAGCCCGCTGACTCGCCTCTGGATCCACTTCTGATGCGCGCCGCTACGCCGAATAAAACGTGGTGAACGAGCCAACCTCCGCTCTGTCCGTGACGAGGGTGTTCTCGATGCGTGAGCCATCCGCAAATCCGAGACTCATGCCGACGACGAACATCTCACTTGTCTCCAATCGAAGTTGCTCGGCAATTACCTGGTGAAACTTCATGAATGCCGCTTGCGGGCATGTGCTCAAACCATGGGCACGGGCCGCGATCATGATGTTTTGCAGAAACATGCCGTAGTCGAGCAGGCTACCCTGCTGCATGACGCGGTCGATTGTGAAGAACAGGCCGACGGGCGCGTCAAAGAATTGATAGTTGCGGTTGTGCTGGGCTTGCATTCGTTCCTTGTTGCCCTTTTCGATTCCAAGCAACCCATAGAGCTTCCAACCCACAGCTCGTTTTCTTTCGAGGTATGGCGATATCCACTCGCGCGGGTAATAGTCCCACTCATCCGTGCATGTCTCGCCTGATGCCGAATCATCACTAACCCGCTGGATCGCGGCACAGATGCGGTCTTTGGCGTGCCCCGTGACAACATGGACGCGCCAGGGCTGGATGTTGACGCCCGTGGCAGCGAACCGCGCGATGTCCAATATCGATTCCACCGTCGCTCGAGGAACCGGCGTGGGCAGAAATGCCCTGACGCTGCGACGCGACAGGATGGCCCATTCGATGGCCTTGCGCAGCGCATCGGCATCCATTGCCGGTGGTGTGTCACTTCTCTTCATCTGTCACTCCATCTGTCTCCAACGTCAGCAAACCCAAGCAACTCCCCTGCACGGCGGCATTGCTTTTGCGAGCAAGATTAGCCGGGCGGCACAGGGCGTGTTGTCTCGAACATGACAATTGGCATCCGGTAACCCGTCGCCCGTACGAACCCGAGGAGTGTCTTGTTCGAGACAGTTCCAGGCCAGCGCAACGTTTAGATTTGATGTGACATCGCAAGGTTTGAGCGATCTGATTCAGAGATTGCACCTACGCACCACTAAGGCCCGGAACGCTTTCATATTCAGGCGAGGAGACACGACATGCCCACCCCAATCTACGAGCGCGGACTCGATCGAAACGAAGCCAACCATGTGCCGCTGACACCGCTGCACTCACTGGATCGATGCGCCGATTTGTTTCCGGAGCGTATTGCTATCGTGCACGGCGAGATGCGTCAGACCTGGGCGGCGACGCGCAACCGCTGCCGCCGGCTGGCCAGCGCGCTCGTCCGGCGAGGTGTCAAGCGCGGCGACACTGTGTCGATCATCGCGCCTAATACGCCCGCATTGGTGGAGGCACATTTCGGGGTGCCGCTAAGCGGAGCTGTCCTCAACACGATCAACTGCAGGCTGGATGCCGAAGGCATTCGGTTCATCCTGCTTCACGGGGAATGCAAGGTTCTTTTCGTGGATCGTGAATTTGCCGCTCTTGCAGAAGACGCACTGGAGCATGTTCCTGACCGGCCACTCGTGATTGACATTGCCGATCTCGAAGCGCCGCCGGGGGCATCGATAGGTGAGCTCGACTATGAGCAATTGCTTGGAGAGGGTGATCCAGACTTCGAAGGCGTATGGCCCACGGACGAATGGGAAGCTATCGCGTTGAACTACACGTCCGGCACGACCTCCGACCCGAAAGGGGTCGTAGTCAGTCACCGTGGGGTCTACCTTATGAGCATGCTCCAGTTGATTGATTGGGGCATGTCGCGCGGGCCGGTGTATCTCTGGACCCTACCGATGTTTCACGCCAACGGCTGGTGCTTCGCCTGGGCAGTCACGGCAGCGGGTGGCACCCATGTCTGTCTGCGCAAAGTCAATGCCGCTGGGATATTTCGAGCCATCCGCGAGTACGGTGTCGACCATTTTTGTGCGGCGCCTATCGTTCTTGCCGCATTGGCCGACGCCCCAGCCAGCGAACGTAGTCCGTTGCCTCGCATCGTCCGCGTGCGCACGGCAGGGTCGCCGCCCCCGGCAACCGTGTTGAGATCTGTCAGCGAGCTGGGATTCGAGGTTGAGCACGTATACGGGATCACCGAAGCCTCCGGCACGCCGGTCAGTTGCTTCACTCAGGCAGACTGGCGCGCATTGGCCAACGAGGAGCAGGCGCGCCTGAAGGCGCGGCAAGGTTATCGGGCCTCCGGACTGGAAGCCGTGCGAGTAGCAAATCCCACCACGCTTGAGTCAGTTCCTGGGGACGGAAAGACCGAGGGAGAGGTACTGCTGCGCGGCAACGTCATGATGAAAGGGTATCTGAAGAACGAGGAAGCTACGCGAAACGCCTTCGAGGGTGGCTGGTTCCACACTGGCGATATCGCCGTGGTACACCCGGACGGGTACCTGCAGATCACGGATCGCTGCAAAGACGTCATCATTTCGGGCGGCGAAAATATTTCATCGATAGAGGTGGAGGAAGTATTGCACCAGCACCCGGCTGTACTCATCGCGGCAGTGGTGGCGCAGCCCGATGCCAAGTGGGGTGAGGTGCCTTGCGCATTTGTCGAATTGAGGCAGGGTATCGATGCACCTTCTGAACGAGAGCTGATTACGTTCTGTCGAGAGCGGCTCGCGCACTACAAGTGTCCTGTGAGGATCGTGTACGGCGCGCTGCCAAAGACAGGCACAGGAAAAATTCAGAAATTTCGACTTCGAGCACAGGCTGGCAGCCGGGAAGCCATTACGAAGCTGTCAGACGCGTAGTTACGTACGCGGCCGAATCAATCTTCGGAATGCGCAAAATCTCGAAGCCCCGTTAGGTCAAGAATTCGGACTGAGCCATATTCGATCGTTAAAAGCCCCGCATCAGCGAGTTCGTGAAGCGCCCGGTTGGTGTTCTGCCTGGAAAGGCCGGACAAACGTCCAATTTCTTCTTGCGAAAGACCCAGCGTCAGATCAGTGACGCCAAAGAGTTGCGGATTGAACAGTTCAGCGAGACAGAAAGCGACTCTTGCAGACGCTTTCTGCAAACGGAGGTTTCCAACCAGACCGACGTAGTATCCACACCGTGCATTGAGTTGATCGATGACAAACCGACTGAACGAATGGCTATTGTCAAGCAGCCACTCAAATGTGCTGTGCGGAATAAACCCGACTTCGCTATCGCGCAGCGCTACCACCGAGTATGGGCGAGGCTCATCTTTTAATAGGGCTCCCTCGCCAAACCAGGAACCCGCCGGCACGCCGGCGAAAGTCGTGGCCCGCCCACCTTTCGAAACCGTATCGACTTTGACTAACCCTTCGATCACGCCTATCCAATGATCCGCAGGGGCTCCGCGATGACAGACCAGCGCGCCGGCAGAATACGAGCGTTGAAAGGCATCTTTCTGGACGCGAGCGAGTTGCTCCTGTGTCAAATTGGCCGACCAGGCGGAGCGCGATATGAAGCACTGCAACTCGACTGACAGGGGCATAGCCAAGTTAGGTTCGAAGGGTCCAGAGGCTCTAGTTTAACCATTTGCCGGCCGACGCTGCCCGATGACTCAATCGGCAGATATCTGCTCGAAGGTCCGGTCCGCAAGCAGCAGCCGACGTTCGACCGAGCGCTTGATGGCGTGGGCCAATATGCGTTGCGTGGTCGTCTTGGGCGGCGCGCGGTACTATGTTCGTCGGACCGTCCGGTACAACCCTGTCCCATGGAACTGAAGCAGATTCAGTACTTCATCGCGCTTTTCGAGGAAGGCACCGTCACGCGCGCCGCGAGGCGCCTCAACATCGCACAACCGGCGCTCAGCATGCAGATCGCCAAGCTCGAAAGCGAGATCCGGCAGAAGCTTTTCGAGCGCGGGCCGCACGGGATGGCGCCGACCGAAGCCGCGCGGTTGATGTACCGCCTTTACACGCCCATCATGCGCGACATCGGTCACGCACGGGAGCACCTGAGTCGTCGCGATGTCATCGTGACGGGCCGCGTGTCGCTGGGGATGGTGTCGTCGGAGGCGCAGAGCGTGTTGCCCGAATCGCTCGCCCGATTCGATGCGCTTTTCCCGCAAGTCGAAGTGTCCGTCGCCGATGGCTTCAGCGCGCAACTGATCGACGCGGTCGAATCCGGCCGGCTCGATGCCGCCATCATCAACAAGCCGCGCGGACGGCTGACGCTGCACGTCGAGCCTTTGCTCGTCGAAGAAATGGTGCTGGTCACGAGCGCGGTGCACGGCCCGGAACTGCCCGAGGCGATCGATCTCACGCAGCAGTCGGGCATCGAACTCGTGCTGCCCACGCGTCGCAACGGCCTGCGCGGCGCGCTCGATGCCGCGCTGATGGCAGCCGACGTCGTCATCCAGCCGAAGTTCGAGATCGACCTGCTGAGCACCATCGTGCAGTTCGTCGAGCAGAGCAGCGTTGCAACAATCCTGCCGCGCGTCGTCGTACAGGCGAAAGTGGACGAAGGGCGTTTGCGCGCACGCACGATCGCGTCGCCGCAGATCGTGCGCCACATCATTCAGGTTACGCATCCAAAGCGGCCGATCGGGCCGGCCGCCCAAGCCTTGATTGCGATCATCACCGAGGAAATCCGGCGTGTGACGACCGGCAGGCCGGACTGACGCGCAACGGCAGGCTCAGGAAGGATCGCGCGCCGCGCCGCTGTCGAGCTTGCCGACCGTCTCCGGCACCACGAACGCGCCCACGAGGAAGATCACGCTGATCGCGCCGACGAACATCGCAAGCGTCGACGGCAATTGACCCGCATCCCTGGCGACCAGTGAGACGAACGTCGGCATCATTCCGCCGATCGCGAAGCCGATGTTCCACGACAGACCCGTGCCGGTCGCGCGGATCGCGGTCGGGAAGCGTTCGTTCAGAAAGATCAGCACCGGCGCATAACCAGCGCTGCCGAGCGCGGAAAGCAGCACCGCGTAGACGCCGATCATCGTGATGCTTTGCGCCGTCGGCAGCAGCAGGAACAGCGCGGGTAACGCGACGAGCCGGATGATGCCGATCACGATAAACGCGCCCTTGCGTCCGATGAACGTACTGACGTGTCCTGCCGCGACCGAAGCCAGCACGACGGCCACGCTGGAGATCATCAGGATCGCGGCGGCGGCGCCGTTCGGCGCATGGCTCACGACCTTCAGGAAGGTGGGAAGGTAACCCGATGTGAGGTAGTAGCCGCTGCCGCCGCCGATAGTCAGCAGCAGATTGACGAACAGCACGCCGCGATATTCCCGCGAGAACAGCGTGCGGATCGGCGAGCGCACCACCTCGGCGTTGGCGATCTTTGTCCGCGCGGCGGCTTTCGCGGCCTTTTCGGCGGCGAGCTTCTTCCAGAGCGGCGATTCTTCGAGACTGTTGAACACGAAGAGACCGAGCACCGAGCTCAGGATGCCCGTGAAGAACATGCAACGCCAGCCCCATACGTCGAAGGCAGCGCCGGGAAAGATTGCGGACATCGCCAGGTACGTGAGCGATGCAAGCAACGCACCGAGCCCGGCGCCGCCCCCGCCGATCAGACCCGACGCCGCGCCGCGATACTTCGGCGCGACCGATTCGGTGCCGATCGTATGCGTCGACGCCACCACGCCGCCGACGAACACGCCCTGCACGAGACGCAGCAGCAAAAACAGCACCGGTGCCACGATCCCGACCTGGGGGACCGTCGGCAGCAAGCCGAAGGCCGCGGTCGAGAGCCCCACGCCGACGACCGCAACGATCATCGCACCCTTGCGGCCGTGGCGGTCAGCATAAGAGCCGAACAGCGCGGAACCGAGCGGGCGCATCAGCAGCGTCACCGCGAAAGACGCGTACACCGCGGCTAGCGAGAGCATCGCATGGTCGGACGGAAAGAACAGACGCCCGACGATCGGCGCCACATACAACAATACGAACAGGTCGAACAGGTCGAGGGCCCAGCCGAGGCATGAAGCCATCACCGCGCCCATGATCTGCCGCTGATTGGCCGGAAGCACGGCGGCCCCGTCTTGCGCTGCTACGGACATTTGCATCTCCTTGTGTGTCACAGGCACGCTTTGTTGGATGCGTGCTCTTGTCGAGGTTGATAAATCGTCAGTGCGCGACGCGCACCGTCGGCGTCGCAGAGAGCCGTTGCGCGAGCACACACCCCGCCGAGCCGCCGCCCACGATCACGTAGTCGAAGCGATCCATTACCTGTCTCCTCCTTATGTTTGCCACGCGGCATATCAGGAACCGCGAAACACCGGCTTGCGCTTGCCGTGGAACGCTTCGACGCCCTCGCGGAAATCGTCCGACGCGCGCAGCCGGCTATAGCAATGTCCTTCGAGTTCGATCGCAATCGAGAGCGGCGAGTCTTCCGTATCGTTCAGCAGCTTTTTCGCGGTGCGTTGCGCGAGCGGCGAGAACGCGCGCAGTTCGTCGACGAGCGCATCCGTGGCCGACTCCAGTTCCGCATCGGCTACGCAGTCCAACGCGATGCCCCACTCGTACGCCTGCTTGCCCGGGATGCGGCGCGAGCGCATCACGATGTCCTTCGTGCGGCCGATCCCGACCATCGACTGCAGACGCGCCGAGCCGCCCGAGCCGGGGATCTGGCCGAGCTTCTGCTCCGGCAGCGCATAGAAGGTCGTATCGGTGGCGATGCGGAAATCGCACGCCAGCGACAGCTCGAAGCCCACGCCGAAGCAGAAGCCGCGATTCGCCGCAATCACCGGCTTCGAGCATCGCGCGGGCGCCGCGATATTCCATGCGAGCTTCGATACGTGCTCCGGCGACGCTTCCAGAAAGCCCTTGATGTCGCCGCCGCTCGAGAAGTGCTCGCCCTTCGCGCGCACGACGATCACGCGCACGCGGTCGTCCTCGTCGAGGGCTTCGAAAACGGCGCGCAACTGGTCGCGAGCGTGCATCGAAATGACGTTGAACGGCGGCCGATGCAGGATGATGTCCGCGCGCTCGCGCTGCGCGTCGATTTCGACCGAGAAGCCGTCGAGTTCCTGCAGCAGCGTCTGGCCGCGATGGTTGAGATCACTCATTTGTGCGTTACTCCTTGGTGGTTTTCCGTAGGTTGTGCGGCCTGCCCATTCGCATCGGGCGTGTACTCGCCGGCTTGCAGCTTGCGGCGCAGGATCTTGCCGACCGGCGACTTCGGGATGTCGTCGACGAAGACGTATTCGCGCGGGCGCTTGAAGTTGACGAGGTCTGACTGTCGGCACCATGCATCGAGCGCTTCCGAATCGACGTACTCGCGGCGCTTGATGAATGCGACCACGCGCTGGCCCCAGCGCTCGTCCTTGACGCCCGCGACCGCGACTTCATCGACGGCGGGATGCAGCGACAACACCGATTCGATATCCACCGGCGAGATGTTTTCTCCGCCGCTGATGATCATGTCGTCGACACGGCCCGTCACGTACAGATCGCCATCGCGGTCGAGATAGCCCGTGTCCCCGGTGAAATACCAGCCGTCGCGCAGACACTTCGCATTCGCGTCCGGGCGGTTCCAGTAGCCTTCGAAGGCTTCGTCGCCGAGCAGGTCCACGATGATCTGTCCTTCTTCGCCGACTTCGGCGATCTCATGGGGCGAAAGGGCATCGAGCTTCACGACGCGCAGCCGCGTATTGATGCCCGCGCGGCCCGCGCTGCCGGGTTTCCTGGTCGCGTCCTGATCGATGCTGAACGTGTAGACCTCGGACGAGCCGTAGTGATTGACGAAGAGTTCGGGCTCGAACGCGGCCGAGAGGCGCTTGAGCAGGCCGTCGTTCATGGGTGCGCCCGCGAAGCCCAGCTTCCTGACCGACGAGGTATCCGTGCTGGCGAACGCGCTGTCGGCGAGCAGATCGTGATATAGCGTCGGCACGAGATAGAGGCAGGTGAGCGCATGCTTCGAGATGCATTCGAGCGCGAGCTTCGCGTTCCAGCGCCTTACGCAGACGAAAAGGCCATCGACGAGCGCCATGGCGAGAAGCGAGCGCACGCCCATCGTGTGATAGAGCGGCATCACGCCGAGCGTGCGCTCGCCATTGGCATAAAGATTCTGCGCCACGTGCGCGAGCGCGGCGGCACGCTCGGCGCACTGGCGGCGAGGCACGCCCTTCGGCCGCGCCGTCGTGCCGGAGGTGTAGTTGA